>Ga0156017_1020_pt1 | contig 28300 bp, 26 predicted proteins | sample RifCSPlowO2_02_FD_107671 | JGI IMG/M metagenome (GOLD analysis project Ga0156017, IMG submission 107671) | Acidobacteria bacterium RIFCSPLOWO2_02_FULL_67_36
GGGCTCACCAACGCCCAGATCCTGTACACCTTGCCGGTGAGCCTGTTCGGGATGTCGATCTCCGCCGCCGAACTGCCCGCGATGTCGGGCGACACGGGAACGACCGTGGATCGCGCGGAGGCGCTGCGGAGGCGGCTCACGCCCGGCCTCCAGCGTATCGCGTTTTTCGTGGTGCCCTCCGCGGTGGCGTTCCTGGCCTTCGGCGACATCGTCGCGGCCGCCATCCTGCAGACCGGGCGCTTTCGCCCGGAGGACGCCGACTACGTGTGGGGGATCCTCGCCGGTTCGGCGGTCGGCCTGCTGGCCTCGACGCTGGGACGGCTGTACTCAGCGGCGTACTATGCCCTCGGCGACACGCGGACGCCGCTCCGATATGCGGTCGTCCGCGTCGTCCTCGTCACGGTGCTGGGCTACGTCTTCGCCTTCATCCTGCCGCCGATGCTTGGCGTCGGAGCGAAGTGGGGCGCGGCGGGCTTGACCTCGTCGGCCGGCATCGCCGGCTGGTGCGAGTTCGCGCTGCTCCGCCGCTCACTCACGCGCCGAATCGGCGCGACCGGCGTCGGTGTCGGACGGCTCGCCATCCTGTGGAGCGCGGCGCTGGCGGCCGCGGCGGTCGGCTGGCTCCTGCGCGTCGAAACGGGCACGCTGCATCCGATCCTGCGCGGCGCGGTCGTGCTCGGGCCCTACGGACTCGTCTATCTCGGCGTCGCCGCGATGGCCGGGGTACCGATACCGGTGCTGCGAAGAAAGTAGGCAGTAGACAGTAGGCAGCAGGCAGTGGATCACACTGCGGCCGCTCGGTTCTGCAGCCTGGCGCGCCGACGCGCAGAGCGCGAAGGCGGCGGGCTCGGGGCTCGGGAAAAGAAAACCACAAGAAGAGTCTTATCGTCTTCGTGTTCTTCGTGTCCTTGGTGTTCTTCGTGAGGAAGAGCCGTGGGCGCGTGCAACGGGACAGCGGGACAGCGGGACAGCGGCGGGGTGTACAGCGCTGTGATCTACGCCGCCCTCAGTCTTCCATCCTCGAGCGTCAGGATCCGATCGCAGGCAGCAGCGAGCCTGGGGTTGTGCGTGGCGATGATCGAGGTGAGGCCGCGTTCGCGATGCATCTCGCGCAGCAGCTCGTGCAAGGTCTCCGCCGTGTGCTCGTCCAAATCGCCGGTCGGCTCGTCGGCCAGGAGCAGCGTCGGCTCCATCACGAGGGCGCGCGCGATCGCGACGCGCTGCTGTTCTCCTCCTGACATCATCCCGGGCCGGTGATCGAGCCGCTCGGCGAGCCCGACGCGGGTCAGCAGGTCGACCGCGCGCGCGCGCCGCGGCCCCGCGGCGCGCCGCGCGATGCGCATCGGCATCTCCGCGTTCTCGAGCGCGGTGAACTCCGGGAGCAGGTGGTGGAACTGAAAGACGAAGCCGACGTTCTGATTGCGGTACGCCACGACCGCCGCGTCCTCGAGCGCCGTCAGTTCCGTGTCGCCGATGCGAATGGCGCCTTCATCCGCGGCATCGAGCCCGCCAAGCACGTGCAGCAGGGTGCTCTTGCCGACGCCCGAGGCGCCGACGATGGCGACCATCTCGCCGCGCTCGAGCGACAGTTCGAGCCCACGCAACACGGTGAGGTGCGTGTTCCCCACCGGGTAGCTCTTCGAGAGCGCCGAGACGGTGATAAAGGGCATGGTGATCAGCTGCCAGTTACCAGCTCCCAGTCTCCAGATCGAATCTGCTGCCGGCTGGAAGCTGGGAACTGGAAGCTGGGAGCTTCTTTATCCATATCTGAGCGCCTGTGCTGGATCCAGCTTCGACGCCTGGCGCGACGGATAGATGGTCGCGACGAAGCAGATCAGGATCGCGGCGGCTACGACAATGACGAAGTCGAGCAGCTCCAGCGTGAACGGCACGTACGAGATCTGGTACACGTCGAGCGGCACCCGGATCAGCTTGTAGCGATCGAGCACGTGGATCAGCACGACACCCGCCGTGGCCCCCACGGCCGTGCCGACCAGTCCGATGACGAGCCCCTGGAGCATGAAAATCCGCCGGATGCTCGCCGCCGAGCTCCCCATCGTCTTCAGGATCGCGATGTCGCGGCTCTTCTCCATCACCAGCAGCACCAGCGACGCCACGATATTGAGCGCGGCCACCATGACGATCAGGCCGATGGTGATCGAAATGGCCATCTTCTCGAGCCACAACGCCGAGAAGAGCGACCCGTTCATGTCGCGCCAGTCCTCGGCCAGATAGTCCGATCCGAGGCGCGGCGCGATCGACTGCGCGACCTCGCGCGCGGCGAACAGATCGTCGACCCTCACTTCCAGGTAGTCCGGGTGGGTGCGGTCGAGCACCCGCTCCGCCACCGAGAGGTGGACGAGACCGTACGCCTCGTCGTACTCGAACAGTCCCAGACTGAAGATGCCGACCACCTTCAGCCGCCGGGGGGGATAGATCATGCCCATGGGCGACAGCTTGCCCTGCGGCGTGATGACCTGGATGTCGTCGCCGACCCAGACACCCAGCTTCTTCGCCAGCTCGTGGCCGATGGCGATGCCGTCGACGCGCCCTTCGCGCGGATCGAGGTCCGCGAGGCTTCCCGCCTGCATCGCCTTCTCGATGTTGGTCACGGTGTTCTCGAGCGACGGCAGAATGCCCTTGACGGTGATGAACGCGTCCTTCTCGGCGCTCGTGATCATGCCGGGGCCCATCACCACCGGCGCCGCTCCCATCACATGCGGGACCGTGCGAAGCTTGGCGACTTCCGCCGGCACGTCCGTGATGCCGCCCGCCTTGAACACGTACACGTGCGCGGCGGATCCGACGATGCGATCCCGGAGCTCACCCTGGAGCCCGGTCATCAGCGCGAGCGCGATGAGCAGCGCCATCACGCCAACGGTCACGCCGAGGATCGAGATCAGCGAGATGACGGAGATGAACGCCTGCTTCCGGCGTGCCACCAGGTAGCGGACGGCGACAAAGAGTTCGAATGGCAGATCCATCACTGAATACGGCAAGAGCGAGGAGTCAAGGGTGAAGGACGCGCTACACGCTGAATTCGTCCGGCCGGACGGCTTGACCCAACCGCCGCAGCTTCACTCTTCGCCATTCGCCCTTCCCTGATCTTACTGTCGGGGCCGCATGAGCGGGAACAGGATCACGTCGCGAATCGACGGGCTGTTGGTCAGGAGCATCACCAGACGGTCGATGCCGACCCCTTCCCCGGCGGTCGGCGGCAGGCCGTACTCGAGCGCGTGGACGTAGTCTTCGTCCATGGCGTGGGCGTCGAGATCGCCGGCCGCGCGCTCGGCGAGCTGCGCTTCGAAGCGCCGCCGCTGCTCCGCCGGATCGTTCAGCTCGCTGAAGGCGTTGGCCACCTCGAAGGACGCGACGTAGAGCTCGAAGCGCTCGACGGTGTCCGGATCGTCCGGTTTCTGCTTCGACAGCGGCGAGACCTCGGTCGGGAAGTCATAGACGAAGGTCGGCTGGACGAGCTGCGCCTCGTTCAGCCGCTCGAATACCTCCATCGCGATCCTGCCGGCGCCCCACGACGGATGCGGCTCGATGCCGAGCGTCCTGGCGAGCGCCGCCGCGGTCTCCGGGCCGCGCAGATCCGCGTCGGCGACGGGGGTACCCAACCGGGCGCTGGCGGCCGTCCGCGCCCCTTCGCGCAGCGACACGCGCCGGTACGGCGGGGCGAGCGAGATCTGATGTTCCCCGAACGCGATCTGATCGGTGCCGATCGCCTCCCGCGCGACGGTGGAGATCATCTCCTCGGTCATCGCCATCAGGTCCTGGTAGTCGCTGTAGGCCTGGTAGAACTCCAGCATCGTGAACTCGGGGTTGTGCTGCGTCGAGATCCCCTCGTTGCGGAAATTGCGGTTGATCTCGTAGACGCGCTCGATGCCGCCGACCGTCAGGCGCTTCAGGTACAGCTCCGGCGCGATCCGCAGGAAGAGCTGCATGTCGAGCGCGTTGTGATGCGTCACGAACGGCCTGGCCAGCGCGCCGCCCGCGATCGGCTGCATCATCGGCGTCTCGACCTCGAGGTACCCGCGCGCGTTGAAGAACGATCGGAGCGCCGCCAGCACGCGGCTGCGCGTCTCGAACACCCGACGCGAGTCGGGGTTCACGACCAGATCGAGATACCGCTGCCGGTACCGCGTCTCAATGTCGCTCAACCCGTGCCATTTTTCGGGGAGCGGTATGAAGCACTTCACGAGGAATTCGAGCGAGGACGCGAAGATCGTCAGCTCGTTCGTCCTCGTGCGGAAGAGCTTTCCGGCCACGCCGACGTAGTCGCCGAAGTCGAGCAGCTTGAAAACCGCGAAGTCGCGCTCGGACAGCGCGTCCTTCTTGATGTAGATCTGAATGCGGGAGCGCCCGTCGGAGATCACCAGGAAGTTGGCCTTCCCGAAGCTCCGAATCGCCATCACCCGTCCCGCCGTCGTCGTCCGCACGGGGCTGGCCTCGAGGGCCTCCACGTCCTTCGCGCCGTGCGCGCTGACGAGATCGGTGACGGTATCGGTGCGCTTGAACGCTCGCGGATAGGGATCGACGCCGAGGCGCACGAGCTCCTCGAAATTGGCGCGCCGCTGCTGTAGAAGATCGGACTCAGTCATTCACTTGATACTTGTCGTGGCTCGTGGCTCGTGGCTCGCTTAGCGCGCCGTAGCGCCGCACGCGCGAAGGCGGCGGGCTCGTGCAGCGGGTCAGCGTGATCTACTACCTACTGTCTACTGCCTGCTGCCTACTGCCTGCTGCCTGCTATTCCCGTTTCAACTCCTTGCGCACCGCGTCCAGGACCCCGTTCACGAACGGAATCGCCTCGTCGCCGCTGTAGGTCCTCGCGAGCTCGATCGCTTCATTGATGACGACCTTGGCCGGCGTGTCGGGCTCGGCAAGCAGCTCGTAGACCGCCAGCCTCAGCACGAGGCGGTCGACGATGGCCATCCGCTCGACGCGCCAGTTCTGCGCGTGGGCCGAAAGCAGCGCGTCGATCTCGCCGGTGCGCGCGAGCGTGCCGCGCAGGAGGACCTCGGCGAACTCGCGATGCGGCACGGCGAGCTCCTCGTCCGGCTCGCGCGACGGCCAGTACGTCGCGATTGCCTCGTGCGCGCCCGCCCGGCCGACCTCGGCGAGGTAGAGCATCTGAAGCGCAGCCTCGCGGGCACGCCGGCGGCCGATCGCGTCCACGCGCGTCATCCGTTGTTCCGCGGCGAAGGCTCGAATCCGAACGCGCGCCCGGCCCCGGCCTTCGCGGGCGCCCGGCCGAGCTTGCGGAACAGCACCGCCATGTCAATCGCCGCGGCGGCCGCTTCCCACCCCTTGTTCTCGGGCCCCGCGCCGGCGCGCTCCTCCGCCTGCGCCTGCGTGTCGGTGGTCAACACGCCGAACGCGATGGGGACGCCCGTCTCCCCCGCCGCCTGCATGATGCCGTGCGCCACCGCGGACGAAATGAACTCGAAGTGCGGCGTCTCGCCGCGGATCACGCATCCCAGGCAGACGACCGCGTCGAAGCGCCCGGTTTCGGCAAGACACCGGGCCGCCTGCGGCAGCTCGTAGGCGCCGGGCACCGCGACCTCTTCCACGTCGCCCGGGGCCGCACCCGCTTCGGCCAGCGCCGCGCGCGCCGCCTCGGCGAGCGACTGCGTCACGCCCTGGTTGAAGCTGGAGACGACGAGGGCGAAGCGGTACCCCGCGGCTCCGGCGAGCGCCGGAGGCGGCGTCGCGGGATCTGAATGACGCACGGCGCTACTTCCCCTTGAACTCCGCTTTGCGCTTCTCGAGAAACGCCCGGGTTCCCTCGCGCATGTCTTCGGTGGACGAGACCAGCCCGAACAGGGTCGCCTCGAAAACCTGCGCCTCGGCGAACGGCATCTCGAGCCCCTTGTTCACCGCCTCGATGACGTAGCGCGCGGCAATCGGCGCCTTCGCCGCCAGCGCCGCCGCCAGCTTGCGAGCCTCGGCCATCAGCTCCGCGGCGGGAACCACGCGATTCACAAGGCCGAGGCGATACGCCTCCGGCGCCAGGACGTGATCGCCCGTCAGCAGCAGCTCGAGCGCGCGCCCCTTGCCGACCAGCCGCGCCAGACGCTGCGTGCCCGCGTAGCCGGGCATGATCCCGAGGTTGATCTCCGGCTGGCCGAGACGGGCCGTGTCCGCGGCGATCCGAATCGTGCAGGCCATCGCCAGCTCGCATCCGCCGCCCAGCGCGAAGCCGTTGATCGCCGCGATGACGGGCTTCCCCATGCCCTCGATGAGATCCAGCACGTGCTGGCCCCGCATCGAATGATCGCGGCCGGCGGTCGGCGTCAGCACCGCCAGCTCGTTGATGTCGGCGCCGGCGATGAAGGACTTCTCGCCCGCGCCGGTCAGGATGACGACCCTCGCGCTGTCGTCGTACCGCAGCGCGAGCAGCGTGCGCCGCAGCTCGTCGAGGGTCTGGCTGTTGAGGGCGTTGAGGACTTTCGGCCGGTTGACCGTGACCGTTGCGACGGCGCCGTCGCGTTCCACCAGGAGGTTTTCGAGGTTTTCGAGGGTCATGATAGCTGTGGGAGGGCGCGGAGAACCTCACACGGAGGCACGGAGATCACGGAGACGCACGGAGGGTGGCCGGTCTGGCGCCGGCCTTCGGCCGGCGGCCGAGGTGGCTCGAGATCCGCGAACGCAACCACGCCTGCACCTTCCGCGTGTTTGCGTTCGTGGATCTCGGGCCACCTCACGCGCGAAGCGCGGCCAGACCGGCAGCCCTGCGCATTCGCCACTCTCGGCAACTTTCTCTTCTCCGTGCGTCTCCGTGTGCTCCGCGTCTCCGCGTAATCGTCTCCGCGAACTCCGTCTCCTCCGTGCGTCCGCGAAACATGCTGACCGTCAGCCTCGCTTCTGCGGCCGCGAAGAAATGTCGAGTATACCCCACCGTCGCGCGGCGGCTATCCCGAGGCCTATCGCCGCGGCGGCGGACGCGCCCACCGCGTCAGCAGCCAGGTCGTGCAGGCTGGGCGAACGCCCGGGTACGAATGACTGGTGCGCCTCGTCCGAAACGCCGTACAGCGTGGCCAGCGCGACGGCCGCGGTCGCACGCCGCCACGTGACGCCGCCGAGCCGTCCGCCCGCCAGCGCCCGCAGCAGGACCGCGCCGAGAATCGCGTAGCCGATCGAATGACCTGACTTGTCCGAGATGCCGCCGGGCAGCGTCTGCAGATCCGGGATTGAGGAAAGGCCGAAGATCGCCGCCATCTGGGCCACGACGGGGCCCCACAGCCACGGCCTGCTACGCAGCCGCACTACTGCCTCGCCACGGGAGGACACCGACGAACAACCACGGAAGAACAACCACGGAAGAACACAGAAGCACACCGATCTTGCCAAGAAACACTACGGCCCCATGGAGGGACCGTTTCGGCTGTTCAGGCCGCGTTCCGCGTGAGACGCGCACAATGAACCCGTGTAGTTCCGTGTACTTCCGTGGTTGATTGATTCCGTGTCAACCCGCGGTTCACAGCGGCAGCGCGTACATGAGCCAGCCGAGGATCACGGCCGCGGCCACGAATGCGCCGAACAGCATCGCGCCCAGCCGGACCTGCGCCCGGGGCTCGTCGCGCTGCAGCACGGCAAACACGACCGACACGAAGAACGCAAAGGCGATCAGCAGGAGCAAATGATCCGTCACTTGCGTCCCTTCGCGATGTCGAAGGCGTCGAGTATCACCAGGAAATTCAGCAGGCCCGCCACGATGACAAACGTGTTGCCATACTCGTAGGTCGCCGCGGTCACGAGGCCGTTGCCCGCATCCAGCAGGCGAGCGAGCAGCCACGGCAGGCCGAGGCCCAGATCGGCAACCGCCGCCAGAGCGACGAGGGGCGCGGACACGTCGAAGGGAAAGATGCGGCCATGCAGGCGCAGCCCGATCAGGAACATGGATGTCAGCGCCAGGAAGAACACGAGCGCTTTCTGCCGTCGTCCCATCCACACGTGCCCCGCGCCCGGAACCATCCAGGCCGCGAGACAGAGCAGCACGAGCAGTCCCGGCTCCGTGCGGTCACGAGGGCGCGCGGCCGCCGCCGGCTTGGTCGCCATATCTTACGGATGATATCGCATTGCGGCGGAACGCCGCGGCGCGGCTCAGTGCGGTGATCCCTCAACGGGCACCGCTTCCTCGGCGGGGCCGGCCAGCAGCTTCACGAAGATCCAGCCGCCGGCGGCCCCGAGCGGGATCGCGGCGATCGCCCGCGCCATGTTGGAGGGGTGCGCGAGACCCAGCACTTCGAGGGCGAACGTGAGGGCGGTCGGCAGCGCGGTCGCCCCCAGGATCATGCGACCACGCATGGCGCCAGGCACGGCGCCCGCGGCAATCATCCCCACGACCGCGCCGGCCATCGCTGACAAGTACAGGCCGAAACACCGCGCACACACCGGGAGCTGGATGCCGGCGATGTGAAAGGAGCGTTCGGGACGCTGATGACAGATGAAACCGGCCGCCGCATAGACGGTCGCAGCAGCCGGCACGAGCGCCGTGGGACCGTGCGCGAGGATGGCAGGCGCGGCGACGAGCGCCGCGCTCCAGAGCACCGCTCCGACCGTCAGCGCTGCCGCGAAGGACCGATGCACGCGCCCATTGTCACCGATCGGGGGGCAGTCTGCACTTCGTGAATTGGTGAATTGGTGAATTGGTGAATTGGTGATGTCGCGAATTCAGGCATTCGTGAATTCACCAGTTCACGAACTCACCAGTTCGCGATTTCCACGCGCCCGGCACGGTTACTGCCGGCGGTTTCGGAGTCCGGCGGCGGACACGGCGTCGGCCGTGTAGCCGGCGCGCGTCCGCGGCTGCATCTCGGGATGCGTCGTCAGGCGCACGACGATCCGGCGGAAGCGGCCGTCCGGCCGTGCGTTGCTCGGCGAGTAGCCGATTGAATACTGGGTCGCCAGCTCGTCCGCGATGGCGGCGTAGACGCCCTTCAGATCCTGCACCGCGCTCGGGAAGAAGGACTGCGCGCCGGTTTCCTGCGCGAGCTGCCTCATCGAATAGTCCGCCTGCGAGAAGTATTTGCGGCCGTTCTCGGCCAGCCGGCGATCCGGCGCGAACTCGGATTTCAGCGCAATCGTGTAGATGCTGACGCCGCTCCTGCGGGCCAGGCCGAGCACATCGTCGAAGCTGATGACGCTCGTCGTGTCCTCGCCGTCGGAGAGGACCGCAATGGCCTGACGGCGGACGTCCCCCTCCTGGCGCGCCTTCTGGCCGAACTGCTTGATCGCGACGTAAAGGGCGTTGTTCAGTGCCGTCCCGCCGCGCGCCTCGATGTTCTTGACGGCGGCAAAGAGCGATTCGCGATCCGGGGTCAGGCCCTGCAGCACGTTCACGCCGTCGTTGAACGCGACGACGGCGCCGCGGTCCCCCGCGCGCAGCGTCTTGAGGAAGCCGGTCGCGGCCTCGCGGATGACGGCGATCTTGTCGCGCATGCTGGAGCTCGTGTCGATGAGGAGGATCAGGTCGATCGGCACGTTCTTCGATTCGAAGAACTCGACGCGCTGCCGCACGCCGTCCTCGAACACGGCGAAGTCCTCCGGGCCGAGGTCGGAGACCAGCCGCTTGCCGTCGCTCACCGACACGGTGAGAGAGACCAGGCTCGCGCCGGTGCGGAAGACGGGGACCGACTGCGGCTTGCCCGGCTGTGTGGAATTGTCCTGCGCCGCGACGGGCAGCGCGAGTGCCGACACAAGGGCTACCGCCGGTGCGAGATGCTTCACACGTCCCTCCCCGATGGACTCGCGCTGCAAGGCACGTTCCGGTACGAGTCCGCCGCAAATGCGAATGAAAAAGCGCCTGGCCGTGGGTTAGGACGTAAAAGTAGGCAACCGAATTACGTAAGAAGGTAAGTGTCAGTCTTCGGCGCCGACTCGGCCGAAGCTGGCCTCATAACGATCGCGAAATTCCTCCCAGGTATACGCGTGGCTCTGGCCCCCCAGATGTTCCAAGGCATAGGTCGCGGCGACGCTGCCCATGCGCGCGCAGACCGCATAGTCGGCCCCGCGCGCCATCCCCTTCATAAAGCCGCCCCGGAATGCGTCGCCCACGCCCGTGGGATCCAGAATGCGGTGCGGGGGCACCGCGGGGATGTCGACCTGTCCCTCGACGTCGATGATCGAGCAGCCGTTCTCGCCGCGGGTGACGACGAGGGCCTGGCAGTCGGCGAGGATTGCGGCCTCGTCGAGTCCCGTTTTCTGCCGAATGAGCTCGAACTCGTAGTCGTTGCAGATGACGATCGCGGCGCCGGTCAAGCCCTCTTTCAGCTCCTCGCCGGACATCCGCGCGCACTGCTGGCCGGGATCCCAGATATAAGGGACGCCAAGCGCCCGGCATTCCTCCGCATACTGTAGCATCGCCGACGGATCGTTGGGAGAGATGATTGCGAGGCCGCAGTCCTCGACCGTCCGGAACGACAGCTCGCCGGCATTGGCCATCGCCCCGGTGTAGAACGAGGCGATCTGGTTGTTCTCGACGTCCGTGCTGCAGAAGAACGACGCCGTGAACTTGCCTTCGACCTCCCTCACGAGCGAAGTGTCCACGCCGGCCGCCTCCAGCCAGCGGCGGTAGTCGCCGAAGTCCTGGCCGGCCGTCGCCATCAGCCGCGGCCGCTCGCCCAGCAGCGCGAGCGTGTAGGCGATGTTCGGCGCGCAGCCGCCGCGACGCTTGTCCATGCTGTCGACGAGGAAACTCAGACTGACGCGCGCCATGTGCTCCGGAAGGAAGTGCTCGGTGAACCTCCCGGGGAACGACATCAGGTAGTCGTAGGCGATGGAGCCGGTGACGACGATATTCATGAAGTTGGGGCGCCTTCTGTCAGGTATTTGCCGACGAGCGGCTCGAGTTCGCGCTTCACGGCCGCGGGAATCGCGTCCGGACGGGTGATGATCGCGTACTTCAGCGCCGTCGCGCACTCGCAGGTGCGGTCGAACGGCAGCCGGCCGACTGCCTCCGCGATCACCTCCTGCGCCACCCGTGCATTCTGCATGAGGTTGGCGACGATCAGCTCGACCGTGACCTTGTCGTGCGCGGGATGCCAGCAGTCGTAATCGGTGACGAGCGCGATGGTCGTGTAGCAGATTTCCGCCTCGCGCGCGAGCTTCGCCTCCTGGAGGTTGGTCATGCCGATGATGTCCATGCCCCACGAGCGATACAGCTTCGATTCGGCGAGGGTGGAGAACTGCGGTCCCTCCATGCAGACGTAGGTGCCGCCTTTGTGCACGGTCGCCCCGGCGTGGCGCGCCGCGTCGAAGGCGATGCCGCTCAGGTGCGGGCAGAACGGATGCGCGAAGCCCACGTGCGCGACCAGCCCTCGTCCAAAGAAGGTCGAGACCCGCCCCTTCGTCCGGTCGAAGAACTGATCGGGGATGACGAGGTCGAGCGGCTTGTATGCTTCCTTGAGGCTGCCGACGGCGCTCGCCGACAGGATGTACTCGACGCCAAGCTGCTTGAAGCCGAAGATGTTGGCGCGGAAATTCAGTTCCGACGGCATCAGCCGGTGACCCTGCCCGTGACGCGCGAGGAATGCGACCCGCCGGCCGCGCAGGGTCGCGGTGACGTACGGCGACGACGGCTCGCCGAAGGGCGTGGACAGCCGCCGCTCCTCGCGGTCCGTCAGGTCCGCCATGTCGTATAAGCCGCTTCCGCCAATGATGCCAATCGTCGGGTTCATCATCATTTCTCACGTCGCTCGACAAGCTCGATGAGTACGCCGTGGGCACTCGACGGATGGACAAAGGCGACGAGCGAGCCATGGGCGCCTGGGCGCGGCGTCCCGTCGATGAGCCGCACGCCGCGCGTCTTGAGTTCCGCGAGCGCGGCCACGATGTCCGCGACGCGCAGGGCGACGTGATGCATGCCGGCTCCGCGTTTCGCCATGAACTTCGCGATGGGAGAATCCTCGGCGGTGGCCTCGAGGAGCTCGATCGCCGAATCGCCGGCGCGCAGGAAGTGCGCGCGCACGCGCTGGGAGGCGACCTCTTCCGGCGCCTCCACTTCCAGGCCGAGCGCGTCCCGATAGAACGCGAGCGCGTCCCCCAGATCCGCAACCGCTATGCCGATGTGATCGATCGTCGCCTTCATGTCCACTCCGCGCCAGACCTTCAGGTCGGGCGCTCTCCTGAGGTCGGCCGGTCTCGGCCGATCGCGCGCCGCAGGATCGCGTCCACGGCCGTGTACGGGTCGATCTCGCGGGCCGCAATCCGATCCAGCGTCCGGTCGAATTCTCCGTCGGCGAGCACGTGCTGCTCGACGTGCTGAACGAAGCGCTGCGACAGCAGCTCGCGCATCCGGAACTCCGCGCGCGCGCGGCGGCGGCTGCCCTGCGTGGACGCGGTGTGCGCCCGGAACCGCTCGATCGTCTCGAGCAGCTCCACGACGCCTTTGCCTGTCGTCGCCTCCGTTTTCAGGATCGGAGGCCGCCAGTCCCCTGGACCGAACGTCTCCAGGGCGAGCATCGCCTCGATCGACGAGACGGTGCGGTCCGCTCCTTCCCGGTCGGCCTTGTTCACGACGAAGATGTCGGCGATCTCCATGATACCGGCCTTGAGCGCCTGCACCTCGTCGCCCGACCCCGGCGCAATCATCACGATCGAGACGTCGGCCGTGCGGACGATGTCCACTTCGTCCTGGCCGACGCCGACGGTCTCGATGAGGACGATGTCCCGGCCGGCGGCGTCGAGGACGAGCGCCACTTCGCTCGTCGCGCGCGCCAGGCCGCCCAGATGTCCGCGCGTCGCCATGCTGCGGATGAAGACGCCGGGATCGCCGGCGTGCGCCTGCATCCGCACGCGGTCGCCGAGGATCGCGCCGCCGCTGAACGGGCTCGTCGGATCGACGGCGATGATGCCGACGGTGCGCGCCGCGCGCCGCAGCTCCGCGATGAGGCGGTCGACGAGCGTGCTCTTGCCGGCCCCCGGCGGGCCGGTGACGCCGACCAGGTAGGCCCTCCCCGTCCGCGTGAAGATGCCGCGGATCAACTCGGCGCCCGACGGGGACTCGTCCTCGATGAGGGAAATGGCGCGGGCGATCGCGCGGGGATCGCCGGCCAGCACGCGTTCGGTCATCGACGGCGGGTTCACTGGCCGAGCAACTGCCGCGCGATCACGAGCCGCTGAATCTCGCTCGTGCCTTCGCCGATGGTGACGAGTTTCACGTCGCGGAAGAACTTCTCCGCCGGGTAGTCCTTCACGAATCCATAGCCGCCGTGGATCTGGACGCAGTCGTCGGCCGCCCTCACGGCGACCTCGCTCGCGTACAGCTTCGCCATCGACGACTCGCGCGTCGTCCGCGCCCCCTGATCCTTCAGGTACGCCGCGCGATACGTGAGGAGCCGCGCCGCCTCGATCCGCGTCGCGTTGTCGGCCAGCTTCCATTGAATGGCCTGGAAGGCGGCAATCGGCTGGCCGAACTGGCGCCGTTCCTTCGCATACCTGCGCGCGGCCTCGTAGGCGCCCTGCGCGAGGCCGACCGCGAGCGCGGCGATGCCGATGCGCCCGGCGTCGAGCACCTGGAGCGTGTTGATGAACCCCTGCCCCTCCTCGCCGAGGAGGTGCTCCGGGCCGAGCCGGCAGTCCTGGAAGATCACCTCGCTCGTGTCGCTCGCGCGCATGCCGAGCTTGTTCTCTTTCTTCCCCGCGCTCATCCCCGTCGTGCCGTGCTCGAGCACGAATGCCGAGATGCCGCGGTGGCCTTTCGAGCGGTCGGTCACGGCAATGGCGACCATCACTCCGCCGATCGTGCCGTGGGTGATGAAATTCTTCGAGCCGTTCAGCACCCAGCCGTCGCCGTCCCGCACGGCGGTCGTGCGCATGCCCGCCGCATCGCTGCCGGCGCTGGCCTCGGTCAGACCCCAGGCGCCCAGGACCTCGCCCGTGACGAGCCGCGGCAGGTACTTCTGCTTCTGCGCGAGGCTGCCGAACATCGCGATGTGCGACGTGCAGAGGCCGTTGTGCGCCGCGACGGTCAGCGAGATCGCGGGGCACACGCGCGCGAGCTCCTCGATGCAGATGCAGTAGTCGACCGCCGACATCGCGGAGCCGCCGTACTCCTCCGGGAACTGGATCCCCATCAGCCCGAGCGCGGCGAGCTTCGGCAGCAGATCCATCGGAAAGTGCTGCGACTCGTCCCACTCCATCACGTGCGGGCGCATCTCCGCGTCGGCGAATTCCCGCACCGTCCGCCGCAGAAGCTCCTGTTCCTCGCTCAGCCGAAAGTCCATGCGAAGGGGAAATGTATCACGTCGCTGGCAGCGGGCAGCAAGCAGCACGCAGCCGGCAGTGGATCACGCCGCCGCGCTGACAGCTTGACAGCTCGAGTCACTGCCTGCTGCCTGCTGCCCGCTGCATGCTGTATCCTGAGGCATGTCTCGCCGATACCTGACCGTCGTCCTCGCGGCCTCGCTGCTGCTGACGCTGCCCGGGACCGCTCGCGCCGACCTCACGGCGTTCCTTGGCATCAACCCCACGCCTGTCAACCGCGTCACCCGCGGGTTCGCCGCGGGGATGGGACTCATCATCGTCGGGTTCGAGTTCGAGTACGCCGACACGACCGAGGACCCGCTGAACGCGGCGCCGCGGCTGCGCACGTTCATGTTCAACGGGCTGGTCCAGACCCCAATCCCGATTGGCGGCATGCAGTTTTACGGGACCGCTGGCGGCGGCGGCTACCGCGAAACGCTGACAGAGGTCTCCGAGACCAACGTGGGGATCAATGTCGGCGGCGGGGTGAAGATGAAACTGGCGGGACCGCTCCGGCTGCGGCTCGATTACCGCGTCTTCACGCTGCGGGGAACGCCGCGCCATCCGCGGCCACAGCGGTTCTACGCGGGGATCAATCTCAAGTTCTGACGGTGCGCGGCGATCGGGACCCGGCGCTCGACGTTCCGGGATGCGGACTGCTCACAGCCGCATCCCGGAAGAACCCCTGGAACCTCTCGAACCTCTCGAACCCTGGAACCTCGAGGATCGCCTAGACCCCGCCGATCGGCGTGAGGTTCAAGCGGTTGATCATCGCGAAGGCCTCGCTGTACTTCTTGAACATCTCGGCGGCCTCCGGCGTCCGCTGCTCGTCGGGGGTCATCGTCGCGGCCAGCATGTTCAGCAGGGCGTATTCCGCACCGACCGACGACGGGTCGGCGACCACGACGTAGAGCGCGTTGCCGCTCATCGGCTCGGACGCCTTGTAGACCTTGAAGCCCGCGGCCTGGGCTTTCAGCTCCGGCTTGTCGGTCTTCGCCAGGCCGGCTTTCAGCTTGCCGATCATCTCCTCGAACACGGCGGTCTGATCAGGCTTGATTTGCACGAGCAAAAGGCCAGCCGGCGTGGTGAACCCAAGCTTCGGCCCGGCGGGCGGCTGGGCGGCCGGCGGCTGCGCGGGCGGCTGCTGTGCCGGCGGTGGTTGCTGGGTCGCCGTGGCCTGGGCGAAGGAGGCTGCCGGCACGAGCGCCAACGCCATGGTGAAAGTCAGGGTCACGAAGGGACGACGCATTCAATCTCCTCCTTGGACGCACACGAATCCGCGGGTTTCACGAAGCCGACACTTTACCGTACACCCCGCCAGCATGCCAATCCGTCCGGGCTACACGAACACCCGCATGATTTCATTGGCCACCAGCATGCCCGGGCGGGACAGCCGCAGGCGGGCCCCCTCGCGCAGGAGGAATCCCTCGTCCACGAACGGCTGCAGCTCGGGTCCGTACCGGTCCCACACGTCCACGCCGTAGCGCGCACCGACACGCCCGGCATCGATTCCCGAGGCCAGCCGCAGCCCCGTGAAGAGCGCCTCCTCGAGGCGCTCGATGGGCGTCCGGTCGCGGCGCTCGACCGCCAGCGGCGCGCCACACGACACGCGCGCAATGTACTCCTCGGTGCCGGCGATGTTCTTCCATCGCGCCGGCCCGCGCGTCGAGTGCGCGCCACTCCCGAACCCGAGCCACTCACCGTCGGTCCAGTACTTCAGGTTGTGGCGCGACTCGCGCTGCGGGCGCGCGACGTTCGAGATCTCGTACTGCTCATACCCGGCACGGTCCAGCCGGTCGAGGCTCCACGAGTACATCTCCGCCGCATCGTCCTCCGGCGCAAGCGACCATCCGGCGCGCGCCATGTCCTCCTTGAGCGGCGCGTTCGGATAGATCTCCAGCAGGTAGAGCGACGCGTGTTCGGGCGCGACGTCGATGAGCCCTTCCACGCTTTCCCGCCAGTCGTCGCGGCTCTGCCCCGGCAGCCACATCATCAGGTCGAGGCTGATGTTGTCGAAGCCGGCGCCGCGCGATTCCGCGACGGCCTGGCGGGCACGGTCCGCCGAGTGGATCCGGCCGAGCCGGAGGAGCTCGGAATCCCGAAACGATTGGACACCGAAACTGACACGATTGACGCCGGCCGCGGCAAACCCCTCCATCCGTTTCGACGACGAGGTCTCGGGATTGGTCTCGAGCGTGATCTCGGGATGCGAGCTGACCGCGAAGCTGTCACGGCACGCGGCGACGATTCGGCCGATCTCGCCGGGCTCCAGCAGCGAGGGCGTGCCGCCGCCGAAGAAGAGTGAATCGACCGCCTCGCCCGTCGCTGCCGCGCGGATCTCCCGTTCCAGCGCGGCGACATACCGGTCCTTCAATCCCGCCTCGAACAGACCTCTGTTGAAGTTGCAGTAGTTGCAGATCGAGGCACAGAACGGGATGTGGATGTAGAGCCCTAACATTGCCGACTGCCGATTGCAGATTGCCGATTGACGGATTGGCGATTGCTGATTGTCGATCGACGGATTGTCGATTGACGATCGGGGAGCTAACTCCCGGCCTTGCCGCCGGTCCAGCCCAATTCCTTCGCCGGCTTGAGCTGCGCCTTGGCGATGCTGTTGCGCCCTCGTGGCGACGGCAGCTTGTGGCTGGTGCTCCCCTTCTTCTCCAGCTCGGCGATACGGTCGGGCGTAGCCTCGTCGCCAAGCTCGCGGTAATCCACGCTCTTCATCTCCACGAATTCACACATCTCGTGGAGCCGCGACCACATGCGGTAGCCGACCCGCACCACGAGGTTGTCGGGGTCGGTGAGGTCGTCCAGGACCGGGTAGTTCGACGTGAAAATCGTGGCGCGCCGCTCGTTGTAACGGGTATTGACGATCAGGTTGAGCGTTTCCTCAACCCACTCGGATGTCTTCTCGGCTCCCAAATCGTCGAGGACCAGCAGCTCCGCCTGCATGACGGGCTGGATCACCTGGGACTCGGTACTGCGGACCGCTGCGTTGTACGTGTTGCGAATGTCCTTCAGCAGGTCACGCACGTCGTAGAACAGCGCCCTCGCGTTCGTACGGGCGATGACCTCTTTCACGATCGCCACCGACAAGTGCGTCTTGCCGAGCCCCGGCTTGCCGAGAAAGAACAGTCCCTTGTCGACGACCGGGAATCCTTCCGTGAAACGGCGAGCCTTGCGCACGGCAATGGCGAGGGAATCGTTGTTGGTCCGAAACGAGTCCAGGTCGCACTTCTGGTAGCGCGGTGGAATCCGCGCCTCGGCAAGGAGTTTGGCAGTGAGGGAGGTTCGCCAGCAATCACAGCGCTCGACCCGGCGGACGCCGTCGGTCTCCACAGGTTTCCAGCCGGTGTCGTCGCAGAGTTCACACATTTGAATGGAATGCAGATGCCGGCCAGCGCCCAATGAATCGTCGCCGCTGATTGTAAGCTCCCAATCGACAATCTGCAATCCGTCGATCGCCAATCCCCAATCGGCAATCCGTCAATCGGCAATCGGCAATCGGCAACCGGCAATTCGTTCGCGCTCAGTTCACGCGGGCCCTCAGGCCTTGCGGCGGGGTTCGTCCGCGGGTTCCGCCTCGCGCGCCGGCTCGGTCTGTGTGACCGGCGTCGCCGCCCGGACCAGGTCGGTCGGGGACGACTTCACGAGCGCCGTGCTGAGCCGCTGCTCCCAGTCGCCGATGCCGCGCGAGAGCTCGCGCTTGACATAGTCGATGAACTCGTTGACCTCGTGCTGCATCGCCTCGATCTTGCGGCGCATGTTCAGGATGATCTCGACGCCCGCGAGATTGACGCCGAGATCGCGCGTCAGCGACAGGATGGTCTCGAGCTGCTCGAGATCCTCTTCCGAGTACAGACGGGTATTGCCCTCCGTGCGCGACGGCTTCAACAGCCCCTCGCGCTCGTACAGGCGCAGCGTCTGCGGGTGGATGCTGTACTTCTGCGCCACCGCGCTGATCATGTAGTACGCCTTCCCGGAGCGCTTCACCATCGTCTTACGTCTTCCCCATTCAGGCGGCCGAACTCGCGCATCAGTTCCTTCGACCGTTCCCCGACGATCTCGGGGAGCACGAGCTTCACCTCGACGATCAGGTCGCCGCGCCCAGCCGCGCCGCCCGGCGCCCCGCGGCCGCTCATCCTGAACCGCTGCCCGGCCTGCGTGCCCGCCGGCACTTTCAGCTTGACCGGGCCGTCGGGCGACGGCACCTCGATGCGCGCGCCGAGCACCGCCTCGTGCACCGCCACCGGCACGACCAGGAAGATGTCGTCCCCATCGCGGCGGAACAGCGGATGCGGCTGCACGCGGACTTCGACGTACAGATCGCCGTTCCGTCCGCCGCGCTGACCGGCATTCCCTCTTTCCGGGACCCTGAGGCGCGCCCCGTCGTGGGCGCCCGGAGGCACCTGCACCGGGATCGCCTCGCTGCGCACGCCGCGCCCGTACCCGGCGCACACGGAGCACCCTTCCGCGCGCTGGCGTCCCGTGCCGCCGCACGTGGCACACGACTTCGAGAAGACCATGTGCCCGCGCGCCCAGCGCACCTTTCCCGTCCCCTGGCAGTGCGCGCACCGCCCTTCCGGCGTCGGTACATGCCCGAGTCCGTGGCACGCCGAGCACGACACCTGGCGCGTGACCACGACCTGCCGCTCGACGCCGCGCATCGACTCCTCGAAGCTGACGCTCAGCGACGCGTGCAGGTCCGATCCGACCTGCGCCCCGGCCCGGTCGAACGACGCGGGCGGATGCAGCACGTCAGCGAACAGCTCGCTGAACGTGGCCGCCTCCGAACCGCGCGCCGCGAATGAAAAATCGAACCCCGAGAACTCGAACGTGTCGCCGCTGCCCCGGGACGCCGCGTGCCCGCCCGCCAGGTCGTACTCCCGCCGCCGTTCGGGGTCCACGAGCGTCTCGTACGCCTCCGCGATCCGGCGGAACAACGACTCGGCCGTCCGGTCCCCGGGATTGATCCCGGGGTGATACCGGCGCGACAGCCGGCGATACGCCCGCTTGATATCAGCGGGGCTCGCAGTCTGTTCGAGGCCTAGCAGGACGTAGAAGTCCATACAGGGTGATGAGCGGTGCTGAAGAGGGGCTGAACGGTGCCGAACGGTGCACGGGTGCCCAGCACCCACCAGCACCAATCAGCATCCCTCAGCACCCCTCAGCACCTACTTCTTCTCTTCCTCCACCACCTCAGCGTCGATGACATCGTCGGATGCCTTGGTGCTGTCCGCCTGCGTTGCGCCGCCCGGCTGTCCGCCAGGCGCGCTGCCCGCCTGAGCGCCGCCGGCGCCGGCCGTGTTCGCCGCGCGATACAGCGCCTCGGCCGCCTTGTGCTGCGCGGTGTTCAGCGCGTCCATCGTCCGCTTCATCTCGGCGACGTCGTTCTTCTCGATCGCCTTGCGGAGATCCTCGATCGCCGATTCGATCGGGTGCTTGTCGGACGACGAGAGCTTGTCCCCCGCGTCCTTGAGCATTTTCTCGGCCGCGTACGCCGCCTGATCCGCGTGGTTGCGCGTTTCGATCTCCTCCTTGCGCTTGCGGTCTTCCTCGGCGTGCGCCTCGGCCTCCTTCATCATCTTGTCGACCTCGTCCTTCGAGAGGCCGCTGGAGGCCGTGATGGTGATCTTCTGCTCCTTCTGCGTCGCCATGTCCTTCGCCGACACGTTGACGATGCCGTTGGCGTCGATGTCGAAGGTGACCTCGATCTGCGGCACGCCGCGCGGCGCGGGGGGCAGGCCCGTCAGATGGAAGCGGCCGAGCGTGCGGTTGTCGCGCGCCATCGGGCGCTCGCCCTGCAGCACGTGCACTTCGACGCTGGTCTGGTTGTCGGCCGCCGTCGAGAACGTCTCGCTCTTGCGCGTCGGGATCGTCGTGTTGCGCGGAATCAACGTCGTCATCACCCCGCCGAGGGTCTCGATGCCGAGCGACAGCGGCGTCACGTCGAGCAGGAGCAGGTCCTTCACCTCGCCGGCGAGCACGCCCGCCTGGATCGCCGCGCCGACCGCGACGACTTCGTCCGGATTCACGCCCTTGTGCGGCTCCCGGCCGAACAGGTCCTTCACGATGGCCTGCACGCGCGGGATGCGCGTCGAGCCGCCGACCAGCACGACCTCGTCGATCTTCGAAGAGTCGATGCCCGCGTCGGCCAGCGCCTGCTTCGTCGGCCCGACGGTCTTCTGGAACAGGTCCTCCACGAGCTGCTCGAAGCGCGCGCGGGTGAGCTTCTTCACCATGTGCTTCGGACCCGTGGCGTCGGCGGTGATGAACGGGAGGTTGATGTCGGTCTCCATCACCGTGGAGAGCTCCATCTTCGCCTTCTCGGCCGCTTCCTTCAGACGCTGGAGCGCCATGCGGTCCTTGCCGAGATCGATGCCTTCGTCCTTCCGGAATTCGTCGATGATCCACTCGATGATGCGCTGGTCGATGTTGTCGCCGCCCAGGTGCGTGTCGCCGTTGGTCGCCTTGACCTCGACGACGCCTTCACCAACCTCGAGGATCGAGATGTCGAACGTGCCGCCGCCGAAGTCGTAGACGGCAATCGTCTCGTCCTTCTTCTTGTCGAGGCCGTAGGCGAGCGCCGCGGCGGTCGGCTCGTTGACGATGCGCATCACCTCGAGACCGGCGATTTGACCGGAGTCCTTCGTGGCCTGACGCTGCGCATCGTTGAAGTACGCCGGGACGGTGATGACCGCCTTGGTCACCGTCTGCCCGAGGTACTCTTCAGCGGCCTGCTTCAGCTTCTGCAGGATCATCGCGGAGATTTCGGGGGGGGGATACTCCTTCCCGCCGGCCTTCACGCGGACGTCGCCGTTGCCGGCCCGCTCGACCGAGTACGGGACCATCTTCATTTCTTCGTTCACTTCGTCGAACTTGCGCCCCATGAAGCGCTTGATCGAGAAGACCGTGTTCTCGGGGTTCGTGACCGCCTGCCGCTTGGCCACCTGCCCGACGAGCCGCTCGCCGGACTTGGTGAACCCCACCACTGACGGGGTGATGCGGCTGCCTTCGGGGTTGGTGATCACGACGGGTTCGCCACCCTCCATCACAGCCACGACCGAGTTGGTGGTCCCGAGGTCGATACCGATGATCTTGCTCATATCTCCTTATCCTCACGTCCCGCCGCCGAGGTGACGGCAAATCTTTATAACGTTGTGAATATAAAATGTGAGCGAGTAGATGTCAATTGGCCCGTTTGAAATCCGCTCCACGTGGGCCCGCGGTCAGCGGTTCCAGGCATCCCGACCCGCGTCATTCCCGGCTGCACGACGTGACGCCACGCGTTCGACGGCGCCACTGCCAATCGGACAGCCGCAGCACGGGACGTCTGATACTCTAGCCGGCGGTGATTGGTGGTTCCGCGTGAGATTCGGCGACCGCGGTGCGTTTCGCGGCCGTGTCTTGATGCGCCTGGAGGAACCGCGACGCCTCGATCGTCTGATCGACGCACCCGGTGAGAGCGATGTGGTGGCTGCCCGTGCTGATCTGCGCGCTCGGCGAAGAGTGGCGGATACGACGGCGGCGCGGCAACGTCGACAGGCGTTGTTCAAGGGAAACGGCCACCTGCGACAACAGGGCCATTCTCGGCACGTCGAGACCCGGAATGTGTGCGCCAGCATTCGACCGACTTGTGACTCGGCGGGCGGGTAGACTTCGTGACATTAAAGGGGGATCAGATGCGCAGACTGATCGCATGTGGTGCTGTGGCGGCGCTGATGCTCGTTCTCGGGATGACGGGGAATGCGCAGTTCTGGGACAAGATGACAAACCCCAAGGTGAGCATCCCTCTCACGCATCCGCCCGACTTGGGACTCCAGATCAACAAGATCGCGTTCGGCCCCGTCACAGGCGAAGGCGCCAATGAATTCGTGGACGCGCTGACGGAACGCTTCGTCAGAAGCGGCATCGAGGTTGTCGAGAGAAGCCGCTTGGAGGCCTTGCTAAAGGAACAGAACTTCAGTCTGACGGGATACGTGGATCAACAGTCGGCGGCGCAAATGGGCAAGATCCTCGGCCCGGCGGTCATGCTCTTCGTCAACATGCAGCGGCATACCTTCGAAAAGAAGCGGCTCTATGAGAACTCGAAGGACTACAAGGGCATCGTGCATCGGACCAACATCGCCCGAACTCAGGCGTTTGTTCGCGGGTCGATTCGGAGTGTGGATCTCGCCACGGGCCGTGTTTTCGCCGCCAAAGTGCTCGAGGCGAGCCCCCTCGTGGAGAACAGGATCACGGACGGAGGCTTGCCGGAATTTCAAGACGAGTTCGCTCTTTTCGACAGAGCCGGCGCGGACATAGTGCTACAGGCAACACGACTCTTTCTGCCATGGACGGAGACGGTCCAAGTTTACTACTTTGACGACAACACTTGTGGTCTCAAACAGGCGTTCGCGCGAGTGAAGGTAGGCGATGCCCCCGGATCGCTTCAGCAGTCCATGAGTAATCTCGAGCAATGCAAAGTGCTTCCGAAGGCTGATCTCAAGGCGCTCAGTCACGCGTACCACAACGTTGGGATGAGCAACTTCATGATCGGCGACTACCAGAAGGCGATTGAGAACCTGAACCTCGCCCAACAGACCAAGCCCGCCAGCATTTTTGTCGAGGCGTTGGCGGAGGTCCGGAAGGCAGACATGCTTCTCAGGGAGTCGCGGCGGGTCGAAGAGCGCGCGGCCATCACCGCCGCTGACGCAGAACAAAGGGTCCAGGCGTCGGCGACCGCGGCGGGCGCGCAAACAATGACAAACAAGGACGTTACAGCCCTTGTTTCAGCCAAGCTGCCCGCGGCGATCATCATAACGAAGATCAGGAGCTCAACCTGCAAGTTCGATACAAGCACTGAAGCGCTCATTCAACTGTCGCAAAGCGGTGTGCCGGCTGATGTCATCACGGCCATGATGGAGTGCAAGAAGTAGGCACGTTCACTCGTTGACCCGCAGGACATCGCAGACACGAACCCGTTGTTCGCCGACGCAGCCAGTCTGTCGAGGGTCCCGGCAAGGCGCCAGTCTCGCGGATCAGCGCGCGCCCCTCGTCTTCGGTCCGCGCAGATCGCGGCGGGCTGAGTGCACGCACGAGCGCGGTTTCGGCGCGGAAGGTGACCATTTCGCGCGCGGCGGGTGCGGAGGCGACGCTGGCGCTTCGTTCGATCTACCGCAGTACAGGGGTCTGGGACCGCCTGTGGTCCAACCGCGGGGCCGCCTAAATGGATGGCGACTGCGAAGCTGGTCTTCTGGACCGTAAGTCGGTGCTATAATGCGGGTTGCCACCCTGCCCCGCCTCAATTAGCGGGTTGGTGAAGTGGTGAATCGGTGAATTGCTTCCGTGGCCTGATACCGGCCACCGTCGTCAATTCACCAATCCACCACCTCACCAATTCACCAATTGACTCAAGAGGTCGTCATGCGGCTCCCTGCTGTTGCTGCTCTTCTGTTCTTCCTTGCACCGCTGGGCGCCTCCGCCCAGGTCACCACGGATCAAGCTCCCGCGCCTGCCCACGTCTCGTACGTCGAAGGGGCCGTGCTCATCGAGCGGGACGGCCGGACCGACGATGCGCCGGCGAACATGCCGCTGCTGGCCGGCGACCGCGTACGCACGCGGAGTGGCCGGGCCGAAGTGCTGTTTGGCGACGGCAGCACCCTGCGGCTGGACGCCAATACCACCGTCGACTTCCAATCGGACTCCCTCATCCGCGTGCTCGAAGGACGCATCCGCCTGTCGATCCCCGGGCCGCGCCGCGCGGTCGGCTATCGCGCCGACACGCCGTCGGCCTCGGCGGACATCGGCGAGCCCGGCGAGTATCGGCTGTCGGTGGCGTCCGATCCCGAGGGCGAAGTGGAGCTTGCCGTGCTGCGCGGGGCCGCCGATCTCGTGAACGAGGCCGGCCGCACCTCGCTCCGCGCCGGCGAGCGCGCCTTCGCCCGCGGCAACGCCGCACCGTCGTACGCCTACGTCTTCAACTCCGCGGCCTGGGACGGCTTCGATCGCTGGTGCGAAGCACGGCGGAGCGAGCGGCTGGGCATCTCCGCCGAATATCTGCCCGACGACATCCGTCCGTACTCCTCGGCGTTCGACCGGTACGGCTCCTGGCGTCACGACGACTCCTACGGGTACGTGTGGTATCCGGCGGTTGCCGTCGACTGGCGTCCTTATTACTACGGCCGGTGGGAGAGCCTGCGGCCGTTCGGCTGGACGTGGATCGGGACCGACCCGTGGGCGTGGCCCACGCATCACTACGGCCGCTGGGGGTTTTCCGCGGGCGCGTGGTTCTGGATTCCCGGCCGGACGTGGGGGCCCGCCTGGGTGTCCTGGGCGTACGCGCCTGGATACGTGAGCTGGTGCCCGCTTGGCTGGAACAACCGCCCCGTCGTGCAGATCGTGAACGTGAACGTGTACGGCCGCGGCTACGATCCGTGGCGGGCGTGGACGGTCGTCGAGTCGCGCCACTTCGGCCGGGACTACGTCCACGCGCGTGTCGTCGCCGCCCGGACGTTCGACGCGCGGACGCGCAGCGCGTTCGTGACGCGCAACACCGCGCCCGCCATCACAGGCTATGCCGTGCCGCGCGGGACGCGGCAGGCGGCCGGGGCCGCGCCGCGTGGTGACGGACGACAGGTGGCGCCGATCCGATCGGCTGGCGCTGCGGTGCCGCGACGCGGCGGCGGCACGCCCGTCTATACGAACCTCGAGCCGCGCGATTCGCGCGTGGGCCAGGGATCGCCGCGCATCATGGTCGGCCCGGCGCGTCGGTCCGCCGACCCGGGCGCGCAACCGTCTCGCGCGATTCCGCGCACCGACAGCACGGGCCGTCCCGGGTACGGCCGCGTGGTTCCGCAGCCGGGCGCGACGCGGCGGATGCCCGACGCCGCACCGGCCGATGCTCCGGCCTCCGGGCGCTATGCGCCGCTGGACCGTGGCGTTCCGCGCGCGATGCCTCGTGGCTCGTCCGACACGTCTGGCGGCGCGTCGGCGCCCGCCGCCGGTGGAGGCCGCGTTCCGCCGGCATATCGCAGCGGGCCGGCCCCGCCGCCCGCGTATGGGCACGTTCCGGACTCCGGCCGCGTTCCGGAAAGCGGGCGCGCACCATCATACGGGCGCGTTCCGGACTCCGGCCGCGTGCCGGACTACGGGCGTGCACCGGAGCGCCGCGCGCCTGACATGCCGCGTCCGTACGAGCGCGCGATCCCGCGGAACGAGCCGCAGGCGGCGCCTCCGCCGAGCTATCGTCCATCACCCGGCATCGAGCGCCGAAGCCCTGGTCAGGGCCGGCCGTCAGGACCGCCGCCATCGGCCGCGCCGGAACGTTCGGCGCCGTCGCGCTCGGCGCCGCCCGCCCGCGATCGTGGCGGCGCGCCCGCATCGGGCGCCGCGCGGCCGCGGGGGGGCGGGGGGGAAATTCGTGAAATTGGTGAATTCGTGAGTTGGTGAATTGTGAGTTGGTGAATTGAGCGGCAACGAGATCTAGCCATCCGGCCGGACGGTCCGGAGCAGACTACAATTCACCAATTCACGAATTCACCAATTTCACCGGGAGCCCATTTGGCCCACTACGTCATCCGTGTGGCCCGAGGCGCGGGGCTGATCGCTTTGTTCGTCATCGCGGCGGTCCTGGGCGTGGCCTCGGGCGTGATCTTCGCGTACGTCGGAGACCTCCCGCAGATCTCGGCGCTCGACGACTACGCGCCCAGCACCATCTCGCGCGTGTACGGCGCGCACGGCGAAGTGGTCGGAGAGTTCGCCGTCCAGCGCCGTGAGGTGGTCCCGTACGAGGCGATCTCGCCGAAGCTGCGCCAGGCGATTCTCGCCGCCGAGGATGCGGAATTCGAGCAGCACTTCGGCCTCAGCGTCCCGCACATCGCGATGGCGGCGACGGGCGACATCCTGCGCGGGGTCCGCGACGCCGTCACCGGGCGGCGGTCGCGCCCCCGCGGCGCGAGCACGATCACCCAGCAGCTCGCGCGCGGCCTGTTTCCGGACGCCGTCGGCTATCAAATCGGCGATGTGAGCCCCGAGCGCAAGATCAAGGAGGCACTCGTCGCGATTCAGATCGAGAAGCGCTACACCAAACGCGAGATTTTCACGCTGTACGCCAACCAGATGTATCTCGGCGAAGGCGCGTACGGCGTCGAGGCGGCGGCGCGGACGTATTTCGGCAAGTCCGCCAAGGACCTGACGCTCGACGAGGCCGCCATGATTGCCGGCATCTTCCAGACCTGGCGCAACGCGCCGACCGCGAACATGGACCGGGCCAAACGGCGGCGCGCCTACGTGCTGCAGCAGATGGCCGACGAGCGCTACATCACGCAGAAAGAGGCGGACGAGGCCATGGCGCGCCCGATCGCGATCGCGCCGGCCGCGGCGCGAACCGATTCGACTGCGCCGTATTTCGTCGAGGAGGTGCGCAAGCACCTCGAAGAGCGCTACGGCGCGAAGCGGCTGTATGAGAACGGGCTGTCCATCCAGACTGCGCTCGACGTGCCCTTGCAGCAGGCGGCCAACCGCGCCCTTGACGAGGGGCTGCGGCGGCTCGACAAGCGCCGCGGCTTCCGCAAGCCGTCGCGCAACGTGCTCGCGGAGCACCACGCGCTCGACACCTTCCATCATCCGCGATGGGATCGGCCGATGAACGCCGGCGACATCGTGCCCGCCGTGGTGACCTCCGCCGACGCGGCCACGATCCAGCTCCGGGCCGGCGCGCTCAAGGTCACCGTCGATCGGAAGGGCTTTGCCTGGACGAACAAGAAGAGCGGGACCGACCTCGTCAAGGCCGGCGATCTCGTGGAAGCGCGGCTCGTGACCGTCGACGGGGCCACGAAGACCGGGGCCGGCACGCTCGAGCAGCCTTCCGCGATCGAAGGCGCCGTGCTCGCGATCGACAACCGCACGGGGCAAATCAGGGCCCTGGTCGGCGGGTTCAGCTTCGAGCGCAGCAAGTTCAACCGCGCGACGCAGGCATACCGCCAGGTCGGGTCCGCCTTCAAGCCGTTCGTCTACACCGCGGCGATCGACCGCGGATACACGCCTGCCTCGATCCTCATCGACGCCCCCGTGAGCTTCCCGGGCGGCGCCGGCTCACCCGCCTACGCGCCGCAGAACTACGATCGGCGGTTCGAAGGGGCGGTCACGCTGCGCCATGCGCTCGAGCAGTCGCGCAACGTGCCGGCCGTACGCGTGATGGATCAGCTCGGGCCCAGGCAGGTCATTCTCTACGCGCGGCGGCTCGGCCTCGAGTCACCGCTGCCCCCGTACCTCGCCGTCGCCCTCGGCGCCGCCGAGGCCACGCTGACCGAGATGACGAGCGCGTATTCCGTGTTCCCGAATCAGGGCGTGCGCATGCGGCCGTATGCCGTGCTGAAGGTCACCGATCGCGCCGGCAACGTGCTCGAGGAGAACCGGCCGGAGTCGAAGGACGCGATTCGCGCCGACACCGCGTTCGTCATGACCAGCCTGCTGCGCGGCGTCGTCCAGCGCGGCACGGCGGCCAAGGCCGCCTCGCTCAACTGGCCGCTCGGCGGCAAGACGGGCACGACCGACGACTACACCGACGCGTGGTTCATCGGGTTCGATCCGGACATCACGCTCGGCGTGTGGATCGGCCTCGATCAGAAGAGACCCATCGGCCACAACCAGACCGGCTCGGAAGCCGCCCTCCCCGTCTGGATGGACGTCATGAAGGCCTGGATCGGCAACCGCACCACGCCGCCCACTTTCGATCCTCCCGGCAACATCGTCTTCGTCCCGGTGGACAAGGTCTCAGGTGGGCCGGTACTCCCGGGGACACCCGGGGCCATCACCGAGGCCTTCATCGCGGGCACGCAGCCGGGGGGGTTCAAGCAATAACGGATTGCCGATTGCCGATTGGCGATTGACGGATTGACGGATTGACGATTGCCGACTGCCGATCGACGGATTGGCGAGTGAGGATTGTGGGCAATTAGCGGCGGCGGGTCGCCTGATGCGCTTCCTTAATCCCAATGCCTTTCGGAAATTCGGAGTCCACGAGTCATACGATTTGAAGTTGCCACGGTGCTTCGATCGATTCGGGCTT
>Ga0156017_1049_pt2 | contig 23905 bp, 15 predicted proteins | sample RifCSPlowO2_02_FD_107671 | JGI IMG/M metagenome (GOLD analysis project Ga0156017, IMG submission 107671) | Acidobacteria bacterium RIFCSPLOWO2_02_FULL_67_36
GCAGCCCTGAAGGGCTGCGCTACGGCGTGAAGGCAGCCCTGAAGGGCTGCGCTACAGGATTGGCAAGGGGGATAGGTCTGCGCTAAATTGCCTTCTTCTGTGTCCCTGTAGCGCAGCCCTTCAGGGCTGCTTCCGCGTACCCTGTAGCGCAGCCCTTCAGGGCTGCCGGTCAACAACGATGAAACGACACATCCTCGCTGGCTGTTCCCTGGCTTTCGCCCTGGCGTCACCCGCCTGGGCACAGGAGACCCAGACCGAAAAGGAGGCGGCGCGCGACGTCCTTGCGAAGATGGCGGCACTCGAGACCGCGATCGACGTGCCGGCACTCGTGCGTGCAATGACCGCGCCTGACGCCGCGCGCGACGGCGTGGCCGCGCGCGCCAGGGCGCTGATGGACGCGGAACTGCTCGCGCTCAGCGACGACCTTTGCACGCATCCCGAGATCGGCTACAAGGAAGCGCGGTCGGTCGAGACGCTCGCCGCCGTGCTCCGCGCGCACCAGTTCGACGTGAAGATCGGCGCGGCCGGCTTCGACACCGCCTTCGTCGCGCGTTACAGACAGAACAACGGCGCGCCGAACCTCGGCGTCATCGTCGAGTACGACGCGCTGCGCGGGACGACCGGCGCGTTCCACGGCGACCAGCACTGCGCGCAGGGGCCCGTCGGCATCGCCGCCGCGATCGCCGTCGCCGAATATCTGACGAAGAACAAGCTGCCAGGCAGCGTGACGGTGTTCGGCACGCCCGCCGAGGAGCTGCTCGAACCCTCCGCCAAGACGGTGATGCACGAGGCGCACGTCTTCGACGGCATGGACGTCATCGTCCGCAGCCACGCGAGCACGCAGACGTCGCGGCCGGCGCCGGGGTTCGGCACCTGCTGCCTGAACATCGACGGCGTGAAGTACACGTTCAGCGGCGCCCCCGCGCACCAGATGACGGCGTGGAACGGACGCAACGCGCTGACCGCGGTGATTCACCTGTTCGACAACATCGACGCCGTGCGCAGCAACATGCGCCCCGAGGCGCGCATCCAGGGCATCATCACCGAAGGCGGGGCCGCGCCGAACGTCGTCCCCGACCGGACGCAGGCGGATTTTTACATCCGCTATCCGGACGAAGTGTATCTGCGACAAGTGCGCGAGTTCGTGGACAACGCCGCGAAGGCCGCGGCGCTCGCGACCGGCACGAAGGTGAAGATCGACACCTACGGCACCGCGCGAGACGGGATCTCCGCGGCGGCGCTGTCCGAGCCGGCGTTCGCGCTCATGAAGTTGTACGGCGCCGGCAAGCTCGCGGATCAGCCTGGCAAGCCGCAGGGATACGAGGAAAGCGGCAGCGTCTCGCGCGACATCCCCGGCACGGGCTTCAGCGCGTACACGTCCGACTGGCCGAACCACACATACGGGATGAACGACGACAACCTGAAGCCGGTCGGCCACGCCGGGTTCACGGTGCAGGCGCAGGCGATGGCTGCCCTCCTCCAGCAATTCGCCACGCGCGCGGACTACCGCGCGGCGGTCAAGAAGGAGTTCGCCGGCATCAAGGCGCTCTTCGGCGACTACCTTGCGTCACTCGAGAAGGTGTACACCGCGCCGAAGGTCAGCGAGCCGAAGTAGGTCAGGGGCGGACAGGGGAGATCACTCTTGAAAAAGACGATCATGAAGGGCACGCACTGGATCCGGCTGGTTCTTTGCGGGTTCGTGGCGGGCGTGGTCTGGCATCTCGTCTCCGTCGTGCTCGTCTTCATCCTCGCACCGGACTTCGTGGCGTCAGTGCAAAGAAGCGCCCCTCATCCGTCTCTCGGAGGCGGATTCTTCTTTGCCGTCGACCTCGCGATGGGGATCTGGGCAGTGTGGCTGTATTCGGCGATTGTTCCTCGGTATGGAGCACGACCGACCACCGTGGCGATCGTGGGCGTCGCGTGGTGGAGTCTCAAGACTCTTCAGAGTGCGAAGTGGGCGGGGCTAGGGTTCGTCGCACTCGGTCCAGCGCTTCTTCCGCTAGGCGTGGCTACACTGGCCACCGCGGTTCTCGCGTCAGCGGTCGGCGCGTGGCTTTACCGAAAATTGAGTGAGTCGTCGGCGGAACGCGTCGCGGCGACATAGCAGCGCCTCAGTCGCGCTTCTTCGGTCACTTGGCGGCCGCCCGATGGCCAGAGCTGGATCGGGCCCTGGCCGCCGCGCTCGCCGTCGATCCGGCGTCGCTGGATTGAACGACTCCGGCGCGCGCTGCGGCGCTCGGCACGACAACCATGAGCATTGACGTTCGAGTTCTCTGACCTGACGCACCGCGATATCGCAACAGAACACTTGTTGCTTGGGTTGCTGCGCGAAGAAGGCTCAGTTGCGACGTCGATCCTCGCCAGCCACAACCTTCGACTGGACGACGTGCGGACTGCAGTCGTGAAGCTGCTTGCGGACCCCGCCACCTCGTTGACACACGCCGGTGCGTCCCGGGAAATTGATCGGGTCAAGCTTTCGGTACACGCGCTTGCGAGCCTGCCTGCCGGTACAAGCGAGGCGCAGGCGCTGGCGGACCAGATCTGTGACAGGCTGGAGGCGCTGAAGCAATATTGGGAGGAATGACAGGCATCACACCGACATTCTTCTGGTAGGATAATAGTAGGATGAAGGTAAAGACATCGGTCACACTTTCGGACGACGTCCTGAAGGCCGTCCGCCGCGTGACGCGCAAGGGCGAGAGCCGGTCCGAGACGATGGAGCGCCTGCTTCGGGAGGGGCTCATCGCGCGGGCGCGCCGGACCGCTGACGCGCAGGACCTGGCCCTCATCAATCAGCATGCCGATGCGCTCAATGCCGAAGCCGGCGACGTGCTCGGGTACCAGGCGGACCTGTGAAACGCGGCGACTTCTACCGCGTGCGAAAGCCGTCGGCGGCCGATCCGAGGCGGTTTCGCGTCTTCATGATCGTGAGCCGCCAGATTCTCATCGACTCGAAGTTCTCGACGGTCGTCTGCGCCCCGGTGTACTCCGCACGCCACGGGTTGTCCACACAGGTGCCCGTCGGTCCTGACGAGGGTCTTCGCGTGGACAGCAGTCTGCACTGCGACGAACTCGTCAGTCTGCCGAAGAGTCAGCTCACGCACTTCGTCGGTCACCTGGCGGCCGCCCGATGGCCAGAGCTGGATCGGGCCCTGGCCGCCGCGCTCGCCATCGATCCGTCGTCGCTGGATTGAACGGCGACGCGAACCGGGGGCAGGGGAGAAACAAGGCACGGACGGGCAAATGAAGTGGACGACAGACGTTGGGCCGACAAGTCCATAACATGGCGATGACGGCGCGTGAGCGGCGTCGACACATGACAACATGCGGTCTGCGCGAAGGATGAACGAGACATCTATCCGCAGCACAGACGTCGATTGGAAAGGCGTGACAGCCTTTCTAGCACGTGGCTCATTGTAGGCGGCGAATCCGGCTTCTGCACTGGAGAAGTCCGCGGCACGTTTGTTATGCTTGACTCCGGACAGCATACTCCCAGGGAGGCTACGATGGCCGAAAAGGACAAACCCTCGAACGCTTCCGCACCGATCGCCTTCGTGGCCATGACCTTTGACGGCCGGCTTCAGCCAGTGTACCTAAAAGTCATCAGGCCTGTATTGGGACAGTACGGCTATGACTGCGTCCGCGCCGACGAGGACAGTCGCATGGGAATCATCGTGAGCCAGATTCGAGAGGCGATAAACGCAGCATCGCTCATTCTCTGCGATCTGACATTCCATAACCCAAACGTCTTCTACGAACTGGGAATCGCGCATGCCCTTGGTAAGCAGCCCCTTCTGCTCTCGCAAAACCCCGCCGACCTTCCATTTGATGTTCGCCATCTCCGCGTTATTCCCTACACGGACGACAAGTACGGCCTTCTGGATCTACGCGAGCAACTCGTGGTGTACCTTGAGACGGAGCTACCGTCATCTCGAACGGCTGGTGGGCGCTCAAGCAAGACTCTGCCGGCAACCTCGGACGAACTTGAGAATCAACGCTTCAGTCTCTTCGCGAATTCAACAGACTCCAAGCGGTGGGCATTGAAGTTCTTGGGTGAACACCGAGACAAGCTGTCATTCGACAGGATCCTTCAACTTGCTTGCGACGCGTGGCCCAGCGCTGACGTCGCGCGAGATGCCTTCACAGCTCTCTACAATATCGATCCAAAGAAGGCACGGCCCATCCTTGTGAACATTGGTCTTCGCTATCAGCAAGAGTTTCTCGTGCGCGAGAGAGTTGTCGAGCTGCTTGGTCAGTACGGGCCAGACGACGAGTTGGTGAGTCAGCTCTGTGACCAGATTAGTGACTCAAGCTGGGGCGTGCGACGCGCCGTCTGCGAAGTTCTCGGGCGCTGGAGCGATAGAAGGGCGATAGCTCAACTCAGGGGGATGCTCAACGACAGCGAAGCACAGGTCAGGCTGGCAGCGGTTGACGCGTTAAGCCGGTTCCAGGAGGGACAATTCGGTGATGAAGAGCCGCAGCTGCGACAGGAGACCGCAGAAGTGCTTGAACGCATTGAGAAAACATAGACTGGACACGGCACTTTCGCACGGCCGGCGACGTGCTCCGTTACCAGGCCGACCTGTGAAACCAATGCGCATCACATCAGCTCGTCCGAACGCTCGCCGGCTGCGTCCCCCTAATGTCGTCTACTTTGCCGGTTCGTTGACCGTCATGTGTCCGTCTTCTTCGTCGTCGGCGTCGCGAGGATCGTCGGGTCGAGCCCCTTCCGCAGCTGCGGTACACCCTCGATCATCCACAGCGGCGCGGGCGCGCCCTTGAGATGGTGATCGAAGAACTGGCGCATCCGGATCTGGAAGTCCTTCTGGTTCTCCTTCCTCCCCAGGTGATGCGCTTCGTCGGGATAGGACAGCAGGATCACCTGCTTGCCCAGGCGCCGCGCGGCGGCGTAGAACTCCAGCCCCTGGCCGTAGTCCACCGACCCATCGGCCGTGCCCTGCAGAATCATGAAAGGCGTCGTGATCTTCGGCGCGTTGTGCACGGGTGACTGGCTCTCGTACAGCTCGTGCGCCGACCACGGCGTCACACCCGCGCCCATGCGCACCTGCCCGACCTCGGTGATGCCCTGCTGGATGTTGCCGCTCGATCGGTACAACGTGCCGTAGAAGCTGGTCAGGTCGGTCGGCGGCGCTCCGGTCACGACGGCCGCGAAGATGTTCGTTTGCGTGACGATGAACGACGACTGGTAGCCGCCCCAGCTATGGCCCTGGAGGCCGATGTGCGCCGGATCCGCGTAGCCCAGCTCGATCACCTTCTTCACGGCGCTGGTGACGCAATCGAGCGCCGACGATCCGGGCCGGCCGATCTCGTACCTCACGTCGGGCTGCAGCACCAGGTAGCCGTTGCTCGAGTAGGTGGACATGTGGGGCCGGTCGTCGTAGACCGGGAACGAGAAGTTGTGGTGCGTGTCGGACATCAGCTCGTAGAAGTACACGAGCATCGGGTACTTCTTCCCCGGTTCGTACCCGGCCGGCAGCGTCAGCGTCGCCTGAAGGCGCTGGCCCTTGCTGTTCTTGTAGTCGATGACCTTCTTCGTGCCCCAGGCGAAGTCTGTGAAGATGTCGGGCTGCGCGTCGGTGACCCGCCGGGGAGCGGCGAAGTGCTTGTCCGCGACCCAGTAGTTCGGGTATTCGTTGAAGGTCTGCTCGGTGAAGAGCAGCCTGTCGGCGTTCTTCGCCGCGATCGGCGCGCCGATGGACTTGTCAGCCCAGATGAGCGGCGACGGCGATCCCCCCGGCGCAAGCTCCGAGTAGCCTGACTTCTTCGTCCACTCACCGTAGGCGGACAGCAGCACGGGCTTGCTGAGATCGATCGGTTCCTGCGCGCCGCCGCCACCGCCACGGCCGCCACCGCCGCCGCGCCCGCCGGCGCCGCCGCGTCCCAGTTGCGTCACGCGGTACCGCACTTCCTGCTTCGCGCCCTCGCCTTTCGTCAGGCACGCGATCGGTCCGCCCGCGAGCGGCAGCGCCCACACGTCGTGCCGGTCGTACAGCAGCGCCGACTTGCCGTCCGCGGTGAAGCCGGCCACGCCGTACACGGGCTTCTCGTAGTCGTGGTCGTCCTCGGCGTTCACGAAACTGCGGCCGCCGTCAATCGGCGTCTTCGTCCCGGTCTCCATCCGGTACGAGTAGACGCGGCCGCCCTTCAAATACAGGAACCACTTTCCGTCCGGCGACAGCCCCATCGTCCGCGACAGGGCGCGCTCGATGAGCGTGCGCTCGCCGGTCCCGAGGTTCACGCGGTAGATATCGTTCTTGCTGGCGCCCCACTCGACCTGCCCCTGGTACGGCGTGTCGGCGCGGCCGATCGCCCATGTCAGGTCGTCGGTGGGCGTAATCGTCTCCATGTCGTCGTCGGCGATCTGCCGGAGGCTGCCGGCCGCCACGTCCAGGATGGCCGCCTTCGTCGCCCGCCGCGCCTGATTGAGCTGCACGATCTGCACGGACTGCGGCTCGTCATCCTTCCAGTGGTACACGTCCACGTTCGCCTGCGGGTCGGTCGAGGCGGGCTTCTCGACGTCCTGCGCCTTCAGGCCGACGAGCAGCCGTCCACCGTCCTTGCTCCATCGCGGAGCGGTGAACTCGCTGACCACCATGCCCGACGGGAACGATGACGCCTTCGCGGGATCGAATGTCGCGGCCTGCACCTGCTGCGTGCCGACATGGCGCCACGTCAGCACGATGTTGTCTTTCTGCGCCTTGCCCTTCTCCTTGTCACCGCGCAGGACGGCGAGATCGGCGCCCTCGCTGCTCCACGAGATCTGGTCGTAGTCGGCGGCCGCGGCATCGAGCATCCGCTGATCGCCGGTCGCGACCGTCATCAGGTACACGCCGTTGCCCAGGCGCTGCTGACCGCGCACGGTGTAGGCCATCTGCTTGCCGGCCTCATCGAACGCGTACGCGCCGACGTTGCCGAGATAGCGCTGCTCGCCCGTGGCCAGGCGCCGCATCAACAGGTCGGTCCCCGGCGCGTTGCTGTCGGCCGGCGTGCCTGCGGCGGGCGCGCCGCCGCGACCGCCACGGCCGGCAGGACCGGCGGCGGCGGCTTCGGCCGTCTGCGGCCGCATGAGCAGCCATTCGCCATCGGGTGAGAACGCGAAGCTGCCCACTGATGGAAACGAACTCTTAGTACCGCTCGTGAGGTCAATGACCTCGAAGGGGCGCGCAGGGGCTGGCTCGGCCGGCGGCGTGCCCCCCGTTGGCTGCGTTCCGCCACGCGCGCCTCGGCCTCGCCCGCCGCGACCTTCCGCCGCCGGCGGCGCGATGAAGTAGCCAACCGAGCGCCCGTTGTCCGAGAAGGACGCGCCTGTCCCGCGCGGCACGTCATAGACCTTGTCGCCGTCGAGCGCCTTGACGAAGAGCGTGCCGTCCCCTTCGTTCGGCGTGACCGTGTAGAGCATCCACTTGCCATCGCTCGATATGGCGGCCCCGGAGATGCGTTTGAACTTCGTGTAGTCCTCGAGCGTGATCGGCTTCGGCGCGGGCGACTGCGCGCGAATCGCCAGCGGCGCCATCGCGCAGGCCAGGATGAGGAGGAAACGGAGGCGACGGGCGCGGCGGGCAGGCATCATGAACACTCCAGGCTGGTCGATGTCCAAGGGAACCGGCGCAGGATAGCACGCGTGCCGGGTGTTGTTGGGCATTTCTGACGTCACGAGCGTTTGCAACCGGCGGCAACTGGTGCGAATATGAGCCGCCGCCTGGACGTCAGCGAACCGAACCGAGGACCAGCATGACCGATCGAAAACCGGCAACCGCGTCAGAGTACATGGCTACCGCGGAACGCCCGCGCGACCCTGTGACGCGACAAACGCTGGCGTTGACGATGATGCTCATCGCCCCGCTCTGCGGAGCCCTTGCCCTCTCCCGGCTCGGCACGGATCCCGAGACCATGCGATGGGTTGCGGGCTTCGTCATCGGCCTCGGAGCGGTAGCGGGGTGGATCCATCATCCAGTGCGGCGATTCAGGATCCGCGGCGCCGTGGCTGGCGCGCTGGCGGGTGGAGGGGCCCTCTTACTCACATACCTTTACGTGGAGTGGCGCGGCGGTGATCAAAAGATCCGGGTCATGGAGGAGCTCCTGATCCCGTTGGCGATCGGCGCCGCTCCCGGACTCTGGATGTACTACTTCCTGCTGCGTAACGAAGACGTGCCGCCGTGGGAAGATCCATCCGTCATCAAGCCGAGCTGAGTTCGGAACTGAGTTGCCCTACGACCCGCTCGCCATCTTCGCGAGCTCCGCGGCCGTCACGGGCGTCGACGGGCCGTGGAAGATCGCGTTGAACAGCAGTTTGAACGTCGCGCGCGGCTGCGCGCGGAAATCCACCTGGCTGCCCATCGTCACCACATAGCCCTTTCCGACACGGAACGCGACGATGTTCGTCTGATCGCGCAGGAGATCCTCGCCGAGGAGCCAGCCGCTCTGGAGGATCCGCCCTTCTTTCGGATACCGCGCGACGACCTCGCTCTGGATGGTGAAGCCGGGCTTCAGCCGGTACGCCTGGTCGGATTCGAAGAATACCGGCCAGACCGCAGGCATGCCGAAGGCGACCGGATGCGCGGTATTGAACTCGTTCTGCAGCAGCGATCCCGGGCAATAGAACAGTGACGTCGGATTGATGACCCGCTCGCGCAGCGTCGCGGCGAGCTCGGCCGGACTCGAGAACGCGTCGCGCAGCACGCGGTTCGGGTCAACCTGCGGCGCGGGAGCGGCCGCCCCGCGTCCCCCGCGGCCTCCACGTCCGCCAACCGGCTCCGGCAGCATCTTCTCGATCGGCAGATCGAGCAGGTCCCGCGCCGTCTCCACCGCCGACCCAATCGCGACGAGGGTGCCGCCGTTCCTCACCCAGTCGCCGAGCGTGTTCCACCCCGCGTCGCCGACGCCGTAGGCCCAGGCCCATTCCTTGTCGTTGCGCTGCGGGTCGAGCCCCTGCACGATCGTGTTGCGGCTGGTGCCGTCGGGCAGGACGATGCTGTCGTACAGCGTCGCGAGATCGTTGACCTCGGTCGCGGCGACCCGGCGGTGGTTGAAGCCGTACTGCTCGAACAGCCACTTCATCCAGCCGCCCGGCATGTTGTTCGCGCCGCGCCAGATGCCGATGCGGGTCTCCGGCTTCAGGCGAAACGCGTCCACCTCGACCGGACTGCGTGCCGCCGTGATCGTCAGTTGGGTGCCGGCGAGCGACGGCTCGTGCAGCACGCGTTCCGCCTCCGCCGTCGCCGGAATCATCCACGTGCCGGGCGCGTAGGTCCGCGTGTCGATCGTGAATCCCCGTGCCGCGCGGAACACCGGGACCTGCGCGGCCTGCAGCCTGGCCACGGCGATGAAGGCCGCGTTCGATTCGGGAGCGATCAGATAGGCCCAGCCCGGCTTTCCCGGAACGACGCTCCCGATCAGATCCGCCTTCGTGACATCGATCACCTGCGCCTCGAACGGCTGATCGATTTGATCGACGTCAACCCCCATCAACATCCAGAGCGTGTGGCCGGTCACGTCGTAGGGGGCCTTCGGCGGGCCGCCGGGGTAGAGACGCAGATCGGGATAGCGCTGGCGCTCGAGCAGCGTCTTCGCGAACGCGCCGTACGGCTGCGCCAGCTTGACGACGTAGGAACCGGCCGCGTACTGTCTGCCGCCCGCGGTGAACGCCGATTGCGCCTTGTGGATCTCGACCTCGCCGGTGCGAAGGATGTCGAGCATCTCGCGCGTCTCGAATGGGTCGCGCTGGGCGGCCGGAACGACGAACGCGTAGGGAGCGCCCTTCCGGTTCACCCACTCGGCGTGGACCTTGTAGAAGTTCTCGAGCCAGGTCGTCCGGTACTTCGCGACGTGCGACATGCCCGCGAACGCGACCGTGTTGCCGTAGTCCACGATGTCGCGCAGGCGCCAGTCGCTGCGCTTGTAGGGCAGCGGGAAGTTCCAGCGCGCATCCTGCGGACCGAGCGGCGTGCCGGCGGGGCTGACGAGCGGATCCGCCAGGTTGACGCTGGCGATCTCGGTGAGGATGCGCGGCTGGCCGTGGTAGACCATGTACTGCCGCGCGGGGGCCCACAGGTCGTATCGCGACAGGAACTCGACGCCGCCCTTCCCCTCCGACACCAGCGCCGTCGCCATCGTCTCGCCGACGGTCACCATCTCCTGCGCGAGGATTGGATGGATGTTCGGATCGTACGGGTCGTCGTACGGCGGCACGAAGATCCGCGCTCCACCCGATCCCATCTGGTGCATGTCGTGGGTGATGATCGGCTTGTACTTGTTCTGCACCGCGACGGCGAGCCGCGTTTCCTTCTGCGTGAACATGAACCAGTCGCGGTTGTCGTCGTGGCCGACGTACTTGTGATAGAGGTCCGGGTACGTCCGGGTGAACGGGGTTCCCTTCGTCTTGTACCAATGGTCGACGACCAGGTACTGGCCATCCGGGTTCTGCGACGGCACCAGCAGCACGACAACGTTGTCGAGGACCTGCTTGACGTCGGCGCCGTCATCGGTCGAGAGCCGGTGCGCGATCTCAATGAGCGACTGCGTGTTGCCGACTTCGGTCGAATGGATCGTCCCGTAGACGAAATAGAACGCACGCCCCTCCTGCGCGAGCGCCTTCGCCTCGGCGGCCGCCAGACCGCGCGGGTTGGCCAGCCGTCGGTTGATCTCGATGAGCCGCGGCAGCTTCGCGAGGTTCTCCGGCGAGCTGATCGTCGCCAGCACGTACGGGTTCCCCATCGTCGTCTTTCCCAGCTCCTCGAACTTCACGCGAGGCGTCGTCTTCGCGAGGTGCTGGAGGTACTCGACGATCCTGGGATAGCGGCCGAGCTCGCCGTCAGTGCCGATCCTGAAGCCGAAGAACTGTTCGGGCGCCTGCGCCCGGGTGGCCTGCGGTGCGCCCCTTTGGGCCGCGATGGCGCCGAGCGCGATCGTGGGCTGCGGCCCGGCGGTCAGTCCAACGAGAACAGCGGCGGAAAACGCGATGAAGGAACGCAGCATAAATGCCTCCGGGCCGGGATTGTATACGGGTGAGCTTCCAGCTTCCAGTTGCCAGCTTCCAGCGGTGCACGCTCACGAAGCTGGAATCCGGTAGCTGGAAACTGGTAACCGTCAATCAGGTACAATCCCTCATCATGTCCCGCATCCTGTTATTGCTTCGTTCGCACGTTGGTACTCCTGACGCTCTTTGCCGCGCCGGGGGCGGCACAGTCATCGATCGAGGGTGACTGGCAGGGCTCTCTAGCCGTGGGCGGCGCCAACCTGCGTCTCGCGTTTCATGTGAAGACCGCCGACGGCAAGCTGACCGCGACGCTCGACAGCGTCGACCAGGGAGCGATGGGCCTCCCGTTCGACTCGGTGACCGTTACGGACAGTGCCGTCAAACTCGAAATGAAGGCCGCCACGGCCGTCTTCGAAGGCACGCTGTCCGCGGACGGGTCGACCATCGACGGCACGTGGACGCAGGGAGGCATGCCTCGACCGCTCGTGCTCAAACGCGGAAAGGTGGCCGTCACGGCACCCAAACGGCCGCAGGTCCCGGTCAAGCCGTATCCGTATCTCGAAGAGGAGGTCACCTACCAGAACAAGGCTGCCGGCGTCACGCTCGCGGGCACGCTCACGCTGCCGCGCGCCACGGCGCCCGTGCCCGCCGTCATCCTCATCACCGGATCGGGCGCGGAAGATCGCGACGAGACCGTCTTCGGCCACAAGCCGTTCCTGATTCTGGCGGATCATCTGACCCGCAGCGGCATCGCGGTGCTGCGGCTCGACGACCGCGGCGTCGGCGGGTCGACCGGAAAAGTCTCCACGTCGACGAGCGAGGATTTCGCGGACGATGCGATCGCCGGGATTGCGTATCTGAAGGGACGCAAGGAGATCGACCCGAAGAAGATCGGCCTCCTCGGCCACAGCGAGGGCGGGCTCATCGGCCCAATCGCGGCCACGCGCTCGTCCGACGTGGCCTTCGTCGTGATGCTGGTGGGTCCGGGGCTGCCGGGCGAGCAGATTCTGTACCTGCAGGCGGCGGCCATCCTGAGGGCGAACGGCGCGCCGGAGGCCCTGATCGCGTCCAACCGCGTCATCCAGGAGCGGATGCTGGCGATCGCGAAGGCGGAAAAGGATCCAGCGGCCGCGCGCGCGAAGTTCGCCGAGGTCAGGACGGAATTCGTCGCGACGGTGCCACCCGCGCAGCAACAAGCGGCGACCGCCCAGCTCAACGCGCAGTTCGAGGGCGTGATCACGCCCTGGTTCCGCTACTTCCTGACCTACGATCCGCGGCCGGCGCTCGCGAAGATGAAGTGCCCGGTGCTCGCGGTCATCGGCGAGAAGGACCTGCAGGTGCCGTATGCGGAGAATCTGGAGGCGATCGCGGCCGCCTTCAAGTCAGGCGGAAATACCGACACCACCCTCGTGCACCTGCCCGGGCTGAACCACCTGTTCCAGACGGCCACCACCGGCTCCCCGAGCGAGTACACCAGGATCGAGGAGACGATGGCGCCGATCGCGCTGAAGACGATCACCGAATGGATCCAGAATCTGAAGCGGTGAATCAACTCACCAACTCACCAACTCACGAATTCACCGATTTCCCGGTGCCGAGCCGCGGCCGCGGCCGCGCTGCGGCGCCGTCGCGCCGATGCCGAGCTTCTCGATCCTGCGCGTCTTCATGTTGTAGACGTCGCCGGCCGACAGCACGTGGTACGGCTTCTCCCACGGCTGGTACAGCCGCGTGTTGTCGTGGACGGCGACCTTCCACTTCCCCATCACCTCGAAGGTGTCCCCCTTCACGACGATCGCGGTGCCTTCCGACAACCCGATGCCGAGCAGGTTCGGGTACTTCTTGATCACCGGGATCAGGTCGTCCCACCGGTTGCGCGTGTTGATGTGCTGATCGATGGCGACCTTGCGGAGGAACTTGAACGCCTCCTGGTGGCTCGGCTCGGCGGTCATCATCACGGCCGCGCCTGACGTGTCGCCGCGCACGAGATACTCGCCCTGGATCGTCGCGCCGGCGGAGCTGCCGCCAATCACGCCGCCGCGCTCGAGCACCTTGTGGAATTCGCGGTAGGCCAGCGTGTTCGCATAGGAGTCCACGATGTTCCACTGCCGGCCGCCGTTGAACCAGACGGCGTCGGCGTCGCGCAGCACTTTCGCGAATTCCTCGGTGTCCGCCACTTTCGGATCCGCGGTGTGCAGCATCTTCACGTTCTTCACTCCGCGCCTGAGCCACCCCGCGATCACCTGCTCTTCGGTGTACACCTGGAGCGTCCCGTCGGCCCTCTTGTTGCCGCCGGCCGTCGGCACGATCACGAACTTCTTGTCGGGGCCGCCTGCCAGCTCGACGAACTTCTCGACGATGCCGGTGCCGTCAGTGTTGCCGCCGCCGACAATCACGAGCGTGCCTTTCGGCGGCCCGTACTCCGGCCCGCTCTGCGCGGCAGGGGAGCCGCCGAACGCGGCGGCCAGCATCAAGGCGGCGGCGAGACCGAAGAAGAGGCGTCTTCGCATGTACTGTGCTCCTCGGAGTAGTAGGCAGTAGGCAGTAGGCAGTAGGCAGTGGATCACGCTGTCACGCTGCCTGCCGCCAGCTATTGCCACGGCATACTACCGCAGACCTGGGAGTTGGGAGTTGGGAGTTGGGAGTTGACAGCCTCGGCTGACTGCCTACTCCTTACTGCCTACTGCCTACTGCCTACTGCCTACTGCCGCCTGTGTCTTCGTGTCGCACGGCGCGATTGCGGCCGGCGGCCTTCGCCGCATACAAGGCCCGGTCGGCGGCGCCGATGAGATCCACGTGGCGCATCCCCTCGGAGGGCATCATGGTGGCCACGCCGATGCTGACGGTGACGTGCGGCGCCGCGGCCGACGCGCTGTGCGGGATGGCGAGCGCCTCGACGGCGGCGCGGACGATCTCGGCGACCGCGGCCGCGCCGTGCGCGTCGGTCCCCGGCAGCACGGCGGCGAACTCCTCGCCGCCATACCGCGCCGCCAGGTCCGTCGCCCGGTGGACGGTGACCGCGAGCACCGCGGCCACCTGCCTCAGGCTGGAATCCCCCGCCTGGTGACCGTAGGTGTCGTTGAACGCCTTGAAGTGATCCACGTCGATGAGCAGCAGCGAGACCGGCGCGCGCAGGCGGAACGTGCGCTGCCATTCGCGGGTCAGGAAGGTCTCGAAGGTCCGGTGGTTCGCGATGTTCGTCAGGCCGTCAACGGTCGCGAGCTGGTGCAGCAGCTCGTTGGCGACCTCGAGCTGCCCGGTGCGCTCGGTCAGCTCGGCCGTCCGCTCGGCGACGAGCGCCGTCAGCTTCCGCTCGCGCCGCTTCAACTGCCGCACGCGCAGGGCGTAGAACGTCGGACCGACAAAGGCGATGACCGCCGCGGACAGCCAGACGAACCACCGCGTCTGATAGAAGTACGGCGCCATGTCGACGACGACCTCTGTCGGGTCTCCCCACATGCCGTCGGCGTTTGCGGCGGCGACCTGGAAGGTGAACCTGCCCGGAGGCAGGTGTGAGTAATGCACGCTCCGGCGCGTGCCGGCATCGAGCCAGCCCTCGTTGAGGCCTGACATGGTGTACCGGAACTGGATGTGCTCCGCCTTGATGCCGCTCGGCGCCGTGTAGCTGATCTCCAGATCCTTCTGCCCCGCCGCGAGCCGGATGCCGCGCCGGAAATCGACCGGCGCGCCGTCGACGGCGGCCGATTCGACGACGGGCGGCGGAGGGGGCGTGGAGTCGTCGATCGCGTGCGGATCGACGACGACAACGCCGATCTGGGTGGGAAACCAGAGCCGGCCGTCGCGCGCCTTGACGCCGGCGGGCTGCCGTCCGCCGTTGCACTCCGCCGACAGCATGCCGTCCTCGGTGCCGTAGGCGACGGAATTCACGAGCGCGGCGCGCCCGTCGGCGAAGTCGTTGAGCTGCTTCCGGCTGACGCGGCTGATGCCGCGGTTCGAGCTGATCCAGAAGTAGCCCCGCTCGTCCTCGAGGATCTGGAACACGCCGTTGTTGTGCAGGCCGTTCTCGGTGGTGATCTTCGTCAGCCGGCCGTCCTTGAGACGCGTCAGGCCGCTGTCGAAGCTGCCGATCCACAGCACGCCGTCCGCGTCCTCGTGCAGCGCGCGGACGCGGTTGCCCGCCAGGCCCTCCCTTTCGGTGAAGGCCGTGAAGCGGTCCCCGTCGAGCCGCCCGAGACCGCCGCGCGTGCCCACCCACAGTCGTCCGGCGCGATCCTCGAGCGCCTGGCTGATGGCATTGTCGGGCAGGCCGTCGGCGATCGTGTACTCGCGAACGACGGCGCCGCCGTGGAGTTTGACGAGCCCCTGTCCGGTCCCGAGCCAGAGATCGCCCGCGCGATCCTGGAGGATGACGTCGATTTGTCCCGGGAACCCGGCGTGCTCCGTCCACTGCCCGTTGTCCTCGCGAGACATGAGCGTCCGGCCGGCGCCCACCCACAGCCGGCCGTCGCGATCCTCGCGCAGCGAGCGGGCCTCGCCCTCGCGTTCGAGCGTGAAGCGGCCGCCGGCGAGCCGTGTCAGGCCGCCGGAGCCGAACCACATCGCGCCGGCGCGATCTTCGAGCACCGGATACACGACCGGCTTCGGCAGCCCCTGCGCCGGGCCGTACGCCGTCAGGAACCGGCGCGTCAGCCGCAGGAGGCCGTTGCCGTTCGTGCCGACCCAGACGGTGCCTTCGCGATCGCAGAACACCGCGCGCAGGCCCTGATAGTCGACCGGCTGCGGTGTGAACCGGCCGTCGGCGAATCGCAGGAGAAAGTGGTCCGTGAAGAGCCAGATCCGACCATCGCGATCCTGTCCGCCGATCCTGACGGGACTGGTGCCGAGCGGAATACCCAGTTCGTCCTTGTAGTGCGACAGCGTGTCGCCGGCGATCCGATACACGCCGTCGGTCCGGGTGCCAATCCACAGGGCGTCGGACCGATCCTCGTAATGGAACCGCCCGAACTCGTCCGGCGCGACGGACACCGCGAAGCGCGTCTGCCGTCCGTCCCGCGTCCGGACGAGACCGGTCTGGCCGAGCACCCACCGCGCCCCCGCGCGATCCACGTATTCGCGCTGCGGCCCCTCGTCGTTCACCGCCCTCAGCCGCCCGTCCCGCGTCCAGACCGCGGAGGGTGTCTCTCCGCCAAAGAACACGAGGACCCCGTCAGGGCGATCGACGATCTTCCCGACGTAGTCGTCCGGCAGGCCCTCCGCGCGGGTGAACGACGCGAACGCGCCCTCGCGGTAGCGGACGAGGCCTCCCTCGACCGTGCCGCCCCACAGCGTGCCGGTCCGATCGGCGAGCAGCGTCAGGAACTGGTTGTGGCGGATGGCTGGCGTGTTGCCCTTGTCGAAGACGGTGAAGCGGACGCCGTCGTACCGCGCGAGCCCGTCGTAGGTGGCGAACCACAGGTACCCGTCAGGCGTCTGCGCGATCGCGGAGACCGTGTTCTGCGGGAGGCCGTTGCTCGTCGTGAAGGCGTCCACGCGGTATTGCGCGGCCGCGGAGTCAGCCGGCACGAGGAGCGAGGCCACGATTCCGGCGAGTACGGCGGAGCGGCGCGCCATCAGACTCGTTCGAAGCGCGGGAAGCTCCCCTTCATGGTCTCATGCACGTCCGGGCAGGCGGCGTGCGCCACCTTCCGGATGTGGGTGAGGATTGGCTTCGCAAACGGCGCTGACCTGGCGATGTACGCGTCAACACGCGGATCCCGGTTCGACATACACGTCTCCTCCTCGTGGAAGCGGTAGAATAGTCGATTCCATGCGCGTTCGCCGCATTCTGCTGCTGCTCGCGGCTCTCGTCGCGCTCGTCTACGGCGGCGCCATCGCGTGGCTCGTCGCGAACGAGACGCGGATCGTCTTCCAGGCCGGCCGGCCGCTGAGCGCCTCGCGTCCCGATTTTCCGTATCAGCAGGTCGATCTTCCCCGCGACGACGGCGCGCGGCAGTTCGCGTAGTCGATGCCGCGCGGCGACGCGTCCACGTGGGTGCTGTTCCTGCACGGCAACGGGGCGACGGTTGCGAGCCGCGTGAACATCTCCCACTACCGGCAGTTGCGCGAGCTGGGCACGAGCATCCTGGCCCCCGAATACCGCGGATTCGCCGGCCTCGACGGGGTGCCGAGCGAAGCGTCGCTTCATGCCGACGCGCGCGCGAGCTACCAGTACCTGCGCGATCGCCTGCACGTGCCCGTCGATCGGCTCGTCATCTACGGCTGGTCGCTTGGATCCGCGGTCGCGGTCGATCTCGCGTCGGAGGTGCCGTCAGCCGCGGTGATTCTCGAAGGCGCACCAGCCTCGCTCGTTGACATCGGCCACCGCCGGTACCCGTTCTTTCCCATCCGGCTGCTGATGCGCAACCCGTTCGACTCGATTTCGAAGGTCGATCGCATCCGCGCGCCGATGCTGTTCATCCACAGCCCCGAGGACGTCGTGATTCCGATCGACGAAGGGCGGCGGCTGTTCGCGGCCGCGCGGGGCGAGAAGACGTTCGTCGAGGTCCGCGGCGGCCACGTCGATTCCGCGGACACGGACCCGTCGGTGTTCTTCGGCGCGATCCGGGCCTTTCTCGAGCGCCACCGCCTGACGCCACGGATGCACACGGATTAGCACAACCACGGAAGGACACGGATGCACACGGATTATTCTGGTTGCTCGAGGCACACCATGGCTACGTTCTACGTTCTACGTTCTTATCTGGTCAGCGCGTTGCCCTCGGCGCGTGCTGCGTGCAGGGCTCCCCTTCTTTCTTCCTCCTGTTCAATTCCATCAGATCGCGGCGGCACATCGACATGAACCCGCTCAACACTTGCCTGCGTTCTACATTCTACGTTTCCGCATTCACCGCGGCGCTCCACCTCTTCACGGAGGCCGCGCCACTGCATCACGGGCTGACCGTGTCGCTCGATCCCGGAACGCACCGGCTGTCCGTCACGGATCGCGTGATACTCGCGGCGGGCCAGTCCGCGCGGCCTGAGTTCCTCCTGAACGCGCGGCTTACCGTCCTGAAATCGACACCCGCGGCCGATGCGGTGCCGCTCGGCGACGTCCGGGCGTTCGGATCGGCGGGAACCGGGGCGGCCGTGCCGCTCAAGCGCTATCGCCTTCGCAGCATCCCAGCCGACGGCATCGTCACGATCGAATACGCCGGCGTGATGGACTTCGGCTTGTCCGCGCAGAAAGAGCAGTACACGCGCGGCTTTCGCGAGACCGCGGGGACGATCTCGGACACGGGCGTGTACCTCGCGGGAGGCAGCGCGTGGTACCCGCAGTTCGCGGCGGATCTCGTCACGTTCGACGTGGACGTGAAGAGTCCGGCGAACTGGCACGTGATCAGCCAGGGTTCCGGGACATCCAGCGTTGACGGCCGCGCGGGCAGCGCGCACTGGACCTCGCGCGACCCGATGGACGAGATCTACCTCGTCGGCGGGCCGCTGCAGGTGACGCGCGGCCGGGCGGGTGGTGTCGAGGCCCTCGTCTACCTCCATGACAAAGACGACGCGCTCGCGGCGAAGTACCTGAAGGCGACATCCGATTATGTCGAGATGTTCGGGCGGATGATCGGACCGTACCCGTACGACAAGTTCGCGCTGGTCGAGAATTTCTGGGAGACGGGGTACGGCATGCCGTCCTTCACGCTGCTCGGGCCGCAGATTATCCGGTTCCCCTTCATCCTGAACTCGTCGTTTCCGCACGAGATCCTGCACAACTGGTGGGGCAACTCCGTGTTCGTCGACTACCGCGGGGGCAACTGGTCCGAAGGCCTCACGGCGTACCTCGCCGATCACCTGGTGCAGGAGCAGCAGGGCAAGGGGGCGGAGTATCGCCGGGCCTCGCTGCAGAAGTACCGCGATTACGTGAAGGACGGCCGCGACTTTCCGCTCACCGCCTTCACGTCGCGCGATACCGCGGCCACCGAAGCGGTCGGCTATGGCAAGACGTTGATGCTGTTCCACATGCTCCGCCGACGGCTTGGCGATCAGCAGTTCCGCCAGGGGCTCAGCGACTTCTATCACCAGTACCGGGGCAGGCGTGCCGGCTGGAAGGACGTTCGCGCGGTGGCCGAATCGATCGCCGGGGACGACCTCTCGCGGTTCTTCGACGAGTGGCTCGCGCGTCCCGGCGCGCCGGCCTTCGAGGTCCGCGTCTCCCCGGTGCGCCAGAAGGACGCGTTCTTCAGCGTCAGCGGCGCCCTCGCGCAGGTGCAGGGCGGACGGCCGTACTCGCTCGTGGTCCCGATCGCCATACAGACGACGGGCGGGTTCATCCACGAGAAGATCGCCGTCAGCGACGCCGCGGGCGCGTTCGAGATCGCCACGCGCGACCGGCCGCTCGTCCTGTACGTCGATCCGTACTTCGATGTCTTCCGGAAGCTCGATCCGCGCGAGACGCCGCCGTCAATCGGGCAGGTCTTCGGCGAATCGCGGATCCTCGCGGTGCTGCCGTCGAAGGGCTCGGCGGCGATGCTGGCCGGCTACCGGGACATGCTGAAGGGCTGGCAGACCCCGACGCATGCGATCGCGGTGAAGATGGACGCAGAGGTCGCCGCCTTGCCGCCCGCCACGACTGTCTGGCTGCTCGGGCGCGAGAACACGCTGGCCCCGGCGCTCTTCAGCAAGCAGCCGGGCTTGACGATGGATGACAGGAACCTGACGATTGACGGCCGCGCGCTCCCGCTCGGGAGTCACACGGCCGTCCTCATCACGCGTCATCCGGCGAGCCCCGACAAGCGCGCCGGCTGGATCGTCGTCGATCCGATCGAGGCGCTGCCGGGTCTCGCGCGCAAGCTCCCACACTACGGCAAGTACTCGTACGTCGCGTTCGAAGGCGCCGAGCCCGCCAACGTCCTGTCCGGCGAATGGCGCGACGTCGACTCCCCACTGAGAGTGGATCTGAGGTCAGGAAGCCTTGGCGCTCTTGCGCCACTCCCTCCTGACCCCGCCAGGGCGTTGATCCAGAAATAGCGGGTTGGTGAAGTTGTGAGTTAGTGAATTGCGAGGTGAGCGGCAACCGGCCACATCGTCCGTCCGGACGACTCGAGCCTGGTTGCATCACAACTCACAACTCACAACTCACAACTTCAGCGGTTAGAAGTACCACTTCACCCCGAGCTGGATGATCCGCGGCGGCACGAGCGTGCTGGTGATCGTCCCGAAGCTGCCCGAGGTCGCCAGCACGGTCGGAGTCGCGAAGTTGACCGTGTCGAACAGGTTGAAGATCTCCGTCCGGATCTCCAGCCGCTGCCTCGCGATCGTGAAGTTCTTGAAGATCCCCAGGTCCACCTGGAAGTACCCCGGACCGGTGAACAGGTTCCGCTTCGAGCCGGTGGCGCCCACCGCCGGCGTCGAGAACATCGCCCGCTCCTCGGCCGAGAAGTACTCCACGCCGCGGTCCGTGTAACGCACCCCGCCGACGTTGCCGCTGCCGGAATAATCCGCGCGGTTGGTCACGCCGCTCGCGCTGGTCGTCGCCACGCGCGTTCCGCTGTCGTAGAACGTGAAGGTATTGAACCCCGAGAACACCGTGAACGGCGTCCCGCTCGAGGCATCGACGATGCCGTTAATCTGCCAGCCGCCGACGAGCGCGTTCACGAGCGCCGACGACGAGCGCAGGAAGCGCTGGCTGCTGCCGAACGGCAGGTTCCAGATGAAGTTGCCCCGCACCACGTGACGCACGTCGAAATCCGACCGGCCCTTGTCGAGATCGAGCCGCTCCGGATCGGACGGCACCACCAGTTCCGTGCCGGCACCACGCGTATCGTTCGAGACGTCATCGCTCGACTTGGCCAGCGTGTAGTTGAGGCCGAAGGCGACGCCCGCCGCGAACCGCTTCTGGAACTGCACCTGCAGCGCGTTGTACTCGGAGCTCGAGCACGTGCACCCGAGACCCGCGAGGCTGAACTGCGGGTTCGGCCGGAAGAAGTTGTCCGGCAGCCCGACCGCGGCCAGGCCCACGCCCGAGGTCTTGCGATCGAGGGCGTCGGCAATCCGGCCGACGTTGTTGTTCTGGATGTCCGCGTACGCACTGGACGGAATGGTGCCGCCGTAGAGCCGGCCCAGGTTGCCCGTCGGCTCGCCGATATTCGGGTTGCCGTTGCCCGCCAGGTTGCGCTGAGCGGCTTCGAAATCCTTGATGAACCCGTTGCCGACGAGGTCCATCTGGTTGACGTTGATCATCCGGAACAGGTGACTGCCCCGTGAGGCGACGTACGACACCTCGATCGTCGTGTCCTTCCAGAGCTCGTGCTGGATGCCCAGAATCGCCTGGTGCATGTACGGCGTCGTCGCGTTCGGATCGAAGAACAGCGGCTGCTCGTTGCGGTTGTTCGGCGGCGTCCGGTTGATCGTCGCCGGCGTCGTCAGCGCGGGCACGCCGTTGGCCATCGTCAGGGCAATCGAACCCTGCGGCTGCGGAAGGCGGTTGTTTTTCAGCAGCTCGTTGAGCCTGAGCACCTGGTCGGTCCCTGCGATGCTCGTGTCCTTCGGTGCAATCACGAACTGGTTCAGCGACGTCGCCGGCTGGCGCTGTTCGACAACGTTGAGCGCCCAGCTGATCAGACGCTGATACGACAGCCGATAGCTGCCGCGGATCGACGTCCTTCCCTTGCCGTTCGGATCCCACGCGACGCCGACCGACGGCGCGAAGTTGTTGTTGTCTCGCGTGAACCACTGGCGGCCCGTTCCGGGTCCGGCCTGAAGGAACGTGACCGGCCCCTGGCTGCCGTCGAGCGGCTTGTCGGGCGCGACCTGCGCGCCAGCCTTGTCGTACGGCACGGTGTTCAGTTCGTACCGGAGGCCGGCGTTGACGGTGAGGTTCGGTCTGACGCGCCAGTCGTCCTGCACGAAGAAGTTGTATTCCTGCATCCGCTGATCGAGCTTGAGCGGCCGCAGTGGAACGAACTCCGTGCCGTTGCTGTAGAACACCTGGTCGATCTTGCCGATCCTCCCGAGCAGCACGTTGTAGAACGTGTTCAGGTTGTTGAGATCGGTCGCGTTGATTCCGGAGCCGCCGGAGCCCGTCAGGTTCACGAGGCTGCCGTCGGGACGGACGACGCTGTTTGCGTTGGCGCCGCTGAACGTCGCGTCCGTGCGGCTGAACGTGAAGCTTGGGTAGATGCCGAACGGGTTGCCGGCGCCGCGCTGCTGGCTGATGTAGTAGAAACGGCCCGTGAACCCGGTCTTGACCGCGTGGGAGTGGCTGATCCACGTGACGTTGTCGGTGAACTGCAGCTCGGTCGGCTTGCGCGACGTGCCCGGCCAGTAGACCAGCGGGCTGGAGAAGATGCAGCTCCCGCGGCAGACTTCAAACGTGCGGGGGTGCTTGGGATCGGCGAAGTCCAGGATGTTGCGCGTGAACCCGCCGGTCGCTTCGTTCACCAGGTGGTTCGAGATCGTCCACTTGTGCCCGAACGCGCCGCCCTTCTGGTCGGAGATGCGGACGCGCGCCGGCCAGCTCATGGGTCTCGGCGTGGTGTTGATGATGTCGTTGATGAGGTCGTTCCGCCACGCGTCGCTGAAGCGCGCGAACACGCCCTGCGACTTGTTGATCGTGAAATCCAGGCGGGTCGTGATCCCGTCCAGCGGAGATTTCGACGGTGAGTTCCACCGGTACCCGGCGGTGTTCAATCCGTCGCCGATGCTGAAGTCGTTCGGCAGCGGCAGCAGCGCGAGTGTCCCCTCCTGCATGACCGGATCCAGCCCGAGCCGCCGGGGATCGTTTGCGACGAAGTCGTACGACGACACCGGCACGAGCGGATTGCCGGACGTGTCCACGCACGCGGCGAGGTTTCGCGCCGCGGTCTGTCCGGGGCAGGCCTGCGTCACGAACCTGAAGACGCCGTTGCGAAGCGACGCGGTCGGCACCGTCACGAGCTGGCTCGTCTCCTGCGTCCGCCGCATGCCGTCATAATTGAGGAAGAAGAACGCCCGGTCGTGCTTGATCGGTCCGCCCACAGCGGCGCCGAACTGGTTGCGTTCGAGCTGCTCCTTCTCGAGCCCCTGCCGCTTGTTGAAGTACGAGTTCGAATCGAGCCGCGTGTTGCGCAGGAACTCGTAGAGCGTGCCGCTGTACTTGTTCGTGCCGCTGCGCGTGACGAGCTCGACCTGGCCGCCCGCCGAGCGCCCGTACTCCGCCTTCGCGTTGCTCGTGATGACCCGGAATTCCTGGAGCGCCTCCGGGTTCACGGGCGAGTTCGTCAGCTCGCCGCGCGGGATCACCGGATCGGAAATGTCGATGCCGTCCTGCGTCGTCGTGATGCCGCGCCCGCGGTCGCCGTTGATGTAGTGTGTGGCTGTTCCGCCCGACGAGGTCGCCTCCGCGCTGTGGCCCACGACGCCGGGCACGAGGCCGATCAGGTGCAGCGGATTGCGCCCGTTCAGCGGCAGCGTGACGATCGTCTCGCGCGACACGAACGTGCTGAGCGACGACTCGGTCGTCTGCACCATCGGCGATTCGGCGCTGACGACGACCGCTTCCTCGAGACCGCCTGGCTCGAGCATGAACGTCAGGTTGAGATCCGAGCCGACCGTCAGCAGCGTCTTCGGCCGGCTGACCGGCCTGAAGCCCTGGAGCGTCGCGCGGATGGTGTACGGACCCGGCGGCAGGCTTGGAAAAAGAAACAGGCCTGACTCGGTCGTGACCGTCTCCTGTCGCACTCCGGTCTCCTCCTGGAGCGCGACGACGGTGACGCCAGGCACGATCGCGCCGCTGGCGTCCTTGATGAGACCGGATATCCGCCCGGTTCCGGTCTGCGCGCCCGCAACCCCCGCGAGCAGGAATAGGATCCCAAGTGTCACCCCCATCGGACTCCGTTGCATCCGACACCTCCTCCTTCACTTGACCGGGGGGCTTCGCCCCGCCGGACCCCCCATCCGCCGTCGCTCGCGGGGGCCCCTGCGCCCCGCGCCGCT
>Ga0156017_1102_pt1 | contig 22568 bp, 20 predicted proteins | sample RifCSPlowO2_02_FD_107671 | JGI IMG/M metagenome (GOLD analysis project Ga0156017, IMG submission 107671) | Acidobacteria bacterium RIFCSPLOWO2_02_FULL_67_36
TCCCGTCGATGCGCGGACTGGTGGCATCCAGGTACATCGTGATGCCGTTGAGGACGTTGGGCAACGCCGCCAGCCCGTCCGGATCGAGGCCGATCGTGTTGTTCGCGACCACGTTGCTCGCGCCGCCTTCCAGCAGCACGCCGCTCCGGCCGTTGCCCGAGATCACGTTCCCCTGGATGCGCGAGTTGCTGATGTAGCGCATCTGGATGCCCTCCTTCGCGTTCCCCTTGGCAGCCCCCGTGCGGTCGGTCCCGATCAGGTTGTTCTCGATCAAGACGCCGGACAGGTTCTGGAACACGAAGAGACCGCTCTCCGGGAACCTCGTGATCGCCAGGCCGCGCACCGCCACGTCGCTGGCGCCGATGTTCAACCCGTCGCCCGTCGCGCCGATCGCGGCCCCGTCGATCTCTACCACCGGCCGGCCGTCGTAGCCAGGCTGTCCCGTCGCGTCGATGACGGAGGCGCTCGAGATGACGGGGAGCGGCGATGTGGGCGCGATCACGTACGGAGCCGCACCGGGAATCGCGAAAGTGACGGTGTCCGGGCCCGGCCAGCTGTTCGCATTCAACAGCGCCTGGCGCAGCGATCCAGCACCCGAGTCGTTCGTGTTGACGACGACGAACGACGGAACGGGCACCGGGAGGACGTCGAATGAGGCGGAGGACTGCGGCGTGAGCGCCGGCACCGCGGGAGCCGTTGCCGTCATGACGTAGAGGGTGCCGACCGGCGACACCTGCACGGTGAACACCGCGACGCCGTCCAGACCGCTGATCGCGTCGCCGCCGGTGACGCTCGCGCCCGCGACCGAGAGGTGCACGGCAACGCCGGGCAGCACCTCGCCGGTCGTGCCGCGGACCTGCACTTTCACGATCATCGGCTGATCGACGATCGTGTTGGTCGGCTGCTGGACGAAGAACATCGTGGACTGGTCGGGCGTGATGACCTCCGGCTCCGTCGCCCCGGCCTCGAGGGCCGGCGTCGCGATCTCCTGCGGCACGACGACCGGGCTCAACGTCTCGCCCGGGACGAACCCTGGATCGACCAGGAGCGTTTCTCCCTTGTCGTTCACGTACGGCACGTTGTTCGTCAGGTCGGTGTCGAGGACGCGCAGCGTGATCTTGCCCGTTTCCCCGGGCGCGAGCCACAGCGTGCCGTTGCTCCCTTCCGGGCTGTTCGGGTCCGGCACTTGCCCCGTGGCCGGATCGATGAACACCGGGTGGAGGATGTTGGCCATCAGCACGGTGTGGCTGCGCAATTTCAGGTCGCAGCTCGTGGCCGCCGGTGTCGTGTAGGTCTTGTACAGCACCAGCTGCAGCTTGACCCCCGTCAACGCCGCGTCGTTCAGGAACATGTTCACGTTGAACGCGGCGGTCGTGTTGCCCGTGTTCGTCACGTTCCACGTGATGTCGGTCAGCGACGAGTTCTCGATATCCGCGTTCTCGATGTCCGCGTTCTCGATATCGGCGTTCTCGATGTCGGCATTCTCGATGTCCGCGTTCTCGATGTCCGCATTCTCGATGTCGGCGTTCTCGATGTCCGCGTTCTCGATGTCGGCGCTGCGGACCGTCGGGTTCTCGATGTCGGCGTTGGTGATCTCGACGTTCTCGATATCGGCGTTCTCGATGTCGGCGTTCTCGATATCCGCGTTCTCGATGTCCGGATTCTCGATGTCGGCGTTGAGGATGACGATGCCGCGCAGGCCGTCGGTGACGGTCGTCGGCGCGCCCACCGAGCTGATCTCCGAGACGTCGACGTTCACCTGCGCGTGCGGGTCCGTCGCGGTCACGTAGACCGTGCGCGAGGCCGTCGATCGCGGCGGCGTGACCACGTCGAGGTACGTGACGGGCGTGTCGCCGAGCTGCTCGAACGACGCCTGGCCGCCTTCCGGCTGGCTGACGATCCGCATCCGGAACGTCATGGTGGCCGTCGTCATGTTCTGTGCGAACACGACGAAGCCACGCTGCAGGTCTTTGCTGAGCGGCTTGGTGTTGCCCGGCGAGCCGACGAGCAGGCCCCCGGTGATCCGCGCGGTGTAGATGTTCTGGTTGCGGATGCCGGTGTTGCTGTTCGCCGCGCACGCGATGATGGCGGTCGGATCGACGAGGCTCGGCCGCGCGATGGCCGAGCCCTGGAGATCCGGGGGCGTGTAGTCCGCCCACGTGGTGCCGGGCGCCGGCGCGCGCACGTCGCGGTTGTCGGTCCAGACCGCGTGGAACACGGGAACCGAGTTGGCCGACGTGTTGTAGGCCCACTTGCCGTTGCCGGTCGGCACGAACGCCGGCGCCGGCGCGACGTCGATGTAATCCCCGATGAAGGGAACCGTGCCCACCTGGAACATCGGCAGGTTCGGCGGGTTGAACTGGAGTTGTTCGCACGGGAGCGTGCTGCCGGGGGCGCACGGCACGATCTTCGAGTTCGCCGTGAAGCCACCAGGCCGGCGGCCGACGAAATAGTCCGACACAGGGACCGACGCGGCGAACGCGGGCACGTCGCCCGGCGTGCCCATCGAGGCGCGGATGTCCATCGTGTGGCGCTTGCCGGTGTACTGCGCGGCCGTCTTGTCGTCGATGAACTTGGTCGAGAGCCCCGTCACGTCCTCGCGCAGGTCGTAGTACACGAGCAGCAGCTTCCCGCCCGCGAAGGCGAGGCTCGGCATGATCTGGTGGCCGGGGGCCGAGGGTTCGGCGACCGCGACGGCCGGCGTCCACGACGCGCCGTTCCTCGAGGTGGACATGACGATCTTCGCGTCGCCGTCCGACGGGTCCGGCTGGACGGTCGAGAACCCGCGCTCGGCCCACGCCATGTACAGGCGGCTCTGGTCGTCAAAGGCGATCGTCGGATACGCGTTCGTGCGGAACGACAGCTCGTCGGCCAGCGTGCGCTGGTCGAACTGCGACAGCTCGGCGACCTCCACTTCTTCCTTCGACTTGCGGTGCTCGAGAATCCGCCCGATGAGCAGGCCCAGCTTCTTTCCGCGCGGCATGCGCCTCGCGACCTTCGGCCCCTCGAAGTTGCGGCCGAGCGTCACCGAACGCGCCACCATCATCGCGTCCTGCGCGCTCTGGCCCGAGCGTGTGAACCGGCGCCACGCGACGTACACGGTGCCTGTGGTTGGATCGATCGCGATCGTGGCGCCCTGGTTGAGGGTGCCGTCGTTGTTGGTGACGCGCCGCGGCGTCAGCCACGTGACGCCGCAATCGAGGGACGCGGTGAAGAAGATGTCGGACCTCAGCGTCGGGCCGTCCCCTGTGAACGCGCTGTACGCGACGTACACCGCTCCCGCCGGGAGCCGCTGCACGATCGGCGGGGCGCCCGCTTCAATGCCCGGCGTCTGGATGCGGCACGTGCCGCCCACGCCGCGCGGAATGTCGACCGCGATCCACGGTTTGTCGAGCAACCGTCCCGTGGTGCCCGGGTCCGTCGCGACCATCCTCGTCCCGAGATACGCGAAAGTGTCCCCCTTCTCACGGTTGTTGTTGTCGATGAACCGCGACACGAACACGCCGCTCGCCCCGTTCGCGCCGCGGTTGAAGGCCAGACCTGCGAAGTACACCAGCCCGTTCGTGCCCGCGCGCACCACCGCGTCCGCGGCCGCGCCATAGACGCCGAGCGGCGAGTGGCTGCGATGGGGATCCTGCGGGTAGCCGGGCAGGAGGGTGCTGGTCCAGCGCTGGCCGCCGTCGGTCGACTTGAAGACGCCAAGCCACGCGTCTCCCGTCTCCAGGTCCCCGGGCAGCCCGGGAAGGTCGATGGTCCGGTAGTCGTTCGCCCCTCCGAGCAGATGCAGCGGGTTGCGCGTCGACGCGGCCAGCGAGGGCTCGTTCTGGCGCTGGAGGAACGGATCGCCGTCCGGCCAGGTGGTGCCCGAGACCATGTTGACGTTGCGTCCTGGCACCTGCGCCCGGATCAACCCTCCGGCAAGGGTGAGGGCGGTCACAACCGCGATGGCAATGGTGCGTTGACGTGGCTGGGGACAAATCGAACGGACCAAAGCCATCGAATTTCCTCCGAATTCGTTGACGCGTGGTTTCCCGGGCTCGGGGATGACGCGAGAGAGCCGCCATTATACGGTAGCGTTCCCGATCTCTGCCGGAAATCCGTCACCCGGGGGTCGCACCGGGGTCGCACCGGGGTCTGACCCCGGTGCGACCCTCCGGGAGGTCAGCGGACGGTGATTTGACCTTTCAGGCTGGTATTGTCGGGGTTCTGGTGGTCGTGGAAGCCGCAGGTCCGGACGTCGATCAGGTTCGTGGTCTCCCGGCTCTGGGTGGGATTGAGCAGCCCGACCGAGTTGATGGGCGGGCAGTCCTGGTGATCGGGATGGGGGTCGGACGCCATCTCATGCGCGCGCGTGTCGTTGTTGACGAACAGCACGCGGCTGCCGGGCGCCACGGTCAACTGCTTCGGGCTGACCCCGCTCGCCGTAATCGTGATCGTGTTCGGATTGGCGGGTGCCGACGGCGTCGACGGCGTCGTCGGGGAAGACGACCCGCCGCCACAGCCGGCCGCCGCGAGACAACAGATGAGGAGCACGCGCCGCGCCATTCCCGATGTTAACGCGCGAAGCGCGGCAGAACCTAGAACCTCTAGAACCTACTGGATTACGATCGTGCCCTTGAGCGCCGCGGTGTCCGGGTTGTTGTGATCGTGGAACCCGCACGAGCCGGTGCCGGCAAACCCGAAGGTGAGCTTCGTCTGTCCGGGCGACAGGATGTTGATGTTGTTGATCGAGGGACAGTTCGTGTGGTCCGGATGCGGATCGGATTCCATGTCGTGGACGCTCGTGCTGCTGTTGACGAACGTGACGCTCTGGCCCACGGCGATGGTGACCTGCGACGGGCTGACCGCCCCATTCGCGCCGATCGTGATCGTCGCGCCGCTGGCGCCGACCGTCCCGGTGGACGTCACGCGAGCGCCTGACCCGCCGCCGCCCGACGGCGAGGTCGGCGACCCGCCGCCGCACGCCCCCAGCAGCGCCATCGTCGAGACCCCCACGGCGACCCGCAGCCAACCTTTTGCTCCGCGCATCTTCCATTCCTCCATCAGAAAAACTTCCGGGCGATGTTGAAGCCGAGATACCAGCTGTCGCGGCTCACTCCGCCGCGCGCGAGCTGACCGAGCGTCGTGCCGAACCCATTGGAGACGTTGACCTGGAACAGGTGGCCGCCCGCGCGGCCTTCCAGCGCGAAGCTCACCTGGTGCGTGCCAGGGTCGAACCCGGCGACGCGTGGCGTGACCTCCGCGCTGATGTAGGTGGAGGGCCGGACGCGCACGCGCGCCCCAAGACCGACCATCAGGGTGCTGTTGGCCGCGCCCGGCACCGCGTCGTTGCTGTTGATCACGTACAACGGCTCGACGTAGAGCGCCGCGCGTGTCCCGGCACTGCGCGACGCGACAAGACCGACGGCACTCTGAGGATGGCGGTGCAGGTTGTCCTCACCTTCGAAGGTGACGAGGGCGTCGAGGCCCATCGGATGGCCGCTGCGCTCGTTCAGGAGGTTCTGCTGGCCGAACAGTTCGATCGAGCGGTCGCTCGTACGACGAACGCCGATCTGCGTGCCCGGACGCAGGCCGTAGCGGAGCTCGAGGCCAACCCGCGCTGACGAGTCGAACGTGAGGAAGTTCGAGAGCAGATCGCCGAAGTCCCCCTCGCCGAGCGACCGTGTGAACCGGTGCGTGACGCGGAACGACAGTTTCTGCGCGGGCAACCTCAGCGTCGTCGGCAGCGCGACGAGATTGAAATCAGGCTGCAGCGGATCGACGCGTAAGTCCGGATCGCTCTGTTCGGCTGGCGGCTGAACGGGCGCGGGGGCCGGCGGCTGCGCAGCCGTCTGATCGGGCGGAGGCGTCGTCGTGGTCTGCGCGGTCGTGGCGGCCGGCAGCAGGAGCGCGAAAGCGAGCAGCGTCGAAGCGCGGAGCGATCTCATCCCCCGCTGCAAACGCAAACGGGGTGCCGCGCGGGATTGCGGAACTTCCTGACAGATATCGAGTTGCGCGGGCCGGGAGCCTTACCCCGCCCGTAAGCGGTTACCCGCGGCGTAAGCCGCGCGTCATTCGACCCGGTGCTTCGCCAGGTAGTAGCTGAGCGCGCGCTGGCTGATGCCCATCGCCTCGGCGGCGTCCTTCTTCACCCCACCAGAGCTTTCGAGCGCGCGGCGCACGGTTTCGCGCTCGGTCCACTCCAGGTTCTGGCGAAGGTTCAACGACGGCAGCCCTGTCGCCGCCGTGGTGGCGACGCCCAGCATGCGCACGACATCGGGGCTGACGATCGGGGTCGGGGAGAGCACCACCGCGCGCTCGACCGTGTTCTCCAGCTCGCGCACGTTGCCCGGCCAGTCGGCCGACTGGAGCGCCTCCAGCACGCCGGGCGCGAGGCCGTCGATGCGCTTGCCGGCGCGCTTCGAGTGCTTCGCGATGAAATGCTCGACGAGGACGGGGATGTCCTCGCGCCGCTCGCGAAGCGCGGGAATGTGAATCGGGATCACGTTGAGGCGATAGTAGAGATCCTCCTGGAAGCGCCCGTCGGCGACCATCTGGCGCAGATCGCGGTTGGTCGCGGCGATGACGCGCAGGTCCACTTTCTGGCTGCGCTCCGATCCGAGCGGCTCGAATTCGCGCTCCTGCAGGACGCGCAGCAGCTTGGCCTGCAGCGTGGGACTCATCGTGCCGATCTCGTCCAGGAAGATCGTGCCGCCGTCGGCGAGCGCGAACTTTCCTTTCTTGCTCGTGATGGCGCCCGTGAACGCGCCGCGGACGTGGCCGAACAGCTCCGATTCGAGCAGCGTCTCCGGGATGGCCGCGCAGTTCACCTTGATGAGCGGCATCTCCTTCTGCGCGCTGTGAAAGTGGATCGCGCGCGCGACCATCTCCTTGCCGGTCCCCGTCTCGCCGGTGATGAGCACCGTGCTGCGCGTCCGCGCGACGACCTGCGAGGTGTTGATCACTTCCTGCATGCGCCGGCTGCGCCCCACGATGCCGTAGTGGTTGAACTCGTCGTCGCGCTCGCTGATCAGGTACCGGTGCTCCGTGCTGAGCCGCTGGTGATCGAGGGCGCGGCTGACGACGACGAGCAGCTCGTCGATCTCGAACGGCTTCTGGAGGTAGTCGAGCGCGCCGAGCTTCATCGCCTCGATCGCGCTCTCGACCGTCGCGTGCGCAGTCATCATCAGGATCTGCGGCCGATCGCCGGGTCCGGCCGACGCCACGAGCTCGCGAATCAAGTCGAGCCCCGTCAGCTCCGGCATCAGGTTGTCCACGATCAGGACGTCGAACAGCCGCTGCGCGAGCAGCTTCTGCGCGTCGCGGGGACTCGACGTCGCGACGACCTCGTGCCCCTCGCCCTTCAAGGCGGAGCCCAGCGCGTTGAGGATCTTCGTCTCGTCGTCGACGACCAGAATGGAGCCGGTGCTCATGTGCGTCCTTCGCTGCGGGCGTCGGGCAGCTCGATGCGGACGGTGGTTCCGTCGCCCGCACGGCTCGACACCGTGATGCTGCCGCCCAGCCCTTCTATGATATTCCGCGTAATAGCCAGGCCGAGGCCCGTGCCCGTGCGGCGGGTGGTAAAAAACGGATCGAATATCCGCGCGAGGTCTTCCGCGGCGATGCCGGCGCCGCGATCGGCCACCTCGATGCCGATCTGTCGCGCCGCGAGCCGGCGCGTGGCGAGACGGATCGCGCCGCTGGACGCGGCCGCTTCCCCATGCGCGGCCACCGCGTGCCGCGCGTTGGTCAGGATGTTCACCAGCGCCAGCCGCAGGCGCTCGCCGTCCGTAACGATGGAGTTGACGGACGGATCGAGCTCCATCCGCACCGTGGCGTGGCGATCGTCTGTCCCGGTCGCTTTGACAGCGTCCGCGCACAGGCCGTTGAGATCGACGGGCGCCAGATCGAACTTGATCGGCCGCGCGAAGTCGAGGACCTCGGACACGATGTGATTGAGCCGCGCGATCTCCTCGTCGATGTCCGCGGCGGCCGCTCTCACCTGCTCGGGTTCGACGGGCTCGCGCTTGAGCGACCGCAGCGCCGACTTGATGATCATCAGCGGGTTGCGGATCTCGTGCGCCACGACGGTGGACAGCCGGCCGAGCGACGACAGCCGCTCGCGCTGGGCGGCCTCGCGCTGGAACCGCGCGATGGAGTCGGTCATCGCGTTGAACGTCGTTGCGAGCAGCCGCGCATCCTCGTCCTCCCACCGGCCCGGCGAGAGCGCAATGCGCCGCGTGAGGTCGCCCGTTGCCGCCATCTCGCGCATCGTGGCCGTGATCGTGCCGAGGGGACGCGTAATCGTCCGCGCGACCGCGTAGCTGAGGATGATGGCCGCGAGGACCGCCAGGAACGCCGCGAGCGCCAGCTCGGTATGGACGATCTTCAGGGTCTGCAGCCACTCGGTGCGCGAGCGCAGGATGAGCGCCGTGGGCGAGCCGGCGCTGTCGCCGGCGCCAGCTGCTCCAGGAAGCGCCGATGCCGTCAGCGGCAGCTTTCGGCTGACGGCCACGTATTCGGTGTTCCCGAGCGTCACGGTCTGGATCTCGGTGCTGCCCGCAAGCCGCGCCAGGGCCTCGTTGAATCGCGGTTCGAGGGTCGAGGCCAGAATCGTGTCGCCGCTGGCGAACGCGATCTCGCTGTTCGTCAGCGTCTTGAACCGCTGCGCGGCCTCCGCGTCCAGGCTGAACCCCACGCTCACCGTGCCGAGCACCTGGCCGAGCACGCTGGGCACCGAGACGACCTGGATGACGCTGCCGCGATCGTGCCACAGCGACACCGCTTCACGTCCCTCGGTCGCCTGTCGAATCGCCTGCTGTGCCGCCGCGTCGTCGCGCGGCGCGCGAAGACGCCCGGCTTCCGCGAGCACCTGGCCCAGCGGATTCGTCACGAGGAACAGGTCGGATCCAATCAGGCGTTGATACTCCTCGGCCAGCGGCTGGACCGTCGCCGGATCCTTCGTATCGAGCGCCGCCTTCAGCTTCGGCAGGTCCGCGACGAGCCGCGTCTCCCGGCTGAAATGCCCGAACAGCGTGGTGCGGTACTCCTCGAGGTGCGTGCCCGCCTCCCGCAGTCCGCGCTGCAGCTCCTTTTCGGCCTGCGCGGTCACCGCCACGTTCACTCGGTAGACCGCCACCGCGATCGCGAGCACGGTGAGCGCCGCGCTCGCGAAGAAGATGCGATTGCTGAGCGACGAGACGATCCTCATCGGCGGCCCAGCGCGAAGTTCACCTCGACCTCGCCGCCAGCCTCGGCAACGACGACGCGGCGCGATTCCTGCGCGGCTGATTCGTTCCACGCGATGAGCGTGTAGGTGCCCGGCGGCACGTTGTCCAGGCGATAGCGTCCCTCGTTGTCGGTGACCGCGAAGTAGCGGTGAGCGAAGACGAGGATGTAGGCGCTCATGTGTGAATGGATGTCGCAGAAGACGCGCACGATGCCGGGGCGATCGAAGCGGACCGACTTCGAGCGACCTGCGGCATACCGTCCCAGGTCGAACGACCGGGTCTTCGACAGCGAGAAGACGTTGTGGTACGTGTGGTCGTTGTTCGGAAAGTCCACGGTGGTCCCGGCGACGATCGCGAGAATGTGGGGGACGAAGGCCTCGCCTTTTTGATCCATGCGCGCGCGCGGCTCTTCGCGCTGATCGAACGCGGCGCGCGGCGCGGTTTCGAGGTACACGACGCTGCGACGCCGATCCGTGGCGCCGTGCGGCGCGGCCATGCCGAGGTCCGCCACGTTCGGCCGCGGCTCCAGGTCCGGCGGCGGCTGGCGCAGCTCCACGCGTCCTCTGATCACGCCGGGCGCGGGCGCGGCGGCACCGGAAGTGAGCGGCAGCAGCAGCGCGGTTGCCGCGGCCAGCACGAAGCCCTGGATCATTCGATATCGCATCAGAACCAGTAGGAGAGTGACGCCGAGACGAAGCCGCGATCGCGCAGGCGGCCGGCCTCGCGCCAGTTGCCCTGCACCCCGAGCCGCGCCACGAGGTTGCGCTGCAAGTACCACCCCGCGGCGGTCTCCAGGCGGGTGACCGGCGCATCCCAGGGCACCGGCGCGCCGGCGAACAGCGTTCCGGCGATCTTCGAGAACGCCAGACGATCGACCCGCGACGCCACGAACAGGCGCGGCGTGACGCGATAGCGGCCTTCAGCCCATGCGCCGAGCGCGTGGACGTCGCGCGAGGTCGACGGCCACAACGCGAAGGGCAGCGCCCACCGGCTCCACACCATCTCGCCGCGGACGATCCAGTGGTCGCGCGAGTACTCCGCGTCGAGGCCGAGCGCCGTCTGCGGGGGCGCTCCGGCGGATGCCGGCACCACGTCGCGCGACAGCCACGGTCCACGGGCGGCCGATGCGCCGACGACGAGGCCGACGCGCGGTGTGACGGCCAGCCGGACCGCGATCTGCTTTCCGCCGTTGTTGTCGCTGAGGCGTGGGTCGGAAAGGGTGCCGTTGGTCACCGATGCCGCGGCTTCAACCGGTCCGGCGGCCCACCTCATCTCGATTCCCGTGTCCCACCGGAACGCGCTGACGAGCGGCAGCCCCGGCGCAGCCTCTGCCGAGCCGATTGGGAAACTCGAGCGCCATCCGCGCGCGCGCATGCGCAGGAGATCGTCGGCCGTGCCGGGCACCGCGTCGGGGCGGAGGGAGGTCAGGTATTGGTAGGCGAGCGGGTAGCCAATCAGGGGATTGTCCAGGGCGTACGCGCGTCGGCCGAACGAGCCAAACGCCGGGGGAATCCGCCCCGCCTGGATGTCGAACCTGCGGTTGCGCCAGGGATGCACGCGCACGTACGCGGCGTAGACGCGAGGCCGCTCGACATCTTCGGAGCGCGCGTCGGCGACGAGCTCGAGCCAGCCGGCAGGGCGGTAGCGTCCGGCCAGCCGCAGTTGCAGCATGCGCAGCGCGTTGTGCTCGTAGTCCGTGTAGTTGAAGAACGCGACATCGTCGGCCGGGCCCACGATCGCATCGACCTGCCCGGTGACGGTGAGCCGCCCATCGAAGACGGTCAACGGCCCGTACGGCAGCGACTGTCCTGAGGCGCCTGTCGTCCAGACCAGCAACACTGCCGCGGCGCGTAGCCAGTGAATCACCATGGGCCAGGTCCGAGTTTCCAGTTTCCAGCTCCCAGTTTCCAGCTCTCAGTTTCCAGGCTCTCAGTTTCCAGCTCTCAGTTTCCAGCTCTCAGTTTCCAGCTCCCAGTTTCCAGCTCCCAGTTTCCAGCTCCTCAGTTTCCAGGCTCTCAGTTTCCCGCAGTTGCGGACTGCCACCGCTCCACTTTCAGCGTTCACGACTGGAAGCTGGTAGCTGGAAGCTGGCAACTGGAAGCTGTCGTCAGTATCTCCGACCGAGGTCAGCCTTGATCATGGTCATGCGCGGGTATATAACGGAGATATAGAAATGGAATGCCATTCCGTATAATGGAATGAATCAGGTCCCTCCGGTACAGGAAACGCGCACGTCGGTTGAAAAGGCGCTGGACGTGTGCGAAGCCCTTGCCGGGGCCGAGCGCGGCGCCACCGTGACGGAGCTCGCACGGGCGCTGAAGCAGCCGGCCGCCACCGTTCATCGGCTGCTGTCGGTGCTCAAGCGCCGCGGCTTTGTCCGACAGGACGAGGACACCTCGCGGTACAGCCTCACACTGAAGATGCTCGATCTGAGCTTTCGGTTGCTGGGCCGGTCCGAGCTGCGCCTCCACGCGTATCCGGTGCTGCGCGAATACGTGTTGCGGACGAGCCTGCGGACGTTCATCGCCGTACCTGCGGCGGGGGAGGTCACGTACCTGTGGCACGCGGGTCCTGATGAGGTCGGCATGCACACGACCTACGGCCGCGAAATGCCCGTGCACTGCGCGATCTTCGTGGATCGGTCCGCGAAGCGACGGCTGAGTTGTCTCAGGCTCGAGCGCGCGCAGGACGCGGCCCGTGCCGATGCGATCGCGGTGCGATTCGGGGCGGCCGAGCCGTCGCCGATCCAGCGCCTGCTGTGCACGTGCGCGCCGGTGCACGACTACACAGGACGCCAGGTCGCGCGCGTCGGCGTGTTCACGCACGCGAGCGACGAGCGCCCGTTTTCGATCGATCAGACCGCCGCGGCGACCGAGCTGGCGCGGTCGATTTCGTTGCGGCTGGGCCATCTGCCGCCGATGGCGCTTGTCAGCTCCCAGTCTCCAGCCTCCAGCTTCCAGCCGGGTGATCGGCTGTAGCGCGACGCTGGACTCAATGAGCTGGCAACTGGACGCTGGGAACTGGACGCTGGGAACTGGACGCTGGGAACTGAACGCTGGGAACTGGACGCTGGGAACTGGACGCTGGGAACTGGACGCTGGGAACTGGACGCTGGGAACTGGACGCTGGGAACTGGAAGCTGGGAACTGGAAACTGGTTGGGAGGAACGTCGTTGGCTTACATTATCTGCGAACCCTGCATCGGAACGAAGGACACCGCCTGCGTTGACGTGTGCCCCGTCGATTGCATTCATCCGCGCAAGGACGAGCCGGATTTCGCGGCCGCCGAAATGCTGTACATTCACCCCGACGAATGCATCGACTGCGGCGCGTGCGTCCCGGCGTGTCCGGTCGAGGCGATCTTCGCGCTCGACGAAACGCCGGAAAAGTGGAAAGACTTCATTCCAGTGAATGCGGAGTATTACCAGAAGTAGTGGAAATGCACGACTTAGCTCGAGGGGCACGCGGCTTGCGAGCACGTGGCCCGATCCCGACATCCCGCTTTTGTGAGTAGGAGCTGCCCTTGGGTCTCATCGAGCACAAGTTCGACGACAACTTCATCACGACCAACGTCGACAAGGTGCTGAACTGGGCGCGCCAGTCGTCGCTCTGGCCGATGGGCTTCGGCCTTGCGTGCTGCGCGATTGAAATGATGGCGGCCGGCGCCTCGCGCTACGACATCTCGCGTTTCGGCGCGGAGGTGTTTCGCGCGTCGCCGCGCCAGGCCGATCTGCTGATCGTCGCCGGCACCGTCACCAAGAAGATGGCCCCCGTCCTCCGCCGGCTCTACGATCAGATGCCGGAGCCGAAATGGGTGATTTCGATGGGAAGCTGCTCCAACGCGGGAGGGCCGTTCCCCACCTACAGCGTGCTGCAGGGGGTGGACAAGGTCGTGCCGGTGGACGTGTACATTTCCGGCTGCCCGCCGCGGCCGGAGGCGCTGTTGTACGGGTTGATGCGGCTGCAGGACAAGATCCGCCGCGAGAGCACCGTGCTCACGAGAGAGCGGGTCATTCACACCGGCGATACCGAGGCGACGCTCGTTCAGGCCTGAGCGTCCGAGAGGAGTCATCCCGTGCAACGGCTTCGTGGTTTCCTTCGCTCCGTCTTTCTCGTCGACATCGCCAAGGGAATGTGGCTGACGCTGAAGTACACGCCGCAGCCGGCCTTCACGTTCCAATACCCGGCCGAGCGCCGTCCCGTGTCACCGCGCTTCCGCGGCATCCTGCGACTCCAGGTGGAGCCCGAAACGGGCGCCCAGACCTGCATCGTCTGCGACCAGTGCGCCAAGGCGTGCCCTGATGACCTGATTTCGCTCGGCGGACACCGCGAGCCGGGCCAGAAGATCAAGATCCTCGACTACTTCGACTTCAATCTGTCCCGGTGCAGCTTCTGCGGGTTGTGCGCGGAAGTGTGCCCGACCAAGCCGGTCAAGGCGCTCATCATGAGCGAGGAATACGAGCTGGGCAGCTACAGCCGCGAGACGCAGATCCTGCGCATCGACCAGATGTACGACGGGCTGCCCGTCGAGCAGTACACGCGGTAGGCGATCCAGCGGTGCTGTTGCCGGCCTCAGCCCCCCTGTAGCCGCGCCTCGAGCGTCTTGCGCGCGACGAGCCGATCCGCGCGGCGGAGGTTCGCCTCGGCCGCCCGCTGCTTCTCCTCTTCCGTCGTCAGGATCACGCCGGGAATCGCCAGCCGCTGCCCCTCGCGGTCGATCGCCACAAAGGTCAGATAGGCGCGGCTCGTCATTCGCCTGACGCCGGTCAGAATCTCCTCGGAGAAGACTTCCACCTCCACCTCGAGCGACGTGCCCCAGGCCGCGGTCACCCGCGATTTGAGGATGATCAGGTCGCCCACTTTGATCGGGTGCAGGAACTGGAGGCCGTCCACCGCGGCGGTGACGAGCAGGCTGCGCGTGTGCCGGTGGCACGCGATCGCCCCGGCGATGTCGATGAGGTGCATGACGGTGCCGCCCAGGATGAAGCCGAGCGGATTCGCGTCGTTCGGCAGCACGACCTGCACCATTTCGGTCTGCGATTCAGACGGGGTCTTTGGAGGGACTGGCGTGGGCATGCGAGGCATTTTACAGGAGGACTGCAGCAGGCGGCAGGCAGCGGGCGGCAGGCAGTGAGTCACGCTGTCAGCGGCGTGCTGCCAGCTGCCAGCTTCGAGCGTCAGTTGTGACAGTTGCGATCGAGGAACGCCTTCAGCGTGCACCGCAGCTCGGACGGCAGGTCTTCCTCACGAATCGTGCGGAGCAGGGACACGGTGGACTCGTAGGTTTTCAACTGCGCGACGCAGCGCGGGCACGCGGCGAGGTGCCGCTCGAGCTCCGCATGGACGTCCGCCGGGAGACGCCGCTCCACGAAGTCGGCCAGCAGGCCTACGAGATCGGTACAGCGTTGACGGGGGCCTGGAGCCATAAAAAGCAGAAGGTAGAACGACTCTGCGTTCTACCTTCCACGTTCGTCTTTGTTTAGCGAGGTTCTCCCGGGACCACGCTGAAACGGGCCACCGCTTTTCAGGAAGATCACGAAGGACACCAAGGACACGAAGACCCCTTGCACAGCGGGCTGAACCGTCGAGCCGCGCGCAGCGCGGCAGGGACAGGCGGAACCGGCCCACGCAAGCAGCGCGTGCGCTCGGGCTGTTTGCGTGGGCCGGTTCCACCTGTCCTGCCCCGCCGGCCTCAGACACGATGCGGCCGGCGCTCGACGGTCCAGCCGTATCAGGATTCGCGCCTGCTGTGTCCCGTTGCGTGCAGTCTTCGTGAACTTCGTGAGCTTCGTGGTCTTCGTGCGTTGAAAGCCGTCGGCGCGGGCAGCGGGACACGACCGCTGGACCTCTCGACACGCTAAACAGAGACCCACGTTCTACTTTCTACCTTTCATCGGTACTCACCCTAGAAGTCGTATCCGATCCAGATCGAGAACCTCGGCTTGCGGAACCACTTGTGACCGGACGACTCCCCCGCCTGGATGGCGTTGAAGGAGAACAAGTAGTCCTCCCACGTGGGGTTCATGAGCGTGCGCCACGACCAGTCGAAGTGGATCGGGAAGCCGAGCGCGAAGGTCTCGAGGCCGAGGCCGTAGGACGCGCGTCCGTCCATCAGCTTGAAACCGGTGACCTGCACCGGGTCGCCGTAGACCGGGTCGTACTGCTGGGTAAAGAAATTCGGAACGAAGTCGAGCAGCGGGCGAATCTCGACCGGCTTCTTCGTCCAGATCTGCATCGGCACGCCGCTGTACCCGGCGGCGCCAATCCCGGCGAACGCGATGCCACGCAGCCCCCCGATGACGCCGAGCGGCGTGAGCGCGGCCTCGATCAGCGGGAACCGCAGCTCCGCGTTGGCGAAGAACCCCTTGTTGCCGAGGAACTGGAGGTAGTCGTAGCCCCGCAGCTCGGAGTTGCCGCCGAAGTAGATGTAGCCGGGGAAGTCCCCCCAACTGTTGAACCCGCGCGCGCGGAAGGCGAGCACGCCGTTGGTCGCGAGCCGCAGGTAATAGCGCGCGTCGACCTCCGCGGTCTGCCGCGACAGCATGTTGCCGAAGCGCGGCGCGTACTCGTACCCGATGCGCACCGTGTCGCCCGCGAGCGGTCCGTACTCACGGAAGATCGTCGTTTCACGCACCAGCGAGACCCCGAACGGCATGAAGGTGCCATTCGAGAACAGCGTCCGCCCGTAGTTCGCGATCTGGTACGCATCGGCCGCGGCCTGGAGGTTCTGGTCGTTGTACGCCTGGCTGAAGTGCATCACGCCGGCGGAGAATTCGACGCGCGCGTAGCGGTTGAACGGATAGATGCCGAACGCGGTCCCCCCCTGCGCGGTCTGCGTCGCGATGGCGTCCTTCCGGCGGAGGTACGCGTACGACGGGTCGTACAGCACGTTGGGGTTGTTCCCGTAATAGAACTGCGTCTGCGAGAACCCCTGCAGCGCGTACTGGAAGCGCCGGGACAGGTCGATGAACGAGGCGGACATCGTCCGGTACTGCTGCACCGACGAGGCGAAGATGTCGAACTGCTTGTCGCCGAGCACGTCGGTGAAGGTCACCTGCGTGCCGCCGAACACGTCGCCGCCGCTCGTCACGCCGAGGTTCACGGGCGGTCGCCCCTCGAGGAACATCTTCTCGAATGTCCCCTTCTTCTTGATGTTCGACCGCACGAGCGTGTGGCTCATCGGCGGCTGGAAGTCGATCACCGGCCCCGGCGCGCCGAAGTCCGCGGTGGCGACGGTCGTGATCGGCTCCTCGCGGGACAGCGTGTGGATGCCGTACTCCCCCTTGTAGTAGGTGACGAAGGCGATCTTCGCGGGCTTCTGGTCGCGCAGGACGATCGGCGACACGTTGCCCGTCAGCGCGTCCGTGTACTGCTTCAGCTCACCGGTCTTCAGGCTGAGCGTCCAGATGTTGTAGATGTTGCCGTTGCGCGCGACCTCGGGGTCGATCGGCTCGTTCGGGTTCACCGCCGTCGACGGGAACACGATCGTGTCGTCGTCGATGAACTGGACCCCGCCATCGTCGTGCGTCCCGAACGTGATCGGCGTCTTCTTCCCGGAGGCGAGGTCGAGCCGGAACAGCTTGTCGTTGCCGCTCACCCGCGCGATGTAGACGATGGACCTGCCGTCGGGCGAGTAGGTCGGCGCGAAGTCGCCGAACGCGTCGTTGGTGACGTTGCGGGTCTGCCCGGTCTCGAGATTGAGGATGTAGATGTCGCCGACCGCCGATCGAAGCGCCGAGAACGCCACTTCGCGGCCGTCGGGGCTGAAGTCGGGCGACTCGGGCAGATCGACGGTCTTCAACTCGAAGCGCTTCTCGATCTTCCTGTTGACGACGTTCTGCAGGATGAGCGTCTTCTGCTTCTCGGTGCGCGCGAAATAGGCGATCCGGTCGCCAGCCGCGGACCACGACATCCAGGACACCGCGTTGTTGCGGAACCCGCCGGGCGTCGAGATGTACTCGAACCCGCGGTCCTTGTTGAACCCGCTCGTCAGGTTGCGGATGACCTTGCCGTCTTTGGTGGACATCAGCACGATGTCCAGCTCCTGCTCCTTGCGGTTGCCGGCCGCGACCGCCATCAGGTCGCCGGAGGGAGACGGCTCGATCGACACCACGGCGACGTACGGCGTCTTGCCCTTCTTCGGCGCCAGGTCGCGACCGTAGTCGACGGGGCGTTCCTTGTCGCGGAACGGCTTGAAGCGGTCCTTGAGGTACTTCTCGAACTGCTCGTCGAATTCCTCCGGCTTCAGGCGGAACGCCTCTTCATACGCGCTTTCGCCTCCGCCGATCACCGCCTTGCGCAGCGCGAACAGGAACTGCCGCAGGCCTTCCTTGCCCCACTTCGACTCGATGAACTCGAACGCCGCATGGCCGAGGTTGTAGGGGAGCCGGCCGTCGGCGAACTGCACACCCTGGAAATCGCTCATCGAGGGCACGATGTCCGCGATGGCCGCGTCCCGGACGGTCATCAGGTCGAAGGGCTGCCAGTAGCCCGTCATGTAATCCGACAATCCCTCGTCCACCCAGAGCGGAAGCCCCTTGTGCAGGAGCGAGCGGGGGATGATGTCGAACTCGAAGATGTGGGTCAGTTCGTGGGTGATCAGGCGATAGAGCGCATCGGACGGTTCGTCGATCGGCAGGACCATGCGATCGCGGTACGGCTCGGCGAAAGCCAGGACGCCTTCGGGCAGCTCGCCCGGCTCGATGTTCTGCTGCTGGAATTCGCTGGCCGTCTTATAGAGGATGAGCGGCACCCTGAAGGCGAGGTCGTGCTTCAAGTCGGAGCTGACCTGCTGGTACGCGCTCTCCGCATAGGAAGTGACCCGCTCGAGCTGCTGCTCGATTTCCGGGTAGTAGTAGATCTCGAAGTGGTCCGTCTTGTAGATGTTCCACTTGAAGTCGTCGTACCGGATCCGGTTCTTGCCGAAATACGGCACATACGGCGTCTGCGCCCAGGTCTCGTGAGCGACACCGGCGAGGAACGCGACAGTGAGAAGGGCGATCAAGCCCACGGACGCGACGGTGCCGCGCGTATGGCGCGTACGCATGTTTCACCTCGGGAGCGGGAGCGGGCAGGCAAAGCCGGCTCGCCGAACTGTGGCGACGTCAGATCGTCGGCTACGTCGCCGATGTTACTGTAGCTAAGACGGGTGCCGCAACGATCGGGTCCCCGAATCTCGCCGGGGCGGCACCGGGGCGCGCGCGGGCGACGCCCCTTCGACGAGTATCAGCGGCTCCCAGCAAGCCATGTGCCGGGCGGCAGAGCTCGGAAAGCGCCGGTATTTGCGTCCGCCCGGGCGCAGGCCTTTCGCGCGTTGTCCCCATGGCACGACGCGCCGTCCCCCATTTGGGCCATGCACTAGTACAATGCCCCGGAATAAAGGGCGGCCCTATCGGTGTTCTTTCCCTGTGGGCGTCCTCCGACGACGAGATGGTCCTGCGCCGACGCTCCCCGACGCCCGCAGACGGCCCCGGCCGTGGCCGGACGGGCCTGCCGGCTGGCGTCGAGGACACCTTCGAGCGTGACGCGTTGTCGTACATCGACAGTTTGTACGGGACGGCGCTGCGACTCACCCGGCGCGAGGCCGATGCGGAGGATCTGGTTCAGGACACGTACCTCAAGGCGTTCCGATCGGCCGCGCAGTTCGAGCGCGGCACGAACCTGAAGGCGTGGCTGTTTACGATTCTCCACAACACGTTCCGCAATATGCGCAGGCACGATTGGCGTAATCCGGTGGAGGTCGACAGTCAGGCGGTCGAAGAGGCGGCGGGCGCGGCGGCGCACGACCGGACGCCCGAGCAGATTCTGACGAGGGCCACGCTCGATGCGGACCTGCGGGCCGCCCTGGATGAGCTGCCGGAGGCGTTCCGGCAGGCCGTCTGGCTGCGCGACGTCGAGGAGCTGACATACGCCGAGATTGCGGGTGTGCTCGCGATTCCGATCGGCACCGTCATGTCGAGAATTTCACGAGGCCGCCGGACGCTCTACGAGCGCCTCGCCGGCAAGAAGGCCGACGGGTCCAAGCCCGAACGCCCAGATGTGGTGTCGCGCCGATGAGTGAGTGCCAGGACCTCGAACCGCTGTTCACCCCGTACGTCGACGGGGAGGCACCGCCGCACGACCGCGCCTCGGTCGATGCGCACCTGCACCGGTGCCCGCCCTGCCACGATCGCATCGAAATGGAGCGCACGGCGCGCGACATCCTCACCGCCCGGCGCGAGCATATGCGCTCGCCGGCCTCGGATCGCCTCCGCGCGTGCTGTGAAAGGCGGCGCGGAGCGCTGTCTGCCCCGCGATCGATGTTCGCGGGGCGCCGCACGTGGGTGCCGCTCTCCCTTGCCGCAACGCTCCTTCTCGCCGTTGCCGGCGTGTTCGTCCTGGGGCTGAACAACAAGGTCGAGGCGCTTGCCGCGCAGCTCGTGCTCGATCACGTCAAATGCTTCGCCCTGTCCGGCGACCACTCGGGCACGGTGAACCCGATAGCCGCCGCGAACGACTGGCAGCGCGAGCAGGGCTGGGCCGTGCAGGTGCCGGCCAGCTCCGCCGCGATCGGACTCGAGCTGTGCGGCGTCCGCCGCTGCTTCACGACCGGCGGCCGAATGGCGCACCTGCTCTACAAGTGGCGCGGGCACCCGTTGTCGGTCTTCATCATTCCGCAGGCGCTCGGCCGTCCGGCCGCGCGCGAGATTGTTGAGAAGTTCGGGCGGGAGGCGGTAATCTGGACCGATGGGGGCCGGACGTATGTCGTCCTCGCACAGGCGAGGCCGGCCGAACTCGATCCCGTCGTGATGTATGTGAAGGACCACGCCCGATGAAAAGCCGCTGGATCGTCGCCCTTGCCGCCGCTGGCGCCGTCGCCGTGCTGACGGTCCCCATGCTCCTCCGTGGAGCGTCGCGGGGCATGCCGCCGGGAGGCGAGATGCTCGTCGCCGCGCATCCGTCGTGTGAAGCGGAGGGAACCGCGAAGCTCGACTTCATCTTGCAGGATCATACCGGCGCGGCGGTGAAACTCGCGGACTACAAGGGCAAAGTCGTCCTCCTGAACTTCTGGGGCACCTGGTGCGGGCCCTGCAAGTTGGAGATCCCGGCGTTCATCGAGCTGCAGGATCAGTATCGGGACAAGGGTTTCGCGATCGTTGGCGTGGCTGTCGAAGATACTCCCGACGGCGTTCGCGCGTACGCGTCGGAGGCAAAGATCAACTATCGGCTTGCGATGACGCAGGACGACATCGAGGATGCCTACGGGCCCATCTACGGGCTGCCCATTTCGTTTCTGATCACGCGGGATGGATCGATTTGCATGAAACACATCGGGCCGGTGACCAAGGAGCAGGCGGAGCGCGAGATCAAGTCGCTCCTGTAGTATGATCGCCACAGGATGTTGAAAGGGTTCACCTCTGCGCGCCTTGCGTGCGGCTGCCGGATCGGATTCCGCGAAGGAGTCGAAGGCAGTCCGGTGACCGTTGTCGTGGACGAAAAGGGCCCGGGCTGCCCGCTGTCCCTGCACGTCCGCGACCTGCCGCTGTTCGACCACCGCGAGGCGATGCGCCCCTCGACGCGCCTGCTGCCGCCCAACGAAGAAGAATACGAAGAGAGCTGACGCTGTCAGTCGATAGCCGTTAGTCGCCAGTCTCTTTTCTTTTCTCTCTCCCGGCTTCCTTCAACGCCCTCCGCAACAGGAATTCGATCTGGCCGTTCAGGCTGCGCAGGTCGTCGTCCGCCCAGCGCTGAACGGCCTCGAGCGTCTCCCGGTCGATACGGAGCAGAAACGGCTTGCGCTCGCCCACGGCGTCTATTGATAGATCGTGCCTGCGTTGACGATCGGCTGCGTGGCCTTGTCGCCGCAGAGGACCACGAGCAGGTTGCTGACCATGGCCGCCCTGCGCTCGTTGTCCAGTGTGACGATCTCGCGTTTGGAGAGCATGTCGAGCGCCATCTCCACCATGCCGACCGCGCCCTCGACGATCCGCTGGCGCGCGGCGATGATGGCGCCGGCCTGCTGGCGCTGGAGCATCGCGTGCGCGATCTCCTGCGCGTAGGCCAGGTGGCTGATGCGTGCCTCGATGACTTCGACGCCCGCCTTGGTGAGCCGATCCTGGATCTCGCGTTTCAGGTGCTCGGCGACTTCCGCCGTGTGGCTGCGCAGCGACATCTGGACGTCGTCGTGCGAGTCGTAGGTGTAGCTCGTCGCGAGGTTGCGCAGCGCCGCCTCGCTCTGGACCCGCACGTAGTTGTTGTAGTCGTCCACCTCGAACACCGCTTCGGCGGTGTCAACCACCCGCCACACGACGACTGCGGCGATTTCAATCGGGTTGCCTTCGTTGTCGTTGACTTTCAGGTGCGCGCTCTCGAAATTGCGGATGCGCAGCGAGATCCGGCGCTTGGAGTAGAACGGGCTCGCCCATCGCAGGCCGGGCTGCTTCGCCGTCCCGACGTAGCGGCCGAAGAACTGCACCACCTTGCCTTCGTTGGGGTTCACGATGAAGACGCCGACGAGCAGGAAGAGAATGACCACCCCGCCGGCGATCGACGCAAGCATCACATAGCCGTTTTCGGCCTGGGCGCCTCGGAAGAAGATATAGACGATGAGCGCGGCAACAGCCAGCAGTGCCAGAACGACGGGAACCCCGGGGACCGCGTTGAATTCGCGTTCACGAATCATGGAAGCGACCTCCTCGCATAAGCGATTGCATAGTGATATCACTTTGGAATCGCTGTGTCAATAGGAATGGCCCCCGGGATTCCCAAACGCTGAAGTTTGGCGTTTGGAGTTTGAGGTTTGGAGTCCCGTTTGGAGTTTGAGGTTTGGAGTCCGTTTGGAGTTTGAGGTTTGGAGTCCGTTTGGAGTTTGAGGTTTGGAGTTTGGAATTAGCGGACACCCACCCTCAGGTCCGCCACCAGTGGCAGATGATCGGACGCGATGAGGGCGCGCCGCGAGCGCACCAGTTCGACGCTGCGGACTTCCACCTCGCCTTCGTAATAAATGTGGTCGAGATGGACGACGGGGAAGATGCCCGGGTAGGTCCGGCGCCGTTTCAGGTGCTCGTAGATGTTGACGCTTTCGAAGAGCGCGGTCAGCGTGTTGGTTGCCAGGCCGCGCATCCACTCGTTGAAGTCGCCGAGAATCACTTTCGTTCCGGTGATGCGGCGGTCGTGGACGAATGCCGCGAGGCGGGTCGCCTGGTAGCGCCGCTCCAGCACCGCCGTCCCGAGGTGCACGTTGTACAAGTGCAACTGCTGTCCGCCGCCGACGTCCAGATCGGCCCGCTGGCACGCGCGCGACTCGCACGTCCGCCACGACAGATCGTACTGACTGTGGTGCACGATCGGAAGGCGGCTGAGCACGACGTTGCCGAACTGG
>Ga0156017_1057_pt1 | contig 22474 bp, 15 predicted proteins | sample RifCSPlowO2_02_FD_107671 | JGI IMG/M metagenome (GOLD analysis project Ga0156017, IMG submission 107671) | Acidobacteria bacterium RIFCSPLOWO2_02_FULL_67_36
ATCGACATCCCCAGTGTAAGTACCGGTTTCTCGCGAATAGTACAAGAGGATTCTCACCTCAGCGAATTTCCGAAAGGCATTGCCTTTAGGGCTGCCGTTAATTCTCGGCCTTCTCCGGGATCGCTCCATAACCCGGCGCCTCGATCGGAACGGCCTCCGGGGCCGGCTTCGGACGGAACAGCTTCTTGATCGGGTTGAACAGGTCGCTCGGGCGCAGCGCGCGGAGGCCGTCGAAGTAGGAGTAGACGACCGGCGTGATGAGCAGCGTCAGGAGCAGGCAGAGGATCTGGCCGCCGATGATCGTCACGGCCATCGATGCGCGCGAGCCGGAGCCGGCGCCGCGGCCGAACGCGATCGGCAGCATCCCCGCGATGATCGCGATGGTCGTCATCAGGATGGGCCGCAGACGGACGTGGTTGGCCTGAATCAAGGCCTGGTGCCGATCCATGCCCGTGGCCCTCAGCGTGTTCGTGTAATCCACCTGCAGGATCGAGTTCTTCTTCACGATCCCGAACAGCATCATCAGGCCGATGGCGCTGTACACGTTGATGGTCATGCCGAACGCCATCAGCGCGAGCAGTCCCGCAGGCAGGCTGAGCGGCAGCGCGGTCATGATCGTCAGCGGGTGGATGAAGCTGTTGAACTGCGACGCGAGCACCATGTAGATGAAGAGCACCGCCAGGATGACGGCGAGGAGGAAGTCGTTGCTCGCCTGGCTGAGCGTCCTCGCGCTGCCGCCGAACGTGACCTGGTAGCCTGCCTTGAGCCCCAGTTCGCCGACCTTGCCGCGTGCCGCGCCGATGGCGTCGCCGAGCGTGATCTTCAGCCGGTCCAGATTCGCGTTGACCGAGATCTGGCGCATCCGGTTGTAGCGGTCGATGGACGCAGGAGCGCCGCCGAGCGTGAGCTTGGCCACGTCGCTGACGCGCACCATCCGGCCGCCCGCCGCCGGCACGAACAGGTCGCCCATCGTCGCGGCGTTGTTCCGGAACTGGTCGTCGAGCCGGAGCTGCACGCTGAACTGCTCGTCGCCGTCCTTGTACTTCGAGACCTCCTCGCCGCCGATGAGCGTGCGCATGGTCGACGAGAGGGTGTCGAGCGAGACGCCAAGGTCCGCCGCGCGCTGGCGATCCACGTCGATGCGCAGCTCGGGCTGGGTCGTCTCGAAGCTCATGTCGGCGTCGGTGACGCCGTCGATTTCCTTGACCTTGGCGAGCAGCGTGCCGGCGTACCGCTGCAGCTCCTCGATGTCCGGCCCCTGCACGATCAGGCTCAACCGGTTCGTGCTGCCCCCGCCGCCACGGCCGCCCGCGCTCGATGCGCCCGAGATGTCCGTGCCGCCGGACACGCTGATCCTGGCGTTGCGGTACTTGCTGATCGTGCGCCGCGCCACCTGCATGAGTTCCTGCTGCGACTGCGAGCGCTCCTCGATTTGCGTGAGCTGGACGGAGTAGTTGCCGCTGCCGTTCTGGATCGACGTCATCATCGCGGCGAGGTTGTCGCCGAGCGCGTTCCTGAGCTCTCCCTCGATCGGCGTCATGTACTCGAGCGTCCGCTCGAAGCTCGTGCCTCGCGGCAGGCGCAGGTTCACGCTGAACTCGCTCTGGTCGTCGTCGGGCACGAGTTCCTTGCCGACGCGCGGATAGAGCAACGCCGCGGATGCCACGACAAGGGCGGCGATGCCGAGCATCAGCGGGCGATGGGCGAGCGACCACTCGAGCATGGTGCCGTACTGGCGGTCGACCCACGCGTAGACGCCGCGCTCCTTGCTTTTCGCGTGACCCGCCCTGGCGTCCTGCTCGCGCAGCCACCACGAGCACAGCGCCGGCGTCAACGTGAACGCGACGAACATCGAGAGCAGGATGGCGCAGGCCGAAGTGATGCCGAAGCTGTAGAAGTACCGGCCGACCTGGCCCGTCATGAACGCGACCGGCACGAAGATGACGACCAGCGAGAACGTGGTCGCCATGACGGCCAGGCCGATTTCCGCCGTGGCCTTGACGGCCGCCTCCTTCGGCGTCGCACCCTTCTCCTCGACGTACCGGAAGATGTTCTCCAGCACGACGATCGCGTCGTCGATGACGATGCCCGTCGCGAGCGACAGGGCGAGCATCGTCATGTTGTTGAGCGTGAACCCGAGCACGCGCATCGCGGCGAACGTGCCGATGATGGACGTCGGGATGGCCAGCGCCGCGATGATCGTGACGCGCGCGTTGCGGATGAACAGGAAGACGACCAGCGCCGCGAGAATCCCGCCGAGGATCAGGTGCAGCTGGATCTCCTCGAACGACTTCCTGATGAACTTCGACTGGTCGCGGGTCGCCTTGATCCTGATGTCGGCCGGCAGCGCCGCCTGGATCCGCTCGACCCGCGCCATGACGCGGTCGACCACGGTCACCGTGTTGGTGCCCGACTGCTTGCGGATCATCATCGAGACGGCGTTTTCGCCGTCCAGCCGCGTCTGGCTGCGGACTTCCTCGTTGCTGTCCGTGACGCGCGCGACGTCGCCGAGCGTGATGACCGACCCGTCCTTGTACGACAGGACGATCTTCTCGAAGTCCTTCACGCTGCGCAGCCGTCCCATGGTGCGCATGGAGATTTCCGACGGCCCGGAAATGAAGCTGCCCCCGGGGATCTCGGTGTTCTGCCGGCTGACGGCGTTGCCGATCTGGTCCACCGTCAGGGCGTAGGCGTTCATGCGGTTCGGATCGATCAGGATCCGGATCTGCCGCCGCCGATCCCCCATCAGGGAGACTTCACCGACGTCCTGGACCGTCTCCAGCACCTGCTTGATCTGCAGGTCCGCGATCTGCGTGATCTCCTTCGGCGCCCGCTTCGAAAACACGACGAGCGTCAGGATCGGCGCCGCGTCGGGGTCCATCTTGCTCACGACGGGCGGATTGGTGTCGCGGGGGAACCTGACCGTGGCGACCTTGTCGCGCACGTCCTGCGTGGCGGCTTCGATGTCCCGCTCGAGCGTGAACGTGATCGTGCAGTTGCCGTTGCCCTGGCTCGAGCTGCAGCGCAGCTCGTCGATGCCGTTGATCGTGTTGACGGCCGCCTCGATCGGCTTGGTGATCGTCGTCTCGATCTCCTCGGCGCTCGCGCCGGGGAGACCGGTCCGGACGTTCACGGTCGGGGAGTCGGTGCGCGGCATCAGGTCGAGGCCGAGGTCGCGGTAGGAGACCCAGCCCAGCACGATGAGCGCCGCGCTCATCATGATGGCGAAGACCGGGCGGCGGACGCTGACGTCGGCGAGCTTCATGGCTCTCTCCCGCCAGGGCCATCCTGGCCGCGTTGTCCACTGCGTCCCGTGCCACGCCCGCGTTCGCCCGTACGCCCGCCGCGGCGGCCCGCGCCGCCGCCGCCGGGCGAAGCCGTCTCAGGGCCCACGCTGACGCCGGTGGCCAGCTCGTTGAGACGGCTCGCCGCGAGCGTCTCGGTCCCCTTCAACCCATCGAGGATTTCCCAGAGATCGCCCTGGCGCACGCCGAGGGCCACGGTCTGCTGCGTGACTTTTCCGTCGATCACGACATAGACCGAGGAGACGCCCGCGAGCGTCGACACCGCGCTGTCGGGGACCGCCAGCACGCCTTCGTCCTTCTTCGTGAAGATGACGCCTTTGGCGAAGAACCCCGGCTTCAGCCGGCGGTCCTGGTTGTCCACCAGGGCTTCGACCGTGAAGGTGCGCATCGTCTGGTCGAGCGACGGGCCGACGTAGGCGACTTTCCCGTGGAACACCGTGTCGCCGAACGACTCCACCCGGAACTCCACGGGTTGTCCCGGAGCGATGACGCCGGCGTAGCGTTCCTGCACGCCCGTGCGCAGCTTCAGGGGATTCACCTGCACGATGGTCGCGACCGGCGTGCGCTCGCCGATGAACTCGCCGACCTGAACGGGCCGGTCGGCGATCACACCGGAGATCGGGGCGCGCACGACGGCGTCGTTGAGCTTCTTCACCGCCAGGTCGTACGCGGCGCGGCGGTCCTGGAGGAGCGCCTTCTGGCCGCGGACGGTGTCCACCGCCGATTGATAGGCGGCTTCTCCGACTTTGGCGCGCGTTTCGGCCGTCTGCAGGTCCACCGCGGACAGGATGCCGCGGCTGGCGAGCGAGTGTGCACGCTCGGCGCTCGCACGGGCGTCGTCGCGGCTCGCCATCGCATTCTTCACCGAGGCGATCTCCTCGTCCGGCGGCGGCGTGTCGTTGGCGTCGAGCGGCCCGTGCATGCCGAGCTGCGCGCGGGTCTGCCGCAGCGCGCTTTCCGCCCGCGCGACCGCCAGCGTCAGCTCCTTCGGTTCGAGCTTGACCAGCGGGTCGCCGGCCCGCACCTCGCGGCCGATCTCGACGAGCACCTGCCGGACAATGCCGGCGGCCTCGGAACTGACCCGGGCCTGGTCAGGCGACATGAGAGTGCCGGCGAGGTCCACCTGGCGCTGGATGGCGAGGCGCTGGGTGGAGGTCGTCCGGACGCCAACAACAGCCCCTTCACCGCGCCGTCCTGGCTGGCTGCTGCCAGCCGTCGGGGTGCAGGCCGTGGCCAGCACACCCAGGAGCGCGCAGGCCACCAGTGTCAAAATCGACCGTCTGGGTCGTGTTCTTGTCAAAAACATGAGGTATGAAACCGAGGTCAGCCGAAAAGAGACACCAAGCTCAGCAGACGCAACACACGTCAACACAGCTGATTACGACCGCGATCCGCCCAGCGTTTCGCCGCCAGGCAGAGCGGTCTCGCCCTGCGCGAGCGAAGCGAGCCGAAGGGTCCGAGCGGAACTGACTCCATGTTTTGGCCCGGCCGCTCTCTTTGGCCGGGCGGGTGCCGTTCAGCGGTCACAGACATTGACATGGCCATGTAGCCATGGCTATATTTGGGACATGAAATCGATCGCCGCTGGGAAGTTCAAGGACGTATGCCTGAAGACGCTAGACGAGGTCGCGGCGACCAGGACGCCCGTCGTGATCACGAAACGCGGGCGGCCCGTCGCGACGCTCGTCCCGTACGTCCAGCCCGCGAGGAAGGGGCTGTCAGGAAGCGTGTTGAAAGAGGTCGGGGATCCCTTTGGAACTGGTGAACGGTGGGAAGCCGATGCCGACGCTTCTTGATACGCATGCCTGGGTCTGGTGGGTGACGGAAGATCGACGGCTGTCTGCGCCGGCAAAATCGGCGATCATGAGGGCTCTGACCGACAAGGATCTCTGGATTTCACTCATTTCGCTCTGGGAAGTCGCCAAGAAGGCCGAGAAAAAGCAGCTGATCCTCGACCGTCCACTTGACCAGTGGCTCGATGAGGCGGTGACGCCGCAGGGCCTGGGCACCTGGGAGCTGACGCGTCCGATTCTCGTGGAGAGCTGCGCCCTGCCGCAGCCGTTCCACGGCGATCCCGCCGACCAGATCCTCGTCGCCACCGCCCGCCACCATGGCGCTGTGTTGGTCACGAAGGACGAACGCATCCGCCGGTACGCTCACGTCCAGTCGCTCTGGTAGCGCCCGCCACCCATGACCGCCGATTTCGATCGCTGGTTCAGAATGCCCTTCTAGCCATCCACTTCCCTCAACACACGCATCGGGTCGAGCTTCGCGATGCGGCGGGCGGCTATCGCTGACACCGCAAGACCGATGAGTGCGATCGACGACCAGATCGTCACCGCGCCGCCCAAGACCGATTGCGTTTGGACGGGTCCGCCGAAGAGCGTAGCCGACACAAACCGTCGAAGCAGCGTGCTCGACCAATAGAGCAGCACGGTTGTGCTGACAGCGGACAGGGCCAGGCCCACGAAGTGTTCACGCAAGAGGGTTCGTGTCAACTGGCCGGGCGTGGCCCCGAGCGCGATGCGGATGCCAAGCTCCCGGCGGCGTCGAATCAGCTCGTCCGAGATCAACGTGATTGTCCCAATCAGGGCCACGACGACGCTGCAACACGACAAGGCCCAGAACAAGGACTGTACTGCCAGAAACGGCGCCAGCTTTGGCCTGGTCAGTTCCGGCATCGTTCCGCTCGCACGAAGGGGCGGAGTCGGCATCAATCCCGCTACAGTTCGTTGGACCGAGGCAGCCGCGACCTGCGAGTTCAGGTTGTGCCTCACCACTAAGTAGCCCTGCGTAAGGCCGCGGGCCGATATTGGCAGAAAGAGGGGTGGTGCTGCTGCCCACGCCTTCTCCGCGTGAGTAAACCAGTCGTTGCACTCGCCCACAATCTCAACTGGGACGACACTTCGCACGGAAGTCGTATCCGCCGGGTCCATGCGTATCCACACCGTCTTCCCGACGGCGCCCTGATTGGGCCACCAGGTCGCCGCAGCAGTGCGACTGATAATCGCGGTGCGCGCCGGGCTTTCGTATTCAGCCGGAGTGAAGTCGCGACCCTCGGTGAGCCGGCCGTCCAATGCCTGCAACCAGCCGGACGTCACCCCGTCAACAACCGCTAGCCGTCGGGTCGAGGCGGGCACGGAAGGATCGTCAATGGACACCGATCGTATCAGTTGTTTCCTGAAGGGACCGAGATTCAGGCCCAGGTTCTCAACCCAGCCAACCGAGACGACTCCCGGCTGTCGGGAGATCTCGTCACGGATTCTCATCCCCCACATGGAATCCGGGCTGCGATCGTGAAGGAGATCGAAATCCATTCCCGCAATATGTATCTGCGACCAACGCACGTCAGGTGACGGCTGTGGGATCTCACTCATCTGTCGGTACATCGTGACGGCCAGCGTTAACAAAACAGCGGACAGGGCGGTCGTGATGGCCGCGCAGCCCAGCCGGACCGACCGGCCGGTGGTTGCCGGGGCTCGCCGCAGAAGCGGCCGAGTCCCGGCGGCGCCGACAAGTCCGTACGCGCTGCCAACCGCCGCCGCGCCGACAAATGCTGCCCAGAAGAAGGCAACGTCCCGCAGATCGACCGCAAGATCGGTGATGCCGATTAGCCGATCCCCGTACAAACGACTCAGCAAGCGGGCCACTGAGGTTGCGATTGCAATAGTGAGTGGAAATGTCAGCAACAAAAGAGGCAACGTGGCGAGGAGCAACAGCCGCGACAAGTGCCAATGGCCGGCACCGAGAACTCGTCGCGTCGTAAAATCGGCGGTGATGCTGCGCACTTCGCGCATGAACATCACGCCGACATTTCCGAGTAGCACGACTATCAGGCCAAAGACCCCAACGCGAACTCCGGCCATGGCATCGCGAACGAGCGGCGCGGCATTCGGTGACACGAGAATCTGCCCGATTGGTGTCGCTTCAAAGGCCCTTGGAAGCGCCATCCGGGAGGGATATTCCTTCTCAAGTATCTCAGAAAGGCCTCGCAGCGCATTCTGAAGCGAGGGCTGGAACTTTCGAGGGACCCTGGCGACGGCCACAAGCAACGGGTAGTCAGGGTCCTCGAAGCGCGGCACTGAGTAGCCTGGGAACCAGTGCGCCTTCATTGCGTCGAGAGGGACCCAGAAGTTGATCAGCCGAAAAGAAGGCGCCCAAATCCCCCCAAAGCTGGCCGGAGCGATGCCGACGATCGTGAAGTCACGACCTGCGATTTGCACTGGCTGCCCGAGAGCGGCATCGGGAACCGCGAAACAGCGTTTGGCAAGACCCTCGCTGACGACGGCGCCCTCCTCGGCAAGAGTGTCAGCACCGGTCAGGCCACGTCCGAGGAGACCTTCGACCTGGAGGACGCCGAAGTAGGAGGGAGTAACGGCTTCACCCATCACCACCTGTGTCTGGTTCCTGCACTTGAAGACAGTCTCAGCCGTTCGCGATGCGGCAATCCCCGCCGCAACGCCGGTCGCCATGATTGAGCGGACGTCATCCACTGAGAGCAATCCTGGCGGGCCGGGTCCCGCGTCGTTTCGCGAGACGCGAAACAACTCGCTGGGCTGTGCGAGCGGCGCGGATGGCGCCATCAAGGCGCCTGCCAGTGCTACGAAGAGCGCGCCAAGCGCCGGGCCGATGGTGACCGTGAGGACAACGCCCAGCGTGAACGCGCGCTCGCGTCGAAGGCGGCGGAAGGCAATGAGGTGGTCGGACACGGCTCTTAGGCAGCGGCCGGAACCGATTCTATCGGTTCCGGCCAGCCGCTGTTCCAGTAAGGTCCTGCCAGCCGACAGAACTTGGGACGGCCATCTGATCGCGACATCGGAGGCCGATGGGTGGAAACCTAGGTCTTCGCCAACGCCGCCTTTACGCGGGCCGGTGTCATCGGCATGCGATACAGCCGAGCTCCCGTGGCATCGAAGATCGCATTGGCGACAACGGCGCCCATCGGGACGATGGCCGGCTCGCCGCCTCCCTGGGCCGGGATGTCCTTCGCGTCGAGAATCACCACGTCAATCTTCGGCACCTGCGAGAAGCGCGGCAGCTCGTAGGAATCGAAGTTGGTGTCGAGGACCTGTCCGCCCTTGAAGTGCACCTCTTCCGACAGCGTGTAGCCCAACCCCATCGTGATGCAGCCTTCGATCTGGCACAGCGCTCCCTCGGGGTTGACGACGACGCCCATCTCCTGCGCGCAGGCGACCCGCTTGACCTGGACCCTGCCTGTTGTGGAATCAACGGCCACCTCGGCCATGAGCGCGACATACGTCCCGGCATCGATGCCGCATGCGATGCCGACGCCGCGACGGCTGGGCGCCGCTTTCGGCGTCCACCCGAACTTCTGCGCGACGGCGTTGACGACGCGCACCATGCGGGGATCCTTGAGGTTCTTGAGACGGAACTCGACGGGATCCAGGCCGGCCTTCGCGGCGAGCTCGTCGATGTGCGACTCGCGCGCGAACGCGTTGGTGTTCGCGCCCGGGGCGCGCCACGGACCGATGGCAAACGGGTGCAGGCCCGCGGCGCCGGCGCCCCCGCCGCCGCCCCATGATCCGCGCGTCAGCGTTCGATGGTTCGGAATGTCGTAGAAGTGCGCGGCTCCCCGGTCGCCGGCGCAGTACACGAGGTAATCCCAGAGCACGAGTTTCTTCGCGCCGTCCATCCCCGACCGGATCTTGATCACCGCCGCGGGCCGGAACGTGTCGTAGAAGAACTCCTCCTCGCGGCTCCACTGCACGCGCACCGGCTTGCCGGCCAGCATCGCCAGCCGTGCGGCTTCGACGCCCTGGCGCGACCCGGACTTGCCGCCGAATCCGCCACCCACGTACGGCGTGATGACGCGCACCTTCTCAGCCGGCAGCCTGAGTGCCTGCATGATCTGGTTCTTGAGCGGGAAGGGGGTCTGCGTGCCCGCCCACACCGTGACCTTGCCGTCCTCGACGGCCGCCACGGCCGCGTGCGGCTCCATCGGCGCGTGCGCGACGTAGCTGTCGTAGTACGTGCGCTCGACGACTTCGGCCGCCAGCTTCTCGCCGTCAGCGACGTTGCCACCCTGGCCCGAGGTCTGCGGCGGGGGCGCGGCTTTCAGGAAATGATCGAACATCGTCACGTCGTCGAACGGCGGATCGTTGCGCGTCCACTGCGCCTTGACGAGCGCGAGCGCCGTGTCCGCTTCGTCGCGGTGCTCGTGCAGGACGGCGATCGTGTCGCCATCGCGTATGACTTTGACGCCGGCGATCTTCTCGGCCGCCGACGTATCCACCGAGGCCAGCGTGGCGCCGTGCGCCGGTGGACGGAGGATGCGCGCGTGGAGCGCGCCGCCGGGCGGCACGATGTCGCCCGCGTACTTCGCCTGGCCGGTCACCTTGTCCAGGGCGTCGCGCCGCGGCACGGATTTGCCAACCACCGTGAAAGCGGCGGGGGACTTCACGGCGGGCTTGTTGGTCAGCGTCCGCTCGATCCGCTTGCCCTCCGTCAACCGCGCGTACGCGATCTTCTTTGTCGCATCAGCCGTGTCGAACACGACGCCGTCCTTCGTGGCGAGACGGCTGGCGGGCACCTGCAACCGCTCGGCGGCCATCTCGACGAGCGCCGCGCGCGCCTCGGCCGCCGCCTGGCGAAGCGTCGGCCCGAACTGGCGGACGCTCAGCGATCCGAACGTGCCCATGTCCCATGGACACAGATCCGTGTCTCCCATGACGACGTCAACCGACGCGGGGGCCACGTCGAGCTCCTCGGCGAGCAGAAGCGGAAGCGCCATCATGGCGCCCTGGCCCATCTCGATCTTCCCGACCAGGCACGTGACGCGGCCGTCCGCGCCGACGTGCACGTACGCATTGATGTCGGTGGGATACCCGCCGCCGCGGCCTTGCGGCGCGGCAATCGCGCCCGTGCGATCGATCGCGACCAGCACCAGCAGGCCTGTCGCGGTCAGCTTCACGAAATCGCGCCGGTCCACGGGGAACGTCGTCGGGCCGTCGACGACCAGCTCGCTGTCGATGTCGTCCGGGAGTTTCACGTCTTCGGGGTTCATCGCGTGCCCCCTTTCATCGCGGCGGCCGCGGTCTCGACGGCCTGCACGATCCGCACGTGGGCGCCGCAGCGGCACAGGTGCGTGTCCATCTGGCTGACGATCTCCGCCCGCGTCGCGCGCGGGTTCTTCAGCAGTAGCGCGTACGCGCCGAGGATCATGCCGGGCGTGCAGTAGCCGCACTGGAACGCGGTGTGACGGACGAAGGCGTCCTGCACGGCGTTCAGCCGCCCACCGGCCGCGAGCCCTTCGATCGTCGTCACTTTCTTGCCGGCGACGTCGCCGATCGACATCGCGCACGACCGCACGGCCTCGTTGTTGACGAGGACGGTGCAGGACCCGCAGTGGCCCTCGCCGCAGCCGAACTTGGTGCCGGTCAGGCCGAGATCATCGCGAAGCACCCAGAGGAGCGGTCGATTCTCGTCAACCGTCACACGTGTGGGCTTGCCATTGAGGGTGAAGGATACAGGTCGCATGAGCGCGTTCTCCTCGATCACTGCGCGTGGGGCCCCCCGCCTTCGCTTCGCTTCGGCGAGGCTCGCCGTAGCCTTGGCGGAGGCGGCACCCCCACGCGCTCTCGCTCGCGGGCGCCGCTTCGCGGCGCTTCCCTCCGGCCGCTCGCTCGGGCCGCGGGCGCTTTACTGCGTGGCGGACCGCGAATTGCTCGCGCTCTTGCGACTCGCGTGCCGTCGCGCTGATTCGTTGCGACCGCCCGCGAAATCCTCGTACACTCGCACCGTCCGCCGGCATTCCGCAAGGGAGGCCGGGCCTGCTGTCGGGTTTTCGGCACCCTTCGGCTCGCTGCGGTCGGTAGTCTGATTTGGCCTGGAGGTCAGCCGTGATCACATTCGCGCCCGGGAACCTTCGCATTCCGCGCTGGACCCGCCCCGTCTACATGGTGGCCGCCGGCCTCACCGATTTCCGCAAGCGGTATCCCGAGAAGAAGCTCGAGGAGCTGTGCATGATGGCGTTCCGCATGCTCCTCGAGGAGAACGACCTGAAGCGGGATCCGCTCGACGTGAAGGGGCACATCAACTTCGCGTGCTACGGAGAGTTCGCCGATCACTTCCAGGATCAACTCCTGTGCGAAGCCAAGGTGCACGACTATCTCGGCCTCGATTTGCTGCCGAACGTCGGCATCAAGACCGGCGGCGCCACCGGCGGATCGACGATGCTCGTCGGCGCGACGACGATCGCGAGCGGCATGAGCGACTGCACGCTCGTGCTCGGCTGGGAGCGGATGGACGAAGTGAAGACGTGGACCGGCAACTACTACATCGCCAGCGCCGCGTGCAAGGACTTCGAGACGCGCCTGGCGCGCAATTATGCGAGCTACTACGCGCCGATGGCGCGGCGCTTCCAGGAGATGTACGGGGTGGACGAACGGGTGCGCGCGGAAATCGCGGTGAAGAACCGCGGGTACGCGTGCTCGTCTCCCTTCGCGCAGCAGGCCGGCCACCACACGGTGGACGAAGTGCTGTCCGGAGAGATCGTCTCCGACCCGCTCCGCTTTCTCGAGTGCTGCGCGATGAGCGTCGGCTCGGCCGCGGCGCTTCTCTGTTCCGAGGAGCTCGCGTTCGAGCTGTCCGACAACCCGGTGCGCCTCTTCATTGCCGGCGGCTCGCACACGCTGCGCACCGGCGATCGCCGGCCGATGCGGATCCCGCTGCTCCCGCACGAAACCGAGGAGGGCTACCGCTGGCTGTACGACGAGATGCAGAAACACGACGGCCGGTGGCCCGGGTTCGAGAGTTTCGGCGCGGCGCGGTTCGCGGCCTACCTGGCGTACGGCATGGCGGGCATTCAGAATCCGATCGAGGATCTCGATCTCGTGGAGACGCACGATGCCTTCACGATCTCGGATTTGCAGACGTACGGCGATGTCGGCCTCGCGCCGTACGGCCGCGAGCAGGACTACGTGACCTCGGGTGAGTGTTACCTGAAGAACCCGCGGACGGGGCAGCAGGGAAAGTGCCCCGCCAATCTGTCGGGCGGGCTGCTGGGCACCATGCACGCGGTCGGCGCCACCGGGATCTTCCAGTGCGGCGAGGTGCTCTGGCAGCTCCAGGGCAAGTACGACAAGTTCCACGGCGACCCGGCCCTGTGGTCGCGCTACGGGCGGCAGAAGCCGGCCGACTGGCAGAGCCTGCAGGTGAAGGACCCGCGCCGCGGGCTGGCCATTTCGCACGCCGGCGTCGGCAGCCACGTCACCTGCGCGGTGCTCGAGAAGGGCTGGTAGGAGGCGACATGACGATCCTGAACGACAAGGTCACGCTGAACACCGCGCCTGCCGTCATCGACGAGATCGGCAGCGCGTGGGTCGTCCACAACCCGCGCTTCGGCCCGGAGGGGACGCACTTCCACACCTACGGCCTGCTGACGCCGTACTTCAGAGGACTGACGGAAGGGAAGCTGCGCGCGACGCGGTGTATCAACCCCGGATGCCCGGTCGGCAACGGAAATGGAGACCTCTGGCTGCCGCCGCGCGCCGATTGCCCTGACTGCCATCAGCCGATGGTGTGGCAGGAGATCGACAACCCGCGCGGCTACGTGTACGCCTTTACGCACGTCGCGCGCGGAGGCACGGGCCTCGAGATCGACTGTCCGTACTATCAGATCGACGTCAAGATCGAGGGCGTCGGCACGATCCTGAAGAGCTACCTCGTCGATCGGCAGCCGATCAAAATCGGCGACCGCGTGCGCGCGCGGTTCCACACCGGCGCCGACGCCACGCACACGTGTCTCGATCTCTATTGGGAGCTTGATGCCTGATACGGAGGTGACGGAGGTCGCGAAGAAGACGGTCGACACGGAGGCACGGAGGGCACGGAGACGCGCGGAGGTGATGGCCGGTCTGGCGCCGGCCGTTGGCCGGCGTTGGAGGTGGCCTGAGATCCGCAAACGCAAACACGCGTCAATGGCAGGCGTGCTTGCGTTTGTGGATCTCAGACCACCTCACCGCGCGAGCGCGGCCAGACCGGCCGGACGCCTTCGCGCTGCCTGCTACCCGCGCCCGGGCGATCCTCGAGCCTCCGTGCGTCCCCGTGCCCTCCGCGCCTCCGTGTGATCGTGTCCCGTGCGCTCCGTCTACTTCGCGCCCTCGGAGCTCGTCGTTTTCTTCCCCGCGAGCTCCGCTTTCAGGACCTCGACCGCCTTCTCGATCTGCGCGTCGCGTCTCTTGACGAAATCCTCCGGCGTGTTGTCGATGTACACGTCGGGCGGCACCCCGTAGTTCTCCATGTTCTCGCCCGTCGCCGTCCAGACGCCGCTGCCCGGCGTGCGGATGGTGGACCCGTCGAGCAACGCGTACGACCCTGTGCCGATGACGGCGCCCATCGAGGGGACGCCGACCACCTTGCCCAGGCCGAGCGCCTTGAACCCCGCGGGGAACATCTCGGCGTCGGAGGCCGAGCGCTCGTTTTCCATCACGACCATCGGCCCGTAGAAGTTCTGCGGCCGCGGAAGCTGGATGCCGGCATCCCGTCCGATCGTGTACTGATACTGGCGGCCGGCCAGAATGCCGAGCAGCTCCTGGTCGATGCCGCCGCCGCCGTTGAACCGCTGGTCGATGACCAGCGCCTTTTTCGTGCGGTTGGCCGCCAGGTCGAGCTGGAACTTCCGGAGCGATGGCGCGTCCATCGCGCGGATGTGCAGGTAGCCGATGTCGCCGTTGCTCGACTTCGTGACCATGTCGCGGCGTTCGTCGACCCACCTCTCGTACAGCAGATCGGTCCACCCGCCGCCGACGACGGGCGCGATCGTGACCTCCCACGCGCCCTCTTTCGCGGGCTTGTCGTTGATCAGGAAGTGAAACTTGTTGCCTGACGCAATCGTGAAGTACCGCCAGTAGTTGTCGCTGGTCTTCAGATCGCGATCGTCCACGGCGATGATGAAGTTCCCTTCCTCGATCTTCAGGTAGTCCTTGTCGGCCGGCCCTTCCTTGTAGATGTGGCCGACCTTGTAGAACCCCGACGCGTCGGCGACGACGTCGAATCCCGGATAGCGCGTCTGCACGGAACGCTGCGCGCCGGGGGGGCCGCCGCTGACCCCGGTGTGCGAGGCGTTGAGCTGCCCGATCATCATCATCATGACCGTGTGCAGCTCCTCCTCGTCGACGAGATAGTTGAGCAGCGGCTCGTACATGCTCTTGGCCGCATTCCAGTCGGCGCCGTGCATCTTCGCGTCGTAGAAGCGGTTCTTCATGATGCGCCAGCCCTCGTTGAAGACCTGCGCGCGAAGCGCCTTGTGATCGATCTCGAGGTTGGCCGTGTAGGTCACCTGCCGCGCGGTCGCGTTGGTCGCCGCGGGCTCGGCCGCCGTGCCGCCGCCTCCGCGGCCCCCACGTCCGCCGCCGGACGCCGCGGCCGACGGCCCCTGGGCCGCACCGCCGCCGGCGCCGCCAATCGGCGCGGCGTAGAGGCCGCTGCCCGATCGGAAGTACAGCGTGCGGCCGTCGCGCGCGAAGACCATCGCGCCGCCGCCGAAGCCGCCACCCGCGCCGCCGCGTCCACGGCCTCCCGCGCCCGCCGCGGTCGTCGACGGCGCCGCCGGCGGCACCCTCGTGAGCTGGCCGCTCTCCACGTTGACGATGTACATCCCGGCGGAACTGTCGCCCGGCGCCGCCGCGCCGCGTCCGCCGCCCGCCACCACGTTCGCGACCGTCATCGCGACGGAGTGTCCCTCGGGAGTCGGCGTCAATCCGCCGATGGCGTTGCCCGGCACCGTCAACTGCCGCGCGCGCCGCGCCAGCCCGCTCCAGTCGATTCTCACTTCGACCGGCTGCGCGGCGGCGCCCCCGCCCGCGCCCCGCCCGGTACTCTGGCGCGCGGCCGCTTCCGCGGCGAGCCCCTGCGCCTCGTTGTCGATATCGCGGTTCATCGGATCGCGATCCCGGTCGCGCAGCGAGACCGCCCACAGCGACGTGGTGGAGGAGATGCCTCCCTGCGACGCGATGCCGCCCGACACCCCTTCGGACGACGTGAAGACAACGTAGCGGCCGTCGGCGGTCCAGACCGCGTTGGTCTCCGAGTACAGAAGGTTGTCGTCCGACAGGTGGCGCTCGTCACCGCCAGCGATCGGCGCGATGTAGATGTGCGAGCGCTGTGTCCGGTCCTGCTTCGAGAAGCTCACCCACTTGTTGTCGGGCGACACCGCGACCGATCCGATTCGGCCGATGTCGGTCGAGGCCACGACCGCGGTCTTCCCGTCGGCGACGCTGTAGCTGTACAGCTTCTTGTCGGCCGCGGTGTACAGGAGCGACTTCGAGTCGGGCGTCCACACGAGCTGCCCCTTCTCGGTGTCGAGATCCGTGATCTTCTTCGGCGCGCGCGCCTCCGGATCGGTGATCCAGATCTCGTCGCGTCCCGAGCGATCCGACACGAACGCGATGTGCTTGCCGTCGGCGGACCATTTGGGCGAGTCGTTGCGCGAGGCCATCGGGTCGGGCGCCACGCGCGTGATGTCGCCGCGGTCGGTCGCGATCGTCAGGATCTGCCCGCGCGTGGAGATCACCGCGCGGCGGCCGGAGGGCGAAATGTCGAAGCCGGCGACTTCGTTGGTGACGGTCTCGACCTCGTACTCGTTTGCCTTCTCGTCGGTCGCGATGTCGATCTTGATCTCGCTCGTGCGTCCGCTGGCCACGTCCAGCTTCCAGATGCCGAAGTTGTCCTCGTAGACGATCGTCTTGCCGTCGCTCGACATCGACGGCCAGAACAGGCTGCCGTCCGTGTGCTTCGTCACCTGCACGGGCTGCCCGCCGGCCGCGGGGATCTTGTAGATGTTGTTGACGCTCTTCCGCACCTCGGGGCTGCCGGGCTTCACGCTCTTGTCGTTCGGCAGCGGGTCGGCGACGTAGTAGATGGCGTTGTCGGCGCCCCACATCGGCCAGTAGCGGTTGTAGCGCTCGTCGGCGAGCAGCTTCGTGTACGTCTTGTTCGCCAGGTTGGCGATCCACAGATCGGCCGCGTAGCTGCCGCGATAATGCAGGCGCGACCACGTGGCCGGATGACGGTTGAACACGAGCGACTTGCCATCGGGAGCGTAGCTGGCCGAGTATCCCCAGTCGAGCGGCAGCGGCTGTTCCTGTCCGCCGGAGACCGGAATCTGGTAGAGGACCGCCACGCTCGGGAACGCGCCATCGCCGCGCGCCGCGCGGAAAATCACCTGCTGCGAATCCCGCGTCCACCCGACCACGTCGTCGCCGCCCGTGTGGAACGTCAGGCGCCGCGGCACTCCGCCGCCGGCGGACACGACGAAGACGTCGTAGCCGCCATAGCGGTTCGAGGAGAACGCGATCCACTTGCCGTCGGGCGAGAAGCGCGGATACACGTCGCGCGCGGCGTTGTCGGTGACGCGCAGGACGCTCGAGCCGTCCTCGTTGGCCGTCCAGATGTCGCCGAGATAGCTGAAGGCAATCCTCCCGGCGTGGTAGTCCGGATGCCTTGCGAGCTTGACGGGGGCGGCGGCGGCCGATGCCGCCAGCAGCAGAACCAGCGAAACACATGCGCCCAGAGACGCTTTTCTGATCATGGGAAAACCTCCCGGAATACGCGCGCGGATCGTAACGTAGTCGATAGTCGATAGTCGATAGTCAAAGTCGCGGCCGTCAAGGGTCAAAGTCACGGCCGTCAACGGCCCTCAAGGGCCAAAGTCGCCCTCGCCGAGGGTCACAGTCGCGGCCGTCAGGCAAAGTCGGGTAGGATAGGGCGCCAAAAGCCCCGGGAAACGCGTGCATCGAGGAGGTTCTGATGGTTCCCCTGACGTCCCTCGTCCTGCCGATTCTGGTCTCGGCCGTCATCGTGTTCGTCGCCAGTTCGATCTTCCACATGGTGCTTCCGCTGCACAAAAACGACATCCGCAAGGTGCCGCAGGAGGACGCCGCGCTGGAAGCGTTCCGCAAGCTCGCCCTGGCGCCAGGCGACTACGGGATGCCGCTCCCCGGCTCGCATGCCGGGATGAAGGACCCGGCATTCATCGCGAAGGCGGAGAAGGGGCCGCTCGTCTTCATGACGGTCGCTGCCGGCAGCAAGCCCAACATGCTGCCGTACCTGATGCAGTGGTTCCTCTATTCGGTCGTGATCAGCGTGTTCGCGGGGTACATCGCGGGGCGCGCTCTTGCTCCCGGCGTGGATTACCTCCAGGTCTTCCGCTTCGCCGGGTGCACGGCGTTTGTCGGCTACGCGATGGGGCTGCCGCAGCAGTCGATCTGGTACCGCCGCCAGTGGGGCGCGACGATCAGGGGGATGATCGACGGTTTGATCTACGGTCTGCTGACCGGCGGCACGTTCGGCTGGCTCTGGCCTCGCTGACGCCGCTCGCGCGGGCGACGCGCGCGAGAGGTGACGTCCCATGGCCGCGGTCGAGTCACTGAGCCGCAGATTCCCGCGTTCACGCATTTCAAGGAGGAGGTGGACTGTGCGACGCCGCGCTTGTCGTCCGGCTGACGTTCACGAGTGTCACCGACGTGGATGTTGAGAATCAGCGGCTTGTGGTATCCGAGCGTCACAGCCTGGTCGACGGCGGCGCGGAACGGTCCAGCGACTACGTGTTTGTGATGCGGTGCTGGACCCGCGGCGAGCTGGAGTCCAACCTGCGGCTCCGCGGGTTCGGGGCTGTGAGCTGCTTCGGCGCATACGATGCGGGCATCGAATCCGGAACGACCGATCGACTCGTGGCCGTGGCACAACTGACGGAGGCGGAGTAATGGCACGCGGCATCGCAACGTTCTTGATGTTCGAAGGGGTCGCGGAAGAAGCGATGACCTGGTACGTCTCATTGATCGAAGGTTCTGCGATTGCGCGAATCGACAGATACGAAGCCGGCGAGGCCGGCGCTGCCGGATCCGTCAAGAAGGCGGAGTTCACATTGGGCGGGCACCGGCTGATCTGCATTGACAGTTACGTCAAGCACGCGTTCACGTTCACCCCCTCGACGTCGATCTTCGTCGATTGCGGCGACGAGTCTGAGCTCGACCGGCTGGTCAGCGAGCTGTCGGCGGGTGGCGAGGTGTTGATGCCGCCCGACAACTACGGCTTCAGCGCGAAGTTCGCCTGGGTCAAGGATCGATTTGGCGTCTCATGGCAGTTGAATCTCGCGTGAGCCGTATTGCCCGCGTTCCTGACGCTCGGCGCCGCGTACGAGCAGCGCCCGCGCCTCAGCGGCGGCGCGTACCATCCGGTGCTCCGGCGGATCGAGGACTTCCTCGACGAGCGGCTCCCGCGCGCCGTCAAGGAGCGGGAGCGCCGGGCGGCGCTCGTGCTGCCCATCGACGATGGCGTCGCGCGGATCGTCGAGAAGCTGAAGAAGTGCGGACTGACCAGCCCGTACCTCAAGCCGTTTGTCGTCGCGCGCATCAACCCGATCCGCTTCTCGACGTCCACGCAATTCGATTTCGACGACGTGCTTCGGCGCATGGAGGCAAACGCCGCGAAGTTCAACGTGGACAGGATCCGCCAGGAGGACGTCGTCCGCGCGGGCGGCGGGCCGGCGGAGGAGAGCGAGTAACGCCGCGTCACACCCGTGGCTCGTGGCTCGTGGCTCGCAGTTCGCAGCTCGCCGCCAGCTGATAGCTGACAGCTGATAGCTGATAGCTGATAGCTGATAGCTATTGTCACCGTGCTACGATACCGGCACCGATCTCCATTCCTCCTGGAGGCATGAACGATGTCAACCCATCGAATCCATAGAGCGGCGCGCCGCGCGCTGCCGTGGCTCGCACTCGCGGTCCTTGTCGCTGCCGTCACCGCCGCGCCCGCGCCGGATCAGACGCGGCTGCTGCGATCGCCGACCGTGAGCGCCACGCAAATCGCCTTTGCCTACGCCAACAACATCTGGACGGTCGAGCGCGCCGGCGGCATGGCGCGCCGGATCACGAGCTTCCAGGGGCAGACCACGAACCCGCGCTTTTCTCCCGATGGCAAGTCGATCGCGTTCAGCGCCGAGTACGCGGGCAACATGGATGTGTATGTCGTCCCCGCGGAAGGCGGTGAGCCGCACCGGCTGACCTGGCATCCCGGGCCCGACAGCGTCCAGGGCTGGACGCCCGACGGCAGGTCGATCGTGTTCGCCTCGTCGCGCGCGACCTGGGCGCCGAGTGGCGCGCCGCGGTTCTGGACCGTCCCGGCGGCCGGCGGCATCGAGGAGCCGATGGCGCTCCCCCGCGCCTACCAGGGGAAGATCTCGCCCGATGGCACCCGCATCGCCTACCGGATGAACAACTCGTGGGACGAGGAGCGGCGGAATTATCGCGGCGGGCAGAACCGTCCGATCTGGATCGTCGACCTGAAGACCTACGACCTCGTCTCTCCGCCGTGGACCGATTCGAAGGACACGGATCCGGTGTGGGTCGGCGACTCGGTGTACTTCCTGTCGGACCGCGACGGCGTGTCGAACGTGTGGTCGTACGACACCAGGGCGAAGAGATTGACGCAGGTCACGAAGTTCTCCGACTTCGACGTGAAGGCGATCGACGCCGGCGCGGGCGCGATCGTGTTCGAACAGGCCGGGTACGTGCACGAGCTCGATCCGAAGTCCGGCCAGGCGCGCGTCGTGAACATCAAGGCGACGGGGGACTTCCCGTGGATGATGCCGCGGTGGGAAGACGTCACGAGCCGGATGACCAACATCGCGCTCTCCGCGACCGGCAAACGCATCGTCGTCGAATCGCGCGGCGAGGTGTTCACGATCCCGGCCGAGAAGGGGGACGTCCGCAACCTGACGCACTCGAGCGGGTCCGCGGAGCGCGATCCCGCGTGGTCCTCCGACGGCAAGTACGTGTCGTACTTCAGCGACACGTCCGGCGAATACAAGTTGATTGTCGAAGAGCAGGATGGCCTCAAGCCGCCACGCGAGATCGACATGCCGAAGCCGGCGACGCACTACTACACGCCGGCGTGGTCGCCGGACTCGAAGAAACTCCTGTACACCGATACGAGCCTGAACGTCTGGGTGATGGATATCGAGAGCGGCAAGGCGAAAGTCGTCGGCAACGATCCGTGGATGGTGCCGCAGCGCACGCTGAACCCGGCGTGGAGCCCGGATTCGAAGTGGGTGGCGTATGCCAGCCGGCTGAATTCGCTGTATCGCGCGATCTTCGTGAGCAACGTCGACACCGGCGAGAAGCACCAGGTGACGGACGGCCTCGCCGACGTGATGTTCCCGGCCTGGGACGCCAGCGGCAAGTATCTGTGGTTCCTGGCCTCGACCGACTTCGGCCTCCGGTCGCAGTGGCTCGACATGACGTCGTACGACCGCACGGAGAACTTCGGGCTGTACCTTGCGGTCCTGAAGAAAGGGGAACCGAGCCCGCTGCTTCCAGAGAGCGACGAGGACACCGGCGTGTCGGCCGCGCCAGGGCCCGGCGGCGGTCGCGGCGGACGCGGGGGTGCGGCGGCGGCCACAGGTGATCAGCCGGCGGGCGATCAGCCGCAGCCGCCCGCGCGTCCACGCACGCCGGTGGCGGTGCAGATTGACTTCGACGGGCTGCAGCAGCGGATCCTGTCGATTCCCGGCGTGCCCGAACGGCCGTATTCCCAGTTGAAGGCCGGCGTTGCCGGCACGGTGTACTACCTCGAACCGGCGGCGGCCGGCGGCGGCGGCGGACGCGGCGGTGGCGGTGGCGCCGTGCTGCAGCGCTATCGGCTGACCGATCGGCGGGCCGCGCCATTCATGACCGGCGTCGCGGAATTCGACATCAGCGCCGACGGCCACAAGCTGCTGTACCGGACCGGCGGTGGTGGCGGTGGACGCGGCGGCCGCGGTGGGGACGCGGGAGCTGCTCCGGCAGTGGGCCTGTTTCTCGTCGATGCCGATCGCAATCCGCCCCAAGCCGGGCAGGGACGCGTCAACGCCTCGCTTCGCATGTATCTCGAGCCGAAGGAGGAGTTCCGCCAGATTTTCAATGAGGGCTGGCGCAACGAGCGCGATTATCTCTACGTCCCGAACATGCACGGCGCCGACTGGCCCAGGATGAAGGACATGTACGGGCAGCTGCTGCCGTACGTGAACCATCGCGCCGACCTCAATTATCTGCTCGACAACATGGGCGCCGAGATCGCGATCGGCCACTCGTACGTGCGCGGCGGTGCCATGCCCGACGTGCCGCAGTCGCCCGGCGGCCTCCTTGGCACCGACTTCACAATCGACGGTGGCCGCTACAAGATCGCGCGCATATACGACAACGAGAGCTGGAATCCCGATCTGCGCGCGCCATTGGCGGCGCCCGGCGTCGACGTCTCGGTGGGCGATTACGTTCTGGCCATCAACGGGATGGAGCTGCGGGCGCCGGACAACATCTACCGGCTGCTCGACGGCACGTCGAACCGCCAGACGGTGCTGACGGTGAACAGCAAGCCGGTGATGGAGGGGGCGCGCCAGGTGACCGTCACGCCGGTCGCGAGCGAACAGGGGCTGCGGACGCGGGCGTGGGTGGAATCAAACCGGCGCCTGGTCGACAAGCTCTCCGGTGGGCAGCTCGCGTACGTGTATCTGCCGAATACCGGGGCGCCCGGCTACACGAGCTTCAACCGCTACTACTTCGCGCAGCAGGATCGCAAGGGCGCGATCGTCGACGAGCGGTACAACGGCGGCGGGCAGGCCGCCGACTACATCATCGACGTGCTCCAGCGCGACTTCGACGGGTACTTCAACAACGTCGCGGGCGACCGCTACCCGTTCACCAGCCCGGCGGCCGGCATCTGGGGGCCGAAGGTGATGATCGTCAACGAGATGGCCGGCTCCGGCGGCGACCTGATGCCCTACATGTTCAAGCGGCGGAAGATCGGGCTCCTGGTAGGCAAACGGACGTGGGGCGGCCTGGTGCACACCGCCGACACGCCGGGGTTCGTCGACGGCGGCTCGATGATCGCGCCGCGCGGCGGGTTCTTCACGCGCGACGGCAAGTGGGCCGTCGAGAACGAAGGGGTCGCGCCCGACGTGGATGTCGAGAACTGGCCGAAGGATGTCATCGCCGGACACGATCCGCAGCTCGAGCGCGCGGTCGACGAGGCGATGAAGCTCCTGAAACAGAATCCGCCCAACCGGCTGACGAAGGAGCCGCCGTCGCCGACATGGGGCAAGCGCAAGGGGGGCGGGTCGTAATTGATCCGGGGGCTTCGCCCCCGGACCCCCGACTCACTCGCTCGCGGGGGCC
>Ga0156017_1058_pt2 | contig 22089 bp, 22 predicted proteins | sample RifCSPlowO2_02_FD_107671 | JGI IMG/M metagenome (GOLD analysis project Ga0156017, IMG submission 107671) | Acidobacteria bacterium RIFCSPLOWO2_02_FULL_67_36
CTGCGCTACCGGATCATCACGCGTGTCACGAGATCACGGGCAGCCCTGAAGGGCTGCGCTACCGGATCACGCGTCACCAGATCACGGGCAGCCCTAAAGGGCTGCGCTACAGGGAATGGCGAGTCGTGTCGAACAGCGTGCGGAGGCGGTCGCCGATCCCGGCCGAAAGCGACTCGGGCGGCGGTTGCTGCACGAGCCGGAATGTCCCGCGGCTCTCCAGCGTCTCGCCGTGCGGACGTCCGGCCGTCCCGTCAGGCCGACGCGCTCCGGCGGCGCTGCCGGGTCCGCGCCGCGCGCCGGGCCGCCGACCGGGCCTGCCGCGACAGCGCCTTCCGCGAGGCGGCGCCGCGGCCTTCGCGCTCGAGCGCGCGCTTCGCCGCGCGCGAGCGACGAGGTGCGGGCCTCGCGGCGCCGCGCCGGGCCGCGCGCGTAGCGGACTCCGCGCTCCGCTTCGTCCTCTTCTTCGCGCTCCTCGGCGGCGCCGGCAGCTTCACGCCGGCGCGGCGCGCCTTCGACAGGCCGATCGCGATGGCCTGCTTCGTGGACCGGGCGCCGTGCTTGCCTTCGCGAACGTGGTGCACCTCTTCACGCACGAACTCGCCGGCTTGTGTCGATGGCGCCTTGCCCTGGCGCTTGTCGCGGCGGGCCCGTTGCAAGGTGTCTCTCTCAGGCATATGTGCCTCCCGTGAGGAAGCAACGCAATTGCCGCGCCCACGCAGACTGCGAGCCACGAGCCACGAGCCACGAGCCACGAGCCACGACAGGGAACCTCATCCACAGTGCCTGTGATCGGGCACCGGCGTGTATGAACTGGCGACAGATCGGCCGCACACGCGCGCGTGAACTTCGCATCGCCCTTTGTACGTTCTTTGTCGTCGCGTGACGCTTGCGACACTGCCCCCGTGTCCGCTTCCCGGCTCGCGAACGTTTATCCCATATGCATGTCGACGTTTGAAGCTCAACCGTTGACATGGGCTCAAACATCAGGCTGCGTCCGGCCTGGCGTTCTCAACCGAAGGAGTCCGCATGCGCTCAGGTCACGCCCTGCTCGTGGTGTTCTGTGTCTCTCTCCTCTTTCCGGCCTACGCGACCGCCCAACCAGACGAGAAATACTGGGGCGTTCAGGCATCGTTCGCGCCCAAGTGGGAAGTGAAGGACTCCTTCAGACCCTTGTTCGACGCGGATGTCGTGAGCATCTCCGGCAGTGAATTCCGGATCGGGTTCGCGCGCGGCCGCACGCTGGGCGGCGAGTGGGGTGTCAGCTATGTCCGCAAGCTGGTGAAGGACGGATCGTTCGCGCTGCAGAGTCCCGACTTCGAGCCGAGCGACCGCACGACACACGGCGTGACGGTGTCAGGCGTGAGCATCGACAAGTTCTCTCCGTTCGGCACGATCAAGGATCGGGTCCAGATCGGACTGACGTACGGTATCGGCGTGGGACAGGCCAAGGGCACCGTGACCGAACGGGACATTCAAAGCGGCGACTCCCGGATTATCGAAGCGAAGCAGTTCTTCAGCCCTTTTGGCCAGGAAGTCAAGGTCGTGCCCCTGGCCGAGTTGCAGCTGGCCGTGGCGGTCATCGCCGGCCCGGGTTTCAAGATGCGCGCGTCCGGAGGATTGAACTACCCGGGTACAACCACTTTCACCATTACCGGCGTTTATATGTTCGGGGCGAAATAGCGCGGAACGGCCCCCTGACGACGGCAGGTCGCGCTGTCGCTGAGCCTCAGCGCCGCGGCCGTCGCGTCGGAGCCAGCCAGGAGTTGGGCGTTGGGTCGGCACGAGCGCATCGAGCGTCTCCGGCCGGACGTCCACCGCGACCGTCAAGCGGTACTGAAAGCGCGTGCACTCGATGTCCGCGTACTTCTCGATGAAGTCGAGCTCGTCCTTCAGCCGCACCTCGACGACGTCGAGACGCTCCAGCGAAAGCCGCAGCAGGTCGCTCAGCCGGGCCAGCATCATCACAAACAACAGGAAGACGCGCTCCAAGGGAACTTCCCGCTACCCTAGTGCGTCTATGGGAAGCGTACCATGAATCCCCGCGACGAGTCCCGGCCGGATCTGATGCCCGGCACGCTGGATCTGCTGATTCTCCAGACACTTCGGCGGGAGGAGATGCACGGCTACGGCATCGCACAGCGCCTTCGGGACGTCTCCGACGCCGTGCTGCGCGTCGAGGAAGGATCGCTGTATCCGGCGCTGCAGCGGTTGCTGCTCAAGGGCTGGGTGACGGGCACGTGGGCCGTCACCGAGAACAACCGCCGCGCGCGGTACTACCGGCTCACCGAGGCGGGACGACGGGAGCTTGCGTCGCGAACGGCGGGATACACGCGGTTGACACTGGCCATTCTTCGCGTGCTCGAAGCGCCCTGAGGTTTCATATGCATGCCTTATTGGAACTGTGCCGGCGGGTCCTCCATCTGCGGCAGCGCGACACCGCCGATGCCGAGCTCGACGAGGAGATGCGCTTCCACGTCGAGCTCAAGGCACGGGAAGCGATGGCTCGCGGCGTCGGTGAACAGGAGGCCTACCGGACCGCCCGCGCCGCGTTCGGCAACATCCGCGTGCTCCGCGAGCGAAGCCATGACGTGTGGGGGTTCCCGCGGCTGGAGACGTGGGGCCGGGATCTCGCCTACGGCGCACGCCTGCTCCTGCGGCAGCGGTGGTGGACCCTCGCGGTGATCGTCACGCTCGCGTTCGGGATCGGCGGCACCATTTCCACATTCTCGTTCGTGAACGCGTTCGTGCTGCGGCCGCTGCCGTTCGCGGATCCGGATCGGCTCGTGCACGTCTGGAATACACCACTCAAATCCGGAAACGGCCGCGGCCGCATCTCGGCGCCCGACTACCTCGATCTGCGGCGCGAGGCGGCGCTGTTCGAGGACCTCGCCGCGTTCAACTACACCGAAGAGGACCTCATCTCCGGCGGCGAACCCGAGCGGGTGTCCGTCGGGCGCGTGACGGCCAACGCGTTCCGGCTTCTGGGTGTGGACGCGGCGCTCGGCCGCGGGTTCGGCCCCGGCGCGGACTCGCCGGCCGGGCCGCGGGAGGTCGTCCTTGCCGATTCGTTCTGGAAGACCCGCTTCGGCGGCAATCGCGCCGCGCTCGGCGGGGCCGTCAACCTCAACGGCGATGTCTACACGGTGGTCGGCGTGATGCCGGCGAACTTCGTGTTCCCGCTGCCGATTACCCAGATGTGGGCTCCGCGCGTCATCGAACCGGCGTCGAGCCGCTCGCGGCGGGCGCTCCAGGTCTTCGGGAGACTCAGGGCGGGCGTCGAACCGCGTGCCGGGTCGGCCGAACTGAAGGCGATTGCCGCGCGGCTCGCGGAGCGGTATCCCTCCGAGAACGCCGGACTCTCCGTGCGCACCGTGCCGATCCGCGACGCGCTCAATTTCGCGTCCGACCAGCTCACGCCGATGCTTGCCATCATGTCGGGCTCGGTCGGCATGGTCTTCCTGATCGTCTGCTCGAATGTCGCCAGCCTGATGCTGTCTCGCGGCCTCGCGCGGCGGCGCGAGATGGCACTGCGCGCGGCGCTCGGCGCCGGTCGCCTGCGGCTCGTTCGCCAGTTGCTGACCGAGAGCCTGCTGCTCGCGCTGCTCGGCGGCGCCGGCGGCGCCGCGTTCGCCGTATGGGGTCTCGCCCGCGCGCGCGCGGCGATCCCGCCGGATCTGTACCGCATCGGAGAACTCGTGGTCGATAGAGAGGCGATTGCCTTCACGTTCGGCATCTCCCTGTTGGCCGCCGTCCTTTTCGGACTCGTCCCGGCATTGAGGGTGACGCGGGGGGATCTCAGCAAGCTCGCCGCGGACGGACTGCCCGGCGGCCGGCCGGCCGGCCGAGCCGGCGGGCAACGGCGACTGGTCGCGGGGCAGATCGCGATGTGCACCGTTCTGCTCATTGCCGCGGTGCTCCTGGTGGGGTCGGTCCGCGATCTGCGGCGGGTGCCGCTGGGATTCGATGCCGATCGGGTCCTCACCGTGAAGCTGATCGTGCCGGAGCACAAGTACGCGGATGCGGAGAGCGTGAAGGGCTTCCACCGCGACATCGTTGCGCGCGCAGCCCGCCTGCCGGGTGTGGTCGCGGCCGGCACCGTGGACTACCTGCCGCTCAATCACGAATGGGCCGGCGGTGAAGTCTTTCCATCGGGCCAGCCGATCGTGGGTGGCGACGGGATCGAGGCCAACCTCGTCACGGCTGGCGGCGACTACTTCGGCACCGTGGGCCTGAGACTGCTCCAGGGTGGGCTGTTCGCGACCTCCGACAATCCCGCCGCGCGAGAGACCGTCATCGCCAGCGCGCTCGCCCGCCGGCTGTTCGGCGACACGCCGGCGGTGGGCCGTCAGTTCGCGGTGCGCCGCCGCGGTGTCGCCTCCGCTCCCTACACGGTCAAGGGCGTCGTTTCGGACAGCCGGCACCAGGACCTGCGAAGCGACGTGCCGAACATCTACTTCTCGCAGGCCTCGGCGCCCACGCGGTACATGCGGCTGCTCGTGCGCGTGCGGCCCGGCGATTCACCCGCGCAGCAGGCGCCGGCGCTCCGGGCGGCCGTCAGGGAATTCGATCCGCAGCTTCCAGTCACCGAACTGCGTCCGCTGCGGGAGGTCGTGGACGAGTTCCTGGTCGGTGAAGTGAACATTGCGCGCATGCTCACGGAACACGCGGTCACCGCGCTCGTCCTCGCGCTCGTCGGGATCTACGGTGTGATGGCGTTCTCGGTCGCCGCGCGCACGCGTGAGATCGCGGTCAGGATGGCGCTCGGCGCATCGCGCGCGAACGTCATCCGGCAGTTCGTACGGCAGGCCGCGGGGATCGGCGGCACGGGCGTCGCGCTGGGCCTGGCGCTCGCGTACGCGCTCGCGCGCTTCCTCTCGTCGCTGCTGTTCGGGGTGTCGGCCGGCGACCCGCTGACGTTCGTCGCGGTGGGAACGCTGCTGTTCGCGATGTCGCTGCTGGCGTGCTATCTGCCCGTGCGTCGTGCCGCGATGATCGATCCTGCCGACACACTGCGGGCCGAATAGCGCGGCACGGCCAGCCCTGACAATCGCGCCCTCTCGTAGCGCAGGCCTTCAGGCCTGCCAACGGCCGCGGGCGAGTGGATCGAGTCTCGCGATCACGCCGGAGGTTGACATGGTTCACCGATCCCGGTAGTCTCCGGTCGTGCCGTTCATCGCGCGCAGCAATCGCCGAAACCGCAACGCGGCCGCCAGGCCGTGGCGAGGCTGTGTGTCGATCTAGCACGGACGAAATCACACAGAAGAGCCCGGCGGGCGAACAGCCTTCCGGGCTTTTCTGTTTTCAGGCGCACGAGAGGACCTCTGGAGAGAACCTGATGAGGGGTCGCCAAGCTGGTAAGGCACCTGACTGTTACTCAGGCCATGCGCAGGTTCGAATCCTGCCCCCTCAGTTACCTCCTCCTACGGCTCCTTGGGACGGTATGCCGTGATCAACGGGCCGTGCGGGCCGCGCCCGAACTCGGCGAACGCGTCGTACCTGCCGTCGATCCACTCCATCAGGATGCGATAGCAGTCACGCCCGAACGCCGCGCACCGGAATTCTGTCATGGGTCGATCGAGAATGAAGACGAGCTTGACGTCCCGCGCTTCGAGCTGCTGAATCGCGCGCCGCTCGCCGGCGGCGTCGAGAAACCCCGGCGTGAGGATCTCGTACCGCAGCGGCGCCCGCCGGCCGCTCAGAAAGTTGAGGCTGCTGCCTTCCGGCACGGCCCAGATGTAATCGTCCGGCTGGGTCGTCTCCGCGATCAGCGCCAACGCGTCCCCGAACGCCGCCGCCACTTCCTGGCTGACCTTCACGACACCGCGCGGTGTTTCGAGTCGCGCGGACTCGTCCTCGATGTACCGGTACGCGATCACTATCGTCGCGGCGGAAAGCACGGCCGCGAACAAGGCGAGCACGATGCGCCGCGCGCGCAGCGCGTACGCCGGGAGGCCGTCAAAGGCCGGCCGGTAATACGTCGTGGCGAGATGTGTAAACAGGACGAGCGGCACCGGCAGGAGATACGCGCCGTAGGCGCCGCCGCTCGGCACTCTCAGGATCACGCGGCCGAGCACGAACAGGGCGTACACACTGACGACGAAACCCGACCGGCGCGCCGTTTCCGCCTCTTTCCCGCCCGCAAGATGCCGGCCGTACGCGCAGATGGCCGCCACGCAGAGCACCGGCAACGCGCGCAGCGGGCTGACGTCCCGGCGCGTGTGGAAGATCGCGATGTTCACCAGGAGCGCCAGAACAGAGGCGGCGCCGGCCCAGACGACCGCGCGTCGCGCCGCTGGCGGCAGCCTGGCGAACCCGGCGCGGAACGAACTCGTCGCCCGGACCGCCGCGGCGACGACGATCGTCACACCGATCAGTCCGACAAGGGCCACGGCGCTGAGCAGCTCGCGGATCGTCTTCCAGGGATCGAACAACCCGAGCTTCGACCGGTTGAAGTAGATCAACTCGGCAGGTATGTGCGGAGGCCAGAGGAAGGTGTCCTTCAGCACCGCGTCCGAGGACATCACCGACAGCATGAGCCCGTAGGTCGCGAGCGGAATGATGAAGGCAGGCGCCAGCCCTCGCGCCAGGACGCGGACGCGATCGCCCGGCTTCTCCGACATCGCCACCGCGATCAGGCTCGCGGTCGCCGCGAACCCGAACTCCAGCTTGCAGATGAGCGCAAGTCCGGCCAACAGACCGGCCAGCAGCAGCGATTGCCTGCCCTGAGCCTGCCGAAGGGGCCTGCCCTGAGCCTGTCGAGACTGGGGCCGGTGCACGTAACGCACCTGCGCGACGAGCGACCCGAGGCCAAGAAGCGTTCCGTAGACGGCCGCGTACGCGTACGGAACGACGTAGTTGCCCCCCTGCTTGAAGACGCACAGCACGGTCACGGCCCAGGCAGCCAGCAGCGCTTCCCACGTGCCGGTCAGCTTCTCGGCGAGGCGGAACACCAGGACGAGCAGGACAATCGCGGCGGCGGCTCCCGCGGCGTAGAGGGTGTTCAGGTGAGTCCCGAAGATCGCGTAGAGCGCGGCGTTGAGATACGGCGCGAGCGGGCCGTACAGGTAGTACACATCCGAATAGAGACGCTCCGCGCGGAGCAGCCGGAGCGGCGTGTTCATCTCGCGACCGCTGTCGATGAGCAGGTTCGCCCACTGCTGCCAGGACACGGCAAGCAGGAGCGCGAACACGGCGGCCAGAAACGCCCAGGCCAGACGTCGCCGCGCAGTGGCCGTCTTAGGTCGCAACACGCCTCAGACGAGAGGATTGATCGTTTTCAGCCAGGGGAACCGTCCGAAATCGCGGTCCTGGGTCCAGAGCTCGTCAACGCCGTGGACGAGACAGAGGGACGCGACGCGCGCGTCATGAACCAGCGGGCCGGCGATGCGTCCGTTGAGAACCGACCCACGCAGGGTCTTCCAGTACTCGTCGGTCTCGGCGAGCAGCACGAGGCTCGGAGATTCCAGCCACGCGTCCACCTGCTTGCAGGCGATGGGGGCGGGTGTCGGCGGTCTGTAGATGCGGGGGTGCGTCACGATCGCGAGGAACTCGTGCAGGCACGGCCAGACAATGGCCCAGGGCGCCCGTCCCTCGGCGAGACCCATCACGGTCTTGACCGCGGGCGCGTGCCAGGGCGAGTCCTCGCGATGGGCGTAGACGAGGATGTTCGTGTCGACGGCAATCATGCGCCGTGCTCGCGGTAGATGGTGTCGCGGACGGCCGGCCAGCTCTCCCCCTCGAACTCCGCGGAGAGGCCCTGCCCCTTGAACGTCGCGCGCCGCAGCCGGAACCCGCCGCGTCGGGCGCGCCGGTCGGCGAGCACGCGCCTGAGCCCCTCTTCGAGGAGCGCGCGAAGCGACGTCCCCTCGCGGTCCGCCACCCGCTTCGCCTCGCGCAGCGCCGCGTCGGACAGCTCGATGGTCGTCTTCATATGGGGATATGGGTTTCGACATACATATTACCACATCGCCGGACGCCGCCCGCAGCCGCGCCGGCGCCCGTTCCGGCAACGGGAGAACCGCCGTGGCAGGCCCGGGTGTCGCGGCCGAACCGTCCCGGGTTGAGGCAACATGATATCAAGTGTCTATGAAACGGACGCTCGTGCAGTTCGACCGGGAGACGTACCGCCAATTGCGGGAGCGTGGCGATCTCTGGATTCCGGATGGTTCGCGTGCCCAGAGTCTGGGACAACCCCGAGCGTCGCGAGGCGGAGAGGGACCCGCGTGACGAGCTTGGTCGACTGGCGCGGAGGTTTTAGACCGCGCTCGATGAGTGGACGAAGAGTGTTCAGGGACGACGCTTCAGTTCACTTGAGCGCGGCGCGAATGTCCTTCAACAAGAGGAAGAGGTGGTGGGGATCCGTGGGCGACGGCGTGAAGCCGAACCGCTCGTAGAACGCGCGCGCCTCGTCGCCTTTGGCATGCACCGCCATGGCCCGGATGCCGGCGATGTCGGCCGCCTGAAGCGTTCGAAGCATCGCGTCCTTGAGGAGACCCGCGCCGAGTCCTCTGCCGTGCCACGCGGTGGCGACCGCGAGACGCGCGAGCACCATCAGCGGAATCGGATGACGGGCGAGGCCTTTGGCGAGCCGCGCAGGCGCGCCTTCATACTCCACCGATCCCACGACGAGTGTGGAGTACCCAACGATCTCCCCATTGACGAGCGCCACGTATGTCTGGGAAGCCTGGGCGTGCTGGTTCTGAAGCGCGTACCGCTGGAGGAACCGGTCCAACGCCTCGCGGCCGCAATCGAACCGACTCACGTCATGGTCGGAACGGAGCTTCTCGATCCGCGGGGATGTGTTCACTTGCGCTGGCGTTCGAAGACACTGGGCTCTCTCAGGAGCTTCTTCAGTCGCGTTCCCACGCGCGGCGGGGCATCGAGCGCGGCCTGAAAGGCTGCCCACTGCTCGGCGTCGAGCCCGAACCGTCGTCGATCGGGCAAAGTCTCTTCCGCGCGGGACAGGGCGCTCTCGAGGACGAACTCGCTCACCGAACGTTGCGCCGCAGCCGCGGCTGCTTGCAGCGTCCGCTTCGCCGACGGGGTCAGTCGCAGGTCGAGTTTCTCTGTTCGGGTCGCGGTGGGCATGCAGGTCCTGCTTTGGCGAGGATACCACAGGCGCCTGACATTGTCATGACAACAGGGGGCGGCAATAGGGGGCGGCTCGGCACTGAGTCACGTCCAGCGTCCAGATCGACGGTGGCCGTTGCCGCATCTTGGCTGCGCCGCCCCGAGCGAGAGCCTTCGACAGCCGGCTTGTGTTTGGAGCGTTCAACCAATTCCGTCGACGCGATACGGAATGGAGAGCAATCCGGCGCGGTTTGCAAGTTCGTTGCAATCTGTGCCGTCGCCTGCGGTCACGATCTCGTTCGCACGCGACCGCAACGTGTTGACTTCTTCGAGGAAGCTTGGCGATGACACCGTACAGGCGCTCCCGCGGCCACCGGCCCTGAGAGGCCGGAGGTCGCGGGACCAGCTGAACGTTGCAAGTGGCTTTCTTGCTGGATGATGGCGGGGCCGACGAGACTCGAACTCGCGACCTCCGGCGTGACAGGCCGGCGTTCTAACCAACTGAACTACGACCCCGCAAGGGTGCTCGACGCCCTGGACGCGCAGTTTTTCAGGGGCCGAAGAAAGCAATTATAGCTGCTCGCGCTCGGAGGGCGCAACTTTACGCGATAATTGGACACCGGCAGCCCTGACCGCCTCCGCCACGGCTACGGCGAGTCTCGCCGAAGCGCTTTCGCGCGCAGGCGGAAGGGCTGCGCTACAGGAATCTCGAAAGCGCACTGCGGGCGGTTAGCTCAGTTGGTAGAGCACCGGTTTTACACGCCGGCTGTCACAGGTTCGAGTCCTGTACCGCCCACACGCCTTCGCTCGCGTACACGGGCTTGGCGAGCTTCGGCGCGCAAGCACCAGACTTCGCTCGCGTACACGGGCTTGGCGAGCTTCGGCGCGCAAGCACCAGACTTCGCTCGCGTACACGGGCGTGGCGAGCTTCGTCCAGGCAGGCGGGATCTCGTCCAATGAGCGAAGTCTGTCCGCCGTAGCCGCATGAGCGGCGAAGGCGGACGTCTGCTCGCTCGCGCCCGCCGGGTTTTCGCGAGCGTCGGCGCGCAGGCACCTCCCCTGCATCGCGCTTCGGCGCCCTACTCTGCGTCCGGGACCCTCTCCCGCAGCTCCCGCAGCCAGGCGTCGGCCACCGCGTCGCTCGGAGCCCGCCAGTCGGCGCGCGGCGACAGCGATCCTCCCGACCCGACCTTGGGCCCGTTCGGCAGGCAGGAGCGTTTGAACTGGCTCGTTTGAAAGAACCGCTCGACGAAGACCTCCAGCCAGCGCTTGATGTCGCCGAGCGAATACTGGCGCCGGTCTTCGTCACGCACCCCTTCCGGCCAGGACCCTTCAGTCGCGTCCTTCCACGCGTGACGGGCAAGAAACGCGACCTTGCTCGGCGGGAACCCGAACCGGCTGATGTAATACAGATTGAAATCCTGCAGCTCGAACGGCCCGATCCGGCGCTCCGTCACGTCCGACGGTCCGTCCCGCCCGGAGGCCTCCGGAAGCAGCTCGGGAGAAATCTTCGTCTTCACAATCGCGTCGAGGACGTCGCTGGCCGGCTCGTCGAACTGACCCGACGCGATGACCCATCGAATGAGGTGGCGGATGAGCGTCTTGGGTATCGAGCCGTTCACGTTGTAGTGGGACATGTGGTCGCCGACGCCGTAGGTGCACCAGCCGAGCGCCAGCTCGCTCAAATCTCCCGTCCCGAGAACCATCGCCCCGTGGTAGTTCGCCAGCCGGAAGAGGTGCGACGTCCGCTCGCCCGCCTGGACGTTCTCGAACGTCAGATCGCGCGCCTCCTCGCCCGTCGCGCCGCTGGCGTACGGGTGCCCCAGGTCCCTGAACATCTGGAGACACGAAGGCTTGATGTCGATCTCCGCGCCGGTCACCCCGAGCGCCCGCATCAGGCGGTGGGCGTTGGCGCGCGTCGCCTCGCTCGTGCCGAACCCCGGCATCGTGAAGGCGTGCACGCCGGTGCGCGGCAGCTTCAGCCGATCCATCGTCTTCGCGGCGACGATGAGCGCCTGCGTCGAATCGAGGCCGCCCGACACGCCGACGACCAGCTTCTGAATGCCGGTGGCGGTGAGCCGCTTGGCCAGGCCATGGACCTGGATGTTGTACGCCTCCGCGCACCGCTCGTCGCGGCGTGCGCGATCGCTTGGGATGTATGGAAACCGATCGACGGTCCGCTGGAGCGGGACCGCGTGGGACGGCACCTCGAACCTCGTCGCGACGTGGCGGAACGCGGACACCCGCGCCCGATGATCGCTGGCCGCATCGTTGAAGCTCGTCAGGCGCATCCGTTCCTGCACCAGCCGCTGCACGTCCACGTCCGCGAGAATGAGCTGTTCGCCTGGAGCAAAGCGGGTCGACTCGGCGAGCAGCATGTCGTTCTCGTACACCATCGCATGACCGTCCCACGCCAGATCGGTCGTCGATTCCCCCGACCCGGCAGCGGCGTACACGTACGCGGCGACGCACCTGGCCGACTGCGACCCGCACAGCAGACGCCGGTAGTCGGCCTTGCCAATCGTGATGTTGCTGGCCGACAGGTTCAGCAGCACGGTCGCGCCCGCCATTGCCGCATAGGTGCTCGGCGGAATCGGCACCCAGAGGTCCTCGCAGATCTCCACGTGGATTGACAAGTCCGGGACGTTCTCAACCCGGTAGATCAGGTCGGGCCCGAACGGAACCACGCTCCCAAAGAGCTCCACCTCCCGGAGGACCGCGTCGCGTCCCGCCGTGAACTGCCGCTTCTCGTAGAACTCGCGGTAGTTCGGCAGGTACGTCTTCGGCGTCACCCCCAGCAGACGGCCGCGGTGGATCGCCAGCGCGCAGTTGAACAGCGCCCCCTGAAACCGCAAGGGCGCTCCGACGACGAGCATGGGTGCGAGCGCCTGACTCGCCTCGATGACATGCTGCACCGCCTCTTCAGTGGCGCCGAGCAGGGCGTCCTGATGAAAGAGGTCCTCGTTCGAGTAGGCCGAGATGCCGAGCTCCGGGAACAAAACGACCGCGGCGTCTGCCTCTGATGCACTCCGCGCCAGGCTCAGCGTGCGTACGGTGTTGAAGCGGGGATCTGCGACACGGACTTCCGGAATGCCCACGGCGACCCGGACGAAGCCGTGCGAATAGAGTGAATCGAATCGATATTCTGCAGGCATCGTGCGATGAGGCCGGGAGCCATGTTACTCCAACGAGTCTCGTCGTCGCGGCGGTTCGGCGCTTGCATATTCGGACGACCGGCGGACGAAAAACTCGACAGCAAGGGAGGAAGAAATGCGTACATCGCTGCGGGCCGTGTCGCTTGCCTTGATGGCCTCGATTGTCGCCATCGCCGTCTACGCGCAAGCGCCGCAAACCCAGCCGAATCCGAGCCAGACGATTACCGTCACCGGCTGTGTGAACAACGAAACGGACGTGCTGAAGCGCCCGGCCGTCGCGGGCAAGGTCGGGATGGCCGATGAGTTCGTTCTGACACAGGCCACGATCAAAACGGGCGCGCCGGCGGCCGAGCCAACGCCCGCGACGGAGCCGGCCCAGCCGGAGCCGACCGGCACATCCGGGATGAGTCCCTTCGGCAAGGTCTATCGGGTGACTGGCGACCAGGAAGCGGCGCTGAAGGCGCACCTCGGCCACCGGGTGGAAATCGCCGGCACGTTCAAGAGCGAGACGGACGCGCTTCGTGAGCTCGGGGCGATCGGCACCAGTGGAAAGCCGCCGGCGACTCCGGCAGAACCGACCGCCATGAACACGCCCGAGATCACCATCAACTCGATCAAGATGCTCTCGGAGACCTGCGGCGGCTAGTACCGCGATCGCGTTCTACCGGACCTGTTCAAGCCAGGGTGCGTCCCTGGCTTTTCTTTGCGCCGCGCCCTCCTGCGTCAATGCGATACTGCCGGCGTCGGCGGAGGAAACGGATTTGTCGGCGGAGGTTCGGGCGTCGGCTCCGGTGGCGGCACCGGCGTCGGCGGCGGTTCGGGTTCGGGCTCGGGCCTGGATGGTTTCGGGATCGTCATGACGGGACAAACCGGTCGCAAACGCGGTGCCGGGAAGGTCGGACGAGGTGGGGCGCCGGCTCGTCATCGCCAGATGTACGTCTTGACGATCAGAAGCGCCATCGCAATCAGCAGCCCAACAACGGCGCGGTACTCGCGGTTGCGGATCGCCCGCGCCGCGCTCAAGCGCCGCACCGCGCCGGACGTGCGCCCGACCCTTCAAGCCGCCAACCTCAGTGACACAACAACGCTCGACGGCAATGTCGGGCGTTTTGCTGTTCTGTCGCGAACGGCGCCGGTGCGCCCACGGTGCTGGCCCAGGCTCGGCACCCGCAGCCAAAAGTCGGTAAAATGCGGCGCGGATGGACTTCGAGCTTGTCGGCGAGCTCACCGACATCGAGACGATTGCCCTCGGACGCGGCATCCGCGAACTGCCGCGACTCCGGCGCTTGTATGGGAAAGGGCGCTGGAGGAAGATGAAAGGTGTTGCACGGATACGGTTCCGGGATGGCCGGATGCGTCTCGCGGAACTGCACTGGTATGAAGCACATGGCATCGGCAAAAAGGAACTCAAGCGGAAGCGGTACCTCGACTAGGCCGCGCAGGCCAGGCGATCGTGCGCCGCGATTCGCGGTGTGCGTCCACAACGAGGGCTACGAGGCCTCGCTCGAGCGTAATAAGATCTACGTCGTCCTATCGGACGAAGAGGCCGAGAGAGACGGAGACCTGCGAATCGTTGATGAAGGTGGTGAGGACTACCTGTTCGCAGCGGATCGGTTCGTGCCGATCGAGGTTCCCGCGCTCGTCAGGGCCTCGCTCCTGAAGGCGTCATAGGCGCTCATGACGGCGCTGCCCGCGACTGTGTCACCAGTCGTGTCACTGGAACGTGCGAATTGCTGTCGTACGGTGGCGGGTCGTGACGGCGCCTGGCGATGAAAGCCCCGATGTTTACGGGCTCAGACCCGTAACGTCTTGACAGGCCGAGGGCGCTCGCATACCTGTCACGCCGGAGGTCGCGAGTTCGAGTCTCGTCGGCCCCGCCACTCACCTGAAGGCAAAGCACTTACATTGCTGAGTTGATCTCCGCAGCCTCCGGCCGCAAGAGCCGGAGGCCTCGCGCTCCGCAGGGCCTTCCATGATTTCCGCCATTCGATTTGAGAATTCATCAGGCCGACCGGGCGGCTCGCCGTCCTCTGCGATTTCGCCAACCAGCTTGCCACTCAGCTTGCCACCCCGGCTCGACAGTGTGTAGTCCAATGGATTACACTTGGTGAGTGCCAGCGGCGCCGCTCGTCACTGTCGTTGAGACGCCCGAATTCATTCGTCGTGTCGAGAAGTTGTTGGACGACGATGAGCGGGAATCGATCATTGCGTATCTCGCGGCGAATCCGAAGGCTGGTGATTTGATTCCTGGAACGGGCGGCGTGCGGAAGTTGCGTTGGGGCCTGGAAGGCCGCGGCAAGCGAGGAGGAGCGCGGATTATTCACTTCTTCCACAGCACGCAGTTGCCGGTGTTTCTCCTCACCGCGTTCGCGAAAAACGAGCGAGCGGATCTTTCGCAGGCGGATCGAAACAGCTTTCGAAAACTCACGAAGGTACTGGTGGACACGTACGGGAGCCGACGATCATGAGCAAGGCAGCGAACAGCATCCGCAAGGGTCTCGAAGAGGCAGTCGTCTACGCAAAGGGTCGCGGAGCGAACAAGGGTTATCGCGTACACGTGCCCGTGCACGTTGATGTGAAGGCGATACGAACGAAACTGGGAATGACGCAACAGGCGTTCGCCGCGCGGTTTGGGTTCAGCATCAACACGCTGCGTCATTGGGAACAGGGAAAACGCGAACCGGAAGGCCCCACGCGCGCCTACCTTCTCGTTATCGATCGAGCCCCGAACGCCGTCCAAAAGGCCCTTCGGATCGCATAGGTACCAACGACAGCGTATGATGTCGTTCTCAGACAGTACGATTTACTAGGGCTGGCAAGCCATGCGGAGTCTCTGACGCCGAAGGGCGAAGGTGGACTTCACCGCTGCCAACCTCCAGCAACGACAAGAGCCCGACGGCATCGTCGGGCGTTTGCTTCTTGTCGCCGTCCCTCATCGCTCGACGTACATCTTGGCGATGAGCGCGGCGATCGCGATGACGAGGCCGAGGACGGCGCGGTACTCGCGGTTCCGGATCGCCCGCGCCGCGCTGAAGCGCCGCACGGCTCCCGACGTGCGGCCGTTTCTGTATTCAGGATAGAGGGCGCCGAACTTCTCGGTCAGGTGCGCTTCCTCGGTCGTGATCGCCGCGGTCAAGGTGACGCCGAGGTAGACGATCACAAGCAGGCCGACGAGCAGGCTGCCTGACGCGGCCGCCACGCCGGCGCCGATGATCGTGGACCCGAGGTAGAGCGGATGACGCGTGAACGCGTAGGGGCCGGTCGTCGTGACCTCGCGCCCCTTCTCGAGATGCCCCGCCGCCCAGACGCGGACCGCTTCGCCGGCGAGGGCGAGCACGGCGCCGATCGCGATCGAGCGCGGCGAGGGCGTCGCCAGCCACAAGGCGATCGCGGCGGCCACGAAGCCGACCGGGACCCGCCTTCGCGCAAGCGCTTCGGCGAGGCGAGCCCGTTTGCGCGCAAGCGCTTCGGCGAGGCGAGCCCGTCTGCGCGCAAGCGCTTCGGCGAGGCCAGCCCGTCTGCGCGCAAGCGCTTCGGCGAGGCGAGCCCGTCTGCGCGCAAGCGCTTCGGCGAGGCCAGCCCGTTTGCGCGCAAGCGCTTCGGCGAGGCCAGCCCGTTTGCGCGCAAGCGCTTCGGCGAGGCGGGCTCGTCCGGGCGCGTCGGCGGGACGCCCGCTCACGTCCGCACCACGCTGAGCCGCTGCTGGATCGCGGCGGTGACCTCGGCGACCGTCACGTCCGCAAGGCACCAGCCGTCGCGATGGCAGCGCCGCTCGTAATGGCACCCGCACGCGCCGAAGCGGGACACGGTCACGTCCGACGGCGCCCACGGCCCGTTGCGCGCGGGATCGGTCGGGCCGAACACCGCCACCACCGGCGTACCGACCGCCGCCGCGATGTGCAGCGGCCCCGTATCCCCGGAGATCATCAGCGAGGCCGCTCGCGAGAGCTCCAGCAGGTCCCCGAGCGACGTCGGCGGCGCCACCCGCGCGGCGCCGAGCGATCGATCCGCCACGGTGCGCGCCAGCGGCTCTTCACCAGGCCCCCACAGAACAATCGACGCCATCCCACGCACGTCGCGCAGGAAAGCGGCGACTTCCCCGAACCGCTCCGCGTGCCAGCGCTTGTTCGGCCACGCCGCGCCGGGATTGATCAGCGCAAACGGCTGTCCCTCGCCGACCGCGGACCTGACGTCGGCCAGCGCCCGCGACTCGACGCGCGCGATCGGAAAGACGATCCGCCCGTGCTCGACGCCAAGCGTCCACAGCAGCCGCAGGTTCTTGTGGATGACGTGGCGGGACTCCGGCGCCTCGCTGCGGGCCGGGGCTCTCAGCCCCGTCGAGCCGCCGGTCTGCGAGTAGAACGGCCGCGCCGTCTTCTCGCGCAGGTGCCAGATCGAAAACCCGATCACGCGCGGCGCGCCGGACGCGCGCGCGAGGAGCGCCGACTTGAGCAGCCCCTGCAGATCGATCGCGACGTCGTACCGCGTCTGCCGCAGCCGCTTGACGACGCCGGTCCATCCGGCAAGCGTCGGCCGCTCGAGCGTGACGACCGTGTCGACGACGGTCACGAGATCCACCATCGCCCGATGTTTCGCATCGACCAGCCAGTCGATGCGCGCCGTGGGAAAGGCCTCCCGAAGTGCAGCGACAGCGGGGATCGCGTGAATGATGTCGCCGAGCGCGCCAAGCCTCACCACCAGGACGTTCATTGCTTGATGCGGGCGAGGAGATCGCGGGTGGAGTGATCCTTCGGGTCGCCGACGATCGCGATGCGCCCGCCGTAGGCCAGCACGATGTCGCGCTCGGGCACCGAGGCCGCCGTGTAGTCGGTGCCCTTGCAGTGCACGTCCGGCTTCAACAGCGTGAGCAGCGGCCCGACGGTCGGTTCCGGGAAGATCGTCACGTAGTCGACGCCGCGGAGCGCCGCGATCAGCTCGGCTCGATCCGCCGCGTTGAGGATCGGACGCCCCGGTCCCTTCGTGCCCGCCACGCCGTCGTCGTTGATCGCGACGATCAGGCGATCGGCCTCGGCGGCGGCGGCCTGCAGGTACCGCGTGTGGCCGACGTGCAGCAGGTCGAAACAGCCGTTCGCGAACGCGATGGTCAACCCGGCGCGGCGGTCCGCGGCGACGAGCTCCACCAGCCGTTCGCGCGAGACGATCTTCTCAGCCACGATCGGATCGCACGGCGTCGGCGACCTCGTCGCGGCTCACCGTCGCGGTCCCCCGCTTCATGACGGCAATGCCGCCCGCGTAGTTCGCCAGACGCGCCGCCTCGAGGAAGCTCGCGCCGGCGGCGAGGGCGACCGTCATCGTCGCGATCACCGTATCGCCGGCGCCCGTGACGTCCGCGATCTGGTCGGACCCGAAGATCGGGATGTGCTCGGTGGGACGCTGCGGCTCGAAGAGCGCCATGCCGCGGCTGCCCCGGGTGATGAGCGCCGCCTCGGCACGCGTCCGCCGGAGCAGCTCGCGTCCCGCGCGCTCCAGCACGCGCCGATTCTCGCCGATGCGGATGCCGAAGAGCTGCTCGACTTCCGGCTCGTTCGGCGTGCATGCGGTCATGCCCCGGAAGCGAAGCAGGCTGTACCGGGAGTCCACCAGCACGGGCGCGTCGCGCCAGCGGCGAAGCCGGCCCTGCGCCTCGGTGACGAGCGCCGGCGTCACGAGGCCGCTGCCGTAGTCCGACACCAGCAGCGCGTTGGCCCTCGACGCGGCCGCGAGGAGCCGCGTTCCCAGCGCGCGGCGATCCGTGTCGGGCGGCAGGGCCCCGGTGGCGCGGTCGATGCGCACCACCTGCTGCTTCGCGGAGTGAATGCCGCCGGCGAGGATCCGGGTCTTCGTCGGTGTCCGAAAGTCGCGCGGCCGCACGACTCCCTGCAGGTCGATGCGGGGCTGCATGCTCTCCACCAGCCGCTCGCCCGTTTCGTCGCGGCCGATGACACCGACGGCGAGGGCCGTGCCGCCGAGCGCGGCGACGTTGGCGGCCGCGTTGCCGGCGCCACCCGGGACAATCTCGGTGGAATTGTAGTTCAGGATGAGGACCGGCGCCTCGCGCGACACGCGCGCGATCTCTCCGTAGATGAACTCGTCGACGATGAAGTCGCCGAGGACCACGACCCGCGCGAGCGGAAAGTCGTCGATGATCTGGAGCAGGCGGGTCGGGTCGACGCGCGTCGGTTTGCGGCTGGCTCGCATCATATCTCCCGGAGAATCCACGACACGGCGTCGATCAGGTTGTCGGTGATGGCCGCGGGAACGACGCCGGCTTTCGGCGCGGCCTCCTCGGTGCGCCCGTAGCCCGTCCGCACCAGCACGCCTCGCGCGCCCAGCGCCTGCCCCGGCTCGATGTCGTGCCACCGGTCGCCCACGACGAACGACCGCGCGAGATCCAGGTCGAGGTCCGCGGCCGCGCGCGTGAAGAGGCCGGGCCGCGGCTTGCGGCAGTCGCACCGCTGGCGGTAGGCCTCGATGACCGCGTCGGGGTGATGGGGGCAATAGTAGTACGCATCGACGCGCGCGCCGCCGGCGGCGAGCCGGTCGGAGATGTGGCGGTGCGCCTCGGCCACGAAGGACTCCTTCACGATCCCGCGCGCGATCCCCGCCTGGTTGGTGATGACCACGACCGCAAGGCCGCTGCGATTGAGCAGCCGCACGGCGTCGACGCTGTAAGGGAAGAAGATCAGCCGCTCGAGGCGATCGAGATATCCGGCCTCCTCGATGAGCGTGCCGTCCCGATCGAGAAATACGGCGGGATTCACAATCGTCCCTTCAGCGCCGCGAACACCGCGTCGACCGTGATGCCTTTCATGCAGCGATGATCGATCGGGCAGTCGCGCAGCATGCAGGGACGGCAGAAGACCTGGTGGATCAGCACATCGTGATCGCCCATCGGCGCGGTCGCGCGCTCGTCGGTGGGCCCGAAGATCGCGGCCACGCGCACGCCGAGCGCCGCGGCCAGGTGCATCGCGCCCGAATCGTTCGACACGAACGCGCGGCACCGCGCGAGCACCCCGGTCAGCAGGCGCAGGTCGGTGCGCCCGATGAGATTGACGAGGCGCACGCCGGACGACAGCGACGATTCTATCTCACGCCCCGCTTCGCGGTCGCCGGCCGCGCCGACGAGCACGCTCACCGCGCCGGCTTCCTCGAACACGCGCCGGACGAGCGCCGCGACGCGCGCCGGCGGCCAGCGCTTCGCGTGCCCGTAGGCGGCTCCGGGCGCGAACCCCACGACGACCGTTCCAGGCTCGATGCCGCTCCTCGAGAGCAACTCGACGGCCCGGGCCACGGTGGCCGCCCGCGGCGTGACCCGGGGCAGCGCGTCGGGCGCCGGAATGCCGAGGCCCCGCGCCAGCTCGAGGTAGTACGCGGACTGGTGACGCTTCCCGGAGGGACGGGAGACCGCGCGCGTCAGCAGCCGGCTCCGCAGATTCGCCGAATAGCCCCACCGCTCCGGGATGTTCGCGCGCCTGGCCGTCCACGCGGATCTGAACGAATTCGGCAGGAGCAGGGCGGCGTCGAATCGTCCCGCTGCCAGCGCGCGCACCTCGGAACGTCCTTCGTCGAGCGCGATCACCTCATCCGGCGCGGCCGTCGTGCCTTCGTCGAAGAGCAGCGCAATCGATGCCGGCGCCGCAATCCCGATGACGCTCGATGGAAACGCCGCGCGCACCCCCGCGAGCGCCGGCAGCGCCATCACGGCGTCGCCGAGCCAGTTGGGCGCGCGCACGAGCAGTCTGGCCGGAGCGGCCGGCGGCGTGTCGATCATTCACGGCTCGCGTGCGGGCCGGCGCCGGCCGCGCGGTCCTCGTGGGTCGCGGCGGGAAACATGCCGCGCACGCTCTCCCCTTCCGGAACGTCACGCCAGCGACGGTGCATCCACAGCCAGAGTTCGGGGTAGCGCCGCACGTACATTTCCAGCACGTCCGTGCACCGCTGGGTGAATTCGTGGATCGCGTTCTCGTCGTCGGCGGCAGGCGGATCCACCGGGTGCTCGTACACCATCCGGAAACGCCCGCCGGGAAGCGGCAGCGCGAACACGGGAATCACCGGCGCCCCGGTGCGCAGCGCGAGCGCCGCCAGCGCGGAGGTCGTCGCCGCGGGCCGGTTGAAGAAGTCCACGTACACGGCGTCGGACGTGGTGATGTGCTGATCGATCAGCACCGCGACCGCCTGGTTGGCGGCGAGGGCCCGCAGCACGCGGCGCACGGCTCCCCGCCGGTAAATGACGGAATTTCCCGTCCTCCCCCGCACCGTTTCGAGCAGATCGTGCAGCAGCGGGTTGTCGAGCGGCCGCGCGAGCACGGACATCGGCTGGATCTTCAACGCGTGGACGAGCGCGTTGATCTCCCAGAAGCCGAAATGCCCGGTGAAGAGCAGCACGCCGCGCCCGAGCGCATGGGCGTTCACCACGCGCTCCTCGCCGTCGAACTCGACGCAGGCGAGCATGCGGTCCCGCCGCATCGTGCCGAACTTCAGCAGGACCGCGAGCAGCCGCCCGAAGTGCGAGAACATGTCGCGCGCGATCCGCCGGCAGTCCTCCTCGCTGCGGATCGGGAACGCCGCGCGCAGGTTGGAGACCGCGAGGCGCCGGTGCGGGCCGTCGAACACGTAGAACGCCCGGCCGACGAGCGTCCCCGCGGCGAGCACCGCGCGCATCGGCACGAGCCGCACGAGCGCAAGTACGCCCAGGACCGCGCGGTTCTCGAGGCGGTGCCGGCGGGTTGGATGATGGTCAGTCAACGATGATGTCGCGTGCCGCTGACAGCGAGCCGGCGAGCCAGCGCCGGAACTCGGGGAGCGGATCGGGTTCCATTGTAAGCGGCACGTAGCCTGTCGCCATCGGAAACGGCCTGAACCGCCGCAGGCGGGTGAAATCCTTCTCGGTCGTGAGGACGGCGGCGGCGCCCGCCGCGCGGGCCGCGGCGTACACCCGCGCCAGGTCTCGCCGGGAGTACGCATGATGGTCGCGGAATGCCATCGTTCCGCGCACCGCCCATCCCGCCGCCCGCAAATCGTCGAAAAACCGGCCGGGAGAGGCAATTCCCGCGAAGGCGAACATGGGGCCGCGCTCCATGTCGCTTTCGGGCGTGCCGAGCGTCCGCCGCGCGGCGAACACCGGCACATCCGCCTCCGCGAGGTCCAGGCACACATCGTCGTCGGCCGTGATGATGGCGTCGGCCGCGACCAGCGCGTCGAGCGGCTCGCGCAGCCGGCCCCCCGGAAGCGTCCATGGACGCGCGACGTCCTCGCCCCCGACGAGGACGATGTCGATATCGCGCTCCATCTGCAGATGCTGGAACGCGTCGTCGAGCACGTGCACGGTCGCGCCGAACTGGTGCTCCGCCAGCGTGCCCGCGAGGTAGCGATCCGCCGACGCCAGCACGGAGGCGCCGGGAAGCTGACGCGCGAGCATCAACGGCTCGTCTCCGGCGCGGTCCAGATCGCAGCGGATCCCGTCAGGATCGCGCACCACAACGACACCCTCGTCCATGCGCCTGCGCGCGTAACCACGGCTGAGAATCGCCGGGCGCTCGCCCATGTCCATGAGGAGTCGCCCGAGGAAGGCGACCATCGGCGTCTTGCCGCGGCCACCGAGGGCGAGATTGCCGACGCTGATGACCGGCCGCCGCAGCCGGCGCCGGAGATCCGGACGCGCCGCGTAGCGCTCGCGCCGCCGGCGCACGATCGCCGCGTAGAGATCGTTCAAGATCATCAGATGGCAGCCCTGAAGGGCTGCGCAACACTGCTCGTTGCGCAGGGCTTGAGCCCCGCCCGCCGGCGCGCGCCGCGCGTTGCGCAGGGCTTGAGCCCCACCCGCCGGTGCGCGCCGCGCGTTGCGCAGGGCTTGAGCCCCACCCGC
>Ga0156017_1061_pt1 | contig 21151 bp, 16 predicted proteins | sample RifCSPlowO2_02_FD_107671 | JGI IMG/M metagenome (GOLD analysis project Ga0156017, IMG submission 107671) | Acidobacteria bacterium RIFCSPLOWO2_02_FULL_67_36
GTCGCCGCCCTCTCGTGCCGTGTAGCCATGTGGAACGGCAACGACTCGACCGTCTCGACCTTGTCGTGAAGTTGCACCTGGAGGAATAGCGCAGACGCGTTTATCACGTCCCTCCTGCGACGTCCAGCCGGCGGGGATCGCCACAACCCGACCATCTCTGCCTTCGCGCGAGGTTGCCCCAGAGGGTACGGGAACGATCCGGCCGTCACGTCCTTCCCTGGACGTGTACCCCGCTGGCACTTTGATGCGTTTCCCGTCCCGTCCAGTTCTGTACGTCTCCATGGCTTCCCTTTCGACGGCCTAACGGCTGCGCATCACCAGCGGCGCCTCACGTTTTCGTCGGCGCCGTCTGGTGCATGCGCTGTTAGGCCGTCACTTGTTCGTAGGAGAACTCCGGAACGCCCGTCCGTTCGGACGCGTGCTCCACGGTGATGGCTGAGATATTCCCCTCCGCATCCATATCGAGCAGCGTGTTCTCGTCCAAGTCGCGCGTTTCAGAAACGGGGACATTGCGGAACTCGATATGGAGGGTGTCTGTTTCAGCGAAGTACCGGATCTTCATGGCGCAAACCCCCGGTCAAAGAACGCGTTGTGAACTGTTTCACCATCTGGCAGGAGAATCACGCGCAGCACTCGGTCACCGGCCTCGGGAACTCGAACCCAACGCCGAATTCGGCCATCGGCCTGAGTGTGCTCGTGAATGGGCTCCCGAATCGCCCGATCAATCCATTCGTCTTGGATCACGGCTCGATCGGGGCGCACCCGCATCGCCTGGAAGTACGCCGTGGTCTTCACAGACCCACCCTACCAGAATGCCCCGTGACATCCAACAATTCTGGCCGACGGCTGCATGAAGACGTAGTGCCGCCTGCCGCCGTCGGGAGATTCGACGTGGCGACGGACTGCCACGATCGGGTGCAGCCGCTGATCAGGCCAGTGCCTCGGCCAGAAGTTGCCAAGCGCCCTCGCGAGAACCAAAACCGTTCAGCACTTCTTTGCGCGAGAGATACCGCATGCCGCCCTTGCCTCTTGCCATTTTCACCAGCGGCAGGACTTCGCCGTGGCGCAGCACCCAACAACGCGGTGCGTGCTGAGCATCGCCGAATCGGCCTTCGTACGAAACAAGGACCACGTAGTGATTCAGCTTCGGCTGGTCAGGCGAGCTGCCCATAAGCCAATCCATCTTCCCTGCGACGGCCTTGACGTCAACGGTGATGGCACGCCCCGGGCCCAGCACAACTGCAATGTCCACTGATTTCTTGTTGCCGAGCGTCAGATTCACATCGAAGCCCAGTCGATACAGCATCGACAGCACGTAGAACTCCGACGCGAGGTTCGTGTTGTAGCCTCGCTGCGCAGCAGCGATCGGTTGTGCATCTGGCTGGCGGCCCTTCCGCATGATCCTGTCCTCGTGATCTTGGGATCGGCCTAACGCCTCAGCATCAGCCGCGGCGCGCAATAGCGGGGCGCGCCGTCGGCTGCATGCTGTGTTAGGCCGATCTTCCCAACAGTCGCTGCGCTTGGTCGCTCGTGGCGGCGAAGATCGCTGCCAGTTCAGTATCCGTGAGCGCCGAATCGAAGACGCGAACATCCGTGAACAGGGCACGCGACAAACCGCCGTCCCAATTATCGCGCCAGCCGCCGATGTCGATGTCGCCGCCGCCGGGCGTCGGCCAGGAACTGTCCCAATCGTCAAGAACTGCTCGCTTGCGAAAAGCCCTACCGGCATCGATCAGCAGGTCGCACCAGCCCTCACGCGCACACCATCGTATGGTGAACATTCGCGTGCCCAACGTATTAGAGCCGTTTGCGAACGAGATCGAGTTACGTTCGTTCTGGTCTGGCCTCCGAAAGAACTTGAGTTTCCAAGCGTTCGTGCCGCCCTGATGCACCAAGTAGAAGCTGTTGGGATGGCCCGACTCATCGTTGTTGTCAGTCGTATAGCTGAACAGGTATCGGTTGTGCGTCGAGCTCGCGATCTCGTCGTCCAAGCGCACCCAAAAGACAATCGTTGCGGTGTTCCAAGCGAGTATCTCGGCTGGAATCCTGAACTTTCGGTTCTTGGAGTCGACCCTACGAGCGGAGCCATCACCCATAGCCAACTTCGGCGTCGGCAATGCTACTTTGTCCGATGAGCCCGATGCGATCGGCTTCCCGCGCATTGCGTGCCAGCCACGTCAAAAACGCAGCGATGTCAGCCGCGCCCAGAGTTGCTGGGTGCGCCTTCCGGTGGAAGCCGATATGTCGTCGAATCCAGGCGACGTAGGCGACTTCGGTGCGTCGGCTGTAATGCCGTGCCCGGATGGCATCGCGCACCCGATCAAGGAGCTTGGGACGTGAGCCTGACGCTTGCAGGTCGTTCGGCATCTTCGCGGTCACGGCGAACTTCATGCCAACACGCCGTCCGGTTGTTTGTGGGCACAAGGCGATCGTTCATGGAATCCGTGAGGCAGTTTCCGCAACGTGTCGTCTTGCCGCGAGCGGCAATTCTGGCGTCTTCAGCAGAATCGGTGCGCAACCCGCGGCTCCGGTAGATTGACCGGGCGCAGGGTGCAGCGCGATTCCGGCGTATGAACGACGAAAACACAGATTCGGATTCTTCCGTGTCTTTCCGTGTCCTTCCGTGGTGAGGAAGACCGTGTTCTTCCGTGTTTTCCGTGGTTTGAAACAAAACAGTGTTCTTCTGTGTTCTTTCGTGGTGAAGAAACAAAACAGTGTTCTTCTGTGTTTTCCATGGCGAAAAAGCCGTGGTTGTCCGTGGCCGGGCGCCGCGGACTAGAATTGGGGACATGCCTCGCCAGTTCATGGGCGACGACTTCCTCCTCGAGACGGATGTGGCCGTGGATCTGTATCACCGGTTCGCGGAGGCGCAGCCCATCATCGATTACCACTGCCATCTGCCGGCGGCCCGGATTGCCGCGGACCATCGGTTCCGATCCATCACCGAGATCTGGCTCGACGGCGACCACTACAAGTGGCGCGCGATGCGCGCCAACGGCGTGGCGGAGCGCTACTGCACCGGTGACGCGTCCGACTGGGAGAAGTTCGAGGCGTGGGCGCGGACCGTGCCCGACACGCTGCGCAACCCGTTGTACCACTGGACGCACATGGAGCTGCGGCGGCCGTTCGGGATCGACGAGCCGCTGTCGCCCGCGACCGCGCGCCGGATCTACGACAGGTGCAACGAGCGCCTCCTGGAGGACGCGTTCACCACGCTCGGCCTGCTCCGTCAGTTCCGCGTCGCCGTCGTGTGCACGACCGACGATCCCGCCGACCCGCTCGACCCGCACCGCGCGCTCGCGTCGCGCGATCGGCCGTCCACGCGCGTCTACCCGACCTGGCGTCCGGATCGCGCGATTGCGTTCGACGATCCCGCGGCGTTCAACGCCTGGGTGCGGCGCCTCGAGGAGGCATCGGGACGCTCCATCGGCGGCAGCCTCGACAGCTTCCTGGACGGCCTGAAGGCGCGCCACGACGTCTTTCACGAGATGGGCTGCCGCGCATCCGATCACGGGCTCGACACGATGTTCGCGGAGGTCTGGACCGAGGCGGAGGCGCAGGCGGCGTTCGATCGCGTCCGTTCGGGCAGGACGCTGGACCGCGAGGCGTCGCTGACGCTCGCGTCGGCCGTTCTGTACCGGCTCGCGCTGCTCGATCACGCCCGCGGGTGGGTGCAGCAGTTCCATCTGGGCGCGCTGCGCAACGTCAACAGCCGGATGCGCAAGGTGCTCGGCCCGGACACCGGCTTCGATTCGATGGGCGATCTCGGGCAGGCGCGGCCGCTCGCGCGGTTCCTCGATCGGCTCGACGAGACCAACGAGCTCGCGAAGACGATCCTGTACAACGTCAATCCCCGCGACAACGAGATGTTCGCCTCGATCGCCGGCAGCTTCCAGGACGGCAGCGTGCCCGGCAAGATGCAGTACGGCGCCGCGTGGTGGTTTCTCGACCAGCTGGACGGCATGACGGCGCAGATGCGCGCGCTGTCGAACCTTGGCCTGCTCTCCAGGTTCGTCGGCATGATCACCGACTCGCGCAGCTTCCTCTCGTACTCCCGCCACGAGTACTTCAGGCGGCTGCTGTGCAATCTCCTCGGCGAAGACGTGCGGCGTGGGCTGCTGCCGGACGACCGCGACCTGCTCGGCGCGCTCGTGGCAAACGTCTGCTTCGTCAACGCGCGCGACTACTTCGGGTTCACACTCGGTGAGGCGGCGACCCCCGCGAGCGCCGCGGCGGTCTCGAGCCGCACATGACGGGGACTCAGCACGGGCAAGCGGCGATCGGCCTTGCCGGTCTTGGCGTGATGGGCGGCAACCTCGCGCGCAACATCGCCGGCCACGGATACGCCGTCGCCGGATACGACATCAGCCCCGAGCGCACGGAGGCGTTCCTGCGCGGTCCGGCCGCCGGCCTGCCCATCGCCGGCGTGGACTCCCCTGCCGCGCTCGTTGCCGCACTCGAGACGCCGCGGCGCATCCTCATGATGGTCCCCGCGGGCGCGCCCGTCGACGGCGCGATCGCCACGCTGGCGCCGCACCTCGAGCCGGGCGACATCCTGATCGACGGCGGGAACTCCTGGTTCCTCGACACCGAGCGGCGATCGCGGGCGCTCGAAGCGCAGGGCCTCAACTTCATGGGGATCGGCGTCTCGGGCGGCGAGGAAGGGGCGCTCCACGGCCCGAGCATCATGCCAGGCGGCCAGCGCCAGGCGTACGACGCGCTTGCGCCGATCCTCCGCGCGATTGCGGCAAAGGCGGAGGACGGCGAGCCGTGCGTGGACTACATGGGACCGCTCGGCGCCGGGCACTTCGTCAAGATGGTGCACAACGGCATCGAGTACGGCGAGATGCAGCTGCTCGCGGAAACGTACGACCTGCTGCAGCGAGGCCTCGGGCTGACCGTCTCGGACCTGCACGCCGTGTTCGCCGAGTGGAACACGGGCGAGCTGCAGTCCTACCTGGTCGAGATCACGGCGCGCATCTTCACGAAGATGGACGACGAGACCGGCAGGCCGCTCGTCGACGTCATCCTGGACGAGGCGGCGCAGAAAGGGACGGGCAAGTGGACGAGCCAGAACGCGCTCGACGTCGGCGCCCCGATCCCGACGATCGACGCCGCCGTCATCAGCCGGATCCTCTCGTCGCTGAAAGAAGAGCGCGTCGCCGCAAGCGCGGTGCTGAGGGGGCCGTCGCCACGTTACAGCGGGCCGCGGCAGCCCCTGATCGACGCGGCGCGCGACGCGCTGTATGCCAGCCGCATCGCCACCTACGCGCAGGGACTGGCGCTGCTGCGGCTCGCGTCGGCGGAATATCACTACGACCTGAAGCCGGGTGCCGTTGCGAAGATCTGGCGGGCCGGGTGCATCATCCGCGCGAGGCTGCTCGGCGACATCACGGCCGCATGGGACCGCACTCCCAATCTCGTCAACCTGCTGTTGGATGACGTGTTCCGCGAGGCGATCCAGCGGCGCCAGGAGGCGTGGCGCAACGTCGTGCGGACCGCGGTCGCCCTTGGCATTCCCGTGCTCGCGATCTCGTCGTCGCTCGCGTATTTCGACGCGTACCGGACGGACCGCCTGCCCGCGAACCTGACGCAGGCGCAGCGCGATTATTTCGGCGCGCACACGTTCCGGCGCGTGGACAAGGGCGGCGTGTTCCACGCGTCGTGGCCGGCTACTTCTTGATCGCCGGCGTCTTTGACAGCGACTTGTAGTACTGCTCGACCAGCTTGCGGTACGACTCGGGTACGTCCTCGGCGCCCGAGAGGAACACCTCGTTGCCTTTCAGCTCCGCCCGGCGGCGCAGATTGAACTCGAAGCGCTTCATCCCTTCCGCGACGTTCTGCTGCAGACGCGCCAGCTCCGTCGCGTCCTGATACGTCCGCTCGTTGTCCAGCGCGCGCAGGCTCCGGAGGATCTCGTCGAGCTCCTTGGCGTCGAGCCGCTGCCCCTGCAGCATGCGCCGGAGCTGCTGCGCGTCGTTCGCATACCGCCGCGCCTCGCCGCGGAACTGCCGCACGTCGTCGGGCGACAACGCTCCGCCCGGGCGTCGATCGCCGAAGCTGCCGCCCCCTGCGCTCAGCGGACCGGTCGTATCGCCCCGCCCCTCGCGCCCATCCTGCGTGCGGTTGCCGGCGTTCTGCCCGCCACGGCCGCCTTGTTGTCCCTGCTGCCCTTGCTGCCCCTGCTGGCCTTGCTGGCCTTGTTGTCCCTGCTGCCCCTGTTGGCCCTGTTGCCCCTGTTGTCCCTGCTGCCCCTGTTGGCCCTGTTGGCCCTGTTGACCCTGTTGTCCTTGCTGACCCTGTTGTCCTTGCTGACCCTGTTGTCCTTGCTGACCCTGTTGTCCCTGTTGTCCCTGACGCGCGCGCTCGCGGATGCGTTGGTCGAGCGAGTCCACGCCGCGCGCGAGCTGCCGTGCCTTCTCGAGCGCCTGCGACATCGCGTCCGGCCGCGTTCGGCCGAGCGCTGACGCCGCCTCGGTCAGCTTGTTCTTCAACTGTTCGAGGTTCGAGCCGATCTCGCGCTCGAAGTTCTGCGTGTCGCTCCCGGCGGCGCCCGCGCGGACCATCGCGCTCGAATAGCGGATCTTGTCGCGGATACGGTTGTCGCGGATGGATCCGGACGCCTCCGACAGCTTGCGCGCCGCGTCCTTCTCGCTGTTGCGGAGATCGCTTGCCGTGCGGTCGATCTGCTTTTCGAGCGCGCCGACCTTCTGATCCAGCCCGGTCTTGCGCTCGACGAGCTGCTGCGCCTTCTCCTGGCGCCGGCCGCCCGCCTCGTCGAGGCTCTTCACGTCCTCTCCGATCGCCTGCTGTTCCCGCGCGAGCTCCTCGGCCTGCTGCAATGCGTTCCTGACGTCCGCGGCGCCGCGGCCGGCCTGCGACTGCTGCAGCGTCTGCTGCGCCTGCTTCAACTGCTCGAGCGCCGCGGAGGCCTGCGCGCCGGAGGCCTGCTGGCCGTTGGCCGCCGCCTTCCGCATCGCGTCGGCGGCTTGACGAAGCTGCCGCGCCGACTGCGCCAGCTCGGGGCGGTTCTCCTCGCGCGCGAGCTGCTCCAGCCGGCGGGCCGCTTCGTCGGCCTGGTCGGCGAGATCGCGCTGCTGCTGTCCGCCGCCTCCGCCGCCCGCCTGCTGCTGCCCCGCCGCGGCCCGGCGACGCTGCCGTTCGGCTTCCTGTTCCTGGCGCCGCGCGAGCTCCTTCAGCTTCTCCAGCACCTCGTCGACCTTCCGATCGGCCTGTTCGGCCGACGCCTGCTGGCGCGTCTCGTACTGGTTGGCCATCTTGTCCAGTTCCATCTGGAACAAGTCGGCCAGGTCCTCGGCCATCTGTCCGCCGCCACCACCGCCGCCGCCGCCCTGCTGCTGGCGCTGGATCTGCACCTGCATCTCGTACAGCTCTTCGGCCTGCTGCAGGAACGTCAGCGCGCGCTGCTCCGGCGCCAGCGCCTGCTCCGGGCTGGCGGCCTGAAGCTTTGCCTCGGCGGTCTTCATCTCCGCCGTGGCCTGCGGCAGCAGCTCCGCGATCTTCTTGAATGCGGGATCCTGTCCGAGCCGTTCGTTCATGCGCCTGACGAGACCGTCCACCTGCTCGCGCAACCGCGATTCCGACAGCGCGATGATCGCGGAGTTCTCGCGCACCTTCTCCGCGCTCGTCTTCTTGCGATCGCGCTGGACGTTGAACGTCGCCGCGATGATCTGCCGCTGCTGTTCGGACAGCGCGCCCACCTGGTTGTCCTGCTGTCCGCCGCCGCCGCCGCCCTGCTGCGGCGCGTCTGACTGCGCGCGCTTGAACTGCTTGTTCAGCGGCCGGATGCGGAGGAAGTACATGTCGCTCGTCGTCGGCTTCGGTCCCTGGACGGTGTCGTTGTCGATCGCCTTGGCGTAGTACGAGACGAAGTCCCCGGCCTTCAGGCCGAGCTCCTCGAGGTAGAGCGTGTGCCCGGCGGTGACTTCCGTGAGCCGCTTGCTGCCGTCGAACAACCGCACCGTCTTCTCCGGTCCGCCGTTGACCGAGTACACGAGATCCAGATCCCGCACGCCGTAGTCATCGTCCGCCCGCGCCTCGACGAAGACTTCCTCGATCGGCGACGCGCTCGTATCGCGGCCGGGCTTCGCGATTGAAACGGCCGGCGGCTGGTCCGCGAGCACGTCGATCGTGTACTGCGGAGACGCCGGCACGCGCTCGCCCGAGGGGCCGTCGAGCTCGAGGCGATAGAAGCCGTCCTGCTCGACCTTGAAACTCCCGATCATCGCGTGATCGGCGGTCCCGGCCGGCGACAACGCCGCGGAGCGTTTGTCGGACACCACCACCGCTCCGCCGCGCGACTCCATCGTGGGGAACGCGCGCACGCGAATCTCGGTGCCTCTGAGGACCGCGATGTCGCCGCCGTCCTCCACCTTCTGCGGCGGCAGGCCGGTGTACGCGGGGAAGCGGTACTCGAGCTCGAGCCGCTGCACGTACGGCAGATCGACGACCTTCAGCGTGAACGTGGTGGAGCGCACGCCGGCCGCTTCGACGAAGTAATCGACCGGCGCGGCGAGGTCGAACAGCATCCCCTCGTACTGTCCGTTGTCGCCGCGGACCAGCGCGACTCTCTCGAACGCCGCCTCGGGAGACTTCCGTACCATCAGCGACGCCAGGTCGGCGTCGAAACCGGAAAGGCGGGCGGCAATCGTCTGGTCGGCGCCGCGTGGAATCGTCGCATTCCCCGGCGTCACCTCGATGTGGTAGGGGACCGCGGCTTCCACGTCGCGGGAGACGACGAGCAGCGCGGAAAGGGCGTGCCGCAGATACGCGGGACCGAACGTGAAGAGCGCCACGGCCGCCAGCGCAATCGCCGCCAAGGTCGCGGCATAACGCCGGACCGGCCGCCGCTCGACCCGCCGCCCGTACTCGATGGCGCGGGTCTTTCGAACGGCCGACTCGACGAGGCGAGCGACCAGGCCATCCGACCGTCCCTCGCTGGGGCTCGCGCGCGCCGCTTCGACGGCGCTGATGATCTCCGCTTCGAGCGACGGCTCGTGCTCTTCGAGATACAGCGCGACGTGCTCGTCGGTCGCGCCGCGCAGCAGCGGGCGCACGAGGAACCAGGCCGCGAGCGCCGCAAGCGCCACCGCCAGGACGCTGCGGAACGCGACAATGGAAGTGGGTGTGAAGCGCCACCATTCGAGGCCGTAGGCTGACAGCACCAGCACGATCAGCCCGAGTCCGATGACGCCGAGGGCGCCCCGGAGCGCGAGCTTCATGCGCCACCGGCGGCGCACCTGGCGGATGACGGCGACGAGTTCGGACGAAGGATCGTGTGTCATGGTCATGCCTTGTCCGCCGTAGCGCATTGCGCGAAGGCGGAGGCTACAGGGTACGCGATTCGATGCGGTTCGCGAACACGGTTTCCAACGCCAGCAGAGCTAGGCCCCCGAACAGCAGGAACCACCACAGCCGCTGATTCCGCTCCCGTTCAAGGGCGGTCATGGAGGCATTTGCGCCCGGCGGCGCCGCGCCGTTCGCGCGGCCCATGGCGCCTGCCGCCACCTCGTGCGGATCCATCGGCGTCAAGTCCGATTCCGCGAGATCCACGTTTGCCGCCACGACGGTGGGCGATCCGCCGTCGCGCCCCTGCCCCCGGATCTCGTAGAACCCCTGTTCCGCGATCTCGACCACATCAGGTCCGCTGCCGTCCAGCGTGATCCGCTGGCCGGACGGCGCCAGGACGACGCGCGTCGATGCGCGGGGCGCCGAACCCGCGACGGGCGCGGGACGGGCCGGTTCGAGCACCTCTCCGACCGTGACCCACGGCGGACGTTCCGCATACGCCGCCAGGTGCGTCATCGCGCGATGCACGAATGGCAGGAACACGGGTTTCAGCGGGAGATCGTTCCAGCGCAAGTCGAGCGTCGATCCCCACAGCAGCACCCGTCCGCCTCCGACCCGCCGCTCGACCAGCGACGGCGCTCCGTCGTCGAACCGCGCAAGGACGCTGCTGCCGGCGGCCGGCACCATCGACCGATAGGTGTAGAACCGCGCCGCGGAAAAATCGCCGCTGCGCGGGGCACGGAACGCCTCGAAGATCGGGCTGGCGTACTCGAGCGTTCCGAGCCGCCCCGCGGCACCGGTGGTGCGATCGACGGAGGCGCCCGCCTGCGCGGGCAGGATGTCGGCGCCCCCGCCGGGCCACGTGCCGCGCTCGCCGGCGACGACGAGCAAGCCTCCGCCACGCTGCACGAATGAGATCAGGCGCTCGGCGGCCAACGGCGACACGGCCACGTCATTCAGGACGACGACCGACGCGCGCTGCAGATCGTCGGCCGACAGCGCATCGATCGACCTCGACGTGACGTCGAACGGCGGCTCCTCGCCGAGGGCCAGTGCCCGCAGCAGGTAGAGGCTCGATTCGCGTGCCGCTCCGGCGCGCTCGGCCACGACCACTTTCAGCGGCGCTTTCGGCGACACCACGAAGTGGAACGCATTGTCCGCCGCGAGCGCGTCGTCGGACACGCGCACGACCGCGCGCGTGTTCGCGGCCGTGGGCGTGAAGGGGGCGAAGGTCACCGACGCGGCGCCGTGCGGTTCGAGATTGACGTGCTCGTTCTGGACGACGCGGCCGTCGATCTCGAGCGAGAGCTCGACGCCGCTGAGCGGACGGGCCCCGTGGTTCATGGCCCCGGCGGTCACCGTCACGCGATCCTGCTCGGAAAACGGCGATCGCTGCAGCGACACGCGCGTCACGCTCACATTCGAGGCATCCGCGTCCCCGATGGCCACCGGCGTCAGCGTCGCGCGATCCGGCAGCCGGACGCCTTCGGCCCCCTGCCACCCGCCGCGCTGGAAGTCCGAGATCATCACCACCTCGCGCCGCGGCAGCGACGATTCGGAGAGGATGCTGCCGGCCAGCTTCAGCGCCGGACCGTACCGCGTTGCGCCGGCGCCCGGCTTAGCCGTCGCCACGGCCGCCGCCAGCCGGCCGCGGTCCGCGGCGGAACGCAGCGCGACCTCGGCTCCGGAGCTGAAGAACACGATCGAGGCGCGGTCGGACGGCTGGAGGTCGTCGATGGCGCGCCGCGCCGCCGCCGCCGCCCGCGCCCAGCGATCGCCGTAGCCCATGCTGTAAGACCGATCGAGCAGGATCACCACGTCGCGCGCGCCGCCGGAGGCGGTCGCCACGGGAATCGCGCGGCGGAGGAACGGCCGCGCGAAGGCCAGGACGATCAGCGCGAGTGCGGCCAGCCGCAGCAGGAGCAGCGGCCAGTTCCGAATCCGCCGGCGCCGCACGGACTGGTACGGAATCCGCTGCAGGAACATCAGCGACGGAAAGCGCACGACGTTCCTGCGCTCGCGCTGGATCAGATGGATCACGACCGGCACGGCGAGTCCGGCCAGCCCGACGAGGAAGAGCGGCGTGAGAAATGACATGGTCCGTTACCGCACCCGCGCGAGCCGCTCGCGGGTCGTGAGGTACGTGAACAGCGCATGGTCCAGCGGCTGCCCGGTGTTGACGACCGTGTAGTCGATGCGGCTGCTGCTGAATCGTTCCGTCAGGGCGTCGATGTGCGCACGCACCAGCGCGCGATACTCATCGGCGAGCGCATCAGGCACCACCGGAATCTGCATGCCGCTCTCGAGGTCCTCGAAGCTCGACGGATCGCCGAAGCCGAAGTCGATCTCCGCCGGGTCGAGCAGGTGGAACACGATGAGGTCGTTGCCGCGGAACCGCAGCGGTGCCACCGCCTCGACGACCGCATCCGGCTCGTCGTACAGGTCGGAGATCAGCACGAGCAGCCCCCGGCGGCCGAAGTGCTCGGCCATCTTGTGGAGCGGCCCGCGCAGGTTCCCCGCGCCGCCCGTCTTCAGCCGGTCGAGCACGTGCAGCACGATGTCCATGTGCTTGGCCGACGGCGGCACGTTCTCGACAACGTCCGAGTCGAACGCAACGAGCCCGACGCGGTCCCGCTGCTTGTGGACCAGGTAGGTGAGGCAGCCGGCGAGCAGCTTCGCGTATTCGAGCTTGGTCACCCTGCCGGGGCTGGCGAACCCCATCGAGGCGGACACGTCGAGCAGCACCGAGAAGTTCGAGTTCGTGTCCGCCTCGTACTCCTTTATGTAGTAGCGGTCGGTCCGGGCGTACAGCCGCCAGTCCACGCGGCGGATGTCGTCGCCTGGCACGTACCCGCGATGCTCGGCAAAGTCCACCGACGCCCCGAAGTACGGCGAGCGGTGCATGCCGTTGATGAACCCGTCGACGACGTTGCGCGCGACCAGCTCGAGGTTGCCGATCCGCGACAGCACCACGGGGTCGACGAACCGAGCGCCTGGGATTCCGCCGGTTGTCTGCATTCGATCCTCGGCAGGGCTGAAGCCCTGCGCAACAGGAACACCACAACGACGTCTAGCGCAGCCCTTCAGGTCTGCCTGTTCACCCTTTCCACCTACATTCCCGAACGGGGGACTGAAACGGATTCGAGCAGCCGATCGATGAGCGTGTCGGTCGTCACCCCTTCGGACTGCGCGTGGAAGTTCGTCAGGATGCGGTGACGCAGGACCGGGTGCGCCATGGTGCGAATATCCTCGAAGCTCACGTGATAGTGCCCGGCGGTGAGCGCGCGCGCCCTGGCGCCGAGCACGAGGTACTGCGCGGCGCGGACGCTGCCGCCAAACGCCACCCACTTCTTCACCGAGTCCGGGCAGGTCGGCGACTTCGGCCGGCTCGCGCGCGCGAGATTCAGCGCGTAACGCATCACCGGCTCCGCGACTGGCACGCGCCGCACCAGCCGCTGGAACGCCACGAGATCCGCCCCCGTCACCGTCCGCTCGAACTGCGGATCGAGAATCCCCGTCGTGGTCCGCACGACCTCGAACTCCTCGTCCTCCGGCGGATGGTCGATCACGATGTGGAACATGAAGCGATCGAGCTGCGCCTCGGGCAGCGGGTACGTGCCCTCGAGCTCGATCGGGTTCTGCGTCGCGAACACGTAGAACGGTTCATCGAGCGTGTAGGTGCGCCCCTGGATCGTGACGCGGTGCTCCTGCATCGCCTCGAGCAGCGCCGACTGCGTCTTGGGCGGCGTCCGGTTGATCTCGTCAGCGAGGACGATGTTCGCGAAGATCGGTCCCGGCGCGAACACCATCTGCCGCCGCCCGGTCGTCGTGTCCTCCTGGATGATGTCCGTGCCCGTGATGTCGGACGGCATCAGGTCAGGCGTGAACTGGATGCGGCTGAACTTCAGATCGAGCACGCGCGCGAGCGTGTGGATCAGCAGCGTCTTCGCCAGGCCCGGCACGCCGACGATCAGGCTGTTGCCGCCGACGAACAGCGTCAGCAGCACCTGGTTCACGACGTCCCCCTGGCCGATGATGAGCTTCTGCAGCTCGGAGACGATGCGATCGCGGCCGTCTTTCATCCGCTCCGCCAGTGCCACGTCGTCGGTCGCAAGATCAATGGTGTCGGTCTTCAAACCCGGCCTCCTAGAGGCAGCCCTGAAGGGCTGCGCAACACCCGTCGTGATCGCCGTCCGTGTGATTGCCCGCCCCGGCGATCGCCGTCCGTGTGATCGCCTTCGCGCAATGCTCCTTGTTGCGCAGCCCTTCAGGGCTGCCGTGTCAGTGTGTCAATCCGTAAATGACGTAATTGACGCCGAACTTGTATGCCTCGTTGGTGACGTCGACCGGCACGAAGCCGGTGCCCGAGTATTCCCAGTATTCGCTGATGTCCTGATCGACGTTCGCGACGACCAGCAGACGCTTCTTCGGATCGTTGTTCTCGTAGATGCCCCAATAGGATGGCGCCTCCGCCTGGCCGTAAATCGGTGGCGGCGCGAGGTCCTCGGGATGATCGATCTCGAAGAACGAATGAAAGATCTGCGCTGTGCCGTCGAGCTCGACCCATTGCGCGTCGGGCAGCACCTGGCGCATCTGGTACTGCAGGTTGTTCCAATGCGGCCCGCGGAAATCGTCGAAAATCGCGAAGCCCCCCTTGAGGAGATACTTCCGGAAACTCTCGGCCTCCGATGCCGACGGCTGCCAGAAGCCCGGCTCGGCCATATAGGCCACCGGATAGTTGAACAGCTCCGGATCGTCGAGCGAGAGGATGTTGGAGCCGTCGGTGCGGATCCGCAGGAGCGTGATCTCCTGGAGGATTCTCGACAGGTGGACCTCGCCGTCCGGGTAATCGTGGGCCCACATGGGGCCGCCGCCACCGCCGCGGCGGAAGCCGCCGCCGAAGCCGCTGTTGTAGCGCAGCCGCACGAACACGAACCGGCCGTCGTACGGCGTGTTGCCCTGCACCTGCACGTCGAGCGGCGCGCGCCTCGATCCGCCGCCGAAGCGCTGTCCATAAAGGACGGCGCCGGCTGCCGCGACAGCGGCGCACAGAACGGCGGCTCGAACGACGAGTTTCACGGCCTGCCTGCTTTCTTCATGGCTCGCGCCCGCCGAGATCCCGGATCTGCCTGCTCTTGAGCGCCAGATCCGTCAGCAACTTCTCCAGCGCCGACTCGTACCGCGCCTGGTCGATGCTCCCCTTGAGCAGCTTCAGCGCCTCGACGCGGCGCTCGAGATCGCGCCGCTCGACATGGAGCGCCCGCAGCCTCGGATCGGCGGGCAGCGGCTCCGCCGATTCGGCCGTGCCCAGCGAGACGACAGAGGCGAGCCGGCCGATCGTCCCGTCCGCCGACGGCTCGGCCGACCCCTCGCGCTCCCCCGCATCGTCGAGCAGCGGGTGCTCGGTGAGCATGATGCCCTCGCGCTCGTACGCGCGGACCACCTCCGCCTTCGCGGCGTTGAACGCCTCGAGCACCGAGATGCGATGGTTCTTGTCCGCGTCGGCCGTGTCTCCCGTCAACGCGTCGATGAAGTACCCGCCGAACAGCGTGGCGAACTTCTCGGCGGCCGTGCGCGTCGCCGTCACGATCGTGCGTCCGGGCGCCGCCAGCTCGTTGAGGAACGGGGCGCTCGACGGCGTCGTGTCCACGAACACGACGTGTTTCGAGGACAGCTTCCCGAGCAGCGGCGCGAAGTCGGCCGGCGTCATGTCCGGCCCGGGCAGGTTGAACTTCGCCGTCCGATCGGCGTACGTCCCGTTTCCAATCAACACGACGAACACGACGTCGTCCGGCGCTGCCGTCGCGGCGAGCTTCGCGAACGCGCCGGCGATCTCCGCGCGCGTCGCCTTGCCGTTGATCCTCTTCGCGTCCCGCTCGGGCCGATCGGACAGATAGATGATGCGGTCGCGCGACACGCCCAGCCGCGCCGACCCGTCGACGAGCGTTCCCGCCCAGCGATCGAACAGCTCGCCGTGCTCCGGGTCTCCGGCCAGGCCCACGACCACCAGCAGGTGTACGTTCTGCGCCGCGGCCGGCGCGGGCGCCAGCGCGAGCACGACGAGCATCGATGCGAGCGCGGTTCGCAACATTCGTTCTTCCGGTTTCCGTCCTTCTCTTCTACGGTCCACCGTCCACGTTCCGCATGTCACGCGACGCTCACGCGAGGCCCACGCGGCGCCGCAAGAACCATTCGGCCGACAACAGGCCGAGCAAGAGGATCAAGACGACCGGCATGTGCCACAACTCGCGCTCTTCGACCGTCGTGACGCCGCGGCCGGTGTACTGGAGATCCTCCGCCATTCCGGCGACGTTGTCGGGCGTATAGAAGCGCCCGCCGGTTTCGCTCGCGATCCGCTGCAGCCTCGCGGCGTGCATCGTCGCGTCGAAATACTCGGCGTCGCTCGGCGCCGCGCGCACGTCGGTCGTGCCGCTGCCGATGGTCTTGCCGCCGCGGTACGCTTCCACCTGCGCGGAGTACGATCCGGCGTCGGCGGGGGTGAACGTGCCCCGGTACTCGCCGTTGCGATCGCCGGTCCATTGCATCGGGACGTCGAACTCTGTTCCCCTCGGTCCGGTCACGTGCGCCACCGTGCGCGCGTCGTTCAGCTCGACGAATGTCGGATCGACCACGTCGGCCACGAGCGTGACCGGTTCCCCGGGTTCCACGCGATCGGTCGTCGAGCGGACGTCGACCACGCCAGGGACGCCGTCCACCACCCACCGCAACAACTGCCGCCACAGGTTCTCGTGCGTCGGATCGTCGACGTCTATCGACGCGTCCATCTGCCAGTGCCAGGAGTCCTGGACGGGAAACGCGATGGCCTTGCCGCGCCCGTATCGCTGGAACGCGAGGACGACCTGCTCGCGTCGGCCGTCCGTTCCGGTGAGCAGCACGGTCGCCCCGGGCTTGATCGCCCGGATCGGGTTCAGGCTCGTGAGGATGGGCAGATCCTTCCACCGGCCGGCCGACGCGGCCTCGGTCGCCGCGATCTGCGTGACGCCATGGGCCTCGCCCGCGCGGGTCGGCCTGACCCTCAGATGCGCGACACTCAGCGACTCCGCGGCCCGCGACACCCGGTCGAGGACGACCGGCAGCGCGTCGGCGACCGGCGTTTCGGCGTAGCCGCCTTCGGCAAACGCACGCGGGCCGCCGAGCATCAGCAACCCGCCCCCGCGGCGCTCGACGAATTCGCCGATCATCCGCAGCTGATCGCCCGTGAACGCGCCCGCTTCGATGCTCCCGAGGATCAACCCGCGATACGCGAACAGTTCGTCTCGAGTTTTCGGGAAGCCCGCCAGCAACTGCTCCGCGTCGTCCACGCCCACGCGGAAGTACTTGTTCTCGGCCGTCCGCTGCAGCGTGACGACCTGCAGGTTGGGGTCGTCGGCGACCGCCTTCCGCAGGAACTTCATCTCGAACCGGGGCTCGCCTTCGAAGTACAGGATCTTCTCGCGGCGGTCCGCGACCTCGATCAGCGCGTCGCGCGCGTTGTTCTCGGCGACCAGCTCGCCCGGGCGCGGCGCGATCCGGAACCGGAACCGGCGCGCGCCGGCGTCCGATGCCATGAACCGCACCCGCACGGCAGCCGGCTCGCCGTCGGCCGGCAGCTTCACCGCCTGCGATCCGACGATCCGCCCAGCGTCCTCGACGTCGAGCGACACCGTGTCGCCCGCATATCCGGTCTGCGTGACCACGGCGTCGACGACGAGGGAGGTCCCCTTCAGCGCGGTGCGCGGCGTCGAGACGCGGTCGATTTGCACGTCACGCGCCAGCCGATCGCGCCCGATCCCGACCGTGAACACCGGAACCGCGGCCGCCTTCAATCCCAGCAGCGCGTCGTTGAGCGACGCGTCGGTCGTGTCGGCGCCGTCGCTCACGAGCACCATGCCGGCGAGCGGCAGCCCCGCGAGCTCCTGGCGCGCGCCATCCAGCGCGGCGCCGAGCCTCGTCTGCGCCCCCGCGAACGACAAGTCGGATACCGACGCGAGCCGTGAGGCCGCCGACGAGAACCGGAACGTCCGCAGCACGAATCGATCGGAAAGCGCCTGCATCAGCCCCGCGTCGCTCGCGCCGAACTGCTGCTTCACGAACGCGCCGCGCGGCTGGCCGCCCCAGTCCGGGATCTGCATGCTGCGTGAATCGTCGATCAGCACGGCGAGGAAGTTCTGCTGCGGGACGGCCGCCTTCACGACGAGGACGGGACGGAACAGGCACAGGAGGACGAGCGCTATCGTCAGGATGCGGAGGGCGGCCAGCGCCGCGCGCTCGCGCGGGCTCCCCTTTCCGCCGGCGGCGCGGTACGTGACGATGGCGACGAGCAGAACAGCGGCCGCGACGATGGACGCGACGTAGGCGCCGGAGGACGGGTCGAGACGGAACTCCCCCTGCTGGAAGATCACCGGCCGATACTCGAAGAACACTCGGAACAGCGACTCGAACATGCAGGATCGGCTCCGCCTGACTTCAGACGCGGCCGGCCAGGCAGGCGCTGGCCAGCCGCTCGTATGCTTCGACGGCGCTCAGCAGCTCGGCGATGCTTACGTGCTCTTCACTCGTGTGCGCGACGAGAAACGACCCGGGGCCGAAGAGCAGGGGCGCGCCCCAGCGATCGAGCAGCGGCACGTCGGTCGTGAACGGAAAGACCTCGCTCGGCATGCCGGCAACCGTACGCAGCCGGACGGCCGGCACGCGTAGTACCTCTTGGACGCTCACGAGCGGCCGAAGGTCGCCCAGGATCCGCAGAATCTCGTCGGGATCCCCAATCGTGCGGAACAGCACCTCCGCGGCGCCGTGCGGCGAAATGACGTTGGGGGCCACGCCGCCGTCGATCAGCCCCACGCTGTAAAAGGTCGGGCCCAAGTCCGGGTCCGACGGCAACTCCAACGTCCGCAGACGCACGAGTGCGTCGATGAGCTTGTCGATCGCCGAGACGCCGTGCGCGGGCGCGGCTGAATGCGCCGCGCGGCCTTCCGCCACCAGGCGCACCCGCAGCACGCCGCGCGTCGCGGACGCCACCCGGCTGTCGGTCGGCTCGCCGTTGATGAGATACCGCGACCCGATTGGCGCCGCATTCGCCAGCGCCGCGCCGTCGCTGCCACGCTCTTCCCCGACGACGAACAGAAGGCCGACCCTGCGCTCGCCCCCCGCGCGCACCCGTTCGGCCGCCGCCACCTGCGCCGCGAGAATCCCCTTCGCGTCGCACGCGCCGCGCCCGTACAGCCGACCGTTCTCCACGCGACTGGCAAAGAACGGCGGCACGCAGTCGTAATGCGTCGAGAACACCACCACCGGCGGATCGATCGTGGCGATCAGATTGGCGCATCCGCGCGCGAGCGGCTGCTCGACGACGTCGTATCCGAGGTGGCGCAGTTCAGCGGCGAGCCATCGGCCCGCGGCAGCCTCCTGCCCCGTCGTCGAGTCAATATTAATGAGCGCGCGCGCGAACGCGATCGGATCGAACGGCGATGTCATGCTTTTGTCTCATAACAGAAGGACGTAAGGAGGGGAGCCTGGTCTTGAATCTAACAGAAGAACAGAAGAAGGGAAGGTTCTTGTTACACCAAAGACAAGCCCCCCTGTTTCCCTGCTCCTGTTCGGTCACCGAATCCACTCTTCCAATGCCGTCCGCGCATCGGTCTTCTCGTCCCGATACTTCACGATGATCGGCGTCGACACCGACAGGCCCCATGCCTTCCCTGCTCCTGTCGTGACGGGTCGCGAGCCCGGGACCACGACGGCGCCCTCCGGGACGACGAGCGGCCCGCCCGACGGCTCGATGATCCGGTTGTTCGGCAGATCGTAGATCGGCGTCGATCGCGTGAGGATCGTCCCCGACGCCAGCACGGCGCGCCGCTTGACGATCGCCCCTTCGTAGATCCCGCAATTGCCCCCGATGAGGACATCGTCTTCGACGATGACCGGCAGCGCGCCGACGGGTTCGAGGACGCCGCCGATCTGCGCCGCGGCGCTGACGTGCACGCGGCGTCCGACCTGCGCGCAGGATCCCACGAGCGCATGCGAGTCGATCATCGTCTCGTCAGCCACGTACGCGCCGATGTTGATGTACATGGGCGGCATGCAGATGACGCCGCGGCCGAGGTACGCCCCGTCGCGCACCGTCGAGCCGCCCGGCACGATGCGCACGCCGGAGTGCGCGTCGAATTTCTTCAGCGGCAGCGTGTCTTTGTCGAAGAACGGCCAGCGCCCGTGATCCGCCGACATGTCCGAGACGTCGCCGAAACGGAAACCGAGCAGGATGCCCTGTTTGACCCAGGCGTTGACGCGCCAGCCGGCGGGCGCGGAGGCGTCGGGCTCGGCCGCGCGAGCCTCGCCGGTCGTCAACGCGGCGCGCAGGCGTTCGAACGCCTCGCGCGCCTGCCATCGATCCGCGGAGGCTCCCGCGGCATACAGCCCCTCGATTTCGTGCGCGAGCGTCGTCATGACGGCACGGCCGGCGTCGCGGCGGCGATGCCGAGGTCGGCGAGCACGCGCGCGATCCGCTGCCGCGACGCGTCGCGCGGCGGCACGAGCGGCAGACGATATACCTCGCGCAGCAGTCCCATCGCCGCCATGGCGTACTTCACGGGGATCGGGCTCGACTCGATGAAGTTCACCTGCATCAGCGGCAGCAGCTCGGCATGCAGCTTCCGGGCGGACGCGAAGTCGTTGGCCTCGGCGAGCTCCACCATCCTCGACATCTCCGCCGGCACCTCGTTCGACACCACCGACACGATCCCGCGCCCGCCCACCGACATCACCGGCAGCGTCAGCGCATCGTCGCCCGAGAGCACCAGGAAGCCGGCAGGGACGGCCGCGCAGATCTCGCACATCTGCGTCACGTTGCCCGAGGCTTCCTTGACGCCGATGATGTTCGGGATCGCGCTCATCCGCAGGATCGTCGGCACGTCGACGTTGACGCCCGTCCGGCCGGGCACGTTGTACACGATGATGGGCAGCGGCACCGCCACGGCGATCGCGCGGTAGTGCTGGAACAGGCCTTCCGGCGACGGCTTGTTGTAATACGGCGTGACCGAGAGGATGCCGTCGGCGCCGACTTCCGCCATGCGGCGCGCCGACTCGATCACCTCGTGCGTGTTGTAGCCGCCGGCGCCGGCGAGCACCGGGACCTTGCCCGCGGCCTCGGCGACGACGATCTCGACGATGCGCGCGCGCTCGTCGGCGGTGAGTGTCGGCGTCTCGCCCGTCGTACCGCAGGGCACGAGGAAATGAATGCCCGCGTCGATCTGCCGCCGCGCCAGTCTTCGGACACCCGCCTCGTCGAGCGAGCCGTCGTCGAGGAACGGCGTGACGAGCGCCGTCCCGCAGCCCGTGAATGGTTGCCTCATCCCTCCTCCTTCTTTCACTCCGGGGGGCTTCGCCCCGCCGGACCCCCCAACTCACTCGCTAGCGGGGGCCCCCCGGCCCCGCGCCGCTCGTGAGGCTCGCTCGCCACGCTCGCTCGCGCTCCGGACATTTCGCCCCGCCGGACCCCCCAACTCACTCGCTATGGAACCAGTTCTGTCCCCAAAACATCGTTCATGGTGAACCAGCCGCTGCGCCCATGCACCCAGCGCGCGGCCTCGAGAGCCCCGCGCGCGAAGCCCGATCGATCGCGCGTGGTATGCGTCAAGGTGATCGTTTCGCCGGGCCCGTCGAATCCGACCGTGTGCGTGCCGGGAATCGATCCCGCGCGCGTCGATGCGATGTCGATCGGGCGCTCGTAGCCGCCTCGTTTCAGCGCCTTCTCGAGCAGGAGTGCCGTGCCGGACGGTGCGTCGCGCTTCGCCGCGTGGTGCGCCTCGTGGATCCACGCGCCGAACGCCGCATGTGGCGCCACCAG
>Ga0156017_1072_pt1 | contig 20168 bp, 16 predicted proteins | sample RifCSPlowO2_02_FD_107671 | JGI IMG/M metagenome (GOLD analysis project Ga0156017, IMG submission 107671) | Acidobacteria bacterium RIFCSPLOWO2_02_FULL_67_36
GTGGGCGCGTGCAGCTTGACACCGGGACGGTTGGACCGCGGACCAACGGGACAGCGGGACAGCGGAACAGCGGGACACCGGAACAGGAATCGTTCTAATTGACCGTCTTCGTGTCCTTGGTGTCCTTCGTGCACTTCGTGCCGCAAAGGCCGTGGGCGCGTGCAGCTTGACACCGGGACGGTTGGACCGCGGACCAACGGGACATCAGACGACGCTCCCCGGTTAGAATGGGACCTCCGGTGCCTGTCCAGTCTTCGAAGCCCGTCGCCGCCAGAAAACCGCCGCGCCCCGTGAAGCGGCGGCGCTGGAAGCTCTATCTGTTCGCCGCCGTCGCGATCCCGACGGTGCTCCTGTCGGCGATCACCGCCTACTACTACGTCGCGTTCTCGAAGATGATCGACGCGCGGCTGCACGGCGAGATGCTGCGCGCCGACCCGCGCATCTTCGCGCGCCGCTTCGAGCTGCGGCGCGGGCAGTCGATCACGCCGACCCAGCTCGTGGACAGGCTGAACGACCTCGGCTACTCCCACCGCGCGCGTGCGGAGCAGCCGGGCGAGTTCGCCGTCGGCCGCGACACGGTCGTGATCGTCCCCCGCGACGGCGACCGCAAGGGGACGCCCGTCAGGATAGTCTTCGCCGAACGCGGCGCGAAGGGGGCGGAGCCGTCGGGGATCGCGCGCGTGGAAGTCCCGGGCTCTCCCGACGACGCGGACCGGCTCACGCTCGACCCGCCTCTCATCACCGCCATGATCACGTCGGCCCGGGAAAAGCGGCGGGACGTGCCGCTGACGGCGATCCCCCCGCAGATGGTGCAGGCCGTGCTCGCCATCGAGGACCGCCGCTTCTACGAGCATCCGGGGATCGACCCGATCGGCATCGTCTCGGCCTTCTTCACCTACGTCTTCGGCAACAAGACGTACATGCGCGGCGGCAGCACGCTGACGCAGCAGCTCGTGAAGAACACCTTCCTGACGCACGAACGCACGCTCAAGCGCAAGTTCACCGAGTGGATCATGTCGATCGCGCTCGAGCGGCGGCTCTCGAAGGACCAGGTGCTCGAGCTGTACCTCAACGACGTCTGGCTCGGCCAGCGCGGGTCGTTCGCGATTCACGGCGTACCCGAAGCCGCGCGCTTGTTTTTCTCGAAGGACATCTCGAACGTCTCGCTGACCGAAGCGGCCACGATCGCGGGGGTGATCCAGTCGCCGCCGCGCCTGTCGCCCTTCAACAACCCGGACCGCGCGAAGGAGCGACGCAACGTGGTGCTCCAGGCGATGGCCGACGCGGGCTACATCTCGCCCGATGCCGTCGCGCGCGCCTCGCGCGAGCCGCTCCAGGTGTCCGCCCGCGCGCTCGAAGCCGAAGCTCCCTACTTCGTCGACTTCGTCTGGCAGGAGCTGCAGGACAAGTACAAGACCGCGGCGACCGGCGCGATCGACGTCTACACGACGCTCGACACCCACCTCCAGCGGATCGCGCAGGACGCGGTGCGCGACGGCCTCACGCACGTCGACGCGCTGCTCGCCCGGCATCCGCAGCGGCGCGCCCAGGCCGCCCTCATCGCGCTCGACCCGCGCACCGGCGAAATCCTGGCGCTCGTGGGCGGCCGGTCCTACAACCAGTCGCAGTACAACCGCGCGATCAACTCGCGACGCCAGCCTGGATCCGTGTTCAAGCCGTTCGTCTACCTGGCGGCGTTCGAGCACGCCTACGCGGAGGGCCGCACCGATCTGACGCCCGCGACCGTCGTCATGGACGAGCCGACGACGTGGGAGTTCAACCAGCAGACCTGGACACCCGGCAACTACGACGGCGAGTACGAAGGCGCGATTACGCTGCGCCGCGCGCTCGCGCTCTCGCGGAACATCGCGACGATCAAAGTCGCCGAGTTGGCCGGCTACGAGCAAGTCGCCTCGTTGTGGCGCCGCGTCGGCGCCGGCACGCCGCCCCGGCCGTATCCCTCGATCGCGCTCGGGGTCTTCGAGGCCACGCCGTTCGAGATCGCCAGCGCCTTCACCACCTTCCCCAACAGCGGAACGCTGCGGCCGCTGCGGACGCTGACCCGGCTGGTGAGCGGCGGCCGCGAGATTCCGCTCGCCGGAGTCGAGCAGCGGAGCGTGGCGCGGCGCGACACCACGTTCCTCGTCACGAACATGATGCGCAGCGTCATCAACGAGGGCACCGGCGCGGGCGCCCGGGCCGCCGGGTTCGCGCTCGACGCCGCGGGGAAGTCCGGCACGACCAACGACCTGCGCGATGCATGGTTCGTCGGGTTCACCCCGGAGCTGCTGACCGTCGTCTGGGTCGGCCTCGACGACAACGAGACTCTGGGCCTCAGCGGCACGCAGGCGGCGCTCCCCATCTGGACCACGTTCATGATGCGCGCGCTCGCCGGCCGCGCGAACCTCGCCTTCGAGGCGCCTGAGGGCATCGTGTTCGTCGACATCGATCGCGACACCGGCAAGCTGGCAACGCCGGTCTGCCCGCGCGTCTTCCACGAGGCCTTCATCTCCGGCACCGAGCCCACCGAGATGTGTCTAGTGCACAGCTTCTAACCGGGGGGCTTCGCCCCGCCGGACCCCCCTCCTCACTCGCTCGCGGGGACCCCTGCGCCCCGCGCCGCTCATTTTTTGGATGGCGGGGACCCCTGCACCCCGCCAAGCTCACTGCGCTCCGCTCGCTCTGCGCCGCTCGCTCCGCTCCGTTCGCGCTCGCTCGCGGGGACCCCTGCACCCCGCCAAGCTCACTGCGCTCCGCTCGCTCTGCGCCGTTCGCGTTCGTTGACGGCTTCGCCCCGCCGGCCCCCCCCACTCCGCCCCGACGGGCGCGCCGAGCGGCGCGCCAAGGGCTGCCCTGCCCGACCCTGCTACAATTGAAGGTCCTGTACACGCACGCGTTCACCCTGGGCGCTCACCTCGAACAAGGACTGCTCGTGACCCGACTCTGCTCGATCGGCGTCGTTGCTCTCTTGCTGACCTGTGGGGCCGGCTGCCGCAAGGCGCCCGCGGCGCCGCCGGCAGCAGCCGCGCCCGCCGCGTCCGCGCAACCGGCGCTGCCGATGCCGCCCAAGCCCGTCCCGGCGCAACTGCCAGACGTCATCGCCCGCGTCAACGGCGAGGGGGTGACGAAGGTGGAGTTCGACCGGCTGGTCAACAACATGGAACAGGGCGCGGGGCAGAAGATCCCCGCCGAGCGGCGCGACGAGATTCTCCGCGGCGCGATCGACCAGTTGGTCACCTACGCGGTGCTGGCGCAGGAGGTCAAGGCGCGTAACATCGTCGTCGCCGACGCCGAGATCGAGGGCGACCTGAAGCAGATGCAGGCGCAGTTCCCCAACGAAGAGGAATTCAAGAAGGCGCTGGCGGGACGCGGGATGACGCTCGAGCGGCTGCGCTCCGACGCTCGCGTCGAGATGGCCATCAACAAGATGATGGAAGCCGAGCTGGCGAACCAGCCGGCGGTGACCGACGCGCAGGCACGCGAGTTCTACGACAAGAACCCCGAGAAGTTCAAGCAGGACGAGGCGGTGCGCGCCAGCCACATCCTCCTCAAAGTCGACGAGCAGGCGGACGCGGCGACGAAAAAGAAGGCGCTCGCCCGGGCCCGCGCCGTCCTGAAACAGGCGCGCGGCGGCGCGGATTTCGCCGCCCTCGCGAAGAAGCACTCGCAGGACGCCAGCGCGCAGCAGGGAGGCGATCTCGACTTCTTCAGCCACGGCCAGATGGTCGCCCCGTTCGACCAGGCGGCCTTCGCGCTGAAGCCCGGGCAGATCAGCGACATCGTCACGACCCAGTTCGGGTACCACATCATCAAGGTGACCGAGCGGCGGCCGGCGACCACCGTGACGTTCGAGCAGGCGAACGATCGGATCAAGCAGTACCTGGCCGGGCAGCAGAAGCAGGAGCACGCGCAGGCGTTCATCGAGGGGCTGAAGAAGAAGGCGAAGATCGAGGTCCTGATCTGAACGAAGAGGTCCTGACGGCCGCGGCCGACGCGCTCCGCCGCGGCGAACGCGTCGCGCTCGTGACGATCGTCCGCGCGCAGGGCTCGACGCCGCAGCGCGTGGGCGCGAAGATGCTCGTGTATGCCGACGGCCGGACGGTGGGCACGATTGGCGGCGGCTGCTACGAGAACGACGCGTTCGGCAAGGCGCGCGAGGCGATCGCGTCGGGGCGCTCCGCGCTCCTCCATTACGAGCTGAACGACGATTTTGCGCAGGAGAACGGCCTCATCTGCGGCGGCCGCATGGACGTGCACATCGATCCGCTGACCCCCACGCCGCGCCTGTACATCGTCGGCGCCGGCCACGTCGGCTGGCACCTCGGCCGCATCGCGGCGGATGCGGGGTTTCGCGTCCATGTGATCGACGATCGGGAGAAATTCGCGAACGCCGAGCGGTTTCCCGGCGCCGAAGTCGTCGTCGAGCCGATTCCCGACTGGCTGCACCGCGCCGACATTCCTTCCTCCGCGTTTGTCGTGGTCGTCACGCGCGGCCACCAGCACGACCTCGACGCGATGCGCGCGCTGGCCGCCCGCGACCTGTCCTACCTGGGACTGATCGGGAGCCGCGCGAAGATCGCGCGCATCTACGACGCACTCGTCGCCGAGGGCATGCCGGCCGAATGCCTCGACCGCGTGCACGCCCCCATCGGCCTCGAGATCGGCGCGGTCACGCCCGCGGAGATCGCCGTCAGCATCCTGGCCGAGCTCATCGCAGTACGGCGGGGCGCCGACGCCGCCGGTCTCTCGATGACGAAAGTCAGCGGCAAGGCGCAGCGGCAGCAGGCGTAGCGTGCCCTCGACCCTGATCAGGAACGCCACGATCGTCACGATGAACGATCGGTTCGAGGTCGTCGAGGGCTCCGTCCTCGTCCGCGACGGCCGCATCGCGCGCGTCGGCGACGCGGGCGGCGGACCGTTCGATCGCACCATCGACGCCGCCGGCGGCTACCTTCTCCCCGGTTTCGTCCAGACACACATCCACTTGTGCCAGACGCTGTTCCGCGGATGGGCGGACGACATGCCGCTCCTCGAGTGGCTGACGTGCCGCGTCTGGCCGATGGAAGCCGCACACACCGCCGAGACGCTTCGCGCGTCCGCCGCGCTTGCCTCCGCCGAGCTCCTCCTCTCGGGCACCACCACCGTGCTCACCATGGAGACGGTGCACGACACGGATGTCGTGTTCGAGACCATGGAGCAGACGGGCATGCGCGCCGTCATCGGCAAGTGCATGATGGATTCCGATGATGGGGTGCCGCCGCGGCTGCGCGAGCGGACGGCGGAGTCCATCGACGAGAGTCTTGCGCTCAAGAAGCGATGGGATGGGGCGGCAGGCGGCCGGCTGCACGCGGCGTTCGCGCCGCGCTTCGCGGTCTCCTGCTCGCGTGAGCTGCTCGAGGCCGTCGGCTCCCTCGCGACCGGCGCGCGCACGATCGTGCACACGCATGCGTCGGAGAACCGCGACGAGGTCGAGGTGGTACGCCGCCTGTCGGGCGGCTACTCGAACCTGGAGTACCTGAACGCCGTCGGGCTTGCCACGCCGCTCCTCTGCGCCGCGCACTGCGTATGGGTCACCGGCAAGGAGCAGGAGCTGCTCGCGGAGCGCGACGTCAAGGTCCTGCACTGCCCCGGATCGAACGTCAAGCTCGGCTCCGGGATCGCGCCGGTGAGCGACATGCGCGCCCGAGGCATTTCCGTGTCGCTCGGCGCTGACGGCGCCGCGTGCAACAACCGCCTGGACATGTTCGACGAGATGCGGCTCGCGGCCGCGCTGCAGGCCGTCCGCGTCGCTCCCGGCGCGCTCCCCGCGCGCGACGTGCTGTGGATGGCCACGCGCGAAGGGGCGTACGCCCTCGGGCTCGACGCCGAGATCGGGTCCATCGAGCCGGGCAAGCGCGCCGACCTGATAGTCGTCGATCGCGGACGCCCGCACGTTGCGCCGGACCGGGACCCATGGTCCACGCTCGTCTACGCCGCGCGCGGCACCGACGTCCGCATGACGATGGTGGACGGGATCCCGCTCGTTGAGAACTTCTCCCTCGTCCAGCAGGATGCGGCTGAGGTAGCGGCCAACGCCCGACGTGCCGCGCGGACGCTCGCCGCCCGCGCCGGACTCGCCTGAGAACCCGGTTTTCCCCCGTTGGCTGGCCGGATCCGGGCCCGTGTATAATTGGTTAGCACTCCGTCTGGTCGAGTGCTAATGAACCCATGACAAGCCATCCTGAGCTTCCGGAACGGGATAGAAGAATTCTCGGGGCGCTCGTGCAGGCGTACATCGAGCACGGGGAGCCCATCTCCTCGCTGTGGCTGGCCAGCCGGGGTTTCGGCGTCTCGTCGGCGACGCTGCGAAACATCATGGCGCGGCTCGAAGAGCAGGGTTACGTGCGGCAGCCCCACACCTCCGCGGGGCGGGTCCCCACCGACCTCGGGTATCGGTTGTACGTGGACCAACTGCTGGCGGAGCGCCGGGCATCCAGGCCGGGGGTGCAGATGCAGGCACGCTTGCGGCGGGCGGGGACCGTCGAGGACATGCTCTCGCATGCGTCGCACGTCGTGTCGCGCGCCTCGCATCAGCTCGGCTTTGCCATCGCGCCCGCGGCGGAGATGACGATGCTGGAGCGGCTCGATTTCGTGCCCCTCGACGGCCGTAAGCTGCTCGTGGTCGTCGTGGCCGCCGGCGGGCACATCTCGCACAAGGTCATCGAGCTCAGCGAGGAGTACAGCGCCGTCGAGCTGGAGCAGGCGGCCAACTACCTGAACGCCGAGTTCAAGGGACGCTCGCTGCTCCAGGTGCGACAGGCTGTGCTGGAGCGGCTGCAAGAGGAACGGACGCTCTACGACGACCTGATGGCACGCGCGCTGCGTCTGGCGTGCTCGACGTTCGGGGAGATGGACATGGCGCCGACTGTGTTCATCCAGGGCACGTCGCTCTTGTTCGAGGAGATCGCCGGCGACGATCCCGACGTGACGTTGGGGACGCTGAAGACGCTCGTGCGGATGATGGAGGAGAAGACGCGGCTCGTTCGACTGCTCGACGATTACATCAGCAGCGACGGCCTGACGATCGTCATCGGCTCCGAGCACCCGTCGCCCGATCTCCAGCACTTCAGCCTCGTCGCGTGCACGTATTCGGATGGACACGGCACCGGGGCCGTCGGCGTCATCGGGCCGACCCGCATGCGGTACCTCCGGGCCATCAATGCGGTCGAGAGCCTGTCGAAGGCCATCGATCGCATGGTCAAGCCGAATGCGTGAGGTTTCACAAGAGAGGGGAGGATCGTGCCGTTGTGTTGGTTTCTCCCTTTCTCCTGTAAGGTAAACGACCGTGGACAACACCGACGACATCAACGGCGCCACCGAGGTGCCCGAATCGCCGGCCGACGCGGCCGAGCTGCAGAAGGAGCGCGACGAGTACTACGATCGTCTCCTCCGGAAGACGGCCGAGTTCGACAACTACCGCAAGCGCGTGGAACGCGAGCGGCTGGCGCTGTCCGAGAGTGCCGCCGCGGCCGTCATCGAAGAGCTGCTGCCGCTCGTCGATGACCTGGAGCGCGCTCTGAAGGCCGATACCGGAGCGGAAGCCACGGAAGGCTATCGCCGGGGCGTCGAGCTGATCCACCGCCAGCTCCTGGAGATCCTGCGCAAGCGTGGCGCGCGCCCCATCGAGGCGGTGGGCGCCGATTTCGATCCGTACTACCACCAGGCGGTCGCGCACGAGGCAGTCGAGGGCCGCCGCGAGGGGGAGATCATCGAGGAGTTCCGTCGCGGGTACATGCTGGGCGACCGGCTGCTGCGGCCTTCCATGGTCAAGGTGGCCAAAGGGTGAGCAGCGTGACCAAGCGGGACTACTACGAGATACTGGGAATCCAGCGCGGGGCTTCCGATCAGGAAATCAAGAGCGCGTACCGGAAGCTCGCGATGAAGTACCACCCCGATCGCAATCCGGGCAACCACCACGCGGAAGAGTCCTTCAAGGAAGCGGCGGAGGCGTATGCCGTTCTCGCGGACCCGCAGAAGCGCAGTCTCTACGATCGCTTCGGCCACGCGGGCGTCAGCAGCGCGGGCGGCGCGAACGTCGATCCGACCATCTTCGCCGACTTCTCCGACATCTTTGCCGGTCTCGGCGACGTGTTCGGCTTCGGGGACATCTTCGGCGGCCGCCGCCGGCGCGGCGGGCCGGAGCGCGGCTCGGATCTGCGCTACGACCTGGAGATTACGTTCGAGGAGTCGGCGGCCGGTACCGACACGACGATCCAGATCCCGCGCGAGGAAACGTGCGAGACCTGCCGCGGCACGGGTGCCGCCGCGGGAACCTCGCCGGAAACCTGCGCGCAATGCCGCGGCACCGGCCAACAGCGTTACCAGCAGGGCTTCCTGACCGTGGCGCGGCCGTGCCCGAACTGTCGCGGCACCGGCAAGACGATCGCCAAGCCCTGTCAGACGTGCCGCGGCGCCGGCCGCGTGAGCAAAGAACGCAAGCTCACCGTCAAGATCCCCGCGGGGATCGCCACCGGACAACGGCTCCGGCTGTACGGCGAGGGGGAACACGGTTCGGCAGGCGGCCCTCCGGGCGACTTGTACGTCGTCGTCCACGTGCAGGAGCATCCGTTCTTCCACCGCGAGGAAGACGACCTCTATTGCGAGATGCCGATCAACTACCCGACCCTGGCGCTGGGCGGCACGATCCAGGTACCCACGATCGACGGGCGCGAAGAGATCCACGTGCCGGCCGGTACGCAGGCCGGCACCCGCTTCAAGCTGCGCGGCAAGGGCATGCCGCACGTCTCGGGCCGCGGCCATGGCGACCTGCACGTCATCGCGCGCGTGGCGGTGCCGAAGAAGGTGACGCGCGAGCAGCGTCAGCTTCTCGAGGAACTCGCGCGCACGCTCCCGCAGGCCAAGCTGGACGACGACGAAGAGGGCTCGGAGAAGCCGTTCTTCGAGCGCGTCAAAGACATCTTTGGCTAGCTTCCCCGCGCTCGATCTGCGCTTCGCGCCGGGACCCGGCGCAGGCGCCCTGCAGGACTTTCTTTACGCCGAGCTCGACGCCTTCGAGCCCCTCGCCATCCAGGAACACGAGACGGGCGACGGCTGGCGCGTGTTCTTCCGCGACGCCGGCGACCGCGACAGCGCGCGCGCCGCGCTCGCGTCGGAGTTCGGCGGCGCGCTCCTCGCGCTCTCCCCCATCGACGTGGACGACGAGGACTGGGCGCGGCGGAGCCAGTCCGCCCTCGAGGCGGTGCGCGTCGGCCGGATCGCGGTCGCGCCGCCGTGGGACGTGCCGGAAGGCGACATCGTCATCACGATCGATCCATCCATGGGGTTCGGCACGGGCCATCACGAGACGACGCGATTGTGCCTGCGGCTGCTGCAGGATCTCGATCTGAAGGATCGGCGCGCCATCGACGTGGGCACCGGCTCCGGCGTGCTCGCGATCGCGGCGTGGCGGCTCGGCGCACGCGAGGCGGTCGCCGTCGACAACGATCCGGACGCGCTCGCGAACGCGCGCGAGAACATCGCGCGCAACGGAGGCCGCGCGGCCATCGAGGTGCTGGAGCGCGATCTCTCCGATCTGTCGCTGTCTGCCGGGGACGTGGTCACCGCGAACCTGACCGGGGCGGCGTTGCGGAAGCACGCGCGCGCGCTCGGGGCGCTCGTCGCGCCGGGCGGTCACCTGATTGTCAGCGGCTTCAGCCCGGCGGAGCTGACGGACGTAATTGCGGCGTTCGGCGGTCAGCCGCCAGGCCGCCGCCGAAAGAAGATTCCCGCCTACAAAGAAGTGCGCGAGGGAGATTGGGCCGCCGCACTGATAAGCGGGCAGCCCTAAAGGGCTGCCCTTTAGAGTTCCTGGAGCACAAAGCGTACGACGGCGAGCGCCGCCAGGGCGACGGCGTCGGCGCGGAGCGTGAGGCCGCCGAGCGTCACGGGGAGGCATCCGGCGGCTTCCGCCTGCCGGCGCTCCTCGCTCGTCCACCCGCCTTCCGGACCGATCAGGAGGGCGAGCGATGCCGGCGCGTGGATTTCGAGGAAATGCAGCGACTGCTCCGCGCCGCCTGCCGCCGACGGCTCGACGAGGATCAGCTTCATCCCGGCGCCGCACCCCGCGATCCACTGCTCGAACGCGATCCCGGAACCGACAGCGGGCACGGTGGCCCGCCGGCACTGTTTCGCCGAGGACACCGCGACCCGCCGCCACCGGTCGGCGGCGCGGCCGCTCTCGAGCGCGCGGGATCGTCCGATCGTCCGCGCGGTGACGATCGGCTCGATTGCCGCCGCGCCGATCATCGTCGCGTCACGCACGACGGCGTCCATCTTGTCTCCCTTGAGGATGGCCTGCACGAGCGTGATCGGCACGCGCGTTTCCGGCGCGGGGACGAGGCGTTCGACGAGCTCGACCCGGACGGCGGCCCGCGCGGCGCTCGTGACGCGCGCGCGATACTCATGGCCGCGCCCGTCGAACACCGCGATCTCGTCGCCGGCGCCCAGGCGCATCACGCGCGTGAGATGCCGCGCCTCGTCGTCGGGCAGCGACACGGAGCCCGCCGCGGGATCGATCGCCGGGACGTAGAACCGCGGCAACATCACTGGTGATTATTCCCCATTCACGGGTATACTGCTCACCGGTCGCGGCTCGGCATTCAGCATCCAGCTATTCCATTGCTCTTCAGGGGACAGACCCTCGGCAAGTACAAGATCATCTCGCCGCTCGGGAGCGGCGGCTTCGGTACCGTTTACCTCGCGCAGGACACCTGGATCGACAAGAAGGTCGCCATCAAGGTGCCGCACCGGCAGGGGCTCGACTTCGGCGAGCTGCTGCGCGAGCCCCGGCTGCTCGCCAGCGTCAGCCATCCCAACATCGTCGCCATCATCACGGCCGAGAAGCAGGACAACGTCTTCTTCATCGTGATGGAGTACGTGCAGGGGGAGACGCTCGAAACCATCATCGAAAAGGGCGGCGCGCTCGACGTGACCCGCGCGCTCGATTTCACCTGCCAGATCTGCAACGCCGTCGATCACGCGCACGGGCAGGGGGTGATCCACCGCGATCTGCGCCCGGCCAACGTGCTCGTGACCGACAACGACATGGTGAAGGTGGCCGACTTCGGGACGTCGCGCTTCCTCGAGATCGCGGCGCACGGCACGACGGTCATCGGCAGCCCGCCGTACATGGCGCCCGAACAGTTCCACGGCAAGGCGGTGTTCGCCTCGGACATCTATTCGCTGGGCGTCACGATGTACCAGATGCTCACGGGCGTGCTGCCCTACGACGCGCCGGCGCCGTCCGATCTCCCGAAGCTGATGTCGGGCGAGCTCGTCTCGCCGCCACGAATGAAGAACCCGGCGATCCCCAAGGCGCTCAGCGACGTCGTCATGCGCGCGATGGCGCCGGAGGTCACCGCGCGCTACCAGCGCGCGGCGGACCTGCTTGCCGACGTGCTGGCCGCGCGCGTGCCGGCGCCGCCCAGGCGCGCGCCCGCGGCGGGCGTGACCGCCGCGGGATCGCGCGACGATGCGCACGCGATTCAGACGCGGTTGCGCGCACGCGAGGCGCCGGCGGCGCGGTTCTGCTGGCAGTGCAGAAAGCCGCTGCACGCGCGGACCGACCGGTGCCCCTTTTGTGGAGAGAGCCAATAATTCGGATTGCGAACTGCGGATTGCTGATCGTATTGCGGATTGCGGAATGTCGACTCTGATAGCTGATAGCTGATAGCTGATAGCTGTAGTAATATTTCGGGTGCGCGCGGGCGCCGTCCCCTAAAGGAGCAGTTGATGGCTTTCACCGGCACCGGGAAGATCTGGATGAACGGTTCGCTCGTGGACTGGGCGGATGCGAAGATCCATATCGCCTCCCATGTCATCCACTACGGCAGCGGCATCTTCGAGGGAGCCCGCTGCTACAGCACCCCGCGCGGCTCGGCATGCTTCCGCCTCGACACGCACATGCGCCGCCTGTTCGACTCGGCGAAGATCTATCGCATGGCGCCCGAGCTCGATCTGCCGGCGCTCACCGACGCGGTTCTCGACACGATCCGCGCCAACGAGTACAGAGCGTGCTACATCCGGCCGATCGTCTACCGCGGCTACCAGGCGCTCGGCGTCAACCCGTTCCCGTGCCCCGTCGACACCGCGATCCTGCTGTGGGAGTGGGGCGCGTATCTCGGACAGGACGCGCTCGAGAAGGGCGTCGACGTCCGGATCAGCTCGTGGTCCCGCGCCGCGCCGAACACGTTTCCGACGCTCGCGAAAACCTCGGCGAACTACGCGAACTCCGGCCTCATCAAGATGGAGGCGGTCTTGGAGGGTTACAGCGAGGGCATCGCGCTCGACAGCTTCGGCTACCTCAGTGAAGGCAGCGGGCAGAATCTGTTCGTCGTGCGCGAGAACGTGCTCTACACGCCCCCCATCACGGCCGCCATCCTGCCGGGCATCACGCGCAGCTCCGTCATCACGCTGGCGCGCGACCTCGGGTTCCGCGTGCGCGAGGAGATGCTGCCGCGCGAGATGCTGTACATCGCCGACGAAGCGTTCTTCGCGGGCACCGCGGTCGAGATTACGCCGATCCGCTCCGTCGACAAGATCCCGATCGGCGGCGGACGGCGGGGGCCGATCACGGAGGGCATCCAGCGCGCCTTCTTCGACATCATCAATGGCGAGGCGCCGGATCGTCACGGGTGGCTGACCTACGTGTATCCGGGCGAACCGCTTCACGCCGCGGCAGCCGGCGCGCAGGCGGCCCAGGCGAAATAGACGCGGTGGACATCAACGATCTCCTGGCGTCGGCGGTCGCGAGCGGCGCCTCGGACCTGCATCTGAAAGTCGGCAGCTACCCGATGATGCGCCTGCACGGGACGCTGGCCGTCGTCACCGAGGAAAAGCGGCTCGAGCGCGAAGACACCGAGGCGATGGCCGACGCCCTCTTCAGCCCCGAGCTGCGCGAGAAGTTCAGGACCGCGCGCGAGGTGGATCTCGCCTACAGCATCCCCGGGCTCGGCCGCTTCCGCTGCAACGTGTTCCAGCAGCGCGGGACGGTCGGCCTGGTGCTGCGCGTCATCCCCACGCGCATCAAGTCGATCGACGAGCTGGGCCTCCCTCCGGTGCTCAAGCGCATCGCGGAGGAGGAACGCGGCCTCGTGCTGGTCACCGGCACCACCGGCAGCGGCAAAAGCACCACGCTCGCCGCGATGATCGATCACATCAACACGACCCGCTCCTCGCACATCATGACGGTGGAGGATCCGATCGAGTACCTCCACCGCGATCACCTGTCCATCGTCAACCAGCGCGAGGTGGCGGTCGACACGTCGTCGTTCTCGCAGGCGCTGCGGAGCGCGCTGCGCCAGGACCCCGACGTGATCCTCGTCGGCGAGATGCGCGACCACGAAACCGTCGAGACGGCGCTGCTCGCCGCCGAGACCGGCCACCTGGTGTTCTCGACCCTGCACACCCTGGACGCGACCGAAACGGTGAACCGCATCATCGCGGTCTTCCCCCCGCACCAGCAGCGGCAGGTCCGCATCCAGCTCGCGAGCGTGCTCAAGGGGGCGATCTCCCAGCGGCTGATGCCGCGCGCCGACGGCCTCGGCCGCGTGCCGGCCGTCGAGGTCATGATCAGCACGGCGTTCATCCGCGATTGCATCATCGACAAGGACCGCACGTCGCAGATCAACAGCGCCATCGCCGCCGGCACGTCGCAATACGGGATGCAGACGTTCGACCAGTCCATCTTCGGGCTGTACCAGCAGGGGTTCGTCACGCTCGAGGAGGCGCTCCGCTGGTGCTCGAACGTCGACGAGTTCAAGCTCAAGGTACAGGGCATCTCCACGACCGCGGACATGGCGCGCGACGACATGGCCAAGAAGACCATCCCGACCGCCACCGTCAAAGGCGTCACCAAGGGCGCCCCCGAGATCACGAGATTCGGGGGATGAGATGCCCCGCGAGTCCGCGTACCTCGACGGCCTGCGCCTGCTCGGCCGCCGCGAGCTGTCCGTCGCCGGCCTGCGCGCGCGGCTGATCGACCGCGAGCATCCCCCCGACGACGTCGACGCCGCCATCGCTCACCTGGTCGAGACGGGCGCCCTCGACGATGCGCGCGTGGCGCGGGCGCATGCGCGCACCGCGACCAAGGTGAAAGGGCGCGGGCGTCTGCGGGTCGCGCGCGAGCTCCAGATGATGGGGATCGCGAAGGAGGTGGCCGCCGAGGCGCTCGGCGAAGTGTTCGGCGACCTGGACGAGCGCGCGATGATCGCCCGCGCGCTTCAGAAGAAGCTGCGCGGCCGCCCCCGCATCGCGAGTCCCGCCGAACACGCCCGCCTGTACCAATTCCTGATGCGCCAGGGCTTCTCACCAGCGGGGATCGTGGCCGCGCTCCGTACGCTCGGCGGACGCGCGGATTCGATAGAATAGGTGGATGCGCGCGCGCGAGATTCGTAGCGGTTTCCTGGAGTACTTCGAAAAGAACGGTCACCGGATCGTCGCGAGCTCCTCGCTCGTGCCGGGCGACGATCCGACGCTGCTCTTCACCAACGCGGGGATGAACCAGTTCAAGGACGTCTTCCTGGGCGTCGAAAAGCGCCCGTACCGGCGCGCGACGACGTCGCAGAAGTGCATGCGCGTCAGCGGCAAGCACAACGACCTCGACAACGTCGGCCCCTCGCTGCGGCATCACACCTTCTTCGAGATGCTCGGGAACTTCTCCTTCGGCGACTACTTCAAGAAGGAGGCGATCCCGTTCGCGTGGGAACTGCTGACGACGGTCTGGGGCCTGTCGCCTGACCGGCTGTTCCCGACCACCTTCAGAGGCGATGCCAGCATTCCTCGCGACGAGGAGGCGTACGGCATCTGGACGAAGTTCGTTCCCTCGGAGCGGATCACGGAGCTGGGACTCGCGGAGAACTTCTGGTCGATGGGAGACACGGGCCCGTGCGGGCGGTGCTCCGAGATTCATTATTTCCGCGGCCACCAGGTGCCGTGCGAGGAGGAATTGCAGGGGCGGCGCTGTCTCGGGATCGACTGCGGGTGCGACCGCTTCGTCGAAGTCTGGAACAACGTGTTCATGGAATTCGACCGGCAGCCGGACGGCACGCTGCACCCGCTGCCCGCACCGTCGATCGACACCGGCATGGGACTCGAACGGGTAACGGCGGTCATCCAGAACGAGATCTCGAACTACGACACCGACGTGTTCACGCCGATCCTGGCGGCGATCGGCGACCGCGCCGGCCGGAAGTACGCCGCGACGCTTTCCGATCCGCCTGACGTCTCCATGCGCGTCATCGCCGATCACCTGCGCGCGATGACCTTCCTGATCGCCGACGGCGTTGTGCCGTCGAACGAATGGCGCGGCTACGTCCTGCGCAAGATCATGCGGCGCGCGATGCGGCACGGCAAGAAGCTCGGATTCGAGCGACCGGTGCTGCACGAGCTCGTGGACGTCGTCGTCACCGAGATGGGCGAGGCCTATCCCGAGCTGGCATCGGGACGCGACGGCATCGTCCGAATGGTTCGCAGCGAGGAGGAACGGTTCGACGCGGTGCTGACCGCCGGCCTCCCCCGCCTGGAGGAGGCGCTCGATCGCGCCGCGGCGGGAACGAAGGTGCTCCCGGGCACCGAGGCGTTCCGCCTGTACGATTCGCTTGGCGTCCCGCTCGACTTCATCGAGGACCTCGCCGGCCAGCGCGGCATCGCCGTCGATCTCGAGGGCTACAGGACGGCGATGGAAGAACAGCGCGGCAGGGGACGCGCCGGGAGCTCGTTCAAAGACGCGGACAAGGCGCTGTCGCTGTCGATGAGCGGCGAGCTGCAGCAGGCGCTGGACGGGGCCGGCGACCGGTTCACGGGATACGACGCCACGTGCGCGCGCGGCGTGACGGTGCTGGCGCTCTTCGACGAGTCCGGCGCGTCCGTCGACGCGCTCGGCGACGGCGAGCGGGGCCTCGTGGCCCTGACGGAATCGCCGTTTTACGTCGAGGCGGGCGGACAGGTCTCCGACTCCGGCCGGATCTACGGCGCGGGCGACTCGCAGGCGACGGTCGAGCGCATGCTGCGGTCGGGAACGAACCGGCCGCGGCTGCACGCGGTCCGCGTGGACAAGGGAACGCTCAGGCGCGGCGAGATTGTCACGGCGGAAGTCGCCGACGAGGTGCGCGACGCGACGCGCCGGAACCACACCGCCACGCATCTCCTGCACGCGGCGCTCCGGCAGGTCCTCGGGACCCATGTCAAGCAGGCGGGATCGCTCGTCGCACCCGATCGGCTGCGGTTCGATTTCGTGCACTTCGCGCCGATCGCGCGCGAGCGCCTCGACGAGATCGAACGGATCGTCAACGCGCAGGTCTTTCGCAACACGCCGGTCCAGACCGACGTCCGCTCGACGGACGAAGCGGTCGCGGCGGGCGCCATGGCGCTCTTCGGCGAGAAGTACGGCGACCGCGTGCGCGTCGTCTCGGTGCCCGGCTTCAGCATGGAACTGTGCGGCGGCACGCACGTGCGGGCGACCGGCGACATCGGCCCCTTCGTCATCACCGAGGAGACCGGCGTGGCCGCGGGCGTGCGGCGCATCGAAGCGGTCACGGGCGAGGGCGCCGTCACTCATCTGCAGCACCAGCGCGCGGCGCTCCAGCGCGTGCTCGGCGCCGCAGGAGTCAACGATCCCCACGTCGCCACCGAGGTCATTCAGCGGCTGCACACGGAGCACAAGCGCCTCGCGCGCGAGCTCGAACGGTTGAAGATGAAAACGGCTCTCTCCGGCGGCGCCGCCGCGGGATCCTCGTCCGCGCCGGATGCGCCGATCGACGTCAGCGGCGTCAAGCTCGTCACCAGACACGTGTCCGGTCTCGAGAAGGGCGCGCTGCGCTCCATCTCCGATTCGCTGCGCGACCGCGTCGGCAGCGGCGTCGTCGTTCTCGCCTCCGAGAACGCCGGCAAGGTATCGCTCGTGGTCTCCGTGACGAAGGATCTGACGGATCGCGTGCAGGCGGGACGGCTCGTCAAGGAGCTCGCGCCCATCGTCGGCGGTGGCGGAGGGGGGCGGCCCGACTTCGCGGAGGCGGGGGGCAAGGACCCCTCGAAGATCCCGGATCTGCTCGCGAAGGCGCCAGAGGTCCTCCGGACCCTACTTTCAAAACCGTAATCCAGGCTACCGTTTCGGGACACCCTCGCCGATATTCCTCTGTAAGTCGTTGAAAAGGGCGGGCACCGGCCTTGCCTTGTCTGTAAATGGTTATCCGGTTTAAACTGCTGACTCCCAACGTGTTGATGAGTCCGAGACTCCTTCGCGCGGCGGCCGCGGCGATCGCGGTTCTTGCCCTTCCGGCCGTGGCGAGCGCCCAGGTCTATTCCTGGCGCGACGCCAACGGCGTGCTCGTCGTGTCGAACCGCCCGAAGGGCGCGCAGGTCAGCACGTCGCAGGTCAGGACGTACACCGTCTCGAACGCGGTGGGATTCCGCGCCACGCGGCCGGCACTGAGCGCGCACGATGCGCTGTACGACCGGCTCATCGACCAGCACGCCGGCGCCCACGGCGTCAGCGCCGCTCTCGTCCGCGCCGTCATCCAGGCGGAATCCGCGTTCAACCCGTTCGCACTGTCGCCGAAAGGGGCCATGGGGCTCATGCAGCTCATGCCCGCCACCGCCACCGAATACGGCGTACTCAATGCGTACAATCCGGCGGAGAACATCCGCGCGGGCGTGGCGTACCTGAAGTCGTTGCTGGTGCGGTACGGGTTCAAGGAGGAGCTGGCTCTCGCCGCGTACAACGCGGGACCCGGCGCCGTCGAGAAGTACGGCAGCGTCCCGCCCTATCGCGAGACGCGCGATTACGTCGCGCGCGTCCGCCGGACGGCGGGATCGGCCGGAACGCCGCAGTCCATCTTCAAGACCGTCGAGATCAACAAGGACGGGCGCGAAATTCCGCGCTACTCGAACACTCCCCCGTCGTCGCCGGCTTCCGCCCCTGCGCCCGCCGCTCCGTCCGGCCGCTGATCCTGAGCCCGTCTCCGACTCAGCACGATCGGGCCGGCGCATGCTCGGCTGGTCGGCCTGCGTTCACACCAACGTGCGCAGCAGCTCCATCGCCGGCGCGACGCGGATGCCGTCTGGTGTGACGTAGTCTTTGGTGCCCACTGCCGACACCTGCCAGGCCGCGCACTTCGGGAATCGCGTCTTCAGATACCTGAGCCCGCGATCGATCGCGACGTCGGCCCACTTGCACTCGACCAGGAGCTGCGGCGTCCGTCCGTCGACGATCACGAAGTCGACCTCTCGCCGATCCGTATCGCGGAAGTAGCGGAGATCGACGTCACGCCCCTTGGCATCCTGCTCATGGTGAACCCATTTCAGCAGGTGCCCCGCCACGAGGTTCTCGAATCGCAGCGACGGCTCCTGCACCACACTCCAATCCCAGTGGTAGTGTTTCTGTTCCTTCTTCACCGCGCGAATGCGCGGCGCTCCAAACGGCGAGAGCCGGTAGATCGCGTACAGCCGCTCGAGGATCTGCAGCCAATTCGCCACGGTCTTGTGCGCGACCTGCAGGTCTTCGCGCAACGCATTCATCGAGAGCGGCGACCCGACGAGCTCCGGCAGCCGCAGCATCAGGAGCTCGAGATTGCCGAGATCGTGCACGCGTTCGAGCGTGGCGACCTCTTCGCGAATGAGCAGCGTGCGGTGCTCACGCGACCAGCGTCGCGCCTCGGTCTCGGACCCGCCGAAATAGGGTTCGGGAAAGCCCCCGAGGTGCAACAGTTGCTGGAGTTCTGCGGGTTTCGCCAGATCCAACTCGGCCACCGAAAGTGGATGGAGCCGAAGCAAGTGGTAGCGCCCCTGGAGCGAGTCGCCGCCGAATCGGTAGAAGTCGAGCCGGGCGCTGCCGGTGACGAGAATCTGCTGGCCGGGAGCGCGGTTGTCGAAGAGTCCCTTGAGATAATTCCGCCAGCTTCGATACTTGTGCAGTTCGTCGAACGCCAAGAGCTTCGTCGGCGGCAGTTCACGCCGCAGGATTCGCTCGCGGTGCTCGGCGACGTCCCAGTTCAGGTATCCGGCTTCGGCACCCGGCAGACTCCTGGCCAGAGTGGTCTTGCCGACTTGTCGCGGGCCTGCCACGAAGACCATCTTCTTGGCCAGATCGCGCCGAACCTGAGGCACCAGATACCGGGTGAGCACCGCCATCTGGCGTACTGTACGACTATTTTACACAGCGGTCAAAAATACCCACGTGTATTGTTGACCGCAGGGAGGTTCGCGACGGGGATGGGCCCCTGGGCGAGCAGCGTGCCGCCGTCGGAGAACATCCGGCGGGCATCGCGTACCTGAAGTCGCTCCACAACGAGATCAGTGTCGACCCGCTCATCCGGATGACGGTCAAGCGCCTCACCGCGACCTTTGCTGCCGGGCACGTGAGCGCCGTTCTCTGCGTTCAGGCGGGAACGCTCAGCGACCTCAGACGTTCGAGCGTGTCCGGACGGTTCAAGACAGTATGGAATGCTGAGGTCCAGCATCATGTCCCAGAACGTCTGGTCCTGCTCCCCCTTGATGGGTTTGTTCTCGAAGATCTCCTTGGCGCGCGAGAGGTCCACGACCTGCACGCCCTTGCCCACGCCGGCCGTGACGGAATAGAGCAGCTCCCCGCGCAGGACGATGCGCTGAATCATCCCATCGACCGGCCCCTTACCGAGCGTGACCGCGCCGATCCATTTCCACTGGCGCTCATCGCTGACGTCGTACAGCCGGATGTTCGACGGGCGGTAGGGGAAGGTCAGGTTCGTCGTCGCCACGGCGACGACCGGGCCGCCGGTCACCGGGGACGCGTCCTCGGCGGCGATATCGGCGGGGTGGCCGATGACCGTCACGGGTGGCGGCACGCGCAGGGCAAAACTGTCGGTCGGCGGACCCGTGATCTCCTGCGGACTTACCGGGTCCGCGATGTTGAACACGCGCACCGTCGCGACGCCGCCGCTGTTCTGCGCGACGTAGGCCAGGTCCCCGAGGATCGCCATCCCACCCGCCGTGAACTGCTCGTCGGTCTGCCCGATCTGCTCCGGCCCGAACGTCGTCAAGCTCGTCTCGTACGGGACCAGCGGGGAACGGCGATGGACAGCGTGCACGCGGGAGTGCCTGAAGCGATGTGTGACGTGCAGGCGGACGTCAGCGCACCCCCGTCCGCACCGATGGCC
>Ga0156017_1078_pt1 | contig 18897 bp, 13 predicted proteins | sample RifCSPlowO2_02_FD_107671 | JGI IMG/M metagenome (GOLD analysis project Ga0156017, IMG submission 107671) | Acidobacteria bacterium RIFCSPLOWO2_02_FULL_67_36
CTCCGGACGGAGATGGTATCGACATCCCCAGTGTAAGTACCGGTTTCTCGCGAATAGTACAAGAGGATTCTCACCTCAGCGAATTTCCGAAAGGCATTGGCCCTAATGGGATGTCTCGCGTGCATGCTTAAGGGAAATCGGATCGATGTATCTGCAGGCCGGCACCTGAGAGGTCGCGAACGGAACGGAGCGAGCCGCGAAGGGCGAGCGGCGGACAACCTTCGCGTGGCTTGCCGGCCGAAGCTCACGCTGGAGATATGCACAGCGAAGGTTGGTGCGGAAGAGAGGATTTGAACCTCCACGACCTTGCGGCCACAAGCTCCTGAGGCTTGCGCGTCTGCCAGTTCCGCCACTTCCGCACGAAGAGGAGGAGAACGCCGACCGGAAACCCTGATTATAACGAAAGATCCCATCCGCGTCGAGCTTCCGCCATCTGTCGCGCATCCCTCCGTGAGCCTGTTTCCGCGCTCCTTGCACATTGGCATGGATGAGATGTCCACTTGCGCTCGTCGCAGCGCTTCTCGTCCTGGGACCGTCCGGCATCGCCAACGCGCAAACCTCTCCTGCCCGGCGCGGCTACGTCGCCGTCAAGGGCGGCTTCAACCACGAAAGCGCTGAAGACGGCCTGAACGCGACCGCGGGCGCCGGCGGGCTGGCAGCCGGCATCTCCTTTGGACGCGCATTGTCAGGCGAGGTCGAGGTGTGGGTGCCTGCGGTTTTTCGCGACGCCGCCGGCGATCCGAAGCATCGGGACATTCCTGTCAGCCTGAGCATCGTTCGCACCGTCCGAGAGGGACGCGTGCGTCCGTACGTGCTGGCCGGTCTCAGCGGCGCTCGAACCGAGACGTCCATCAAGGAGGACAGCGATGGCTGAGGGACTGCGTGGAAAGCGCATTGTCGCGCTCGTTGAGAACGCCGGCGCGACCGCGACCTGGCGGGCGCGCGCCGGTAACGCAGCCCGCGCGCAAAGGCGTATAGTCGGGCCCTGCCAGAAAAAGGGGGCCGATGGCGCAGCACTCGGGAGACGTCACCCGCATCCTCGGTGAACTGCGAGGGGCGGGACGGGACGAGGCGCTGAACCGCCTCGTTCCTGTCGTGTACGCCGAGCTTCGCGCCGCGGCGCGGGCGCAGCTGCGGCACGAGCGCCCGGATCACACGCTGCGCGCCACGGACCTCGTACACGAGGCCTACCTTCGGCTGGTCGCGGGCAACTATCCGACCTGGAACGACCGCCAGCATTTCTTCCGCGCGGCCGCCGAGGCGATGCGGCGCATTCTGGTGGAACACGCCCGCAAGCGAGCGCGGGTAAAGCGCGGCGGCAACCCGGTCCGAGCCTCCCTGACCGACCTCAACCTGGCCGTCGAAGAGCATCCCGCGGAACTCCTGGCCCTCGATACCGCATTACGGCGCTTAGAAGAACAGGACCCCACGGCCGCCGACGTCGTCCGCCTGCGCTTCTTCGCCGGGCTCTCGGTGGAGGAGACGGGCCGGATGCTGGACATGTCGGAGCGGACCGTGAAGCGGGAGTGGGCCTTTGCCCGGGCGTGGCTGTACGACGCGCTCGGCGGGCCGGGGCGCTGAGCGCCGGAGGCTGACCATGGCGGATGCACGATGGAACCGCGCGAAGCAGGTATTCCACGAAGCAATCGAGAAGACCGGACCAGAGCGAGCCCGGCTCGTAGCGGCAGCGTGCGGCGACGACCGCGAGCTGCGCGCGCAGGTCGAGGGGCTGCTCGCGGCGCATGCCGAGGCTGGCGCGTTCATGGCGACCGGATCGGGCATTGACGAAGTGGCGCGAACCGCCGCGGCCCTGGCCGCCTCGACGCCTTCCGAGGCTCCGGGGACGCGCGTCGGACCCTACAAGCTGCTGCAGGTGATCGGCGAGGGGGGATTCGGCGTCGTGTACATGGCCGAGCAGGAGCACCCGATTCGCAGGCGCGTTGCCCTGAAAATCATCAAGCTCGGAATGGACACGAAGGAAGTCATCGCGCGCTTCGAGGCGGAGCGTCAGGCGCTCGCGATGATGGACCATCCCAACATCGCGAAGGTGCTCGACGCCGGCGCGACGGAGTCCGGGCGGCCGTACTTCGTGATGGAGCTGGTGAAAGGCGTGCCCATCACGGACTACTGCGACGCGAACCATCTCAGCACGCGCGAACGCCTGGATCTGTTCACCGACGTGTGCAAGGCGATCCATCACGCGCACGAAAAGGGGATCATCCATCGCGACATCAAGCCGTCGAACGTGATGGTCACGCTGCACGACGGCACGCCCGTACCGAAGATCATCGATTTCGGCGTCGCGAAGGCCACGAATCAGCGGTTGACCGAGAAGACGCTGTTCACGGCGTACGGGCAGTTCGTCGGGACTCCCGCGTACATGAGCCCCGAGCAGACCGAATTGAGCGGCCTCGAGATCGATCGCCGCAGCGATGTCTACTCGCTTGGCGTGCTCCTGTACGAGTTGCTGACCGGGACCACGCCGTTCGAAGCGGAGTCGCTGAGGTCGCGCGCGTTCATCGAGGTGCTGCGGATCATTCGTGAGGACGATCCCCCGACCCCGTCCGCCCGGCTGAACACGTTGGGAGACCGGTTGAGCGAGGTGGCGGGCCGGCGGCAGGTGGATCCCGCCGCGCTCCAGAAGCTCGTTCGCGGAGATCTCGACTGGATTTCCATGAAGGCGCTCGACAAGGACAGACGGCGCCGGTACGGCACCGCCTCTGAACTTGCCGACGACATCGGCCGCTACTACCGCGACGAGCCCGTGACGGCGCATCGCCCGAGCGCGGCTTACCGGCTGCAGAAATTCGCCAGACGCCGGCGCGGAATGCTCTTGGTGACGGCCAGCACCATCGCCGCCATTCTGCTCGGTGGCTATGCGGCGAAACTCGGCGGGCTCGGTCCGGCGGGCGGCAATTCGACCGTCCGCCCGGCTGTCATGCGCTCGGAGCCCTTCACGGAAGTGGACGCGGCAATAGGGAAGACGTGGCGCGACTTCCAGGGGCTCTCGCCGGACGGCACCAAGGCCCTCATCGGGGACTACACGAAGGGACAGAACTTCGGTGTGTACGACTTCCCCACGCACAACTTCAAGCTGCTTACGGACCTCGACTGGTCTACGTACTGGGTATGCTGCGGCGCGTGGTCGCCGCAGAGTGACGCGGTCGCGTACGAGCAAACCGCATGGGCACCGAATGTCCCAGTCGAAATCCATGTGGCTTCTCTGGACCGGCCATCCAGGATGATCTTCCGTTACGACGAAGATCCCGGACGGGCCGCCGTCGTCGATGGGTGGTTTCCCGACGCCAGCAAGGTGCTCGTCCGGCTGGGACGCACCGACGGGAGCGGCGCTATCGGCACTGTGCCCTCCGCAGGCGGACCGTTTACCCAGATCCGTGCACTCAAGTGGAGCGACTGGTTCGATCGGCCGGCGCTTTCTCCCGACGGCCAATTCGTCGCGTTCGCCGAACCGGAGAACGGCGGGTCGCGCGAGATTCGCGTCGTCAGCGTTGATGGCAGAGGTGAGTATCGGATCACCGACCATCCAGCCGACGACTTCCGGCCGCTGTGGTCTCCGGACGGGCGCCACCTCGCGTTCATCAGCAACCGCGCGGGATCGGCAGCCTTGTGGGCCGTCCCCATGAACGGAGGCGAACCGGCCGGCACACCCTTCAAAATCAAGGACGGGATGCAGGACGTGTCGCCGCTCAACTGGAACGCGCGCGGCATCGTTTACAGCCAAGATACACGTACCTGGGACGTGTTCACGTCTGTTAGAGAGACTGCAGCAACAGGGGCGTGGGCAACTCCGCGCCAGCTTCCCTACGACCGCACTGGTAGGAACATGGCGGCGACGTGGTCTCCAGACGGCCATGAGATCGCGCTGCTCGCCGGTGAGCCCGGCGAGGAGTCCCGCAGGTACGTCGTCGTGAAGCCCGTCGACGGCGGGCCAGCTCGCGAGTATCGGATCCCATCGACGCGGTTATCTCTCTTCACATACGATTTGCGGTGGTTCGGCAACGGGCAGGGTCTCGGCTTTTCGGGCAACGACAGCGAGGGGAAGACGGCGGTCTTCCGGTTGACGCTCGCGACGGGTGAATGGCAGGTCGTCCCGTTGAACACGAAGATGTGGACTCGTATCGAGTGGAATGACGACGGCAGTAGGTTCTACTTCGCGCGTTTTCCATTGGAGCGGGACGCACCGCCCGGTATCTACGAGCGCGACGTCAAGAAAGGAACGGAACGCGCGATCTACCCGAGCGAACGATTCAACACGATTCGCGGCCTGAAGCTGTCCGCCAACAGACAATGGCTCGCGTTCCTCCAGTGGTGGGAGGAGGACAAGCACATCGCTAACGGAACGGTCGTCGTGATCAACGTCGCAACCGGTGAGCAGCGGAAGCTGACGACCATTCGCAGCGGCGGTCCAGAGCTCAACGTGCGGGCTCTCGCATGGGCGCCGGGCGATACCGCGGTGGTTCTGCTAGTGAGCCCAGCCGGCCGACGCGACCAGCAGTTGCAACTCGCGCCGCTCAATGGAGGGCCCGTTAGCGTGCTTCAGGATGTCCACCTACCTTCGCTGAGCCATTCGCTCATCAGCGGCTTCGACTGGTCGCCGGATGGGCGTCACCTCGCGTTCGTAGTTAACGACGTCCCGTCAAGCGTGTTTGTGATCGAGAACCCGCTGGCCGACGCGCCGCCACGCGTGACGACAGTGCCGCGCTGAGGCGCAATAAGTGAATCAGCGAATTGGTGAGTTCGTGAATTGGTGAGTTCGCGAACAGGATGAGAGGTGTGCTTGCGCACAATTCGGCTCGGCATCGTGCTGCTGGGGTTGTCGCTGCTCGCGCTCGCCGCGCAGCCCGCGGCGCAGAGCGGAAACGGCTCATTGAAGGTCACCTTGTTCCCTTCGGGAGCGAAAGTGGCGATTGATGGCACCGACACGGGCAAGACAACGCCGATGAGCATTCAGCGTCGCCGTGGGAGCTCGCACCGTTGTCGTCTCGATTCCGAATTCGGGGTGGCGCGCGGACGAGCGGGGCCTGCGGCCGCGACAGTTCGTGAATTCGTGAATTCGTGAATTCGTGAGTTGTGTTGGTGAATTGGCCCGGATCTGCATAGCGGCCTCGTCGCCAATTCACCAACCCGCCAATTCGCCAACCCGCCAATTCGCCAACCCGCCAATTCGCCAACCCACCAATTCACAAACTCACGAATTACGCGATTCCTGAGGCTATACTGAAAGGTCGGGTTCTCGCTCAAGGGAGGCTCTTCGTGGCAGTGCGCCGCGGCGTCTGGCTCGTGCTCGTCCTCGTCATCCTGGCCGTCATCGTGTCGGCGGGCGGCCTCATCACCATGGCGCTCCTGGTCGGGCGCGAGCCCGAGGTGCCGGGCAACTCGACCCTGGTGCTGAAGATCGGCGGCAACCTGGAAGAGATGGAGCCGGGGGGCGTCATCGGGCAGTTTCTCGAGGCGCCGCCGACCGTCCGTTCGATCGTCGACTCGCTCCGCAAGGCCAGGGTGGACCCGCGCGTGTCGAGCGTGATCGTCAGGCCGACCGGCGCCGCCGCCCTGTGGGGGAAGATCCAGGAGGTCCGCGACGCGATCACCGACTTCCGTCGCTCGGGGAAGCCCATCATCGCGTACATGGAGTACGGCGGCGAGCAGGAGTTCTATCTCGCGAGCGCCTGCGACAAGGTGTTCCTGATGCCGAGCTCGACGCTCGACCTGACGGGCATGGCCAGCTACGAATTGTTCCTCCGCGGCACGCTCGACAAGATCGGGGCGTACCCGGACTCGCTCCACATCGGCGAGTACAAGACCTACTCGAACACGTTCACCGAACGCACCTATACGCCGGCGCATCGCGAGATGGCCGAGTCGCTCAATTCGGATCTCTACGACCAGTTGATTCGCGGCCTCGCCGACGGGCGCCACAAGTCCGAGAAGGAGGTGCACGAGCTCATCGATCACGGGCCGTTCCTCCCGGAGGACGCCGTGCGGGCCGGGCTCGTGGACGACGTGGCCTACGAAGACGAGCTCGACGACAAGGTGCGCCTGTCGAAGGGGACGGTGAAGTACCTCGATCAGGAGCACTACCGGCACGTCAGTCCGACGTCGCTCGGCCTGAATCGCGGCCCGAAGATCGCGCTGATCTATGCGACCGGCCTGATCAGCTCCGGCGAGAGCAACTACGACTCGCCGCAGGGACAGGTCCTCGGATCGGACACGATGGTCGAGTACCTGCGGAAAGTGCGCGCCGACAGCTCCATCACGGCGATCGTGCTGCGCATCGACAGCCCGGGCGGATCGGCCATCGCCTCCGACGTGATCTGGCGCGAGGTGAGGCTCACGCGCGATGTGAAGCCGGTCGTCGCCTCGATGTCCGATGTCGCCGCCTCGGGCGGCTACTACATCGCGATGCCCGCGCACACGATTGTCGCGCAGCCGGCGACGCTGACCGGATCGATTGGCGTCGTGATGCTCAAGTTCGTCATCGACGGCACGCTCAAGAAGATGGGCATGAACGTGGAAGGGGTGAGCAACGGCCGGTATGCCGAGCTGTATTCCCCGATGCGCGTCTTCTCGCCGGAAGAGCGCGCGAAGGTGCAGGAGCAGATGCAGGCCACCTACGACACGTTCGTCGAGAAGGCGGCCGAGGGGCGCCACACGACGCCCGAGCGGATTGATGCGATCGGCCAGGGGCGCGTCTGGACCGGGCGCCAGGCGAAGCAGATCGGCCTGGTCGACGAGCTCGGCGGCCTCGAGCGGGCGCTCGCCCTCGCGCGGCAGCGCGCCAAGATCCCGGCCGACAGCGAGGTCGAGCTGGTCGTCTATCCGCCGCGGAAATCGATCTACGAGATCGTCCGCAACCCGTTCGGCAGCGCCGATCGCGCCGCCATGCTGGGGGCGATGCTCGGCATCGACAGTCCCCACGCGCTGCAGACGCTCGCGGCCCCGCTGCGCGTGTTCCGCCGCGGCGAGCCGCTCGCCATCATGCCCAACGTCTTTGTGAGATAGAGGAAGGGTGCTGAAGGGTGCTACGGGTGCTGAAAGGTGCTGAAAGGTGCTGAAAGGTGCTGTGGGGTGCTGGTGCTGAGGGTGCTGTGAGCACCGTTCAGCACCCCTCAGCACCCTTCAGCACCCCGATCCGGTCAGCTCGTAATCTGCGACAGAACCTCGCGGTTGATCGTGATCTTCATCCGGTCGCGCGCCTTGATCATGTAGGACGAGTAGAAGCGGTTGCGGCGCTCGTTCATGAGCTCGCTTCGCGTCGCGTCCCTGCCCGCCGCGACTTCCGCCGCGGTCGGGTCCTTCCGCTCCAGCACCTTGATGATGGCGGCGCCGTTGTCGGTGACGATCGGATCGCTCACCGCTCCCTGCGTCAAGGAGAACGCCGCGGCGTCGATGGCGGGGCTCGCGCCGACGTCCGGCACCGCGGCGCCGCGCGCGATGAGATCGGTCGTCTTCACCTCGACGCCGGCCGCCTTGGCCGCCTCGTCGAAATCCCCCGCCTTGAGCTGGGCGTCGACGGCCGCCGCGCGCTCGCGCGCCGCGTCGATCGCCTTCTTCTTGATCACCTCGTCGCGCGCGCGCTCCTTCACGTCCTCGATCTTCGGCACGTACGCATCCTGCCTGCCGGTGACGGTGACGAAGACGATGCCCTGCGGCGTGCGCAGGTCCTCGCTGACCTCGCCGTCTTTCAGCTCGAACGCCCGGTCCGCCACGGAGGGCGCCATCCCCAGCCCGGCGATCGGCTCCTCACGGCTGAAGAATCCCGAATCGCGCACCGCCAGCCCGCGCGTCCTCGCCACCGTGTCGAGATCCTCCGGCTTCTTCAGCTTGCCGGACACGTCCGAGGCAATCCGCTGCGCCTCGTTCTGCGCCCGCTCGGACTTCAACTGATCCTCGATCTGCGGCTTCACTTCCTCGAGCGTGCGCCTGGTCGCCGCCTTCTTCTCGGTCACCTTGATGATGTGATAGCCGAACGTCGTCTTGACGAGGTCGCTGATTTGCCCGGGCTGCATCGAGAAGGCCGCCTGCTCGAACTCCGGGACCATCTGTCCCTTGCCGAAGTAATCCAGGTCGCCGCCGCGCGTCTTGCCGGCCTCCTCCTCGGTGTACTCGTTGGCGAGCTTCGCGAAGTCCGCGCCTGGCGCCTTCACCTTCGCCAGGATCTCCTCCGCGCGCTTCTTCACTTCCGCGTCGTCTTTCCCCTCGGTCTTGAGGAGAACATGGCTCGCGCGCACCTGCTCGGGGGTCGAGTACTGCTGCTCGTTGTCCTCGTAGTAGTGCAGGACGTCCTCCGCGGACACCTGGATCCGCTCGCGGATTGACTGCGCATCGACCAGCGCGTAGCGGATCTTGCGCCTCTCCGGCACCTTGAACTCGTTCTTGTGCTGATCGAAGTACGCCGCGATCTCTCCATCGGTCGCCTGGACCGCCTGCCGGAACTTGTCGGCGGGGAAGGACACGACGGCCAGCTTGACCTTCTGGTTGCGCCGCGCGAACTCCTCGTCGGCTTCCTGGTCGCTGACGGCGATCCAACCGGTCAGCGCCCCCTGCAGCTTCTCGACCGTGACGCCGCGCCGCACCTGCGCCTCGAATTCGGCGGGGCTCATCGGAGGATTCTGCATCTGCAGGATCTGCGCGTAGCGTTCGGTGCCGATGAACTGGCCGTTTTCCTGGAAGGCCGGCAGCGCGGCGATGCGCTGCTGCACTTCCTGGTCGGTCGCGGCGATCCCGAGGCGGCGCGCCTCGGCGACCGCCGTTTCCTCCTCGATCATCTGCTGGACCACCCGCTGGTCGATCCCGAGCTGTTTCAGGATGCGCTCGTCGATGTTGCCGCCGTAGCTCGTTCGATAGGCCTGCAACTGCTGCTGGTACACCCGGCGGAACTGGGCGACGGTGATGTCGCTGCCTTCGACAGAGGCGACGACGGCGTTCGGGCCGGCGTCGACGCCCGGACTGCCAAGGAAATCAGGGATATACAGGAGGATGAACGCGAGCACCACGATTGCCAGGCTCCACTTGAGCCAGTTCTTGTGCCGGCGCATCCGGTCGAGCATCGTCATGATTCGGCTGCCTCGTCAGGTCGGAGGATCGGACCTAGAAACGGACATTATGCCACGAGTGGCGCCGGGCTCAGGCAAAGCCCCGGCTGGACCCCTTTCATATGTTATATTTGCGGTGGATAGAAGGACTTAGAGGGATTCGCCATTCCAACAGGACGTAGAGCCGATTGATCGGAAATGGTCGGCGACCCCCCGCCCGTCCCCGATCGAGCAGGAAAGCCGTGTCAGGATCGCGTCGCGACCTCGCCAACCGGCTCCGTCCTCTCCAGGCCGGACTCAAGCGGCGACTTGCGCGCGCCGATGCGGTGTCCGATCTGATCCGCGCGGTCAACTCGACTCTCGATCCGGAACGCGTCGCCGACGCGCTGGTCGGCGGCGTGTCGGAGTGGCTGCCCGCTCCGGGATGGCTCGTCCTGGCGGTCGACGGGGGCGGGCGCACGCGCGCGCTGGCGGCGCGCGCGCTGACGCCGGCGCTCGAGATCGCGGCGCAGGGGGTGGGGACCTTCGTGCTGCGGTCGGGCGCGGTGTTCTCGTCGGGCAACCTCGCCGACGACCGGCGGGTGGTGAACGGGGCGACCTCCTCCGCGGCGATCGCGTTCCCGCTGATGTGCCGCGGCCGGACGATTGGCGCGATCGTGGGGATCGATCGCGCCCCGTCGGCGACCGCGCCGCGCTTGTCGCCGGGCACCCTGGATGCGCTGCTCGCGGCGATCGAGCCGGGCGCGATCGCGATCGAGAACGCGCTGCGGGTGCAGCGCGCCGAGGCGCTCTCGGTGACCGACGACCTGACGCAGCTCTACAACTCGCGGTACCTGTCGCAGGTGCTCCGGCGCGAAACCAAGCGCGCCTCGCGCAGCGGCCGGCCGCTGTCGCTGCTGTTCGTGGACCTCGACGGCTTCAAGTCGATCAACGACAGCCACGGCCACCTCTACGGCAGCCGCGCGCTGGTCGAGGCGGCGGGCGTCATCAAGGCCAGCGCCCGCGAGACGGACATGGTCGCGCGGTTCGGGGGCGACGAGTTTGCCCTGATCCTGCCCGACACGGGCAGCGAGGGGGCCGTGGCGGTCGGCGAGCGCGTCCGGGACCGCATTGCCGCGTTCGGCTTTCTTGCCTCGGAAGGATTCGACATCCGCCTCACGGCCTCGGTAGGCGTGGCGACCCTTCCCGACGTGGCCGCCTCGGCCGATGGTCTCATCGGCGCCGCCGACGAGGCGATGTACTGGGTGAAGGATCACGGCAAGAATGGCATCTATGTGGCAGGTAGTTAATTGCCGATTGCCGATTGCCGATTGCCGATTGCCGATTGACGGATTGACGATTGCCGATTGGCGATCGACGGACTGCCGATTGTGGATTGAGGAGCTAACTTGAGTCTTCGTTCTCTTTTCTCGCTGTTCTCCAGCGATCTCGCGATCGATCTGGGGACCGCCAACACCTGCGTGTACGCGCGGGGCAAGGGGATCGTCGTCAACGAGCCGTCGATTGTCGCCATCAACAAGGTGAACGGCCGCATCGAGGCGGTCGGCAAGGACGCGAAGGACATGCTCGGGCGGACCCCGGGCAACATCGTCGCGATCAAGCCGATGAAGGACGGCGTCATCGCCGACTTCGAGGTCACCGAGAAGATGCTGACCTACTTCATCAAGAAGGCCCACAACCGCAACGTCTGGGTGCGCCCCCGCATCGTCATCGGCGTGCCCTCCGAGATCACGCAGGTTGAAAAGCGCGCGGTCAAGGACAGCGCGTACCGCGCGAAGGCGAGCGAGGTCCACCTGGTCGAGGAGGCGATGGCGGCGGCAATCGGGGCGGGCATGCCGATTACCGAGCCGTCCGGGAACATGATCGTCGACATCGGCGGCGGCACCACGGACATCGCCGTCATCTCGCTCGCCGGCATCGTCTACAGCAAGGCGGTCCGCGTCGCCGGCAACGAGATGGACGAGGCCATCATCCAGTACATCAAGAAGACGTACAACCTCCTCATCGGCGAGCGCACGGCTGAAGCGATCAAGATGGAGGTCGGCTCCGCCTTCCCTCTCGAGGAGCGGATGACGATGGAAATCAAGGGCCGCCACCTGATCGAAGGGGTGCCCAAGACGATCACGATCACCGACGAGGAGATCCGCGAGGCGCTTGCGGAAACCGTCAACGTGATCGTCGACGCGGTCCGTGTGGCCCTGGAGCGCACCCCGCCGGAGCTGTCGGCCGACATCGTCGATCGCGGCATCGTGCTCACCGGCGGCGGATCGCTCCTCAAGAATCTCGACAAGCGCCTGCGCGAAGAGACCGGGCTGCCGCTGGCGATGGCCGAGGATCCGCTCTCGTCGGTCGTGCTCGGGGCGGGGAAGATGCTCTCGGACTTCAATCTGCTCAGGAAGATCTCGATAGACTAGTTTCCAGTCCAGCCTCCAGCGTCGAGGGGACGTGAATGCCGGGGCTGGAAACTGGCAACTGGGAACTGGAAACTCTTTTGCTCGACATCCGCCGCCGCACCGGCCTCCTCTTCTTCGCGGTGACGATGGGCCACGTCGTCCTGATCTCCGCACAGGTGCAGTCGAAATCCGGCGTGCCGGTGCTGCAGACCTTCGTCTTCGACGCCTTCTCGCGCGTGCAGGGAGCGTTCGCGTCCATGCTGCACGGCACCCGGAACGTCTGGGGAAACTACGTGGCGTTGCGCGGCGTGCGCGCGGAAAACGAGTGGCTGCGCAGCCAGGTGTCGGATCTGGAAGTGCGGTTGCAGCAGGAGCGCGCGCAGGCGGCCCGCGCCGCGAAGCTCCAGGAGCTGCTGGACCTGCGCTCGGGATCGTCGCTGTCGTTCCTCGCCGCCGAGGTGATTGCCGGGCACCCCAGCCCCGGGATGCAGACGCTCACCATCAACCGCGGCCGCGCCGACGGGGTGCTGGCCGACATGGCGGTCGTCGCGCCCAAGGGGATCGTCGGGCGGGTCATCGGGGAACCGGCCAGCCACGCCGCCATCGTGCAGCTCCTGATCGACCGCAGCGCCGCCGCCGGCGCGCTCATCGAGCGCACGCGGGCCGGAGGCATGGTCGTCGGCACCGAACGCGATCCTCCGCTCGCGATGGATCTCGTGTCGAACCTCGCCGACGTCAAGCCGGGCGACGTGGTCGTGGCCTCCGGCGTCGACGGGATCTATCCGAAGGGATTCGCGATCGGCCGGGTGCAGACCGCGGAACGCGGGCCGAACCTCTATCAGAAGATCGGCGTGCGGCCGCTGGTCGATTTTTCGAGCATCGAGGAAGTGCTCGTCGTGCTGGAGGCGCCGCACGGGGCGGTCCCGGCCGAGCCGCCCGCCGAGCGCGCGCCGTCCGTCGCGGGGCCGCCGAAGTGAAGGCCGCGACGGTACTGGCGGCGCTGGCGGTGGCACTCGTGCTGCAGACGACGCTGGCGGGGTACACCCTGGCGGGAGCCACGCGGGTCAGCCTCGTGCTCGTCGCCGTCGTGTACGTGGCCCTCGCGTACGGCGCGGTCACCGGTCTGCTGGCGGGCACGGCGGGCGGCCTCGTCCAGGATGCGCTCGCCGGCGGCATCATCGGCATCGGCGGATTGTCGAAGACGATCGTCGGGTTCCTTGTCGGTGTCCTCGGCGCGCAGTTCATCGTGTCGCAGCCCCTCGCGCGATTCCTGATGTTCGTCGGGGCGACGCTGCTGCACGATGTCTGCTACCGCGCGCTTTCCGCGCTCATCGAGGCACGGGGGTTCGCGATGCCGCTGTCGCCCGCGTTGACCCAGGCGGTGGTGAACGGCGCCATCGGCATTCTGGCCTTCCAAATCATCGAAGGGGCGCCGGGCCTGATGCAACGGCGCCAGTCGCGGCGCGCCTCGTACGGGCGGCGGCGGTATTGATGGGGTGGGGCAGTATGCAGTAGGCAGTAGGCAGCCGGCGGCCGGCAGCTGGCAGAAGGCAGCCGGCAGTGAGTCGAGCTGTCGAGCTGCAGCGGAACAGTGTGATCCACTGCCGGCTGCCTGCTGCCAGCTGGTACTGGCGCCAGCCACCCCCAAGAGGCGATAATTCAGCGTAGGACGGTAGAACCGCACGATCATGTCGACCGCCAGCATGTTGCCCGACGACCGCCGCAGTCTCACGCTGCGGCTGTCCGTGTTGCAGTACCTGATCGCGATTGCCTTTGCGGGCCTCGCGGTCGGGTTCTGGATCTTCCAGATCGCGCAGCACGACAAGTTCGAGGTGATGGCGTCGGACAACCACCTGCGCCGGCTGCCGCGCCCCGCCCCCCGGGGCGTCATTCTCGACCGGGATGGGAAGGTCCTGGTCGAGAACCAGAACACCTTCTCCATCTTTCTGGTGCGCGAGCAGACCCGGGATATCGAGGGGACACTGCGCGTGCTGGCGGCGGCGATTGGCGCCGACGAGGCGCAGCTGCGCGACGCGGTCAACCGGCGGCGCGACGATCCGAGCTACCGGCCGATCGTGCTCATCGAGAACGCAAGCCGCGAGCAGGTGATCGCCATGCGGGCGCGGCGGTGGGAGCTGCCCGGCATCGACTCCCAGGAGGTGCCGTCGCGGCGGTACCCCGGCGATATGGCGGCGCACCTGTTCGGGTACGTGGGCGAGGTCACGGAATCGCAGATGCAGCGTCCGGACTTCGAAGGCGTCGAGTCCGGGACCATCGTCGGACAGGCGGGTGTCGAGCTGGCGTACAACCGGCTGCTCATGGGGAAAGAAGGGAACAAGACCGTCATCGTGAACAGCGTCGGGCGCGAGATCAGCCAGATCGATGCGCAGTCCCAGGACCCGGTCGAAGGGCGCCGCCTCCAGCTGACGATCGATGCCGACGTGCAGAAGGCGGTGGAGGACGGGTTCGATGCGGCCGGTTTCAACGGCGCCGCCGTCGTGCTCGACCCCCGCAACGGCGAAGTGCTTGGATTCACCAGCCTGCCGGCGTTCGATCCGAACACTTTTGCCGTCGGGATCGATCGCGCGACGTGGAACGCGCTGAACACCGACGACCTCAAGCCGCTCCAGAACCGCGCGCTGCAGGGGCGCTATTCACCGGGATCGCTCTTCAAGATGGCCGTGGGCCTGGCGGGGCTCGAGGAAGGGGTGATCACCCCGGAGTTCAGGGTGCACTGCTCCGGAGGCGCGAACTTCTACGGCCGGTACTTCAACTGCTGGAAGAAAGGCGGCGGACACGGCAGCATCGATCTGCGCCACGCCATCGAGCAATCGTGCGACGTGTTCTTCTACACGGTCGGCAACATGCTCGGCGTGGATCGGATCCACAAATGGGCGACGGCGTTGGGGCTCGGCGTGAAGTCGGGAATCGACCTCCCGAACGAACTCCAGGGGCTCGTGCCGTCGACGGAATGGAAGGCGCAGCACACCAAAGAAAAGAAGTGGTACCCCGGCGAAACGATTTCCGTGGCCATCGGGCAGGGGCAGGTCTCGGTGACGCCCATTTCGCTCGCCGTCTACGCCGCCACGCTGGGGAACGGCGGCACCCGCGTCACGCCGCACCTCGTCAAGGCCACCGACGACGGATCGGGATGGAAGAGCGTGCCGCCTCCGCCCCCGCAGTCGCGGGTGGAGGTCACGCCGGAGAAGCTGCAGGCGATCCGCGACGGGATGTGGCTGGTCGTGAACGGGGGGGCCGGCACGGCGACGAGGACCCGCATTCCGGGCAAGGACGTGTGCGGGAAGACCGGCACCGCGCAGGTCATCTCGAACCAGGGGCGCGCCGCCGCCAGGACGACTCGGAACCTGCGGGACCACGGGTGGTTCATCTTCTTCGCGCCGCGTGACAACCCGCAGATCGCGGGCGCCGTGTTCCTCGAGCACGGGATCCACAGCGCGAACGCGGCGTCGGTTGCGCGGCACATCCTCGAGACGTACTTCGCGAAGAAGGACGGGCGGCCGCTGCCGCCGCCGCCGACGCGCGAGGACATGCACCTCGATCTGCGCGATCCTTTCGCCCGGCGCGCCGCGGCCGGCGTCGAGGGCGGCCAGCAGTAACCATGTTCGAACGGCGACTCTTCTTTCACATCGACTGGCTCCTGCTCGGCGCCGTCCTGCTGCTGGCCTCCATCGGCCTGACGATGATCTACAGCACGACGTACGTGCACCTGGCGAACGGCCTTGGCCATCCCGGGCAGCGGTTCTGGGTGCAGGTGTACGCGCTCGGCCTGGGCACGCTCGCGCTCCTAGTCTGCCTGGCCATCGACTACCGGATACTGGCGGAGCATTCCCTGCTGGTGTACGGGACGCTCGTCGCGCTGCTCGTGTACGTGTTCATCGGCGGCATCAAAGTCGGCGGCTCGCAGCGATGGATCTCGCTCGGGTTCTTCAACCTCCAGCCGTCCGAGTTCGCGCGCCTCGCCCTGGCGCTGATCCTCGCGATGTACTTCGGAGAGAACCGGCGCGGCGCGCGCAACACGGGCGATCTCGTGATCGCGGGACTCTTCTTCGTCGTGCCGTTCCTGCTCATCGCGAAGGAGCCGGACCTCGGATCGGCCGTGACGTTGATCCCCGTCTGCTTCGGCATCGCGTTCCTCGCCGGCCTGCGGCTGCGGCTGATCGCCGTCATCGCGCTGGCGGCGGTGCTCCTCGCGCCGGTCGCGTGGAACTTCGCGCTCAAGGACTACCAGAAGACCCGCATCAACACGTTCCTCGATCCGGAGCAGGACGCGCGGGGCGCCGGCTACCAGCAAATCCAGGCGCGCATCACCGTCGGGTCGGGGGGGCTGACCGGCAAAGGATTCATGAGGGGCACCCAGGGGCAATACAAGTTCCTGCCGGTCGCCGACAACGATTTCATCTTCTCGGTGCTGGCGGAGGAGCATGGCTTCCTCGGCGTGCTCGTCACGCTCGGCTTGTACCTGTTCGTGATACTCAGATCGCTCGAGGCGGCCAGGCTCGCGAAGGACCGCATCGGCGCGTACCTCGTCGGCGGGATCGTCGCGGGGTTCGCCTTCCAGGTGATCTACAACGTCACGATGTCCGCCGGGCTGGCGCCCGTGAAGGGGCTCACGCTGCCTCTCATGAGCTACGGCGGCTCGTCGATGATTGCCACGCTCGCGGCTTTCGGCCTCGTCCTGAACGTGAGGATGCGGCGTTTCACCAACTGAGCAACACCGATTTCACGGAACACACGGACGTACACGGATTTCACGGATTACACGGAATTCCGTAACACGGACGAACACGGAATTACACGGAACTTACACGGAATTACACGGAACGGACCGATGGCGCTGTTGATTGTGATGCTGTTCGCGTGCTGGCTCGCGGGGCGGATGTCCGCGCGGGCCGTGGCGCGCGCGCACGCGCCAGGCCCCCTTCCTTTCTGGAGCTTCATTCATGAACAAGGAGATGATCATCTCCTCGGGCGAGCACGATACCCGCGTCGCCATCCTCGAGGACGACCAGGTCGTCGAGATCTTCATCGAGCGCGAACGCCAGCGCGGCGTGGTCGGCAACATCTACAAGGGCCGGGTCTCGAAAGTGCTGCCCGGCATGCAATCCTCCTTCATTGACATCGGCCTGGAGCGCGACGCGTTCCTGTACGTCTCGGAGGTCGTCAACACCGTCGAGGAATTCGACCGCCTCGCTGGTGACGACGATGAGGCCGATACCGACGGCGCTGAAAGGCAGATGAGCGCGGACGCGGAGCCCACTGAGGCTCCAGACGCCGAAGGCAAGATCCCGGAGCGGCGTGCTCGCGATCGCGACCGGAGCGGAGCGAGCGGCGAAGCGCGAGCGCAGCGGAGGGAGCCAGGCGGGGTGCAGGGGGCCCCGCCGAAAATCGAAGACCTGCTGAAGGAAGGGCAGGAGATCCTCGTCCAGGTCGTCAAGGAACCGCTCGGCACGAAGGGGGCGCGCCTCACCTCGCACGTGACGATGCCCGGACGCTTCCTCGTGTTCATGCCGACGGTCGACCACGTCGGCGTCTCCAGGAAAATCGAGTCGCGCGAGGAGCGCGCCCGCCTGCGGGGCATCGTCCGCGAATTCCGCGAGGAGCACGGCTTCACCGGGGGTGTCATCATCCGGACCGCCGCCTCCGCCCGATCCAAGGACGACATCGTCAGCGACCTGGCGTACTTCCACCAGATCTGGACGGAGATCCACCAGCGGATGGAGACGCGCCGCGCCCCCGCCGTGCTGTTCCAGGAACAGAGCCTCGTCACGAAGCTCCTGCGCGACCTGCTGACGGAGGACTACACGGCGATCCGGATCGACCACGAGCGCGAACACCGGCGCGTGGTCGCCCTGGTCGAGCGGATCATGCCCAACCTGCTGCCGCGCGTGAAGCTGTACTCGAAGGAGTTCCCGATCTTCGACGAGTACGGCGTGCAGGGGGAAATCGACAAGGCGCTGCGGCCGAAGGTCTGGCTGAAGTCCGGCGGCTACCTCGTCATCAACCAGACGGAGGCGCTCGTCGCGATCGACGTCAACACCGGACGCTACGTCGGCAAGCGGACCGGCCGGCTCGAGGACACGATCGTCAAGACCAACCTGGAGGCAGTCAAGGAAATCGTCCGGCAGATTCGGTTGCGGGACCTCGGCGGCATCATCGTTCTCGACCTGATCGATATGGAGGAGAAGAAGAACCGCCAGAAAGTCTTCCAGGAGGTCGAGAAGGAGCTGCGAAAGGACCGGTCGCCGTCAAAGGCACTCCAGGTGTCGGACTTCGGCCTGGTGATTGTCACCCGCAAACGGGTGAAGCAGAGCCTGGAGCGTCAACTGACCGAGCCGTGCCCGTACTGCTCAGGCTCCGGCTCGATCAAATCCGCGTCGACGATCTGTGCTGAAATCCTGACGGAGATGAAAAAAATCGCCAGCGAGCTCGAAGGCGCGGGGGTGATCCTCCGGGTGAATCCGGATATCGCCCGGGCGCTGAAGGAAGAGGAGAGCGCGCTCTTTCGCGATCTTCAGCAGACGCTCGGCAGGCCGGTGACGATCAAGCCCGACACCCACCTGCACCACGAGCAGTTCGACTTGATGGCCGTATGACAGCTGGCAGCTGGCAGTGTGATCCACTGCCGGCTGCCTGCTGCATGCCGCCTGCTGTCAAGCGCCAGTCGGGAAGTGGATCAGGAAGTGGTTGCCACCCTTGTTGATCCAGACCCGCACGTAGTCGTTGCCCTTGAGCGTCTGGACCTTCGACATCCCTGCCTTGGGCGGCGCATCCTTCGCCACATTCTTGACTTCCGCCTCAGGGACAATGCTGACGACCTCGCGTCCCTTCACGGTGCCTTTCTGGAGGAACTCGACCCATCGCTCGATGTTCTCGCTGGCGCCGACGGCGTCGGGCTTGGCCTCCTGGGCCGTGAGCCGGACCTGATACGTGCCGGCCGGCAACGGCTTGCCATCGGCGGTGACGGCGCGCGCCAACCGCACGGATCCGAGCGCCAGATCCCCTGCCGGCGCGGTCGGGGCGTCTGCGGTCGCCGGCTGGACTTTCGGCGTCGTGTGCTGCGCCAGCGCATCACCGGCAAAGAGTGAGGCCGCCAGAATCCCCACCAGAACCCACTGCTTTCTCATAACCACATTCTCCTCAGCGACGTATTCACGCCGTCCTAACCCCAGCAATTATACCGACAACAGGGTGACGGCGGCGGGGTGTGCCTCAGCAAGGGAAATGCCACGCAGGAAAACAAAGGTCCGGCTGGATTTGCGGGCCTTTCGGCCGGCAACCCCATCCGGACCCTCCACGCCTTGTCGTGAAACACGACACCGCGCGCGGTGATTCAGCGCTTCGTGACGACGACGTTGCCTGAAAACGTGGTGATCGCGACCATCGCGCTGCCGTCGCCGTAGGTGCCGCGCAGCGAGCGGCGCCGGCTACGG
>Ga0156017_1097_pt1 | contig 16729 bp, 12 predicted proteins | sample RifCSPlowO2_02_FD_107671 | JGI IMG/M metagenome (GOLD analysis project Ga0156017, IMG submission 107671) | Acidobacteria bacterium RIFCSPLOWO2_02_FULL_67_36
AACGGGTCGTCGCGGTCATAGAACTCCCTCCTTGTTGTGTGCCCACCGAGCACATGGCGGGGAGCTTATCGCTGCGGCCCGTGTTAATTTCACAGCCGCGCGCCCGGGTGCCTACATAGCATCTATCGTCCTGCCGGCGGATCAGAAAATGATCGTCGGTGAGGTAGATCGAGCGGTACCCCAGATCGTGCAGCTCCTGCATCTCTCCCAGGACTGTGCTCCGGCGACCGGGCCCGCCACTTGCCGCCGGTCAATGACGGGATGTCGCAGTAAATGCAGGTGTACGGGCACCCGCGCGATGTCTGCATGGTGGTGAACTTGTCCAGCGACACCACGGCCGGGACGTCGAGCGGCAGCGACTCGATGAAATCAATGGGAAGCGTGCTCCGGTCCGGATACGGAAACAGGTCCAGGTTCCTGAGGGGCGGCCGGGGGGCGTTCTTCACGACCTGCCCTTCGCACCGCCAGACCAGGCCCGCCACCTCTCCGGGGTCGTCCAGATGCTCCAGGAAGTCCGGCAGCAACTCTTCCCCTTCGCCCACCCCGACGCAGTCGAGGTCGGAACAGTCCCTCAGCATCTGCTCCGCGTTCATCGTGGCAAAGACGCCACCGGCGATGATCGGCACGGCCGGCGCCACCGTCTTCAGCCGTCGCGCCAGCTGCTTGACGGCCGGATACGCGGTGGTCGACAGGAACGACAGGCCCACCGCATCTGGCGCCTCGGTCCGGACCGCCTCGGCGATGTGCGGCTCCTTCATCCGCGGATGGCACGTGTCGAACAGCCGCACGCGGTGGCCCTTCTGCCGCAACACCGGCTCCAGCGTCTGGATCCCCAGCGGCGGAAAGCCCATCACCTTGATGCGCTCCTCACCCGGCTGCGATCCGCCCAGTTCCTCGGGCAGCAGACGGCAGAAATCGTCGTCGCGTACATCCACCAGGAGGATGATCATAGGTTCGCTGTCCTCGCGTCCGCTCCGGACGGATTGGGAAGTGCCCATACCTGCCCATACCATACTCCGCCAGTCAGGCCACCGAGTGAGGTTCTTCGAAGTCGTGAAGGAACCGTGATGAAACACAGTCGCGCCGCGGTGTTCGCTGGCGGACGCCGATTGCCGCGATCGAACGGTGTCGTTGCGGCCGGAGGTCATGTGGCCACGCTCCGGACCGGCGCGCGACGGCAAGCTTCCTGCAGTGCCAGTGGCCCAAGCGGAGCTCGACATGCGTGCCGGAGATCGCGAACGAACTGATCGACGACGCGGCTCCACGATACGGCCGTGATCGGCCGCCTGCGTCCAGACGCGACGCCAGCCCAGCCGGACGCGCAGGTCCGACGTGCGGTGGCCGGCATGCCGGACGCGACGCCGCTCGCGATGGCCGGATCGGCCGTTCGGCTCGACGAGAGCCGCCGCGACCCGCGCCTGCGCAGCATGCTCGCGGTGCTCTCCGGCGCGGTGTCCTTCGTCGTGCTCATCGCGTGCGTCAATCTCGCCAACCTGCTCCTGGCTCGGGGCATCGGCCGGCAACGGGAGATCGCCGTCCGGTTGTCGCTCGGCGCCGGGCGCGGCGCCATCGTGCGGCAGATGCTGACCGAGTGCCTGATGCTGTCGCTCGCGGGCGCCGCTCTCGGTCTGCTGTTTGCCGTCTGGAGCATGGACGCGCTCGCCGTGCTCAGACCGCACGACGACACCGTCGTCTGGCCGACGTACCTCCGTCAGGTGGACGCGGACGCCTTCGGGACCAACGGAGCCGTCTGCCTGTTCTCGCTGGGACTCGCGATCGTCACGACGTTGCTCTTCGGCCTCGTGCCAGCGCTGCAGGCCTCGCGCGCGGACGTCCAACGGGCCTTGAAGGTCGATACCGAGAGCTCGTCGGGTAGCCGGCGAACCGGCAGGATGTGGCGCGCCCTGATCGCCACCGAGGTCGCGCTCGTGCTCGTCCTCCTCGCGGCTGCGGGGTTGATGCTCCGCAGTTTCAATCGGCTCCTCGAGCGGCCGGTCGGGATCGATGCGCGCGGAGTCCTGACGTTCCGGGTGACCCTGCCGATCGACGTGTACGATCTCGCCAGGGCCGAGACCTTCTTCGATCGGCTGCTTCCGCGGATCGCGGCGCTTCCCGGCGTCGAGTCGGTTGCGCGCGTCCGTCATCTCCCGGTGCGCGAGCGCGGAACGGTCACCGGGGTCCAGATCGACGGCGGCCACGACACGCACTACGTCGGGTTCAACGCGGTCGATCCGACGTTCTTTCGCGTGTTCGGCGTGCGACTCCTCACGGGCCGGCTGTTCGCACCCTCACAGGGCGTTTCCGCTACCGGAGCCGCACCGGCGCCGGGATACCTGCGAGCCGCCGCAGGTGTCCCGGAACCGCCCCGTCCAGCGGGCGATCTCGTTGGCTCCGCGCTCGCGCGTATCCGCCGCCGTCGGACCGACCCGCCGACGTGCTAGGATGCGCACAGCGCGCGGGTTCCCCATCCAAACAACCCCCACAGATCGCCGTATGCCTCCAGTCCTCGTCAGTCCAACGGGAGGGGCGGCCCGCAACCGGCTACGAAGCTAGACGCATGCCAATCACGAGAAACTCGGATTTCGAGGAGATGGTGAACCACTGTCCCGGACGGGGCGGGACGGGCATCCAACGAGCGGCGGTTCTGCCAGAAGCGTGTTCGAGGTGCCGAGGACCTCGCAGAAACCCACGCGACTACATCTCGATCGGACCACGCCTGCTCAGCTACGCAGGCGCGCCTGTGGGCGGAGTGATCGTGGTGGAGTCGGTGGCAGATTCCTGGGCTACTGGTTCGCTGGGGTAACTGGCGGGAGAATCGACGCTGTTGTCGGCTTGTCGGCCGGAGCACGAGCAATGTTCTAGCTATTCTGCGGGGTCAGTAGATTCGGAAACCCACTGTCTCCTTCTTGTTGACACGCTCCCATTCTCCAGCCGGGGCGGCCGACGAGGGACTGGGCTGAGCAAGGAGCAACTGCCATGCACGTTCAGGCGTCGTTCTCGCGGCTCGCGATCATCGTCCTGGTGCTTTGCATCCTCTCGGTCGCGAACTCGATGACCGCCGACCGAACAAATGACCAGCAGGACGTCCCAGATTCCCTGACGATTGCGGCGCTGACAGCGAGAGAGCCTGCCGCACGGGTGGCCGCAGTGCAGAAGCTCGCGGATCAATCCGTTTTGGCCCGCCTCACGGCACACGATGAGAGCCGGGAAGTCCGCGAGGCGGCTGTCGCAAGAGTAACCGATCAGGCGGTGCTGGCAGGCATCGCCATGTCAGCGGGACTCGACGTCGCCTTCAGCGCGATCGCGGGTATCACCGACCAGAACCTGCTCGCCCAGATCGCGGAGCGCACCTCGGATGTGAGTGTCGCCGCTGCCGCCGTTCGCAGGTTCACCGACCAGCGTGCGCTGGAGAGGGTGGCCTGGAGCACGGCTGACGCCTTCGTACGAGAGGCGGCAATCGCGAGAATCGCCAACCCGTCGGTGCTCGCGGACATCGCACGGAGAGAGCCTGGCGCGCGAATCCGTCAACGCGCAATTGGCGCACTCAGCGACCCGTCGGTTCTCGCGGCCATCGCCTTGACAGATGCGAGCGCGGGCGCGCGACTGGTCGCGGTGCTCAAGTTGACCGAGTATCTCAAAGCCGCGGATCAAAGCCTGCTCTCCCGAATCATCTCAGACGACTCGGATGTCGGCGTCCGCCTGCAGGCCCTCAAATACCTCACTGATTCAGCCGAGCTCGTTCGCATCGCGCGAACCGCGCAGCCGTGGCAGCTCCGTGCATGCGCGCTCGAGAGAATCACGGACCAGGCGGTTCTTGTACGGGCAGTCGAGACGGAGACCGACCCGCTCGTTCGCGAAGCCGCGGTGGGAGGGATCACAGACAAGGCGTTCTTGATGGGTGTAGCCGTCGCCGACAAGGAGGACTTGGTACGGGGTACTGCCGTACGAGGGCTCACGGCACCGCCCGATCTGGCCCGTTTCGCCACGACCGATCGCAGCGAGTACGTGCGGGAAACGGCAGCATACCGTGTGCGGGACCAGCGGACATTGAGCCGTATCCTGAGTCGGGACGCGGCCGAGAGCGTCCGCCGGGCCGCGATTCAGAATGTCACGGACCCCTCGCTCCTGGCGCGCGTCGCCGAGTCAGACAAGGCGGCGGCGGTGCGCCGGGGGGCCGCGGTGAAGATCTCCGACCAGTCCGCGCTCACCCGTTTGGCGCGCCGTAGCACCGATGCCACCGTGCGTGCGATCGCGGTCCAGAAGCTCACCGACCAGGTGGTTCTCGCCCGGGTCGCTGAGTCCGACGCGGACCCGGCGGTGCGGGTTCTTGCGGTCGCCAGGATCTCGAACCCGAGTGTGATCTCGACGCTGGTCTCATCGGAACAGACGACGGACGTTCGGGTGGCGCTGGTTCGCCAGATTACGGATGACGCCGTGCTCGCGCGCCTGGCCGAAGGCGACCGCAACGCCGCGGTACAGGCAGCAGCAACGCGAAGGATTGTTGACCAGCCGACGCTCCAGCGCCTTGCGGAGAGCGGTGAGCACGCAGATGTGGTCGAAGCGGCGATCGCTCGGATCGCCGACCCGTCGGTTCTGGTCCGGCTCGCGACGACCCATCGCCGCTGGGAGGTCCGAAGGGCCGCCACATCGCACGTCTTCGATCACGCCACGCTCCTGCCGCTGGCCATGACCGACCCGAGCGACGCCGTCGCCTCCATGGCGCTCGCCCGGATCACTCAGCCGTCGGTGCTGGCCGAGGTGGCAAGGACAGTCGCGCGGGTGTGGTTGAGCGCCGACGCGGTCCGCCGAATCTCGGATCAGGCCATTCTGGCTGACATCGCCGGAACCGGACGACACGCCGACTCGCGCGCTGCTGCCGCCAAAAGGATAGACGACCGAGCCGTGCTGGAGGCATTGATCAAGAACGATCTGCCGTGGTCCGTGCGGCTCACGGTGCTCGACCGCCTCCATGACGCTGCGGCGGTTGTCGACGCCGTCTGGAATTCCGACAACGAGCGCGAGCGCATTGCGGCTGTCCAGCAGTTGGTCGACGACCCCACCGCGCTGGTGAAGATTGCGACCGCACACCCGGATGCCGGAACGCGAATGGCCGCCTTCGAGAAGATCACGGAATCCTCAGCTCTCCTGGCGATCGCTAAGTTGGCCAACTACGAAGATGTCGGGAACGCTGCGGTTGCGAAGATCACCGATCGGGCTGCGCTTGCGGAGGTCGGCCGAAGTGCGGCGGAGCCGAATGTGTCGCGAACGGCACTGAAACGCGTGAACGACGCGGCGACACTTGCCGACGTCGCCAAGACGGCGACAAACCCGCTCGTCGGCATCGCCGCCGTCGAGTTCCTGGCCGACCTCGCGGCGCAGGACGATTCGCGGCTGATCGACATCGCCAGAACGGCACCGGAAGACGCCGTGCGCGCGGCGGCGGTCGAACGGATACGGGACGAACCCGTTGTGGCCCGCCTGGCGAGCACGGACGCAAGCGAACAGGTCCAGCTCGCAGCGGTTCGCAGCACGTTCGACCAGGTCCTTCTCGCCGATATCGCGCGAACGGCGACACGAGACGACGTTCGGCGGATCGCGATCGGCAGGATCACGGACAAAGCGCTGCTGACTGGGTTGTCGGGAAGCTGGCGGCCGGCTACGGGTGACGCCCGCAACGAAGCGGCATCACGCCTTGCCGTGCTTCAGGCCCGTGACCTCGTCGACCTTGTGGCCGACGGTTCAGTCGAGCTCGAGTCGGCCGGATCGGACATTCGGACGATTGACGTGCGGGTGAGGCGGCGCGATCCAGCGGTTGTCAGCCTCGTGATTCGAGCCGGAACGTACTTCCTCAGCGAAACCCCGTCGGTTCAGAACATGCTCGTGCGCCGGTCCGTCATCGTGACATTCGACTCGAACGAGTGGATGCAGGTACCGGTCGAGGCCGCGTGCGCCAATCGCACTCGTAGTATCCCAACGGCCCGCGATCGATTCACGCCGAGCCGACCGGCGAACCAGTTGTTGCTCGAGAACCTGATGGTCGAACTCGACGCCTTCGAGTTCGGCTACGGCGCCGAACAGGCGGCCGTGTGGATTGCGACCGACGACGCCGACTACGAGCAACTCGGCCTGCTCGTGAGGCGCTTCCAGTTTCAGATCCCGGGGGGATCACGGGTGATCGACTTCGATGACGCGGCACGCGCGATGTGGATCTGCGACCGAGTGGGCATCGACCTCGAGAGAAAGCGGATCTGGGGCGACGCTCGGAAGATCCTCGAGGGCCTGACACCAACGTGCGAACGCAGAATCCGACTCTGGCTCGAACGCCGATTGGGCAAGTCAAAGACGGACGGGCTGTCGACGCCCTCCTGCGGGCCTCCGTGAGTCCGGATTCAGCCCAACGCCGGGCAGTGGCGCAGACACCCGGCAACACTGAAGACCGTCGCGCTCCCATCCTGCTGCGGGAAGTGCTCAGCGACGATAGTCCTGCCACAAGGCATTCTCATCGCTGGGCTCGTTTGGAATAGGCGGTTATCAGCGTAGCCTCGCGAGTCCATTCCATCGTCATCGTGACTCCTTTGTCTTCGACCGCGATCTTGCCACCACGACGCAGCAACTCTGCGATTTTGCCGACGTGTTTGGGTGACACGCCAAACTCGACGAGGTCGCCACGGATGCTCTCGTCATCCGCGCTCCACTCGAAGTTGCTGCCGGGAGGGTACAGCGCGTCGACTTTGTCAATCCCGACGTCTCGCGGTTGAAACAGGGCAACATACAGGTCCCGTGTCTTCTTGTCGATCTCGAATTCCGCACCGACGCCCCAACTGCTGCGTTTCTCGCCCTTTCCTGGATGAAACTTCGTTGTCTTCCACACGAAGTACGTCGCCGAAGAGTCGATGAAGTACCCACCCTGCGAACGAGACGCGGCCGATTGGTTGAGCTTGATCGACTTGGGAAAATCCGCGCTGTCAAGTTCGACAACCACGACAGGTCTTGCGGGATCCAGTTCAACGACCAGCGGCGTCTTGCCGACGCTGTCTCCCCCCGAACCCCGATGAGGTTTCTCGACGAGGTAGACGCTTGCGCCGGGCGGTAGAGACGAGACCCAGACTTGGTTGGGCGTCAGGTGTGGAACCCTGAACGGTGTTGTCTGCTGGCGGCTGCTATCGGTTTCTTGACGCGCGGAACCAGCACGGTTGTGAGCGGATCCCCCAATCGCCGCGGGCGTCATGCAACAGACCGCACAAACCGCCAGGGCGGTCACAACACCAGTGGGTCGCGCGGGCAGAAGACGAAGTTGCATTCTCATTCTCCTTTGGGCGACTGGATGCCGGCCGACTTCGGGAAGAGGGCTATTACGAGGCGCCGGAGGGGATTATCGGCCGTTCGACGGCTCCGGGCAAACGTGCTGGTGTTCCACGTGCTGGTGTTCCACCCCCTTGCTTGCTGAACTCCGAAGTCATGCTTCCGCGGTGCGTCTGTCGGCAGCCCTCGGGAGTCTGCGATGCCACGTGGCCGGTGGCCTCGCCCGCGGCGAGCCCATTCGGCCGACGGCACCCAACCAGCTACTGGTCCCTTCTCGGAGTGCTGACTGGCAGTTCTCCGAGACAACCTCTTGGCTCGCCGTCCGGCAGTGACCACAGTCGGATGCTCTTGCCCTGAGCGGAAATGAGAATCTTGGTAACCGCGGCGATCGCAAGCGGATAAACGCCGTCGCCAGGCACTGCAAGCGTCCTCCGCAGCGTGCCGTCCGCGAGCGACCACAGTTTGATGGTGTGGTCACGACTAGCGGAGGCCAGTGTGTCTAGGTCCGAGCTGATTGCCACAGCCAGTATGTCATCCGTGTGACCCTTCAGCGTTGCGACAAGCCGACCCTCCGGCAGAGACCAGAACTTGATGATCGCGTCGTCGCCAGCCGAGACGAGGGTCCTACCATCCCGGGTCGCGAAGAGCCCCCGCACCCTACTCCGATGGCCTTCGAGCGTGGCGATCGGCGAGCCCGTAGGCAGAGACCAGAGCTTCACCTGGCCATCCTCGCTGCCTGTTGCCAGCAGCCTGCTGTCTGCGCTGATCCAGATGGCCCAGATTCTGTCCGTGTGCCCTTGGACTACTCTCAGTAGCCTCCTCTCTGACAAGGACGACAAACCGAGGGTGCCGTCGACTCCGCCCGATGCCACGAGTGTCCCGTCTGGGCTCACGGCAAGCGACCACACCGACTTCTTGTGTACGTTCAGCAGTGCGAGATGTCGCCCCTCGGGCAGCGACCAGAGCCTGATTGTCCCGTCTATGCCGGTCGAGACCAGCACCTTCCCGTCCGGACTGACCGCGAGTTCAAGTACCCAATCCGTGTGACCCACCAGTGTGGTCAACTGCCGGCCGTCGGGCAACGACCACAGCTTGACCGTGCCATCGTCGCTGCCCGACGCGAGCAAGCGTCCGTCAGGGCTCATCACCAACGCTCTGACCCATCCGGCGTGGCCGTCGAGGGAGGAGATCAGTCGCGCGTCCTGGAGCGACCACAGCTTGACGGTGTGGTCGTAGCTCCCGGACGCCAGCAACTGACCATTGGGGCTGACGGCGAAGCTGGCGACTCCTTTGGTGTGCGCGCCGATTGCGTCGCAGTTTCGCGCCTCGTGTGGGGCGGTCGGGTTGGCGATTTCGTCGGCAGCCTTGCGCCGTTGGGCGGCGCTCGGCTCGGGGCTTGTGGTGTCGGGCGCTGCGATTGTCAGACACCGCTGGACCGGACCCGTTCCGGAACGTGCCGCCTCACAAAGAAGGAACGCGCCGGTCGACTTCGGCAGGATGAAGGCCAATCGCAGCGTGTCCAGTCGGGGGCTCAGTTGCGTGCTGACCCAAGCCGCGCGAAGCCCACTCGGACCACGTAGAAACGCCCACAGTTCAGTGGGCGGTTCGGTCGGTACCACAGTAGCGATGCCTTCTGGCTGGAATGTGCGGTTGGTATTCTGCTCCGGGATCTTCGCCTCGAAATCAGCGGTCGAGAAATCGGTGGTGCTTCCGACACGGGCTGAGAACGTGACGATCACCAGCTTGTATCCGACCGGAGCCGTGAGTTGTGAGCCAGGCGGGCCCATGCGGTTCGCCACACGCTCGGTCACCGTTGGCGCTCCGGTCGGCTCCAATCGCACTCCCCTCACCACCAACGTGTCGGTTCTTGCTTCCGGCCGGCGGTTGCCTGCGGTGGTCTCCGGCGTCCGGCCAGCGTTGGCAGGCTCGGTTGGTGGGAGCGACGCAAACAAGCGGTACCGTTCGGCCGGTAGTCCTGCGGCCACCACCACAGCGCGGGCCGCGAGCAGGTCTTTGTCGGTCGCCGAGAATTTCTGCCGCGCATCGCTCGCGCTGGTGTTGTCCGTCACGGCCCACACGGCAAGTTGGAGTGCATGCACGTCGCCACTCCCCGCGGCCAACACCTTGGCGACGTCGGGCGGCACCCCGTCACTGAACCTCAGATGATCTGACCCGGACGGGTTGTCCTTCCGGAAGTCGAGGCAATAAGCTTCGAAGACGTACTCGGTATCCCTGGCTGGGTCGAAGCGTAGCCGAGTTTTCGGCTCGATGAGTTCTCCGCGCGGGATGCCCCGCAATTTCGTGACGACCATGCTCTGGCCAGCAGCGTTGCTGTTCTCCAGCTTCAAGGGGGACGTCCAGACGGGGCAGACTGCGATTGGCAGAGCCGCACGGCCTTGAAAGACGACGGCGTCGCCAGATGAGCCGCCTGTTCCGCGGAATCCCCCAACAATGGCACCGACGCTCAGGGCCTCCCGCAATCCCATTTCGACACAGTCGCCGGCATCCGACGAGACGCGGCGTCCGAAATCTTTCTCGTCCAGCCACCCCTGCAGGCCGTTCACTGGGACCACGTGAGCCCAACCGGGTCGCATCTCGACTATCCTCAATTCGGTGCCACGCGCCACCTGCCCGACCACCGGCGCGTCTGCACTGGGCTCTGCTCGGAGGCTGCCTATTTGCGAGACGAGGATCACCGGCGTCTGCTGCCCACCGGACGCTGAAGACTCGCTGCGCTCGCCGGTTTGAGGAATTGATGCGATCTGTCGCTCTCTAAACCGAAGCAACAGATCTCCGGCTTCCGCCGGCAACTCGAAGTAGATCGCGGTCTCGAGACGATCTCGCCCCAAAATGGTCACCGCCGGGAAGATTTCTCCTTGGATGAGAAACGGTAGAAATGTCTTTGCACCGTCGAGCGACACGGCTACCGGCAGATACTTCGTGTTCGCCGCGTCAGAAACAGCAAACTCATTCCGCGTCACGTCCGCCATGTGCGGACCAACCGTCACGAAACTCGCCACGAGGAAGCGCTTGCCACGTGCCGCCGTCACCGTCGCCGTAGCGGTCCGTCCTCCGGGAATGGCCGGCTCCGATCTCTGTATCGCATCGCGCCACTCGTGACCTTTGTAGCGGCCGAGGGGTGTCTCAACAGCGGGACCCTGTACAACAATTCCTGGGTTGGGCGGAGCGTTGGTGGATCCCGACTGTCGCGGCGGTGGCACGACGAAAGCGAAGGCCACGAGGGTCAAGCAGACGGCAGACGTCGCGGAGCGGTAGCGTGGTGGTTTCATCTCAGCAGGCCTCGTGCTCGGCGTTCGACTCCGTAGTCCCACGCGCCAGGATGGCGCTAGCGTTTCGTCGCGCCGGTTGCCGACACGAGGCCGGCAGCAAGCGCTGGATAGGTGACGTAGGCCCCGGCGATATCGTCAGAGACCATCTCGAAGGCCAGTACGATCAGAACTGGCCCCGCGGGGACGTTTATGTCACCGCGCAAGAACCCGAGGGTGGTGATACTCCAGTCGTCCTTGGCACCCCACTTGACTGCGACGGACGAAGCGCTCCAGTAGGTCTCGCTGGCCGACATGAACGTTCCGCCGGCGACTTTCATCTTGTAGACCAAGGTGAAGTCGTCGGTTCTGTATGTGAGATGGGCCGGTGCTCTGGCGGTCCCCTCGAGCGTCACGAGCAACAGCCTGACGCCGTCCTTGCCCGGCTTGAAGGTACCTTGGCGGTTCGAGATTTCGTCGACCACCTCAGTCCGAGCCACTTTGAGGCCCAACTGCGCGAAGCTCGTGAGCGGCTCGACCTTGACCTGAGCCAACAGAGGCGGCGAGCAGAGAAGCGCGATGAGTGCAGAACCGACAAAGTGCATCGCCAAATGGCGTCGAGATCGCATCGTGGATCCTCTTGGTACTTCGGAACGCGTGGCTTCTCCGTGCGCTCGGTGGCTGGTTCCCGTGCAACTGGGGTCCGTGAAGCGATGTCCGGCGTTCATTCTCGCTGGCCCTTCTTCGTCGCGGTCCATGTGCCAGACACTCGAGCCCATGCATCCCCGCACTTGAGCGATACGGGAGTCGCGTAGCTTCCTTCAGCCGTCCGCGCCGAGATGAACTTGCCCGTGCCCTTACTGCCGTTGCCGGCCGTGAACGCGAATCCTCCGTCCGCCGCGATGGGGCTGGCTTCACTCGACCGCGAAGAAATTTCACCCGTGCCCGTTCTGCACTTGGCGCTCACATCCAGGTTACTGACGGCTCGCGAACCGGCGTCAACCGAGAACGAGATCGTGAACGTGAGCCCCTCCCACTCAGCCGTCCCCGACCAATCGCCCGTCAGGTCGTACTCCTGGGCGTCGGCGTCTTTCTGTGAAGGCATTCGAACACTTGACGCTGCAAGCTGGACCACGGGCTGGGGTAGCGGAATCGTCGGCGGCGGGAGTTGGATAACTGGGGGTGGCAGCTGGATGACCGGCGGAGGCAACTGGATCACCGGGGGTGGAAGTTGGACGACCGGCGGAGGAAGCTGGACCACCGGCAGCGGCACCTGCACTTGCGTGATCAGCCGTTGTGTCACGGGCGTGGGGATCTCGACCTCGCGCGGTATCGCCGCTTTGCCACTGCGAGGCTCCCGCAAGACGATGTCAGGAAAGTCGCCGATCTTCACGGCATCAAGCGTACGTTCCGGGGGAATAGATAAGCGCAACGAGAACCGAATCCGGAACTGGTTGTACTCCAGGATCTGAATGCGCTTCCACGTGTCCGAATCAACAGGCACCACGTCGGGTTCGCTCCAGTCGGGCTTCCTGCCGAACTTGAGGCTCACGGGAGCGCGGCGGTAGTCGAACACGCCAGCTATCCCGGGCATCTCCTCAACCTTCGTGAGCACGCCCGCTGTGTCCTTCCATTCTCCATTGTCGAGCCGGACTCTCCCTTGCCAATGCTGGTCCAGAGAGAACCCGCTGCGCAGGATGCCGCTCAACCCATCGGCGTGACTGATTGAGATCGTCACGAAATCGAGCTCCTTGGACCTGACGACGTCGAGAATCTGCACTCGATAAGGTCCCGAGTACGAGACGCCGAATGACGGCCTGGCGCGCCATGCAGCCCCGTAGAGGTCGAAGATGTCGAGACCCGGATAGAGTTGTTCACCGAGGGTCTCGACGGTCGGACCATCTACGGGCAAGGTGGCACGGACTTGCTCCCTCTGTTCCTCCCCGACCTCCAGGATTGGAACCGGCGCGCGCTCTGCGGACCCAAGTCGGAGCCCCGTGGAGTCACGGTCGATCGCGAACAGCAACGCGGTGAAGACCTGGCGATCCGCGGTACCGCGGTACCGGTAGGCGAGTTCCCCGGTTCCGACCAGGAAGTCCCCGACGATAGGAAGGTCCTTCGACAACAACCCGAGCTTGTAGCCCTTGCTCGTCGACCGCATCCCGTTCGCATCGACGACGTAGAAGTTCTCAGGTGCGTACCGCACGGTCGCATCTGCACGAAGTGCGCAGAAGACGGCGATCAGGAACTCCTTGCCCGGATCCGCGTCGAACTCCGCACGTGCGAAGTTCCCGGCCCGGCTGTCGATCAGCCGAACGGATGTTTCGCGTTGGCGCATCGCGACGAGCAGGTTTCCTATCGGATAGGTCGGCTGTGACGTCGGTTTGCAGGCGCGAAGGAGATCGCCGAGAACCGGCTGCTGATTTTGGGTGTGATCCCAGTGGCTGGGCAGGTCGGCTGATCCTCCGCCGGGGGCGACGAGGCGATCACTCTCCGGACTGGCGGAAGCAGGGCCTGGCCCGCGCATCAACGCGCCTTCCGCCAGCACCGAGCCCGGCGTCAGGGCCAAGAGGCCCGGGAAGACGATGCACAGGACGAACGCGCCGCCTGCGAACCAACGAATGCATGAAGTGCAGCTCACGTGGTGACGCCCCTTTCTCCGCGATGAATTCCGATCCGCACAACGCGCCACTCGTATGGGAGAGACGTCGTACGTCGTCTCTCGCATCGTGCCGTTCACCGTTATGGGCGCTGAGGCCCAGAGCTGCGGACGGCCTCGCGATGAATTGCCGCTCAGCCTATCGCGGTGGCAACTTGACTATCTTGCCGTCTGGCATCGAAACGGTTCCCTTGCCCTTGATGTAGGTAAACCCCTTCTCCCGATCGACCTGGAACTTCAGCGGGTCGCTGGTGTCGCTGGCGAATGAATAGCCGCTCAGAGACACCACGTCGATGAATGTGATCATTGCCCCGTGTCCCCAGAACAGGGGCTTGGCGTTCCAGAATTTGAGGCGGCCGGCCGCACCTCCAAGAGCACCCACCGTGAACGAGTCGCCCTCCATCTTCAGGCTGAAGTCGGCGTCCGAGGTTTCTTGGAACGAACGATTGATGAAGTACTCATCCCGGATGGAGAACGCTCCCGCCGGAGCCGGGTCCGCGCTCCGCGTTGCAGGTCCGGCCTGCGCGTTTGCCGGAGCGGGCGCGGCATCCCTTCGACGGGCGGTCCAGGCCCCGGTGACGCGAGCGAACTCATCGCCGCACTTCAGCTCAACCGGGCTACTGTACGTGCCCTCGATGACGTCATCGGAAACGAAATGACCTTCGAATGCGCGCGTCAGCGCGGAGAACCGCATCGCTCCGCTGGCAAAGCTGTCGGGGCCGAACCTGCCTTTTGTCTTCCTGCCTAGTTCGCCGGGAAATGCGAACCGGCCGGCGTCATCGATTTCGCTCTCGCCTGACCACTCGTTCCGCGCTCCGCCTCTCCCCGATGTGCAGTCGACTTGGGTGAACAGCGATGTCACTGTGGCACCGGTCGGATCCACAGAGATCCTGATCTGCAGGCTCAATCCCGGCCAGGTCGAAGTGCCGGTCCACTCACCACCGGCACTTGGTCGTCGGCCCTTGAAGAGGCCCGCAGTCGCGGGCGGTGTCGTCTGTGCCCGCTGGCCAGCTGCGGGTGCAGGCGGCCGCGCCTGGCGGCTCGCCGACAGGGATCGCCCTTCGGCGACCGGCTGGAGCCGTTCCTGCGCGTGCAGACAGAAAGACGCGCAGACTGTGAACGCCAGGACACACCACCGCCCAACACCCGATCCTTCATGAATGTGACGTCTCATGACTGCGTACTCCGTTGAATTCTGCGCTCGAGTGAGCGCCGAACGCACGTCCGACGAATCGACGGTTCCTCGAACTCCGAGCCAGAACGAACGAGGCGGCGAGCCGGGCAGAGCCACCGGACGTCGTGCCCGACGCGCGACCAGCGGGCTTTGTGCACTGGGTTTCTCAAAGCCGCGGTTCTGCGATCTGAACGACCAGAATGTGCGTGACATCCATGGCCCAGCGCATGTTGCTCACGGTCGTCTGGCTGCGCCGGCCCTGCACCCGGGGACATCCGAGTTCCTGCGACCAGGCTCTCACCTCTGAGCCATCTATTGCTTTGCGCCAACCTTCTTGAGCAGTTCGACAATCGCGGCGTTGCCTCCTTCTTCTGCATAACGCAAGGCGGTTCGTCCGTCTTTAGCCTTCGCACCAACATCAGCCCCTCGCGCGGTCAGAGCACGAACCGACGCGAGGTGGCCTGCCTCGGGGCGTAGCGCAATCCCACCGAGACTGAACGTCCAGGCTTCATTCCGCCTGCCGCCGCCATCAAGGCCGTTCGGCCCTCGTTGTCTACTGTGTTCACTCTGGCGCCTTTGGCCAAGAGAGCCTCGACGATGGTGGAGGCGCCTTTCAGCGAGGCGTCCATTAAAGCTGTCTGGCCGTCCATAGATGCCAGGTTGGGATCGGCGAACTTGGCCAGCAAGGCATTCACAGCCTGCGTGTCTCCGCCGGCTGCAAGCTTAAGAGCGGTGAGACCGGTGTGAGTTCCTGCATTCACGTCGGCACCCTTGTCCAGCAGGATCCCGATGATCGTCGCCTCGGCATTGAGTGCCGCAGCCATCAGAGCGGTGAAGCCTGCGCTGTCCGCGGCGTTGGCGTCGGCACCTACGTTCAACAAGGATTGTACGACGGCGCCATGGCCGTTGAGCGCTGCCGACATCAACGCCGTCCATCCGTCTCCGGCGATGGCGCCTACCCTTTGTCCTCCAACTGGGACCTCCCGCACGAACCGGACCTGGTCTTTGACGACTCCAATCAGCAGGCTCAGCCGATTGTCACTGTCCCGCGCCTTCACGTCGGCCCCCTGGGCCAGCAAGGCTTCGACGACGCCAGTGATACCGCCGGCTGCCGCCTTCAGCAAGGGCGTGGTACCATCGGGGCACTTGCCATTCACGTCAGTGCCTTCGGCTAGCAAGGCACGAACCGTTGCAACGTCCCATTCCGATGCAGCCTTGCACAAGTCCTTGTTGGCATCCGCTGCGAAGGACGGCAGGGTGAACAGCAGAGCGACGAGTATCCCCACGCTGACAATCCCGGGCATCTTCTCCTCCACAATATCGGGGCAGTACCGAAAAACCACACGCGCGACTTTGCCGACCTCCCGTTCGAACAGGAAGGTCAGGTCCGTGCCCCTTCCCTACCAAGCGCAAGGTGTTCGATGACCGCCGCCGGAACGTCGCTCACTCGTGTTCGACGGCGGACAGATAGCGTCGAACGCGTAGTTTCCCTCCGGCGATCTCTAGAACGTCTCGCACCTTCGGGTCCTTTGGATCGTTGATGTCGTTCTGCGAACGCAAAAGAGTGATGCTGACGCCCGGGGGCACCATCAGGACCCCACCCCGGCGAGAACCGCCGAAAATGACCTTGCCGCCCTTCTCGAGCAGCTCCAGGATGAACTGCTTGTGCAGCAGCGTACCCTGTTGCTGGAGGAGGGCATCGACCTCCGTGACCGACTGGGTCAGCGTGAAGCGCCGCTGCGGCGGGTAGTACTTGCGGAGCTCGTCTGCACGCTCATCCGTGCGAAGGTACCGCGGAGGCAAGATCATGCCGATGTGGCCAGCGCCTCCACCCGGGATCGTCAGTCGGTAGATCGTGCCAACCTGGTTGAGCCGGCCGTCACGGATGCGGTAATAGAACGTGTTGAAGTCGTCGAGGGCCGTCCAAGTCCCATACCATCGGCTCTTCCTCGTCTCCTTCAAGGGACGCCCGATTCGGCTCGATGATCCGGGCCTCGGCGCTTTCGAGCGCATCGATCCCTCCGGGGCGGTGGAGCAACGCGGTGTTGCCTGAAAACGACATTGCGAGACGTGCGCCTTTGACCACCTCCTGCCGAACCCCGAAGCGCGCGGGAAACGGAACCGCCGTCATCAGGTACCCGATCCGGTACGTGCTGTGGGCCCCCGAGCTGTGGGCCCCCGAGCTGGCTGGGGCGGGGGGCGTGTCCGATAGCTGGCATTATGTTGACGGGCCCTTCTAATGCTTCCTATCGTCAGCGGCGGAGTGATCCGATTGGCGGCCATCGCCGGGCGGAGTGTGCCAGGCGATCAGCATCCGGCTCTGCTGCA
>Ga0156017_1106_pt1 | contig 15581 bp, 11 predicted proteins | sample RifCSPlowO2_02_FD_107671 | JGI IMG/M metagenome (GOLD analysis project Ga0156017, IMG submission 107671) | Acidobacteria bacterium RIFCSPLOWO2_02_FULL_67_36
CGCATCGTCGACACCGGCGCAATCCGAGAATTACGCGCCCGCGCGTCTCGATGCAGCGTGAGAAACCATTAGTGGATTAACGTGAGAGCCAACAACTGGACGAAGACCGGCAACGAGAAACAGGATGCGATGTCGCGCGAGATGCTGCTCGCGTTCGGGCTCGATCACATCATCATTTCCGCCGATCGGCCGAAGGATCCGGCGGCCTCGCGCTACCTGGAGAACACCGCCAGCACGCGCGGGAAGCCGTCCTTCACGGCGGAGGCCGGACACGCCGGCACGGTGGAGCCGCAGGATGTGGACGCGCTCGTCAACGGCTCCCTGTCGGTGATGCGCTATCTCAAGATGCTGTCCGGCGCGCCGGCGGTCGTGGAGGCTCCGGTCTGGATCGAACGCGTCGCGTCGATCGCCAGCGACGTGAACGGCATCTTCACGCCGCTCGTGCAGCGCGGCATGTACGTGCAGAAGGGGATGAAAGTCGGGTACATCACCGACTACCTCGGGCGGCCGCTGAAGGACGCGCGCGCGGGGGAGAGCGGGGTCGTGCTGTTCATCCGCGCGGTGCCGTCGATGACCAAGGGAGAGACGATCGCCAACATCGGGGTGGTCGCCAGGTAGCCGCGTGCTCGAAACGGTTTTTCTGGACGCCGGTGGCGTCCTCGTTTTTCCGAACTGGTCCCGGATCAGCGCGGCGCTCGGATCGCGAGGCGTGGCGGTCTCACCCGAGGCGCTCGCGGCGGCCGACCCGCACGCCAAGCGGCAGCTCGACCTGTCCCCGGCCATTCAGACCACCAACGACGCGGGCCGCGGATGGCTGTACTTCAACTTGATCCTGAACGTGGCCGGCGTCCCGCGCTCCGCCGCCACCGATGCGGCGCTCGAGGAGCTGCACGCCTACCATCAGCAATCGAACCTCTGGGAGCTGCTGCCGCCTGACGTCCTGCCCGCGCTCACCGCGCTGCGCGCTCGCGGCCTGAAACTGACAGTCGTCTCGAACGCCAACGGCCGCCTGTCCGCGCTGCTCGACCGTCTCAGGGTGGCGTCGTGCTTCGACTGCGTGCTCGACTCGCACGACGAGGGGGTCGAGAAGCCGGACCCGCGGTTTTTCGAGATTGCGCTCGAGCGGAGCGGCGCGCGGCCGGAGACCACGATCCACGTCGGCGATTTGTACCAGGTGGATGTGCTCGGCGCGCGCTCCGCCGGGTTGCGAGGCGTGCTGCTCGATCAGGCGGGCCTGTACGAAGAGGTCGATTGCCCGCGGGTCCGATCGCTCAGCGGCCTCGTCGACGAGATCGCGCGCGGCGCGTTCGATTAGCAGCCGCGGCCGTGGCAGCCCTGAAGGGCTGCGCTACTTCAGGTCGAATCGAGCGTCGTCCACCGGGACGTTCACCTTCACATCGGTGAACTTCTGCGTGTTGTGGTAGCCCCAGCTCGCGCGGACGATCTGGAAGGGCACCTTCACCCCGTTCACGTTGCGGAAATCGCTGTAGTCGATCTGTTCCGGCAGTGTGCCCATGGCCGTGCGCGTGGAGATCGCGCGGCGCAGCAGGAGCCCCGAGGTCCTGTCGAAATGGAGCTGCTCGGTGACCGAAGGCGCGGTCCGGCCGGTGACGATGATGACGTCCTTGTCGTCGAGCCTGCCGTACCTGGTCGGCGCGAGATTCTGGTATCGCTCCTTCAGTCGGAGCGCACGGCCCAAATCGACGAGACGCGTGGTCTCCTGCCGCTCGAAGACGGTCGTCACTTCGTGAGTCTCTCCGGCGTTCTGCACCCAGGCGGCGCTGCCGTTCGACGCACGCACCTCCGGGCCGCGTGCCGTCTCGATCGTCAGCCGGTACTTGCCCGGCATCTTCTCTTCAACAATGACGGGCAGGCTCTGTCCGGCGCGATTCGTCACCGTGCCGCGCATCACCCGGGACCGCACTTTCTCGAGTGCGGGCCGGCCGCCAAGCGCCTGGATGTACTTGTCCACGATCTGATCGAGCGTTTCGGCCGGCCGGGCCGGGCCGCGGCCACCGGGGCCGCCACGTCCTTCGGCGCCCGCGGGCGGGCCGCCGGCGCGGCCGGCGGCGGCCGGCGTCTGTGCCGGTCGTTGTGCCGCCTGCGCCCGGGCGCGAGCGGCGGCGGCGGCGATCTGCTCCGGGGTGAACGGCACGGCCAGGGGTGGAATGCGGCTGGGTTCCTGCAGCCCGTGGTGGCACGACGCGCAATTGACCGTCTGCCGTCCCTCGAAGCTCTTCGCGTTGATCGCCCGCGTCATCTCGATCATCTCGCGGGCGGTCTGCTTCATGCGCTTGTCGTCCTTCTCCATCGGCCACTCGCCCCGGGGTACCGACACGTGGCAGAACTCGCAATTCACGCCGAGCGACGCGGACACGAAGCGCATGACGCCGTCGAGCTGATCGGCTGGCAGGTCCTTCAGGACCTGGATGTTCTTGTATTTTTCCGGCGCCAGGGGCCCTTGCGGCACGGCCGGCGCCGGCTGCTGCCCGGCCGGCTGCTGCCCCGCCACCTGCGGGGCACCACCGCTCGCCCGCACCCCGAGCGTCAACGCGAAGACCGCGCCCGTCACGACGGCCCCACACGACAGCTTCATGCTCATTCCTGTTCCTGAAGACCGGTCGCCGAAGAGGGTTGGCCGCTCTCCGGCGCCATGACTGGTTGAATACTCCCGGCGGGACCGGCCTGTCTACCCGCGCCGCTCGATTTTCGCCCAGGTGTCCTTGAGGGTCACGGTCCGGTTGAACACGAGACGGCGGTCGCGCGAGTCGGGATCGACGCAAAAATACCCGATCCGCTCGAACTGGTACCGCGAGCCGGGAGCCGCGCCCGAGACGCTTGGTTCCAGCTTGCAGTCCTGCAGGACGTCGAGCGATTTCGGATTGAGTTCCGACCGGTAGTCGCCGGTCGCGCCAGGCGTCTCCGCGGTGAACAGCCGATCGTACAGGCGCACCTCGACGTCGATGGCGTGCGCCGCGGACACCCAGTGCAGCGTGGCCTTGACCTTCCGTCCGTCCGGCGCGTCGCCGCCGCGGGTGGCCGGATCGTGGCGGCAGCGGAGCTCGACGACCTCACCGCCGGCGTCCTTCACGACCTCGGTGCAGGTCACGAAATAGGCGCCGCGCAGGCGCACTTCGCGCCCCGGCGCCAGACGGAAGAATTTCCTCGGCGGATCTTCGCGGAAGTCGTCCCGCTCGATGAAGACCTCGCGCGAAAAGGGCACCTTGCGCGAGCCGGCCGAATCATCCTCCGGGTTGTTGACGATATCGAACGACTCCGACTGACCTTCCGGGTAGTTCTCGATGACGAGCCGCAGCGGAGCGAGCACGCCCATCACCCTCGGCGCCCGCCGGTTGAGATCCTCGCGGACGGCGTGCTCGAGCAGCGCGAGATCGACGGTGTTCTCGCGCTTGGCGACGCCGACGCGGTCACAGAACGTGCGGATGGCCTCGGGCGTGTAGCCCCGCCGCCGCATGCCCACGAGCGTCGGCATGCGCGGGTCGTCCCAGCCCGTGACATGCCCTTCCTCGACGAGTTCGAGCAGCTTCCGCTTGCTCATCAAGGTGTACGTCAGGTTCAGCCGCGCGAACTCGATCTGCCGCGGCTCGCCGGGGACGGGCAGGTTCTGAATCAGCCAGTCGTACAGCGGGCGGTGATCCTCGAACTCCAGCGTGCAGAGCGAGTGCGTAATGCGCTCGATCGCGTCGGACGGAGGATGGGCGAAGTCGTACATCGGGTAGATGCACCACGCGTCGCCGGTCCGATGATGGTGCGCCCTGCGGATGCGATACAGCACCGGATCGCGCAGGTTGATGTTCGGCGACGCCATGTCGATTTTCGCGCGCAGCACGTGGGCGCCGTCCTCGAACTCTCCGGCGCGCATGCGGGCGAACAGATCGAGGTTCTCCTCGATCGTCCGTCCCCGATATGGGCTGTCTTTGCCCGGCTCGGTCAGCGTGCCGCGGTGCGCTCGAGTCTCGTCCCCGGACAGGCTGTCGACATAGGCCTTTCCCGCCCGGATGAGATGGGTGGCGTATTCGTACAGTTGCTCGAAGTAGTCGGACGCGAACAGCGGCTCGTCGGTCCACTCGAACCCGAGCCATCGGACGTCTTCCTCGATCGAGTCGACGTATTCGACGTCCTCCTTCGTGGGGTTGGTGTCGTCGAACCGCAGATTGCAGGTGCCCCCGAACTCGGCCGAGACGCCGAAGTTCAGGCAGATCGATTTCGCGTGGCCGATATGGAGGTACCCGTTCGGCTCCGGCGGAAACCGGGTCGCCACGCGCCCGCCGTTCTTTCCGTTCTTCACATCGTCGGCGACGATGGCACGGATGAAGTCGACCGCGGCCGCGGGTCCGGGCGAGAGGTCTTCTTTGGTGATGTCGGACATACAGATTAAACCCCTATTATACCGGCCGAGTGCACGGCTACACTGGGCGGAGGACGTCCGCCGACGCCGTTGTGACGGGAGTAGGGGAGGAAAGGAGGCTGGCGGGTCGCGCCGCGCATCGCGCGGCAGGATCCACGGCGATCCGGATCGGCAAGCCGCCGTGGAGTCCGAACTGGATCAGCACGATCGTTCCGATCCGCGACGGATTGATGGTCGCCCTTCGCGTCTGAGGACCGCCGCGGCGCCGGCTCTCACCTCCCACGATAGAATCTCCGTGTGCTTCCGCTGTTGTTGTCATTGCTGCTGCAGGCGCCTGGCGCGGACCGGCCGATCGACGGGCGCCGGCCCATCGACGGTCGGGGATCGCCGGCAGTCACGATTCCGCGCGTCGAGGCGGCCGTACAGGTCGATGGCGCGCTGGACGAGCCTCCATGGCAGGAAGCGACCCGGCTCGGTGGGTTCTCTCAGTACCAGCCGTCGGATAGCCGGCCGGCGGAACAGCGGACCGACGTGCTCGTGTGGTGCTCGCCCGACTCGATCTACTTCGGGATCATCGCCCACGATTCGCAACCTCCGTCGATTCGCGCCACCGTCGCCGACCGCGACAACCTCGACCGCGACGACAGCGTCACCCACGTCGATCCGGATCGATCTGTCCGTGGTGCGCTCGGCGATCTTCCGCAATCGCGACGGCAGCGAATTGGCGCGGACGATCCTGCCGCGCCTGAAGATCGAGTATCAGCCGCGGCGGTCGCTCTTCTTCCGGGTCGTGTCGGAGTACCGGGCCCAGCGTCAGGCGTCGCTCGAACATGGGCGCACGGGGGAGCCGCTGTATGTCGCGGGATCGGTTGTCGGCGAGCGTGAACAGAACAACCTGCGGCTCGACTGGCTCGCGTCGTTTGAGCCGACTCCCGGCACCGCGGCGTATTTCGGGTACGGCAGCGCGATGGAGTCGCCGGCCTCGTCCGGCTCTGGTAATCTCCGCCGCACCAACGACGGCTTCTTCCTGAAGCTCGCCTACCAGCTCCGCCGCTGAGGGGGTCACGCCCCTTAAGGGGCCTGACCCCAATCGCGTAAGTTCTGCGGCTGCAGATACTTGCGGCAGCGTTTTTGTCACGCATTGTCGCGCGATTCGAGGGCGTGGATGCCGGAGCGCATGCCCACCCACCAGGTGCCGGCGTTGAGGAGCGCGGCCAGGGCGAAGAAGGCCATCATCAGGCCGACTTCGGACGCCGGGAGCGGGATGCCGCGCAGGCGGTACCACAGGTAGGTCGACGACGGGGAGCCGACGAGGACGATCGTCGCCAGCACAATCAAGGCGGCGGCAATCATGAACGCGATGCCGCCGTACGATCCCGCGACCTGGCTCGCGTTGTCCGCGGCAAACCTCGGGTAGCGCGCGCCGAGCCCGACCGCCAGCCCGACGAGGGCAAAGCTCATGACGAAGATCGCCGCGGCCGCGACGATCTTGATCACCGGGTCGACGCCCAGGAACTCGTTCCCGACGATCGTCAGCACCTCGGTCAGCAGCAGCACCGGCAGAAGCCCCGTCCAGAACTTCGACCAGAGAAACTCGGCGAAGGTCACCGGGGCGCTCTGAATGATCCAGAACGCACCCCCCTCTGACGACACGGCTGGAAACACGAACCGCACCGCGACCGTCGCCATCACGAAGCCGGCCATCGCCAGGTTCACCAGGCCGTACACGTTCTTCACCACGCCGCTCATGTACGGGATGCGCGACACATCCAGCACGCGGAAGTTGTACAGATACAGGAGCATCAGCGCGACCAGCAGCAGCAACTGCGACCACTGGCTGACGTCGCGCAGGAACACCTTCACGTCCTTGACGAACAGGCTGCGGCGCATGACGGACATCGGGATGGCGCGCGCGGCGGACTCCAGCCAGCGGAGCCGCGTGAACCGCGCCTTGCGCGCCTCCTGCGCCTTGCTGAACCCGGCGAAGTACCACCGCTCGCTCGCCGCGCGCACCAGCAGCATCAGCGCCAACGCCGTCGTCCACAGCGCCGCGAGGTGAAGCAGATCGCGCCCGCCCTGGAGGCTCGCAAAGAGCGCCTCACCCGCCCAGAACGACGGGAGCATCGGCGTGATCGGCGACTGGAGGCTGGCAAAGAAGTCCGTGACGTCCGGCAGCGAGCGGACGTCGAGCAGCCACTCGGGCCGGATGACGCGCAGCAGGACGATCAGACTCGCGGCAAAGAGCAGGCCCATCAGCATCAGGATGTCGCGGGCGCGGCGCGCCGGGAAGATGTTGACGAGCAGCAGCGTGACCGCCGTGCCGACGGCAACCGGGATCACGACAAACGGCACAATCGCGAGCACCGCCGTCAGGTAGAAGCCGGCGCCCGCACAGCGCGCCACGCCGACACCCGCGACGATCGGCGCGAGAAACACGATCACCATCCACGACGCCTGCCCTGTCGTCCGCATGAACCGGGCGTGGAACAAGCGCCGTGGCGCGATCGGCGCCGCGAGCAGCAGCCGGAGATCGTCCGAGAGAAAGAACGTCGAGAGCGCGGTGACGAGGCCGCTGAACGCGAGGAAGGACAGGAACGTCAGGAACAGCCAGGAGAAGCCGAGGCGGATCAGGTAATCCCCGAACTCCGCGTAGTCGGCAAGCCGCAGCGTGATCCAGAAAGCGCCAAAGGCGAGCGCGCCGACGACGACGAGCGCCAGGCCGCCGAAGATCAGCGCGCGCAGCAGGTCGCCGCGCTCGCGCCGGCGGGCACGGTTACGCGACGACCACAGCGACGGGAGCAGGAGGTAAAGGTAAGGAACCACGGCGGCCGGGGCCGCCGTGATGCTACTACGAACTGAGCGGCGACGCGGGCCAGCTTTGCAGGATGCGCATGTAGTTGCCACGCTCGAACGCCTGCGGGTCCGGGCTGCGCATCAGGTTCATGCTGCCCTGCGCCTGGCGCAGCGACGCGTACTCATGCGCGTCGAGCCAGCGCTCGAGATCGCTCAGCACGATCGCGAGATACCCCGGGCCGTGTTCCAGCAGCGCCGCGACGATCTGCACGGCATCGGCCCCCGCCATGATGGCCTTCAACGCGTCGATGCCCGTGTGCACGCCTCCGGTCGCCGCGAGCGACGCCCTGACGCGGCCCGACAGGATCGCGAGCCAGCGAAGCCGCAGCAACAGGTCGCTCGACGTCGACAGCGCCAGCCGGGGCACCGTCTCCAGCGTGTCGGGCTCGATGTCCGGCTGATAGAAGCGGTTGAACAGCACCAGCCCGTCGGCGCCGACTTCGTCCAGCCGGTGCGCGAGGTTCGGCAGCGACGAAAAGAACGGCGAGAGCTTCACGGCAACCGGGATGCTGACCGATGTCTTCACGAGGCGGACGGTCTCGAGCAGCCGCCGCTCGACATCGGCGCCGCTTTCGCGCTCCTCGGTCGCCACGTGATAGAAATTCAGCTCCAGGGCGTCGGCGCCGGCCGCCTGCATTTCCGCCGCGTAGCTGGTCCAGCCGAGCGGGGTCGTCCCGTTCAGCGACGCGATCACCGGCACGCCGACCATCTCCTTGATCCGACGTACCTGTTCAAGATAGCGATCCGGCCCGAACACGAACTCGTCGGGGCTCGGGAGATACGTCAGCGCCTCGGCGAACGCGTGCTCGTGCGCGCGCACGTGCATCTCGTCGGCGAGACGCTCGCGTGTGATCTGCTCCTCGAACAGCGACCGCAGGACGATCGCCGACGCGCCCGCGTCCTCGAGACGCCTGACCGAGCCCAGATCGTCGGCGAGCGGAGAGGCACCCGGCATCAGCGGGTGTTTCAGCTTGAGCCCGAGATACGTGGTCGAAAGGTCCATTGAACGCTCCGGTAACGATTGACGCCCGACGCCGGGCCCGAGGGGCCCGGCCTGCCTGCGCCGGCCCTACGAGGGCCGGCCTACTTGGTGGTTTCCCGCTTCGCGGCGAGGGTCTCATACATCGCGAACCGCTGCCGGTTACCCTCCTGCGCCGCGTCCAGAAGCTCCTTGAACCGCTCCGGCGTCGCCTGCTCGACCATGCTGTACCGCGACTCGTTGCGGACGTACTTCCTGAGGTCGATCTTCGCGGCGCCCGATTCGAGCACCAGCGGGTTCTCCCCGAGCGAGTTGCGGCGCGGATCGAACCGGAACAGCGGCCAGTGGCCGGAGTCGACCGCCAGCTTCTGCTGCTCGAGCCCGAACGCCAGGTCGTAGCCGTGCGCGATGCAGTGCGAATACGCGATGACGATCGACGCGCCCGGATACGACTCGGCATCGACAATCGCCCTGACGGTCTGCGCGTCCTTCGCGCCGAACGCCACGTGCGCGACGTAGACGTTGCCGTAAGCCATCGCCATCAGCGCCAGGTCCTTCTTCTGCGTCGCCTTGCCCGCCGTCGCGAACTTCGCGGCCGCGCCCATCGGCGTCGCCTTGGACTGCTGGCCGCCGGTGTTCGAATACACCTCGGTATCGAGCACGAGGACGTTCACGTTGCGTCCGGTCGAGAGCACGTGATCGAGGCCGCCGTAGCCGATGTCGTACGCCCAGCCGTCACCGCCGACGATCCAGACGCTCTTGACGACCAGGTAATCCGCGAGCTGCTGGAGCCGCGTCGCGTCGTTGTCGGTGCGGCCCGCAATCGCTTTCTTCAGCTCGACCACACGGGCGCGCTGCGCCTGGATGCCGGCCTCACTGGTCTGGTCCGCCGCGAGAAGGCCAGACGCCAGCGCGTCGCCAATGACTCCGCCGCCGGCCAGCCGCTTCACCAGGTCGCGCGCCTGGTCGGCGTGCTTGTCGACCGCGAGCCGCAGTCCGAGCCCGAACTCCGCGTTGTCCTCGAACAGCGAGTTCGACCAGGCAGGTCCGCGTCCCTCGCAGTTGACGGTGTAGGGCGTCGTCGGCAGGTTGGCGCCGTAGATCGACGAGCAGCCGGTCGCGTTGGCGATCATCGTGCGATCGCCGAAGAGCTGCGTGACCAGCTTGATGTACGGGGTCTCGCCGCATCCCGCGCACGCGCCCGAGTACTCGAACAGCGGCTGCAGGAACTGCGTGCCCTTGATGTCCGACTTGATCGCCGTGCGATCGACCTCGGGCAGGTTCAGGAAGAACTCGTAGTTGGCGGCTTCGCTCTCCCGCAGCGGACGCTGCGGCACCATGTCGAGCGACTTGTGCTTCGGATTCGACTTGTCCTTGGCCGGGCACACCATGACGCACAGCGTGCAGCCCGTGCAATCCTCGGGCGCCACCTGGATGGTGTACTTCTGCCCCTTGAACTCGTTCCCCTTGAAGTCCATCGACTTGAACGTGGACGGCGAGCCTTCCAGCGTGTCGGACGGATAGACCTTGGCGCGGATGGCGGCATGCGGGCAGACGAGGGCGCACTTGTTGCACTGGATGCAAATCGACTCGTCCCACTGCGGGATCTCCGCGGCGATGTTCCGCTTTTCCCACTTGGTCGTTCCGCTCGGCCACGTGCCATCCACCGGGAACGCGCTCACCGGGAGGAGGTCTCCCTTGTTGGCCATCATCACCGCGGTCACGCGCTTGACGAAGTCCGGCGCGTCGTCGCTGACGACCGGCGGCATGCGGCGCCCGGCGGACACGCGCGCAGGCACCGGGACCTCGTGCAGGTGCGCGAGCGCCTGGTCCACCGCCGCGTAGTTGGCCTGCACGACCTGCTCGCCGCGCTTGCCGTACGTCTTCTTGATCGCTTCCTTGATCTTCCTGATCGCCTCGTCCTTCGGCAGCACGCCGGAGATGGCGAAGAAGCAGGTCTGCATGATCGTGTTGATGCGCGTTCCCATCCCGGCGTCGCGCGCGACCGAGTAGCCGTCGATCACGTAGAACTTCACGCGCTTCTCGATGATCTGCTCCTGCACCTCCGACGACAGCTCGTCCCACACCTGCTCGGGGCTGAACGGCGCGTTCAGCAGGAACACGGCGCCCGGCTCGGCATAGCCGAGCACGTCGTACTTGTCCATGAACTCGTACTGGTGACACGCGACGAAGCTCGCGCGCTGCACGAGATAGGAGGACTGGATCGGCTTCGGGCCGAAGCGGAGGTGCGAGATCGTGATGGCGCCGGCCTTCTTCGAGTCGTACACGAAGTAGCCCTGCGCGAAGTTGTCGGTCTCCTCGCCGATGATCTTGATCGAGTTCTTGTTCGCCCCGACGGTCCCGTCCGATCCGAGACCGAAGAACACGGCGCGCACCAGCCCCCTGGCCGTCGATTCGATCTCGAACGACGGATCCACCTTCAGCGAGAGGTGCGTCACGTCGTCCATGATGCCGACCGTGAAATGCGGCTTCGGACGGCTGGCCGACAGCTCGTCGAGCACCGCGTTGACCTGCGCGGGCGTGAACTCCTTCGAGGACAACCCGTAGCGGCCGCCGATCACGAGCGGCGCGAACGCCGGCGCGACCAGGCCCGCCACCCGCGCCTCCACCAGCGCCGAGACGACGTCGACGTAGAGCGGCTCGCCGACCGCGCCCGGCTCCTTCGTGCGGTCCAGAACCGCGATGGAGCGGACCGTCGGCGGAAGCGAGGCGGCAAACGCGGCAATCGAGAACGGACGATAGAGCCGCACCTTGATCAGGCCGACCTTCTGCCCCTCCGCGACGAGCCGGATCACCGTTTCGTGGGCCGCTTCCGCGCCGGATCCCATCATCACGACGACGCGTTCCGCCTGCGGGTGTCCGACGTAATCGAACAAGTGATACTGGCGGCCGACGCGCGCGGCAAACCGATCGAAAGTCTCCTGCACGATGTCCGGGCAGACGTCGTAGAACTGGTTGCAGGCCTCGCGCGCCTGGAAAAAGGCGTCGGGGTTCTGCGCGGTGCCGCGAATCACCGGGCGGTCCGGCGAGAGCGCGCGGGCGCGGTGCGCCGCGACGAGCTCGTCGGGAATCATGTCGTGCAGATCGTCGTCGGCCAGCTCCTCGATCTTGCTGACCTCGTGCGACGTGCGGAAGCCGTCGAAGAAGTGAAGGAACGGCACGCGGGCGCGGAGCGTGGCGGCCTGCGCGACGAGCGCGAGATCGTGCGCCTCCTGCACCGAGCCCGAGCAGAGCAGCGCGACGCCGGTCTGTCGGCACGCCATCACGTCGGAATGGTCGCCGAAGATCGAGAGCGCGTGCGTCGCGAGCGTGCGCGCCGAGACGTGCATCGCATACGAGGTCAGCTCCCCCGCAATCTTGTACAGATTCGGGATCATCAGGAGCAGCCCCTGGCTCGCCGTGAATGTCGTCGCGAGCGCGCCGGCCTGGAGCGCGCCGTGGACGGCGCCAGACGCGCCCCCCTCGGACTGCATCTCGATGACTTCCGGGACGATGCCCCAGATATTGCGGCGCCCCTTCGCGGACCACTCGTCGGCGAACTCGCCCATGTTCGACGAAGGGGTGATGGGATAGATCGCAATGACTTCGTTCGTGCGATGCGCGACCGACGCGGTCGCCTCGTTGCCGTCAACCGTTATCCACCGGCGTGCCATGAAATGGATCTCCGTACGCGGTCGGGAAGGCCGCAGAAAGCGAGAAATCAGGTGATCGGTCGAGATGACCGCAACCGGCGTGCCACGGGTGAGGGGTGCGACCGAGGGGCGGAATCCGGGGGTCGGGCGATGAGAATCGTGGGGATCCGAGCAACGGAATCCGGGCACTGCCGAAAATCCGTCAACCTGGGCGCGCACGGCGCGCCTGCGAGGGAGCGGCGCGGGGCGTAGGGGCCTCGCAAGCGACCGAGCCGGGGTCCAGGGCGGAGCCCCGGCCCACTAAACGATTTCGTCGATTTCCTGGAGCGCGCTGCCGCCGGTGAGCTTGAGGAAGACCGGCGTGAGCTGCTCGTCGGCCCCGCCGGCCATCACGCGCAGCTCGTCAACCGTCCCTCGCGCGATGATGCGCCCCTTGAGAATGATGCTGATGCGGTCGCACATCTCCTCGGCGACCTCCAGCGTGTGCGTGCTCATGAGGATCGCCACGCCGTGCTGACTCATTCGCCGGAACACGTCCTTGATCAACCGCGCGCCGCGCGGATCCAGGCCGATCATCGGCTCGTCGACGACCACCGCGCGCGGACGGTGCAGAAACGCGGCGCTCATCACGAGCCGCTGCTTCATGCCATGGGAGAAGCTCTCGACGAGCTCCCCCTCCCACCGTGACAGCTCGAACAGTTCCAGCATCTCGCGTATCCGCTGGGTGACGCCGTCGCCGTCAAGGCCGTAGAGTCCCGCATGAAACCGCAGGAACTCGCCCGCAGTGAGCTTCTCGTAAATGAACGGCCGGTCCGGAATGAACCCGAGCGATGCCTTGGCCGCCTCCGCCTCGGTCGCGAGATCGTGCCCGTTGACGACGACGCGTCCGGAGGTGGGCTTCAGCAGTCCCGCGATGATCTTGATCGTCGTGGTCTTCCCCGCGCCGTTCGGGCCGAGGAACCCGTGTATCTCGCCGGGCGCCACCTCCAGGCTGACGTCGTCCACCGCGGTGAACGCGCCGTATGTCTTGACCAGATGATGCGTGGCAATCATCGGCGCCTCGAGGGCTCGGTCAGCGTCCAGCAGTTTCCCGCGCGTGCAGGCAAGGCGATCGACAGCGGCGTCCTGTCCATCACCGGCCTGCCCGCGAGGATCGGGATCGAGTTCGGCGCGAGCTGCACGTCGAGCACGGTCATCTTGAGGCGCCCCACGAGCGGCAGGATCGCCGCCTGCTTGTCGAGCCCTCCCCGCGCGAGCCGCAGGTGCGTGCCGTCCGCCGGGAACTCGTTCAGCGTCGGATCGACGGGCAGCCACAACCCGCGCCCGTCGGGTTCGTCCAGGTACACCTCGGGCCACGCGTGGTAGTAGAAGGCGCCGCGCACGAGCACGAGGCCGACGGCGATGCGGGCCGGAATGCCCGCCGCCCGTGCCATCGCGACGTACAACGCCGTGTGCTCGTTGCAATCCCCGACCTTCGTTCGCAGCACTTCTCGCGCGGACGGCAGGCTGATCGTCGGCTTCTTCTCGAGCAGCGCGTTGACGTAGCGCGTCAGCGCCTCGGCGCGCGCGCGGCTGCCCACGACATGCCGCACCGCCGCTTCGCTTTCCTTGACGATCTCCGGCGCGTCGCTCTCGATGAGCGGCTCCGGCCGCAGGTACCGCGTGCGGTCGGGATCGGCCGGTCCGGGTTTCAACTGCTGCGGATCGACAATCTCGAGCACGTTGCCATCGAGCCGCTGGCCAACCCCCTGCAGGTCGGGACTGGACAGATCCGCGCCGTCGAGACGAATGCGCATGAGCCTGACGTCGCGCGGCTGATCGATCCGCTGCCTCATCGTCGGCACGATGGCGGCGCTCTCGAGCAGGTCGGTACGGCCACGGTCGCTGACGGCCATCACGCGCGCGGTGCGCGGCGACTCGGCGACGGAAATGAGCCCCATCGGGCTCTCTTCGCGCAGCACTTCGCCGGTGTCCGTGATCCACGAGGTCGTGCGCAGTCCAGCGAACTCCATCTCGACACGGAAGGCGGGAATCGGGCGGCCGTAGGTCATCGACCGCTGCAGCTCGCGGCTGCCGACCCCGATCCGGATCGGCGCGTTGCCGAGCGTGGCGGGATCGAAGATCGTCCACTGGTACCGCCGGCCCGTGACGAGGCCGGCCGACGCCAGGCGCCGCGGCAGGTTCAGCGCCAGCATCGGCGGTTCGCTCAGCACGCGCTCCTCGCTGCGCGTCCCCGATGACGTGGTGGTTGTCAGCGTCAGACGGCTGCCGTCGACGCGTCCGTTGATGTTGATGGCGCCGGTACCCGGATCGAGCGAGAACTCGAAGCTGCGCAGCGCGAACGCGCCGCCCACACGCGCGGACGTCCGGATGCGCGCGTGGCTGATCGAGCCAAGCAGCGACATCTGCAGTCGGGCATCTTCCTGGATTTGGAACCCGTCGCCATCCGGCACGGTCTGGCTCACGGTGAACCCGATCTTCTCGCCGCGGTAGTACACGCCGCGCCACTCGGCGCTCGTGCCGTACCGCGCAAGGTCAGCGCCCAGGCTCGTGGAGGAGGCCTCGAGGTAGGACTTGTTGACGAGCACCGCCATCGTGGCAAGCCACGCGAGCAGAAGCCCCAACGAGATGGGTCTCGTGACCGCGAGCGGCAGCGGCCGCAGGATCTTCACTCGTGGATTATAGCGGTCGAACGCTGCCGTGGCTCGTGGCTCGTGGCTCGTGGCTCGTGGCTCGTGGCTCGTGCTCGTGGCTCGTGCTCGTGGCTCGGGGCTCGTGGCTCGGGGCTCGGGGCTCGTGCTCGTGGCTCGTGCTCGTGGCTCGGGGCTCGTGGCTCGGGGCTCGGGGCTCGTGCTCGTGGCTCGTGCTCGTGGCTCGGGGCTCGGAGCTCGGGGCGATCCTAGAGGGCTGCGCTACACCTCCGCGCGGTGGGTAGCGCAGGGCTTTAGCCCTGCCGACGCGCGTCAGTCTGCCGCCATGTGGTCTTCGAACTCGTCCCACTCCGACTCGTTCCACCACGAGCGCTCGAGGCCGGGACATCCTTCGACGAGGGCGGGACAGCAGACGCAGCCGTCGCCGCGGATCGCATCGATGTCCTCCACGGGCGGATAGCGGAGGACAAGGGCCTGGCCCGACGCCATCGCGTCGCGCTCATCGTCGGTCATCTCACGCGAGGGCAGCTCGAGCACACCGTGCCTGCGCAGCCGCGCCTCGCTTTCGGGGAACAGCACGGAGTTCTCGGCGTCGATGTGATGCCAGAGCGCGCGCGAGTACTCGACGGCGAGGCGCTTCAGCTCGCGGCCGGCGTCCTCGCCCAGCGGATCGAGACCGATCACCGCCTCGATCCGATCCAGCAGGGCGAGCGTCGCGCGGTGGTCGTCGCGCAGCGTGGCGATCGGCCCTTCTTCGGGCAGTTGCGCGCGGTGAAGCAGCGCCTCGAAGAGCGTGTCTTCCTCGCGCGCGTGGTGAAAGTGGCCGGCGTAGAGCCGCAGGAAGCGAATCAGTCCTGGACCGTCACCGGGATCGCCGGCGCCGGCGATCCTCAGGTCGACGTACGTGCGAAGCGAACCGACGACCGCGTCGATCACCTCGTGCTCGGCCCGAAGCTCGTCTATCAGGCGCATGCCGTCCTTTCTCTCTGGGGGGCTTCGCCCCGCCAGACCCCCCTGCGCGCTCGCTCGCGGGGACCCCGCGATCCCCACTCCGCTCGCGCGGCTCACTCACGGCG
>Ga0156017_1008_pt1 | contig 13808 bp, 9 predicted proteins | sample RifCSPlowO2_02_FD_107671 | JGI IMG/M metagenome (GOLD analysis project Ga0156017, IMG submission 107671) | Acidobacteria bacterium RIFCSPLOWO2_02_FULL_67_36
CCTTCGGCTTCCAGGCGGAACTGTCCGCCGCAGGCAAGCCCGTGCCCGGCGCCTTCGTCTATCGCTGGCAGCCCCATCCGGAGGTCGCCTACGCACCATTCGAGGACGCGGGCACGCAGACGACCGCGGTCTTTACGCGGCTGGGTCGCACACGCGTCTGGGTAGAGGTCTTGAGGAAGGAAGGGCCTGTTCTGGCGACCGTGGCCGAGTCCGATCAGATCGAGATCGACGTCGTCGGACCGCAGCTCTCTCTGACGGCCAACCCGTCCCCGCCCTATCCGGGACAGGAAGTGCGCATCAACGTCACCATGAGTCCGGCCATTCCCGACAAGTACGTCACTTTCTGGTGGGAGATCCAGGGCAACGCGTTGAACGCGGGACCGGTGGTCGTTGGGGACGACTACTCCCGCGCCTACACCTATAAGCCCAAGGACACGACGCCGGTGACGGTGACGGCCCATGCCAAGGCCAAGGACGGCGGCGACGATCTCGGCGGTAAGGCCATCGTCGTCACGGCGCGTCCGCATACGGTGCAGGTCACGCCGCCGCTGGCCCGCGGGCCGAAGCCCCGGATCTGGGACCCGAAGCGGGGCGGACTCGTGGAGGTCGACTCGCAACTGGCCGTATTCCAGGACGTGAGCATGCGCGCCGACGTGACGCCGGCGCCCATCAACCAGCCGGTGCGCTACCAGTGGACCGTGTCGCCAGAGGGCTGCACGATCTCCAATCCCATCTCGCAGGAGCCGACATTCAACTGCTCGCAGACCGGCGATTTTGCCGCGCTGGTGACCGTGCGAGACAACCTTGGCGCCACGCTCGGCGCGGGAACCGGGAGTATCCCGGTCAGCATCTCACAGGCCGCCTTGCAGAACAGCCAGACGCAGGCGGCGGCCGCGCAACAGCAGTCCGCGCAGGAAGAGGCGAAGCTGGGCACCGGCCTGCGTCTCAGAAGTGAGGGCATCGAGCTGCAGAAGCAGGGCAAGCTGCGCGAGGCCGCCGCGAAGTACCGCGAGAGCCTGTCGTACCGCTCGGATGCCGAACTGGAGACCATCGTCCCGCAACTGGAGACCGAGGCTGCGCGGCGCGAGAAAGCCGCGCAGCAGCAGCAGGCGCGGCTGGCCACCGGCCTGCGTCTCAGAAGTGAGGGCATCGAGCTGCAGAAGAAGGGCAAGCTGCGCGAGGCCGCCGCGAAGTACCGCGAGAGCCTGTCGTACCGCCCGGATCCCGAACTGGAGACCATCATCCCGCAGCTGGAGGCCGAGGCGGCCGCCAAAGACAAGCAGAAGAAGTCGGGTTGGGAAGCGGCACTCGGGGCCATCGCGGGGGAGATCGATGCTCAGTTGGGCCGCGAGCGGGCAGAGGCGGCACGCCGCGAACAGGAGGAAGCCGCGCGCCGCCAGCGCGACGAAGCGGAGCGCCGCCAGCGGGAGGAGGCGGAGAAGAAGAATCGTCCGCCGCAGACACCGCCGGCCACAACGAGCCAGCCACCGGCTCCGCGCCCGCCGGCGACACAGGCGCCGCCCAGAGAGGGGCCGGCGCAAGCCCCGTCCCCTCAGCCGCAGGCGTGCTCGCTGACTGGGGAGTGGCATCAAGTCCTGACGGCCAGGCCGGAATGTTCCGCTTTCAGCTTGAGGTACATCTTGCGCCAGGACGGGACAAACATCTCAGGCACCAAACGCGAGACCGTGAAGTGCGGCGGCGACAATCCCTTCGAGAACTATGACGCGAGCTTCCCCACGACCGGCTCCGTGTCGGGCCGAGAGCTCCGACTGGTGCACGTCATCAAGCTGTTCGAGAACGTATCCAAAGGGTCCGAGCACGTCTTCGAGGCCACCGTATCGTCAGACTGCCAGACCCTGGTGGGCAGCCGTCCCGAAGACAAGGATGTGATCTATCGTCGCCGGTAGCGAGGTGCGTCATGATGACCGCACTCGGGTGTGGAGCTCGGGGACGCAGATGCGCGTCTCGTCGCTGAAAAACGGCCTCGCGGCCGACGTGCGCGGCACAGACCAGGGGCGCTACATTCAGGCTGCGTCCATCAGCGTCGGTCGCTGACGTCTATTCCCTTCGGCGCGCCAGAATGGGATCGTTGTCACGCGTCGCGAAGGCACCCGCTTCGGCCAGCGCGACGAGGATGCGAAAGGTGGCCAGTGTCAGTCCAGGTCCGGGCTCATCGCCGGCCGCACCCCGGATAGAAATCGTACGTAACCTCCCTGCTCCCCGGAACCAGGATCTGCATGCGCGCGCAACCGAGTGACCACAGTCCTATCCTCAACACCCTCGGGTGCAGACCATCCAACGTCTGGTGCTGAAGATCCTTGCCGAGGCCGCGTCCGTTGCCGCAGCGAACCTTGATCTCGGCCCGGGCCGGCCCGACAAACACCGCCCTACCCTGTCTGCCCCAGAACCACTCGAGTGTGGCCCACGCTCCAAAGTCGACAAACCGCGTCTTTCTCATCGCGCGACCTGGCGCCACTGGAACGGCTGAACCTCGCCGTCCTCACCCGGTCCTTAGTCGGCGCACGAACCGCCCGTCCGCGCTGCGTTGAAGTACGCCGGCATCCACCAGGGCCGTGAGCACTGCGCCACACGTTGGCCCGTCAAGGTCCCAGAGCCGCCGCGCCTGCTGGGGGGTGAGACGCAGGCCTGGCTGCTCCTCATAGTCGCGCGCGATCCGCTGCATGAGCACCTGCGAGACGGAGAGTCCCGAAGCCATCGAGCACCTCCGGCGTCTGCTGCCGATTCACACGGGGCGACTACGCGCCGATTCTCTTCTTCGTCGAGGCATCGAACAGCGTATACACCGGACACCAGCCCACGACGCCGGTGACGAACGCGACGACCGCGATCACCAGGAGCACGAGGCTCATGACCCCTGGCCTGGACATGAGACTCGCACTCCCCGGCCAGGTCATCCAGCCCGCGTAGCCCAACACGATGCCCGCGACAATCCGGATCACCCGATCCCACACGCCTTCATTGACCATCATGACTGTGCCTGCCTTTCTCGACAGTCCGGCCGGCCCCTCGCGTGAGGTCCTGCGAAATGGCGCTTGCCAGCTCACTCGGCCGCCGAACAGGTTTCGTAACGTCGTGATCCGGGCGCTCGGCGAAGCGGCCGAACGTCAGCTCTTCTGAACACGCGCTCGCAGACGTCAGCGGGGAGGGTCCCAGGAAAGTGAAGTGTGCCCACGAGAAGCCTCCCGTGTTGTTGCAGAGGCTTTGTGAGGGCTGGGGCTCTGCGACGGGGGACAGCCGTCGTCGGGCGGCAGTTCTCAGAAAAGTACCCTCGACCGTATACCCACGGTACCGCACTGTCAAGATCGGCCATGCCCGGTCAAGTCCTTGCGGTCGCCATCGGGCCCGACACGGTGACCGGCTGCGAGTCAGACGACAGCGCGTCGTCGCAGGCGAGCACATGGTCGAACCGTGCCTCTTGGAGTGGGAGGGTCCCGCAAGAACCCCGACCGGTGTAGACTTTCGCGCATGAAAAGCCCCTACCGCCGTCTCGCCGTTGCCATACTTGTCGCCCTTGCCGCCAGCACGCTCATCGCCCAGCGCGGCGGCCTGACCCCCGATCAGGCCACCCGCCGCCGGGATCTCGAAAAAGAGCTCCAATCAATCGCCGTCGTCGAGCGGAAGGTCATGATGCCGATGCGCGACGGCGTGCGGCTCGCGACCGACATCTACCGCCCGAAGGACGCCTCGAAGAAGGTGCCGATTGTCTGGGTGCGCACCCCGTACAACTTCAACTACTGGGACGTCCGCAACCGCGTGCCGAGCGACATGACCGCGGCGCTGAACGCGGTCAAGCGCGGCTACGCCTACGTCGTCCAGAACGAGCGCGGCCACTTCTTCTCGGAGGGGAACTACGACATCCTCGGCCCTCCGATCTCTGACGGCGACGATGCGCTGACGTGGATGGCGAGGCAGCCGTGGTCGAACGGGAAGGTGGGGACGACGGGGTGCTCGTCAACGGCCGAGTACCAGATGGCGATCGCCTCGGTCGGGAATCCCGCGTACGCGGCGATGAACGTGCAGGGGTTCGGCGCGGGGGTCGGCCGGGTGGCGCCGTATTTCGAGCAGGGAAACTGGTACCGCGGCGGCGCGGTGCAGATGCTCTTCATCACCTGGATTTACGGCGAGCAGAACCAGGTCCGCCCGATGTTTCCGCGCGATACGCCGCAGCAGGATCTGATCGACGCGTCGCGCCTGTTCGATCTCGCGCCGCAGATGCCGCCGGTGGACTGGTCGAAGGCGCTGTGGCACCTGCCGGTGCAGGACATTCTGAAGGCGGTCAACGGCCCGCGCGGCATCTACGCCGACCAGATGCCGGTCGCGACCGGCGGCAGGATGATTCAGCGCGCGCCGAACGATCCCGCCTGGTACAAGGGCGGGCTGTATCACGACAACATGCTGCTGAACGTGCCGGGGTTGTACTTCATGTCCTGGTACGACGTGTCGGTCGGACCGAACCTCGCGCTGTTCAACCACGTGCGCAAGACGGCGAAGGGAGACGTGGCGAACCAGCAGTGGGCGGTGATCGCGCCGGTGACGCACTGCGGCTACACGCGCGCGATGGAAAACACGATCGTGGGGGAGCGGAGCGTCGGCGACGCACGCCTCGATTACGCGGAGCTGACCTACGGGTTCTTCGATCGGTTCCTCAAGGAGGAGCAAAGCGAGCGTCTCAACCGACAGCCGAAGGTCCAGTACTACACCATGGGCCTGAACAAGTGGCAGACCTCGGATACCTGGCCGCCCGCCGGCGCGCAGCCGATGACGTTGTACCTGTCGAGCGGCGGCGGCGCGAACACGATGACCGGAGACGGCGTCCTGGCGGCGGAAGCGCCTGCCTCGGACAAGCCCGATGCGTTCACCTACGATCCGATGAATCCGGTCACGTCCTACGGCGGCAACGTCTGCTGCACGGGCACCGCGGTTCAGGCGGGCTCGTTCGATCAGCGGAAGATGGAGACGCGTCCCGACATCCTCGTGTACACGTCGGAACCGTTCAAGGAAGGCACTGAAGTGTCCGGACCCATCGTACCCACGCTGTACGTCTCGTCGGACGCGAAGGACACCGACTTCACCGTCAAGGTGATCGACGTGTATCCGGACGGGCACGCGTACAACCTCGACGAGTCGATCCAGCGGATGCGGTACCGCGACGGCTACGAGAAGGCGCCGGTCTGGATGGAGGCAGGGAAGGTCTACAAGGTCACGCTCCAGCCGCTGACAACGAGCAACTACTTTCCCGCGGGGCACCGGCTGCGGATCGAGGTCTCGAGCAGCAACTTCCCGCGGTTCGATCGCAACATGAACACGGGCGGCAACAACTACGACGAGGTCAAAGGGCTCGTCGCGCACAACGTCGTCCATCACTCGCGCCAGTACCCGTCGGCGATCACGATCACTGTCATCAGGAAGTAGGGTGGAACGCGCGGCGCGGATGAAGGGGCTGCGGCTTGCCGCCGCGGCGCTGGGTGTCGTTCTGGCGGCCCGGTGTGGGGGCGACGGTCCGGTCACGCCGACGCCCGGACCGCCCGGGATCACCTGTCCGGCGGACATCTCCATCAACGGCGTGACGGGAGGCTCGCAGGACGTGAGCTTCCCGGCGCCGACCGTCACCGGCGGGGCGCAGCCGGTGAGCGTGGCGTGCACGCGCGAATCGCCGTCGACCTTCACGCTGGGCGCGACGACGGTCACGTGCGTGGCGTCCGATCACCTTGGGCGTCAGGCGGCCTGTTCGTTCGGCGTGACCCTGAGTGCCGCGGTGTTGAGCGTCACCAGGTTCCTCGCCTTCGGCGACAGCTTCACGGAAGGGGAGAACGGCCGGTTGACGGCGTTCGGCACGCCTTTCCTGGACGTGCCGAATTCGTATCCGACAAAACTCGCGGCGTTGTTCGCGGCGGAATTCCCGGACCAGGGCATCGTGGTGGTGAACCGCGGGCAGTCAGGGGAGGCGGTCGAGGACGGTCTCACGCGGCTTCCTGGCGAGCTGGCGGCGGTGCGTCCCGACGCGCTGCTGCTGCTCGACGGCTACAACAACCTGCTGGACGACTGTCCCTTCGGCGAGGCGATCGGCTCGACGTGCCGGGCGACCGTGGATTACGTCGTGTCGAAGCTGCGCGACATGATTCGGACGGCCCGAGGCGCCGGCGTGCGTTACGTGTTCGTGAGCACGCTGACGCCCCCGGGGCCGGTCGTCGGTCCAGAGCCACGTGCCATCTCGCTTGACGCAGTCGCGCAGGTGAACGACCGGATCCGGCCCATGGTGCCGGCGGAAGGGGCCGTGCTCGTCGACCCGTATCCATTGTTCCTGGGCCATGAGGCGGAGTACGTGGACGAAGACGGCCTGCACCTCAGGCCCGCGGGCTACCAGGTGCTCGCCGAGACGTTCTTCTCGGCGATCAAGCAGGCGATTCCAGCGAGCTTTGGAAGATAGTTTCCAGTTCCCGGTTTCCAGCTCCCAGCCTCATCGTTCACGGCTGGAAGCTGGAGGCTGGCAACTGGAAACTGGAGCCTACGTCTCCCGGATCCAGACAATCGACTGCGGCGGCGGTGGCGCCGGTCGGGGCTGAGGCGGCGTGGCCGCGGCGGCCGCGCCGGTTCCGCGCGCCGGCTGCGGCGGCGGCGGCACGTACGGCGGCGCCGGCGGATTGCGGTTGTACCGGGTGAAGTTCGGGATCGCGTTCATCGGCGACCCGTCCGCGAACTTACTCTGGATCACGACCACGCCGCCGAGCAGGTCCGGGCGCCACTCGGCGGTCAGCGGCGCCGAGGGTGCGAGCACGCCGGCGATGTCCTGGTCGACGCGCTCGATGTTGTACACCAGCGGCCCGTACCGCAGCGCGACGCGGTCCTTGGTCGCGGCGATCTTCTCGCTCGCGTGCACGCGCTGGATCCGCATCGGCAGCACGAGCTCGATGCGGTCGCCGGCCTTCCAGCGCCTGCTGATGACGGCGTACCCGTTCGCTGCCGACGGCTTGACGGCGGCACCGTTGACGGAGACGTTGGTGATGCCGTTCGCGTCCGGTGCGCTCGAGTACAGGCTGCTCACGGCGCGGTTGGGCATCCGAATGCGGATGGCAAACGTCTTCGGGGCCGCCGGGTTGACCGTGATCGCCACCGTCCCCTTCCAGGGATAGTCGGTCTCCTGCACGAGCTCCACGTCCGTGCCCGCGACGTTGTCGATCGTCACCGCGCTTCCGGCGAACAGGTTCACGTAGATGCCGTCCGTGCCCTTCGAGTACATCCACGTCGGCAGCATCAGCAGCGTACGCGCGATGTTGCCGACGCAGCACGGGCAGGCGTGCCACGGCGTCCGCTGCGAGTTGGCGTCGAGCGGGTTCGTGTAGTAGAAGTTCCTGCCGTCGAGATCGAGCGCGCCGAGCAGCGCGTTGTACATGGTCTGCTCGTAGAGATCCGCGTACCGCGCGTCGTGATACGCGAGGTGCAGCTTCCACTGGAAGAAGATCTCGCCGCAGCTCGAGCACGCCTCGCAGTACGAGTTGTTCCGCAGCGAGTAGTTCGGCCCGAACCCCTCCGACGTCTCGCCGCTTCCGACCCCGCCCGTCAGGTAGTACTTGCGGTGGACGATGTTGTGCCAGAGGGATTTGACGGCGCTCTGATAATCCACGTCGTGGGTTTCGACGGCGACGTCCGCCATCCCCGAGTACGTGTAGACCGCGCGGACCGCGTGGCCGACCGCTTCGTACTGCTGCACGACCGGCAGGTGGCTCTGGTCGTACTCGGTCCCGCCCTTACGAAAGTCGAGCAGGAACTTCGCCAGCGCGATGTATCGGTCTCCCGGTCCCCCTTGCCCTGAGCCTGTCGAAGGACCTCCCTCGATTTCGTTGACGAACCGGCCGAAGCGCACGAGCGCCTGCTCCATCTCCTGGTGGCCGTCGAACCACTCCTGCTTCGGCGGCGGCCCGATGTGATCCGCCCAGCAGTCCGCGAGCTTCTTCGCCGCGTTGTACAGGCGCGCGTCCTTGTGATCGGTCATCGTGTAGTGATTGATGGCCGACTCGATGAAGTAGCCCGCGGTGTAGCCCTCGTGATTGCCGCGTCCCTGCGCCGTCCAGCGATCCGGCCAGCGCTGCGGGTCGCGCAGCGTGAACGCGGTCTGGAGGTACCCGTCCGGGTGCTGCGCGGCGAGGATCTTCGGGATCCAGTCCTCGAGCGTGGCGCGCATCCTGTCCTGCGCCGCCACGATCTCCTTGTCGCCGCGCGGGTCGACCATCAGCGCGAGGCTCATGGCCTCGACCGTCTGGTGCACCCAGGCGTTCGAGAACACGTAGCCCTTGTGGCGGCCGTGCGGCTCGCCCCTCAGCGCCTTCGCCGCCTCGAGGAAGTTGTCGATCCCGCCCGGTCCCTGCACCAGGTCGTCGCGGTTGATCTGAGCGACGCAGTGCGGGATCCACGACGTGATGAGCGCCTTCGTCCGTGCGGCCCAGAGCGGACTGGTGATCGTGTGCCGCTTCGTGACGACCGGCGTCAGTTGCGCCGCCGGCGGCGGCAGTTCCACGGTGACCGACAGGGCGGACGCCGCCTTCGTCTGCCCGTTATCCGCCGTGGCCTGCAGCACGTAAGTCCCCGGCGTCGAGAACGTTGCCGTCGTCACGACCGCGGTCGCGTCCGCGAACGTGACGGTGCCTGGTCCGGACACCTTGCTCCACGCAACGGAAGGCGGAGGTCCGGGTGGCTCCGCAGGCGGCGTCGCGGGCGCGCCCCGGCCACCTCTGCCGCGCCGCGGCGGCTCGCCGTAGCCGACCCACCCGTTCAGATACGTCTTTCCGTGATTCATCACGACGCGATCGACGCCGGCGATCGCGTTCAGCGGAAGCGCCTGCGCGCTCAGAGCGCCGCCCTCACCGACCGCAAGTTGGACGAGCGGCGTGGCCACCGAGACGGCGGCCATCGTGCCGACCGCCTGCAGCAGTTCGCGCCGGGTCATGGTCGTGTTCGTTCCGTCGCTCATGGGGATCACCTCGGACGAGGGATGTTATCAGAAGGTAGAACGTAGAAGGTAGGTAGAGGTTTAGCGCGTTAGAGAGTATTCGACGCGTGGTGTCCCGCTGTCTCGCTGCACTCGCCCACGGCCTTCTTGCACGAAGAGCACGAAGGACACCAAGGGCACGAAGACACCATTGTTCCTGGATACGAAGGCAGAACGCAAAAGGCGGAACCGATAAACGTGCTGCTGCGCGGGCGCTATTCGACGCGCAGCGCGACGATGGGATCGACTCTGGTGGCGCGGCGGGCTGGCAGCCACACGCTCGCCAGAGCGACCGCGCCGAGTGCGAGTGGTATCAGTGTGAAAACGACAGGATCCCGCGGGGCGACGCCGAACAGGTAACTCGAGATGAAGCGGGTGACGCCGAGCGCCGATACCACGCCAATCACAAGGCCAGCGCCCGCCAGCCGGCAGCCCTCCCATAACACCATGTTGCGCAGCCGCGGGATGTCCGCGCCAAGCGCGAGGCGGATGCCCATTTCGCGCGTACGGCGCTGGACCGAGTACGCGACGACGCCGTAGGTGCCGAGCGCGGCGAGACCCGCCGCAAGCGCGGCGAATACGCCCAGCAGCCACGCCAGCAGCCGCTGAAGCCCGACCGATCGTCCGATGAGATCATCCATCGTCGCCACGCGTGTCAGGGGCAACGAGCTGTCCATCTCCCTGATCACGGCGCGGATCGACGGAAGCACCGGCGTCGAGGCCTTCCCCAGGCGAACGACCACGAACACGCCGGAGGACGCCGTCAACGGATGATAGATGGTGGGATTGGGCTCCCGTGCGGGTCCGCCGTACCGGGTGTCGGACACGACCGCGACAATCGGCAGCCAGACATTGCTGCGCCGATAGCGAATGCGCCGGCCGATCGGGTCCTCGTTCGGCCAGTGCCGGCGCGCCAGTGACTCGCTGATCGCCACGGCGGTACTCTGTTCGTCGGTTGTGAAGCCGCGGCCGCGCAGCACGCGCATCTGCATCGCGTCGAAGTAGCCGGCCGTGACCGTGGCGCTCTGCGCCGATTGCTGGCGCCACTCGGCTGGCGCCGGCTGTCCCTCGATCTCGTACCCGCTTCCCGAATACACGCCGCTCATCGGCAGCGCCGTGGTCGCCGCCGCCCCCTCGACGCCTGGCATGGCCGCAACCCGCTCGAGCAGGTCCCGGAGGAATGCGGCTTGCTGCGGCTGCGTGTAGCGCGCGGCAGGCAGCCGCAGCGAGAACGTGAGCACACGATCCGTGCGGAATCCCAGGTCCCGCGAGACGAGACGGCCGAGGCTCACGATGAGCAGGCTCGCGGCCACCAGCAGAACGGTCGCCAGCGCCACCTCGGTCACCACCATGTTGCCGAGGAAGCGGCGGTGGATCGCACCGCCGGTCCCGCCGGAACCCGCCTTGATGACACCGGCGGCGTCGGCGCCGAACGCGCGGCGCGCCGCCACGAGTCCGAAGATCCCCGTCGTCAGCGCGGCGAGCGCCGCACAAAAGACGACGGACCGCAGAGCGAGCCCGATGCCGCGCGGGAGGATCATGCCCGCGCTGAGGAGCGCGGGAAGCGTCTCGAGCACCCAGTAGCCGACGAGAAGCCCCAGCACCGCGCCAACCGACGACAACAGGCCGCTCTCCACGAGCAGTTGACGCACGAGCCGCGCGCGTGTCGCCCCGAGCGCCGATCGGATCGCGATCTCGTGCGATCGCGATGACGTGCGAACGGCCATGAGGCTCGCGACGTTCGCGCACGCAATCAGCAGGACGAGCCCGACCGAGACGCCAAGCAGCAGCAGCGGCGTACGGGCCGCGGCGCGCTCCTCCTGGCCGAGCGGACTGACGCGAATGCTCCAGCCCTTCGCATCGGCGTAGTGCTGCTCCGCCTGGCGCGCAAGCGTGTCCATCTGCGCCTGCGCCGTGCCGAGCGGGACGTCCGGACGAAGCCGGCCCACCGCCGTGTATTGATGCTGCGCCCGTCCGCTCGAGACGTAGCCCATCGGCCGCCAGAATTCGGCGCTTCTCGATTCGACCCAGAAGAAGGACGGAGGCATCACGCCGACGACGAGGTGCGGCGTCTCTCCCAGAGTGACGGTCGTCCCGACCACGCGTTGGTCGCCGCCGAACTGGCGCATCCACAGGGCGTGGCTCAGCACGATGAGGTTGGCGCGGCCCGGAAGGTCCTCGCCGGGAAGAAACGTGCGGCCGTACAGCGCGCGGGCGCCCAGCGTGTCGAAGAAGCCGTCGGTCACCCGGTTCCCGATGAAGCGCTCCGCGTCCGTGTGGAGGGTGGCGGGCATGATCGCTTCGTCGAACTCGACGAGCGCCATGCGTTCGAACGCGGGGGCGTTCGCCAGCCAGTCCTTGAACTCGCTTTGTCCGACGCCGTTCGGGCGTCCCTGGTAGACATCGTCGATCTCGACGAGACGATCGGATTGCGGGTAGGGCAGCGGCCGCAGCAACGCGGCATCGAGCAGGGTGAATATGGCGACGTTCGCGCCGATGCCGAGGGCGAGCGTCAGCACCGTGATCGAGGCGAAGGCTGGGGACTTGCCCAGCGTTCGCGCGGCGAAGCGCAGGTCCTGCAGTAGGTTGCCCGGCATGCGAAATCCTCCAGGAGAGTCCCGGGACTTGTTGCTGGCTAGACGCTCCAGCCCACCGAATGGTTGGGTCGGATCCGCCAGGTTCAGGTGCTGCCGATATTCGCGGCCTCAATCCGGGCCGAATCGACGGCATCGCCGGCGCTCCCTAGGGACCCTCCGTGGTGTCTTCCTCAATCGCGGCTGCGGAGGATCTCATCCAGTCGTGCTCCTGTGACCTCGTACGCCTTCTGCCACACGATCTCGAGACCCGAAGCCCTCTGCATGAAACCGTTCGGGTCGTTGGCTCTCACCGTCTCCACGTCGAACGTCAGGGTCGATATTTCTTTCGGGACCGGCACACGTACGACCCAATCTCCCGCCGCCGCTCCAGCCCAACGCGGAGCACCGGGACCGGCGCCGTAGGTTTGAACGATACCCCAGCCTGCGTCGGCGAGCGTCTTCCTGACCAGCATCAAAAGCACGACACCAGTCGCGAATACCACCGCGACACAGCCACCCACGAAGGCTGTCAGGGCAAGGTAAAGTGTAGGCACGATTCGGAACGCGTGTTCCTCCCAACCGGAAATCTCCCCGGGACCTTTGTCCTTCGCGATAGCAATAGCGAGAGTCACGATGAAAGGGGCGAGACCCAGGAGCACGACCAAGGGGTGGAAATAACCGAGAGCGATTCGCATGAATCGCGTAAGCCGGTTTCGCGGCCACGAGTGATCCAATCCGTTGTTCTCCTCTGGCGCCAGGGGTACGATCGACCACAGCAGCACACCACTGACGAAGGCAACCGAGAAGATCGCGTAAAGCACCCCGGGAGGACGGAACGTCGCCGATAGGCTGGGCCCCATCAATCCGACGCCGGACGAAATCAGGAATACCGAGGTGAGCGCAACAGCCGCAATGCGTTTCCATGTTCGCTCAGAGGAGGTTGATTGCTCCTCCTCCCCCTTGAGGATCGCCTCCGTGCGCGGGTATTTCCTCGGCTCGTCCGGGTCTGCAAACGTCGCCGTTCGATAGTGAACCCGTCCGCTCTCCTCGTCGATTGGAATCTGCCCGAATTGTCCGTCGAAGACGGACGCTGTTGTCTCTTCCAATATGAATCCGATTACGCGATGGTCGAGTGGCGGCAAACCGACGAATTCGCGAAACGACTGATCCTTGAAAACGAACTGCGGGTAGTTTGCCCAGATGCCGCCATCGACGATCGTGTGGAGTCGTCGAGGCGACGTCTTCCTGTGCTCCTCCACCATCAACTTGCCGGACGCGAAGGCGCCCGGCAGGCCGCTCGATGCCATCACGGCGTCGACGACCTGGCATTTCGGGGTCGTGCGATGGCTGAACACCACCTGTTCGCTGCGACTCACGTTGGCCGCGACCACGAAGAGCTCGATGCCGGTCGCCGCGAAGAGGTCCTCGAAGGTGACCGGATTCTGATCGGATCCAGCTCGCTTCCGAACTGCTTCGGTGACGAGCTTCTCCAGCCACCGGCGAAGATCCCGCTCATCGAAGGCAGCGCCGTGATCCTCCAGCCTCGTTAGGAGTCGAAGAAGGACCCAGAATCGGGAGATAGTCTTCATCAAGCCGTCAAGCCGGGTTGAGCGCGCGGGGGCATCTGCGCTGCCAGGGTTTCCAGGCTCGCCAGTGTTTCCGTTTTCACGCGCTCCGCGCTGAAGCGGCACGCGATCAGCGTTGCGGTGATTGCTCCGGCGGACGCGCCGGCGACGGCGGCGATTCGAAGTTTCCTGTCCTCAATCGCACGCAGCGCTCCAACGTATGCAACGCCTTTCGCACCGCCGCCTTCGAACACTAGGGCCAGCTCAGGTCCCGGTCCGTCTAGTGAGTTCAGGTTGGCTTCCACGGTGGGCCTCCAGAGCGGATTCTGCGCCTCGATGCGGGGGATCGCAAGGCTGACGACCTTCGTGAAAGGGAGAGCCGGGCGGGACGCCGGCACTTGCTACCCGACGATCAGTGAACGCGGCTCAGATCGCGAACCAACGTTCGCGCTGCTTTGCCGCGGTGCTGGTTGGTCGCGACCTCAGTCAGCGAACAGGCCGCTGACCGACTCGCCGTCGTGGATGCGTCGAATCGCCTCGGCGAGCAGCGCGCCCACGGACAGGACCGTCATGTTCGGCAGGCGCTTTTCCGGCGGGATCGGGACCGTGTCGGTCGTGACGATCTCGGCCACGTCCGGCTGCGCCTTTAACCGATCGATCGCC
>Ga0156017_1024_pt1 | contig 13793 bp, 11 predicted proteins | sample RifCSPlowO2_02_FD_107671 | JGI IMG/M metagenome (GOLD analysis project Ga0156017, IMG submission 107671) | Acidobacteria bacterium RIFCSPLOWO2_02_FULL_67_36
CATGTGCTTCGGCGTGCGCGACGCGATCGCGCTGGCGCTCGCCAGCGCCGAAGCCGGCCCGCTCACCATCCTCGGTGACCTGGTCCACAACCCGACCGTTCTCGGCGCGCTCGCGGCCAGGGGCATCGCCGTTGCCACCGATGTCGCGCAGGTGACGACCGACACCCTGATGGTCACCGCGCACGGTGCGTCGGCGCGGGCCCTCGCCAGCACCCGGGCGCTCGGCTTGAACGTCGTGGAGGCGACGTGTCCGCTCGTGCACGTGGCCCATCGGGCGGTGGCGGCACTCGTCCGCGATGGGTACCACGTGGTGATCATCGGGCAGCGCGATCACGTGGAGGTGCGCGGGGTGACCGGCGATCTCGACGACTTCGACGTGGTGCTCGATGAGGAGGGGGTGCTGGCGCTCGAGGAGCACCCACGCATCGGCATCGCCGCGCAGACGACGCAGTCGATCGAGAAGGTGCGGCGTCTGGTCGCGTCGATCCGGAGGCGGTTCCCGCGCTCGGATGTCCGCTTCCTCGACACGGTGTGCAAGCCGACCAAAGAGCGACAGGACGCCGCGGTCGAGCTGGCCCGCGCATCTGACGTCGTGATCGTCATCGGTGGGGAGACCAGCAACAACACGCGTGAACTGGTGAAGACGTGCGGGCGCTATTGTGCCCGCGTCCACCACGTCCAGACCGAGGCGGACCTGAGCCCGGCGTGGTTCCGCGAGGCGCACACCGTCGGTATCACCGCCGGCACGTCGACGCCGGACGCTGTCATCGATCGCGTTGAGGGGCGCATCCGGACGTTCGACCGCGGACGAGGGCTCGACGCGTTGGACATGTTAACGACGGCGGAGGGTGCCCGATGACCGCGCGCGCACGGTGGATGCTCGTCGTGACATTCGCCGCTGGAATGGCCTGGGTCGAAGCGGCCTCGGTCTACTATCTTCGCGTCATGGTCGATCGCGTCGAGCCCTATCAGCCGGACCCATTGCCGATCCGTGGCATCCTCGGAGAGGTCGAGCTCGTGCGCGAGGGCGCGACGCTGCTGATGCTGGCGATGACAGGCATGCTCGCCGGCCGAGCGTGGCGAGCCCGACTGGGCTACGCAGCGATTGCCTTCGGCTCCTGGGACATTCTGTACTACGTCTTCCTGCGCATCATCTCCGGTTGGCCCGCCTCCCTGTTCGACTGGGACATTCTCTTTCTGTTGCCGCTGCCGTGGTGGGGGCCGGTGCTCGCGCCCGTCTGCATCGCGTCACTGATGATCGTGTGGGGTACCCTCGTCACCCAATGGCAGGACCGCATCCCGGTGACTCGTTTCACGCGGGCCTCGTGGGGTGTGAGTTGGGCCGGCATCCTGCTCGCGCTGGGGGTATTCATGGCCGATTCGATTCGTGCCCGGCCCGGAGGGCCCGACACGGTTCGTCAGGTGCTGCCGACCTCTTTCAACTGGCCGGTGTTCGGCGCGGCGCTCCTGCTCATGGCCACGCCGTTGGCGCACACCGGGTGGTCCGCCTTCGCCCTTCGGCTACGGCGAGACAGGCGGTCGTTGTCGCGGCGCCGGGAGGCCGGCGGGAGCCGCCCGTTCGATACAGCGCCTTCCCGGTCAGAATGAAGAGCGTGGGGCCATCCACCGCCGGCGGCGACGACCCGACATCTTTCTGCCGTTGGGGCCCTCATCGGGTCGTGCACTGACAGCAACAAGGCGTCTCGTTGTGGTGGAGAAGCTGAAGATTGAGAGCTGAGAATCGGACCGAGACCTGGCTCGCGTGGATTGCGGTTCCCCCGTTCCTCGTGCTCCTGTTTGTTGCGGGACTCTTGATGTTCATGAACATCACTGCACAGCCCCTGCACCCGGGCCCGAACGAAGTGCCATCCGTTACCCAGTCGTCCCCATCGCCAAAGTGGGCCGACGCGGTGGAACAGGGGCGGCAACACGCCCGTGCGGGTCTCGTCGAGCAGAATCTGCCGGGACTGTCCGTCGCCGTCGGCGCCGGTGGCGACATCGTGTGGGCCGAAGGCTTTGGCTGGGCGGATCTCGAGAAGCGGCTGCCCGTCGCGCCGGATATGCGGTTCAGGATCGGGCACGCCTCCATCGCGCTCACGTCGGCCGCGGCCGGCCTGCTGCGGGAGAGAGGCCGGCTGCACCTCAACGACGAGATTCAGACGTACGTGCCCGCGTTCCCCAGGAAACTGTGGCCCGTCACACTGCGCCAGTTGATGGGACACGTGGCGGGCGTCAGGCACTACCGTAATGAAGAGGATTACATGCCCTCCGCGCACTGCGAGCGGGCGTCCGAGGGGTTGCAGAGTTTCGCGGATGACCCGCTGCGGTTCGAGCCGCAGACCCAATACCGCTATTCGACCTACGGCTGGATCCTGGTGAGCGCGGCGGTCGAAGCGGCGGCGGACGAGCCGTTCTTCACGTTCATGCGCACGCAGATCTTCGAGCCGCTCGGCATGGCCGATACGACGTCCGACTCTGCGACCGAACCGATTTCGGCTCATGTGACCTTTTACTACCCGAGATTCAGTGGAGACCCCAGTTACGGGCCCGAACTGGCGAGCACCGTCGACTACTCCTGTTTCGCGGGAGCCGGCGCGTTCCTGTCCACGCCGTCCGACCTGGTGCGGTTCGGGATGGCGGTCAGCAGCGGCACGCTGCTGAAGCCCGCCACCGTCAGAGTGCTCCAGACACCACAGCAACTGGCGTCGGGCGAGGAGACCGGCAACGGCCTCGGCTGGCTGCTCGAGACTGTTCCGCTCGCGGGCGAACCCACGCGACTGGCGAGCCATGCCAGCCGAACCCTGCTGGGTGGCTCCACGTCGTTCCTGACGTTTCCCGAACGCGGGATCGTCGTGGCCGTGACGACCAACATTTCGTTCGCGGGCACGAGGTCGATTGCCTTGAGAATCGCGCAGGCCTTCGCGGAACAGGGTCGTCCAGCGGGCAAGTGATGCGCCGGCAATCGTGGAAAGACGAAGAGGCCGCCGGGAACCATGCGATCGTGACAGGCGCGCGCGGTTCTCTCCCGGCCGGGCAGCCGCCACGCAGCAGGTGGCTACAGTTGCCAGGTCTGGCGGTATGCGTCGAGCACCCATTCTTCGGCGCGGAGTTCTTCCGGTCCCTCAGGACACGCTCAAGATGCGGTAATATGCTTACAGTTAAACGTGTCTGTAACCGTAATACCGCGGAAGCTCTCAGCGGCCGATCGTCTGCTGAGGCTCGCCAAGTCCCGTCCCGTCCTTCGGGCTCGGGATGTGGCCGGCCTGGGTATCCACACCGGAACGCTGACCCGGATGGCCAGAGCTGGTGAGATCGAACGAGTCGGCCCTGGCCGATACAAACTTCCAGCGAGGCGCCCGGCCACTGAGCATCACGACCTCGTAGTCGCCACCAGCGCGATCCCTCGGTCGGTTGTCTGCCTCGTTTCGGCGCTTCGCTTTCACAACATCGGCACGCAGCTTCCGCACCAGGTCTGGATTGCGGTTCCGCGAGGCAGTCGCGTGCCTCGGCTCGCGGCTCCGCCGCTGCGCGTGGTCAACGTCGCGCCTACGGTCTTCGACCTCGGCATCGAGGAGCATCGCATCGAGGGGCAGGTCGTGAGGGTCTACGGTGTCGCTCGCACGGTCGCAGACTGCTTCCGGTTCAGGAACACCGTCGGCCTGGACGTCGCCCTCGAGGCGCTTTCCGAAGCGTGGCGCAGCAAGCGTCTCAAGATGGACGAGCTGAACCGGATCGGCAAGAAGCTCCGCGTCCAGCGTGTCATGCAGCCATATCTCGAAACGGTCGTCCTGTGAAGCCCGGTGGCCCCAAGAACATCGTCGCCTCGATTCAAGCGCGGCTCGTCCAACGGAGCCACGAGCTCGACGTCGAGCATCAGCTCACGCATGCGCGTCACTCTGATGGCGATGCTCGGGAAAGTTCGCATCCCGCTGCAGGTGGATATCGGCGCGGGGGATGCCGTGGTGCCGCCGCCCGACACCATCGATTATCCGGGTCTGCTCGACCTTCCACGTGCTCACGTACGTGTCTATCGACCGGAAACGTCCATCGCCGAGAAGACCGAGGCGATGGTCCGTCTCGCCCTGACGAACAGCCGAATGAAAGACTTCTTCGACATCCGGCGTCTCGCTATGAGCAGGCCGTTCGACGGCGAAACCCTGCGTCTCGCGATCAAGGCGACCTTCGAAAGACGACAGACGCCGCTGCCTTCAGAACCGCCGCTCGCTCTGACGTCTGAGTTCGCGACCGATCCACAGAAGGGCCGCCTATGGGACGCGTTCGTAGGCCGCATCCGGGGCGCCGAACACCCAGACCTCTCCGAGGTTATCGATACACTGAGAGCCTTCCTCTGGCCGGCACTCCTGGCCGCCGCAACGAATGGGCCTTGGCAGCGCGGGTGGAAGCCCGGCGGCCCATGGTCCGAGGCCCGATCTCGCCCATGACGATCCTCGCAGCAGACAGTGATTGCGCAAGCTCCGCCACAACCTCTGCGATCACGACCACCCTGCCGCTGAGCGGTGCCCGTGCGACGAGTGCGCAATACACTCGCATTCAGGTGGGCGTTGCGCTACTTTCTGCCAGAGTCCAAGTCAGAGAGAGGTCCTCAATGAAGTCAGTTGGGCGAACGTTGCTGGCAGTAGTCGCCGGGATGGCGCTGGCGTTCGCGCTGGTCGTGGCGGTCGAGTGGTTCAGCTCCGTCGTCCACCCACTCCCTGCCGATTTCAACGGGAACATGGGTGAGCACGTGAGGCGTTATCCGCATTGGATCCTGGGAGTCGTCGTGCTGGCGTGGGGGGCAACATCCACAGCCGCCACCTGGGTCGCATCGAGAGTTGGTGGCCGGCTGGCTGGAATCATTGTCGCGCTGTTGCTCGCGTGGGCCCTCATCTTCAACCTGACGATGCTGCCGTATGCCACGTGGTTCAAGATCGCGATGTTCAGTGCCTTCCCGATCGCCTGCCTGCTTGGCATCTGGTACGGCAGGCGGGTTCCCTCACCTGCGGCTGCGGACGGCAGGTTGGCACGTCACTGATCCGCGCGCATCGTCTTCACGAGTTGCAGGACGCAGGCTTCTCGCTCAAATCTCACGCGATGCTCACGGAACGCTGAAGACTCTGGCGGCTCGAACGCCCATGCTCCAGGTGTTGTGTCCGGCAGCTTCGAAATTACATGTTCGTAACGTATCAGATGGGGATCGGAGGAGCATATGAGTGACGACCACGTTTCGGCGCAGGACGGGGGCGTGATTGGGCAGGTGCTCGTGGGGGCGACTCGCCTCTACGCCGTGCCACGCGCCTCCGCCGCGGCGTTGCTCGTGGCGGGCGTGATACTCGGCGCGGTGGGCGACGGCCTGCTGCGCGCTCCCGGCCCTCCGGGTTTGAACCTGTCGCTATGGATCGGGTCGGTCGCGGTCGCCGCGCTCGCGCTGCATCGCCGCGCGGCGCTCGCACGCGATCGCGGGCGCGTCGCGTGGCTGGCGATCGGCGTCGCGTTCGCGGCCGGACTCGCGTGGCGCGACGCTCCGGCGCTGAAGCTGCTCGCGCTGGCCTGCGCCACGTTGATCTTCGCGATCGCGGCTCATCGTCTCACCGCGGCCTGGGTGCGCCGCGCGGGTGTGCTTCGATACGCCGGCGCGCTGGCGCTGGGCGCACTGCACGCGTGGACGGCTGCGCCGCTTGCGCTCGTGGATGCGGCGCGGTCCACACCGCGTGCTGCGGCCGGCCGCGCGGGCGGGTGGCGCAGTGCCGCGGCCATCGCGCGCGGCCTCCTGATCGCCGCGCCCCTCGTCGCGGTGTTCGGGGCGCTCTTCATGTCGGCCGATGCCATGTTCGCCCGGCTGGTGACGAACGTCTTTCGTTTCGACTTCGAGTGGATCGCGGGTCACGTCCTGCTGTTCTCGATCTGCGCGTGGCTCTCGACCGGGTACCTTCGCGGATTTCTGTCCGGGACCGACCTGCCGTGGTGGTCCGCAGATCGCGGGCAAGGGACGGATGACCGAGGCGTGCCGGCGCCGAAATGGCTGGCGCTTGGGATGACCGAAGTCGCGACGGCGCTGGCTGCGATCGATCTGCTGTTCCTGATCTTCGTGATCGTGCAGTTCCGGTACCTCTTCGGCGCCGACACGATCGTCCAAATCACGCCCAACCTGACGTATGCCGACTACGCACGGCACGGCTTCTTCGAGCTGGTCTTCGCGGTGGTCCTCGTCGTCCCGGTCCTGCTGGCTGCCGACTCGCTACTCGATCGTCGCAGCCGGCGCGATGCCCTCCTGTTTTGCGGTCTTGCCGGCGTGCAGATCGGGCTGGTGCTCGCGATTGCCGCGTCGGCGCTCCAGCGGCTGCGCCTCTACCACGCCAGCTACGGACTCACCGAGTCGCGGCTCTATGCGATGGTGCTGCTGATCTGGATCTGTCTGATCCTGTTCTGGCTCGCCGCGACCATCCTGCGTGGCCGCCGTGACTCGTTCGCGTTCGGGACGCTGGCATCCGGCCTTGCGACGGTCGCGCTGCTGCTCGCGATCAACCCGGACGCCGTCATCGCGCGCGCGAACGTGGCGCGAATGGCGTCGACGGACGCGGCAGTCCGGTTTGACGTGGCGTACGCGACGTCGCTGAGCGCCGACGCGGTCCCCGTGCTGATCGATGCGTTGCCCTCTCTACCGCGCGATGTCCGGTGTCCCCTCGCGCGCCACATGCTGCGGGACTGGCCGCCGGACCGCAGTCGTCCGATCCGCAGCTGGAACTGGTCAACGGCGCGGGCGAGCGACGCGGTGCGCGAGCACGAGGCGCAGCTGCGGTCGATGGTGGGACCGGATCAGAAATGCGCGGCGCCGCGACCATGACGCCGGCCCGAATCACGACAGCATCCGGCGAAGCCTCGCCGCAAGAGTGATCGCACCATGCGGACACGCCTCGCCATCCTCGATGTCCCAGATAGCCGACAGTACCGCCTGCGTGTACGCCCATCGGAGAATACGGTGGGCGCTCGCGCCGAGCGTCCGCGCCAATATTTCAACGCGGTTTTCGACGACACCGAGCGACGTAAATAGATCCGGGTCCTCGACCGGGTTTCTGAGGACCGCGCCGCATTCGTACTCCACTTCGGCGACCACGCCCTTTGGATCGATTGCCAGCCAGCCCCGTCTCGCGTCGCGCAAGACGTTGTAATGGTGAAGGTCGCCATGCAGCAGCCGCACCTCTCGTTGGGAGTTCTCGAGCTCCATGTACGCGCCGTGCGCGTCTTGAACCAGGTCGCGCGAAATCTGTTCGTCTCCAGATTGCAGGTACCCGGTGAACGCTTTCGCCCAGTCGTGAACTGTTGGACATTGGCTCGAAGCGGACGTGGGAGACATCTGTTTGATGACCTTCGCCAGGATTGCCGTTGCCTCAGCATCGCGGCCACTGGTGGCCAGGGGGACGAGGGATTCGCCTGGCATCGCGCGTTCCAGAAGCATGCCGCCGGCGACGAATTCGTAAATCCGGACGACACCGTGCCCTTGAAAGGCTTGAAGGATCTCCCCGGAATCCCATTCGTCGCCCTCGCGCCTGATTACTTTCAGCACGACGGGCCGCCCGCGACGTGAGCCGAACGCCAGCACCGATGTCTCGGTTTCCCACGTGGTGCCGACGGCCACGTCCCAACGGCGGCTGAGCATCACCAGCCGGTCACGCGCGTCGTCGCTCATCTGTTGTGACTCCGACAGTCGGATGGATCTAATATGCCCACGGTCAACATGAAAACAGAAATCAATCTCCCGCTGATGCTCGCACTAGCACTCACGGTGACTGGCGCCACACTGACGACGGCTACACAGCGAGGACGCAATGCGCCTCCGCCCAGGCCGAAAGGCCCATGCGACATCTACGCCGCCGCCGGCGACCCCTGCGTGGCCGCCCACAGCACCACGCGCGCGCTGTACGCCTCCTACAACGGCCCGCTCTATCAGGTCCTGCGACAGTCGGACGGCAAGACCCTGGACATCGGCGTCGTCCAGCCCCTCGCGTCGCCAGTGCCGGATGCGGGCGGATACGCCAACGCGGCCGCGCAGGACGCGTTCTGCGCCAACACGTACTGCTGGATCACCACCATCTACGATCAATCCCCGAAGCACAACGATCTCACCCAGGCGCCTCGCGGCGGCTTCAGCGGCCCGGCCATGGGCGGGTCCAACAATCTTCCGGTCGCCGACATGGCGCCGATCACGATCATGGGCCACAAGGTCTACGGCGTCTTCATCGCGCCGGGCATGGGCCTCCGGCAGAACGACGCGAAGGGGACTGCGGTTGACGACCAGGCGGAAGGGCAGTACTGGGTCATCAACGGCCAGCACTACAACTCCGGCTGCTGTTTCGACTACGGCAACGCCGAGATCGACAGCCGCGACGACGGCAACGGCACCATGGAAACCACGTACTACGGCAACGCCACCGGGTGGTATCACGGCAACCCGCCCGGCCCGTGGATCATGACCGACCAGGAGAACAACCTCGTTGGTTGTGTCAATCCGGATGGATCCAGACTCTGCGCGAACCTGCCGAACATCACCTGGCGATTCGTGACCGCGATCGCGAAGGGCGAACCGCACCACTGGACTTCCATGGGCGGCGACGCGCAGAAGGGCGCCCTGTCGGTCATGTTCGACGGACCGCGCGTCGATCACACCTACGACCCGATGCGAAAACAAGGGGCCATTCTCCTGGGCAACGGCGGCGACAACAGCAACGGCTCGCAGGGCACCTTCTACGAAGGAGCGATGACGGCCGCGGGCACGTTCCCGACTGACGCGACCGACCAACTGATACAGGCCAACGTCGTGGCTGCGAAGTACGACGTGGCGCGCCTGAACCTGGCGCCGGCATCGGCAACCGCCACTCCGCCGGGACTCCAGACGTTCTCACCGGGGTCGTCACAGGACACCACTGTGACGTTCACGAATACGACGGGGGGGCCCGCGACGGCCGTCACGTTGAGCATTTCCGTGCCCAGGCAGTGGACCTCCTCCGTTGCGGGCACGACCAGGACATCGGTGACGAACGCTGATCCGGTGGCGCCTGGCGCCAGCGTGAGCGCGACTTTCAAGGTCACGTCGGGACCCGCGGCGTTCAACGGCGACTTGATTGGCAACGTCTCGTGGACGAATTCGACGACCGGCAGGACGCAATCCGAGACGACGGTCGAGAAGGTGCGGAACGTCAGCCCGATCAAGATCAACGAGTTCCGCATCAACGCCGGTTCTCCCGCCAACTCCACGGACTCGTTCATCGAGCTGTACAACGCCGGCGAGCGGAGCATTGACATCTCCAACTGGACCCTCACCGCGCACCCGACCCAGCAGGCCATCTTCTCGTCGGTGAAGGTCCCGGCCGGGACGAAGCTCGCGGCTGACGGCTTCTATCTGCTCGGCCTCTCCACTTCGGGGCTTGCGGTCCCGGCGCGCACGGGCGACACCACCATCCACGTCAGGAGCACGACCGGCATGACGGTCGGCGACACGATCGAGATCGACACGGGCTCGAGCGTCGAGACCCGCAAGATCGCCAGCATAGGGACGGCGGCCAGCAACAACACGACGCTGTGGCAACCTCTTCCCGACGGTCCGGTGATCACGATCCCTGCTGGTTCGACCAACGTGCCTGTCACGAGCGTGAACGGCTTCGTCGTCGGCGAGAAGATCGCCCTCGGCTACCGAACAACCTACCCAGCTGTCTCACGAGTGACGCAGCCAGCGAACGAGCGACAGCGAGTGAGCCACGCGAACGGCCCGCCTTCGCGCGAAGCGCTTCGGCGAGGTCTCGCCGTAGCTTTAGCGGAGGCGGAAGCGCGCCGGCGAAGCGGCGCGCGAGAGAGCGTGTCGGGGAGTCCGAGGGGCGAAGCCCCTCGGGTGGAATACGAGGTGGCGATGGTGACCGCGGTCGGCAAGCCGGGCACGCAAGCATTCCTCGGGGCGGACGCGGCCGCGGGTGCGACCAACATCAAGGTGACGTCCGTCGCCAACATCTCGGCCGGCGACAAGATCAGGCTGGACATCGACAGCGTCGGCCACGGGATCGAGACCGTCACGGTCACGAAAGTCGGCACGCAGTCGAGCCGCACGGCGCTCGGGGCGAATGCGATCGCGGGTGCGACCACTATCAGAACGCGCAGCGTGAACGGTTTCGTTGTGGGCGACAAGCTGACCGTCGGCACACCCGCGAATCAGGAAACGGTGACCATCACCGCGGTCGGCGCGTCAAGTCCGGCCGGCGGTAGCGTCGACGTTACGCCGGCCCTCGCGAAGGCGCATCTCAATCGCGAGGACGTGGTCGCGCATGGCACGGGGCTCGAGCTGGCCGCCCCGCTGAAGTTCAATCACGCCGCGAACCTTCCTTTCAGCGTTCGAGGAACAGGAATCAGCTTCAAGCCGGCGACGGTGTTTGCCCATTCGAGCAACGAGCCCGTCCAGGCGCTCGGCACCGGCATCACACTCGACAGGGCTCTCGCCCGGGGTCACGCGATGCACGCGATTGTGCGTGACGCAGCCGTCACGACCGCGGGCTACCAGGGAACGCCCGTACCCAACCAGTGGTTCGGCGGCCCCGCGCTCTCCGCCAGCGCCGGCAATATCGTGCTGCGTGCCGCCGCCGGCCTGGTCGTGGACAGCCTCAACTACGGCGGCCTCGTCGATCCGTGGGCCTCCGAGGGTTACCAGGCCGCGTCGGGAGCAGGGCGGAGTGGCTGCCGCGTGACTGCGCCCGCTTCGCCGGGTGGCTTCGGCCCGGCCGCTCAGGTCGCCGCTATGCCCCATCGGAGCGCGGGCCGCTTCCCGGACGGCGCCGACACCGACAGCAACTGCACCGATTTCCTCGTGCAGTCCGCCACGACGCTCCCGGCCGGTTCGCCCGCTGGCGCGACGAATATCAAAGTGGCGAGCGTGGGAGACTTTGCCGCCGGTCAGACGATCATGATCGACACGGGTGCGAACCTCGAGACCGCCGTCATCGCGACGGTCGGCACGCCAGGCGCCACGACGGCGGCCTCCGCCACCGACGTGGGCGCGACGGTTATCCCTGTCGCCAGCGCGATCGGCTTCAGCGCCGGACAGACCATCACGATTGACACCGGTGCGAGCCAGGAGACGGCGGTCGTCGCTGCCGCCACCGGCGGCAGGGGCGGTGCGAGAATCACCGTCGCCGCGCCGGTCGCTTTTGCGCACGCGCCCGGCGCACAGATCTCCGGCAGCGGCATCACTCTCACCGCGGCACTGACCCGGGCGCATGCCGGCGGCGCGCAGGTCGCCAGCGACGTTCCCACGCCCGGTGCGCCCAACCGCTATTACAGGTCCAGTGGACGGCGATGAGCGTTGCTTAGTGGTCACGGGCATAATTACGGCGGCATTCGACCGGCGATGCATCCCCGCTGACTGCGTTGCTTCTCCCTCAAATATGTTCAATATTCTCGGTCGTCGCGCCTTGTCAGCGGGGCGCCTCGCCGGTCTCGGTGCGTCGCCGTAATCATGCCCGGGACCACTTAGCCTTCGCGGCTCGTCACTTGTTGCGTGCCGGCGCGCTTGCGTCGCCATCGAACTCGCGCCGTGGCGGCGCCTGCTCCAGGCCGACACGGCCGCGGACGATTTCAGCTCGCGCGTAGCTCTCCGGACGAACTGGTGCACCCGCCATCCCTCGCAGCAACGCGAGCTGCCCCACGTGCGTGAGTGCGTCGGCGAGGGGGCCCTGAATCAGCTTCTCCATTGAGTCGAGCGACACGTTCCGGTTTGTCAGCTCGCTATCCAGCGTCGCGAGCAGATCGAAGAACCGCGACACCTCGGCGTTCCACTCATCACTGCCTTCCGGCTTCCACACGTAATCTCCTCGCGCCAGCGAAACCGCCCACGACATCAGGTCGCCCATATGCGCGACGATTTGAACCGGCCGTCGCGACGACGGTCCGGCGGCACGCGCGCCGAATCCAGGCGGCGGGTCGCGCAGCACCTTCGCCGCGCGATAGGCGAGCGTGGCAACCAGGTGGCGAAGCACGGTACGCGCGTCCACGTCCGCAGTGTTCCCGGAATCAGGAATCTCCATTCCGCTGATTGTACCGGGTCATTTTCAATCCGGTAGATCCCTTCGGCCGCTGTCGACGAGTTCGTGATAATCGGCCATCGCTGCGCGAATGTATGATGATCGTCTTGTGAGGCTCCTGGCGGCATTTGCAGCGTGCGCAGCGCTTGCAGCGCAATCGGCGCAGCCCGGTCCCGCGTTCCGCGCGTGGGCGCCGGCGCCTCCCATGGGCTGGAACAGTTGGGACAGCTTCGGCACGGCGATCACCGAGGCGCAGACCCGCGAGCAGGCTGCGTCCATGGCCGCGCACCTCGCTCAACACGGCTGGCAGTACATCGTCGTCGACATCCAGTGGTACGAACCCGGGGCACGCGGCCACGGCTATCGATCCGACGCGACGCTCACGATGGACGGCTTCGGACGTCTGACGCCGGCAGTGAACCGGTTTCCGTCCGCCGAAGGAAGCGCCGGTTTCAAGCCGCTCGCCGACTACGTCCACTCGCTGGGATTGAAATTCGGCATTCATCTGATGCGCGGCATTCCGCGCCAGGCGGTCCGTGCCGCGCTGCCGGTGAAAGGCACGTCATATCGCGCCGATCAGATTGCCGACCAGAGGAGCACCTGTCCGTGGAATCCGGACATGTTCGGCGTCGACATGGCCAGGCCGGGCGCGCAGGAGTACTACGATTCGGTCTTCGAGCTGATCGCCTCGTGGGGCGTCGACTACGTGAAGGTGGACGACATCGCGCGGCCGTATCATCAAGACGAAATCGAAGCGATCCGCCGGGCGATCGACCGCACCCGCCGCCCCATCGTGCTGAGCCTGTCGCCGGGCGAGACGCCGCTCGCCTCCGCCGCACACGTGCGCGAACATGCAAACCTGTGGCGCATCAGCGACGATTTCTGGGATCGCTGGCTCGCGCTCTACGAGCAATTCGGGCGCCTCGAAAAATGGCATCCGTATCGCGTCAACGGCTCGTGGCCTGACGCCGACATGCTGCCGCTCGGCACGCTTGGCCGGCGGCAGACGCGGTTCACCCGGGACGAACAGATCACCATGATGTCGCTCTGGGCGATTGCGCGGTCGCCGCTGATGCACGGGGGCGACATGACAACGTGCTGTTTGTCGATCCGAACGGCGACGGCGTGGAGGGAGATTCGGCACTGTGGGTCGATCCGACGCTGGTGTTTGCCGACGGCCGCACCGAGCCGCTCGTGGATCGCACGTGGACGAGCGCCGACGCGCTGTGGGACAGCGCGTCGATTCGGCGTTCGACTTCTGGCAGACCGCTGACGTTCCACGGCCGGCCGATCGCCGCTGCGATCTCCACGCTGGCCGCATCGAGAATCGAATACGCGCTGCCCCCCGGCGTCGCGCGATTCAGGGCCACGGGCGCAATCGACGAGCGCACGAAAGCGCCCTCCGAGGGGGGCACGGTGAGGTTCGTGGTGTCCGCCTCGACGCTTGGGAGCAGCGATACTCCATCCACGACCCGCATTGACGTCGATTTGCGCCAGCTCGGGTTGAGCGCAGCCGTCCGCGTCCGCGATCTGTGGGCACACCGCTCGATTGGAACAGTCCAGGGGACTTTCTCTCCCGAGTTGGCTTTCCACGGCGCCGGGCTATACCGGCTTTTCGCCGATCCACTGACCAGCTCAGAAGAGGCTATGTTGGCGGGATGAGACGGATAAACTCACGCACCGCGTCTGCCGATACATGACGCGTGAGCACGAGGCGTACGCGCGCCGTTACCTCAG
>Ga0156017_1115_pt1 | contig 13358 bp, 12 predicted proteins | sample RifCSPlowO2_02_FD_107671 | JGI IMG/M metagenome (GOLD analysis project Ga0156017, IMG submission 107671) | Acidobacteria bacterium RIFCSPLOWO2_02_FULL_67_36
CGGTGCAACCTGTGCCGCCGCTGCGCGCAGACGTGTCCCATGGGTGTGGACAACGGTCTGATCGCTCACGAGATTCGGAAGGTGTTCAGCCAGGAGATGGGGATCGCCCCCGGCGAACTGCACGCCGCGGGGTCGATGCTTCAACTCAAGGCCGGGTCGTCGACTGGCATGATTCCCGCCGCCGTCAAGGACAACGTGCAGTTCATCGACGAGGAGATGACGGAAAAGACCGGCACGACGATCGAGACGCCGTGGGACGTCGAGGGGGCCGACATCCTCCTGATCCACAACGCCGGCGAGATCCTCGCCTGGCCCGAGAATCCGGGTGCGTTTGGGGTCATCCTGAACGCCGCGGGCGTCTCGTGGACAATGTCGTCGGAGATCGCGGGATACGACGCCGTGAATTACGGCCTCTGGTACGACGACGCCCAGATGGCGCGAGTCGCCCTGCTGCACGTGCAGGCGGCCAGGAAACTGAAGGTCAAGAAGATCGTCGTCGGCGAGTGCGGGCACGCGCACAAGGCCCTTCTCGTGACCGCCGACCGCCTGCTGGCGGGCGACATGCGGATCACGCGCGAGAGCTTTCTCACGGTGCTTCGCGACATCGTCATGAGCGGCCGGTTGAAGTTCGATCCCGACAGGAACGATTTCCCCGTCACGCTGCACGACCCCTGCAACATGGTGCGGCTGATGGGCATCGTCGAGCCGCAGCGCGAGATCCTCCGCAGGGTGTGCCCGCGGTTTCGCGAGATGCACCCGCACGGTGTCGATAACTACTGCTGTGGCGGCGGCAGCGGCTTCGCAATCATGAGCGGGAGCGGCTTTCGGGATTGGCGGTCGCAAGTGTCGGGGCGGAAGAAACTCCAGCAGATTCTCGACGCGTTTTCGGACTGCCTCGACCCGTCGATCCACAAGTACGTTTGCGCGCCGTGCAGCAATTGCAAGGGGCAGATCCGCGACATGCTGGCGTACCACGATCTGTGGAAGCGGCACGGCATCCTCTACGGGGGGCTGGTGGAGTTGGTTGTCAACGCGATGGAAGACGTCGATCCTGGCTTCATCGAATGGGAGTGGCGCTAGCATGAGGGGGCGTCACCCGCTCCGCACGGGAAGGACGACGCCAGTGGAAGGACGACACTGATGGGGCCGACCGCCAGGGCCTTTGCGGAGCGGTTCCGCGACGTGCCTGGCTACGATTGACCCGACCCGTCATTGCTGCGCGGCCGCTGGGGGCCGATCGCGGCCTTCCGACAGACCACCTGCCGGTTTCGCGGCAGTGATCCGTACGTTACATGTGTGTTAACTCAGCGCGGCCTCGGCCCCGCGCGCCGTGTACCGCGGGAAGATCTGTTAACATTCCGGCCCGGGGGATGCTGTGGCTTTCAGACTGATACCGCGGGAAGAGCGCTTCTATGACGATTTCGTCGCGCTCGGCGAGGAAATCCGGCGCGGCGCGACGCTGCTCGAGGAGATGCTCGCCCCCGAGCGGCCGATCTGGGACAAGGCGGACGAGATCAAGGAAGTCGAGCACAAGTGCGACTTCCTGACGCACGAGATCATCCAGCGGCTGCACCGCACGTTCGTCACGCCGCTCGACCGCGAAGACATCCACGCGCTCGCCCGCTCGCTCGACGACGTCATGGACGCGATTGACGCGTCGGCGTCGATCGTCCGGCTCTACCACATCGATCACGTGCGCGCCGAGGCGCGCGAGCTGACGCGCATCATCATGGCCTCGGCCGACCAGGTGGTCATCGCGCTGAAGGCGCTCGATCGGCGCAAGGGGGTGGCCGAGCCGGCGGTCGAGATCAACCGCCTCGAGAACGAGGCGGACCGGGCGCACCAGAACGCGATCCGCACGCTGTTCGAGGACGAGCGCGACGCCATCCAGATCATCAAGTGGAAGGAAATCCTCGACTTCCTCGAAGACGCCACCGATCGCTGCGAGGACGTCGCCAACGTTCTCGAGGGCGTCGTCGTGAAGCACGCCTGACGCGCGGATGGATGCGAATCTCGTCGCGGTCGCCGGGCTGGTTCTCGTCGCCCTGACCTTCGACTACATCAACGGCTTCCACGACGCCGCGAACTCGATCGCGACGGTCGTCTCGACGCGCGTGCTCTCGCCGGCCAAGGCGGTCATCTGGGCCGCCTTTTTCAACTTCGCCGCCGCGTTCCTCTTCGGGACCGCCGTCGCCAAGACGGTCGGCGCCGGCATGATCGATCTGCGCGTGGTCACCTTCACGGTGATCTACGCGGGGCTGCTCGGCGCGATCCTGTGGGACCTCATCACGTGGTACTACGGGCTGCCGACGAGCTCCTCGCACGCGCTCTTCGGCGGGTACGCCGGGGCCGCGGTCGCGAAAGCAGGCTTCGCCGCCATCATCGCCTCGGGCTGGACCAAGACGCTGATCTTCATCGTCGTGTCGCCGCTCATCGGCCTGATTGTCGGGTACGGCCTGATGGTCATGAACTTCTGGGTCTTCAGCCGGATGTCCCCCGGACGCGTGGATCACTGGTTCCGGCGGCTGCAGCTGCTGTCGGCGGCCGGGTTCAGCCTGATGCACGGCGCCAACGACGCGCAGAAGACGATGGGCATCATCGCCGGCGCACTCGTGACGGGCGGGTACCTGCGCCTCGTCGACGGCCAGCTCCCCATCCCGGTGCCCGTCGAGATTGCGGCGTACACGGCCATCGGCCTGGGCACGCTCACAGGGGGCTGGCGCATCATCCACACGATGGGCAGCAAGATCACCAAGCTGCAACCGGTCGGCGGTTTCGCGGCGGAAACCGGAGCGGCCGTCGCGATCTATACCGCGACCGCGTTCGGGGTGGGCATCAGCACGACGCACACGATCACGGGGGCCATCGTCGGCGTGGGCGCGACGCGCCGGCTGTCGGCGGTCCGCTGGGGCGTCGCCGGTCAGATCGTGTGGGCGTGGGTGCTGACGATTCCGGCGGCGGCCGGGATGGGCGCCGCGCTGTATTTCCTCCTGGCGCTCACGGGCGTCCGGTAGCCCAGGACGAAGGTCCGGCGGCGGGCCCGAGTCGGAAGGGCTAGCCCTGAGCGAAGGCCCGACTGAGGCCCGAGTCGATGGCCCGGTCAGGAGGACGGCAGATCCACCGTGAGCAGCGCGCCGCCTTCAGGCCGGTTCGCCGCCGTCACCTTCCCGCCGTGCAGCTCGACGAGGTGCTTGACGATCGCGAGGCCGAGCCCGGTACCGCCGGGATCGCGCGTCCCGCGCGCGCGTGCCTTGTCAACGCGATAGAACCGCTCGAACACGCGCCCGAGGTCCTCGTCGGGAATGCCCGGCCCTTCGTCGGCAACGGTCAGCGCGATGCGCCCGTTCTCCGCGCGGCTCCCGACGACGATCCGGCTGCCCTCCGGCGCGTGATTGCTCGCATTCTCGAGCAGATTGCGCAGCGCGTCCTGCAGTTTCGCCGCGTCGCCGACGACGGTCGCCGCGGCCGGATCGATCGCGAACGCGACGACCTGGCGCCGCGCGCCGAGCGCGTCGGTGAGGTCGGCCACGGCGGCCTCGAACAGCGCCCGGACCGGGGAGGCCTCGGGCGCAAGCATCTCCTGCCCCGCGTCGAGTCGCGCCAGCCGCAGCAGGTCGCGCACCAGCCGCTCCATCCGCAGCGTGTGCCGCTCGATGGTCTCGACGAACGTTCTTGCCTGCGGCTGATCGCATCCTTCGTCGAGCAGCGCCTCGACGTAGCCTCGCACCGCGGTCAACGGCGTCCTGAGCTCGTGCGAGACGTTCGCGACGAAGTCGCGCCGGATCCGATCGGACCGGCGCAGGTCCGTGATGTCGTGGAGCACGAGGACCGCGCCCCGCGCGCGGGTGGAAAACACCGGGGCGCTGCGCGCGACGAACACCGTGGCGGGATCGTCAGCGAGCGTCAGCTCGACGCCGTCGGTCGCGCTGCCATGGAGCGCCGCCGTGATTTGCGCGGCGATTCCCGGATGGCGCACCAGCTCGAGGTAGTGCTTGCCCTCAAAGGGATCGCGGGCCCGCAGCATCCGGCGCGCGGCCTCGTTGACCAGGCGCAGGCGGCCCTGCTCGTTCACCACGAGGACCCCTTCCACCATGCCCGCCACGATGGCTTCCATGCGCACGCGGTCGGTTTCGAGCTCCGCCGCCCGGCGTCCGATCTCGTGCAACGACGCGTCGAGCACCCTCGAGACGGTCCCGATCTCGTCGTCGCCGTAGCCGCCCTCGGGCCGCGCCACATCGCCGGCGACATACCGTTCGGCGATCTCGGCGATGCCCCGCACGCGGCGGCTGAGAACGACGGCCGCGATCCACGCGAGCGCCACCGCGACGCCGGCAGCCACCGCAAGAGCGATCGCCTCCTGGACGGACCACGTCCGCAGCGCGGCGGCGACGAGGATCGCGCCTCCGGCGGTCATGAGCGAGGCGAGGAAGAGACGGGCACGGAAGGTCACATCAGCCGACAATCACCGTTGGTGAATTTGTGAATTTGTGAATTTGTGAGTTGTGAATTGACGCACAACCGGTACAAGCCGTCCGTTGGGACGACTTGACCGATAACCGCTCAATTCATAACTCACAATTCACAATCCGGTCGAGCCACGAGCCACGAGCGACGAGCCACGGGTCTAGATAAGTTTGTATCCAAACTGTTTGACCGTCTCGATCGCATCGTTCAGCACCGGCAGCTTCTCGCGGAGGCGGCGGACGTGCACGTCCACGGTGCGCGTGCCGCCGGTGTACTGGTAGCCCCAGACGTCGGTGAGCAGGACGTCGCGGGAGAGCACCCGCCCGCGGTGCTGCACCAGGTATCGCAACAGCAGAAACTCCTTGGCCGTCAGCCGGACCGCCGTGCCGTCGGAGGTGACCGTGTGGCGCGCGACGTCAATGACGATGCGATCGTAGCGGACGACGTCAGCGGGCGCCGCGGCGGCGGGGCGGCGGAGCCGCGCGGCGACGCGCGCGACGAGCTCCTTCGGGCTGAACGGCTTCGTCACGTAATCGTCGGCGCCGAGCTCGAAGCCCGCGACACGGTCCGACTCCTCGCCTCGCGCCGTGAGGATGATGACGGGGATCGCGCTCGTCGCCGGGTCCGCCCGCATCGCCTGACACACGGCCAGGCCGTCAACCTCGGGCAGCATCAGGTCGAGGATGACGAGGTCGGCGGCTGACGCGCGCAGCCGCGGCATGACCGCGGCGCCGGTCTCGAGTCGATCGACGGCGTGTCCCGCCTTCTCCAGGTAATGCGCGACCAGCGCGGCGATGTCCGCGTCGTCCTCGACAACGAGGATGCGGCTCATCGCGCCGCCACCATGCCGATCGCCTGCCCCTCGACCGGTTCGAGCGGAGCCGCGTCGAGCGCGGCGCGGAACGCGTCGGCGGACGCGTAGGTGCGCGCTTCGACACGCCGCGCGGGGACGGTGAGCGGAACGGGGGCGCCGGCGAACGGATCCGGCGCGAGCTCCAGCGTCCCGCCAGTCAGCGCCGCCCGCGCGCCGACCGGCAGATCGAAGCCGTCGCGCCAGCCGTTGCAGAAGATGAGCGACAGGAGGTCGGCCGATCGTACCCAGCGGTAGTCGTCGTCGAGCGTAGCCGTTCCGCCGGCACGCGCGGCGAGCTCGTCGCGGCGGGCTGCGATCACCCCGAAGAACGACGCCCACGACCTCTCGCGCCGCATCGGCGCGTGGATGGTGAGCGCGTGCTGCGCCACCAGCGCGGCCACGTAGGGGTCGGCCTGCTCGAGCCGCGAGACGGCCCGCGGCCAGATCCGCTGCTTGACCGACGCGGGCACGGCCACGAACTCGAGCGGCGATCCGTTGGCGTCGACGTGGGTGGCGGCATCCTCCTCGATCCAGCCGTTGTCGTGATCGCGGATCGCGTGCAGCACCGCGGCGCGCCGCGGGTGGTCGTCGAGCGCGCGCCAGCGCGCCATGAGCTCCGCCGCAAGACGCGCGTGATCCGGCTGGGTGATGCAGATGAGCGCAGACCCGGAGGTGCGAATGATCATGAGCTGTTGTCCGGCGCGCGGGAACCGCTGAGCCCGCCGGAGGACACTTCCATCTTGTCACCGTCCGGCCCGGCCGCAAAACACGGGCAGAATCGCCCCGATCGGCCGATCGCGGCGTGGCACCCCTCTTGGAGTCTGGAGGAGTGACGATACCGGGAGGTGAGGACATGAGAGTCATGCGAATCAGTTCGCTCGGGGCACGCGCCGCCGCGGCGGCGGGTCTCGGCGCGTTGCTGGTGACATATGGATGCGGCGGAACGACGGCCGGCGCCGCGGGCACGCAGACGATGGCCGCGAACCAGGCGGCTGGCGCTCCCGTGATCGTCAGCTGCGAACCGAATCAGCGGGCGCTCGTGCGGCCGTCGACGGTAAACGGCGTGGCCGTCTCGCAGGTCGAGTGCGTGTCGAACGGAGAGGCCGCGGCCTACGCGCAGATGGGCCTCGCGCAACCGGCCCCCGTGGCGTATCGCTACGTGGCCCCGCGCACGGTCGCAACGACGCGCGGGTACGATCTCGGAGACGCGCAAATCGTCCAGGCGCCGCGGTACCCCTCGGCGGCCCGTCCCGTTCGCGCGCGGCAGGTCGTCTATGCCGATCCTGAAGTGCGCGTGAAACGCGGCCGCTCGGTCAAGAAGAGCGCCATCATCGTCGGCTCCTCTGCCGGCGTCGGCGCCGGTGTCGGGGCGGCGGTCGGTGGCAAGAAGGGCGCGCTCATCGGCGCGGCGATCGGCGGCGGCGGCGCGGCCATCTGGGATCAGCTCACGCGCCGCAAGTAGCACAACGAAAGGCGTTGCGGCCACCGTTCCACCAAAAGGGGGCTGGCACCTCCGCAAAGGTGCCAGCCCCCTTTCTGCGTGCTGGTTTACAGCAAGCGCTTCCGCATCGCGCAGGAAGTCACCGTTGCCAAAGGCGGCGTCGCCGGCGTCATCACAGGCACGCTGCGCTACCAGGCGTGCGACGATGCGATGTCCTACATGCCGGTGACGGTCCCGCTGACGTGGCCGAGCTGATACAATCCCGCGGTGCTTTTCGTCGCCTCCGCATTCGTCCTCGGGTTCCTGCACGGCCTCGGCGCCGATCACCTCATGGCGATCGCGGCGCTCGCAGTCACCGAGACTGGGGAGACCTCCGCGGTGCGACGGGCGCGCGCGCTGGGCGTTGCCGTGCGGTTCGCGCTCGGACACGCGGCGCTGCTGGCGGTGGGCGCGGGCGGGCTGATTGCGCTCGGCTGGTCGCTGCCGGTGGTCATCGAGCGCGGCGGCGAAATGGCCGGCGGGTGCCTGCTGATCGTGCTTGGCGGCATCGCGCTCTGGAGCGTGCGGCCCGGCCGGCTCTACGGCCACACGCACGTGCATGGACGCGAGCCGATCGCGCACTGGCATCTGCACTTCGGCCGCCCCGATCGGCACCCGCGGTCGTCCGTCCATTCGCACCTCCCGACACTCATCGGCGCCGCCTTCGCCGTCAGCAGCCTCCGGGCGCTGGCCCTGCTCGCGCCGTTCGGCAACCGGGCCGGCGCTGCGCCGCTGCCGGTTCTCCTTGGCCTCGTCACGGTGTTCGCGGCGGGCGTCCTTCTGTCGATGTCGCTCTTCGGGGTTGCGTTCGCGAACCTGATGTCGGCACGCGTCGTCGGGCGGCTCGGACGCACGGCCGCGGGAACGATGGGGCTGGCCTCCCTGATGATGGGGACGTACTGGATGGGGCGGCCGTGGTGAAATGTAGAACTTAGAATGTAGAACGTAGAATGCAGAATCCTTGCTACTGCCCGTGACTGGGCATTCTACGTTCTACATTTCACCGTCAGAGCTCCCTCACCCCGTGGCTTCTGATCAGGAAGTAGATCGCGACGAGTGAGAGCAGCACGCCGTCGCCGGCGAGCACACGCGGGGCGGACGACAAGGTCGCCAGATACCCCGCTACGAGGCTGCCGAGCGGCATCCCGCCGCGAAATGCCACCATGTAGATGCTCACGACGCGACCTCGCAGGTGATCGGGAACGATCAGCTGCACGAGCGACGCGGTCATCGAGAAGAGCGCAATCATCGCCCCGCCGGCGAACGCCAGCAGGAGGCTGCTCAGCCAGATCGTGCGCGAGGAGGCAAAGGCCACCAGCAGCCCGCCGAAGACCGCCTGCACGAGCAGCAGCACCAGCCCCATGTGCTTGAACCGGCCGAGCCACGCCACGATCAACGCCGAGACGACGGCGCCCGCCCCCGAGCAGGCCACCAGCCGCGTGTAGAGCCCGACATCCCCGCGGAAGATCTCGCGCGCGAACACCGGGAGGAACGTCATCAGGGGCAGCGCGAGAAACGTCGTCAGGAATGCCAGGATCGTCAGCGCGATGATCGCGGGCTCGCTGCGGGCGTACGCGAGCCCGCCTTTCATCTCCTCGAGAATCGGCCGGCGATCGACCGGGTTGATGTGTTTCACGTGCAGCGCCAGCAGCGCGACGATGACGACGAGAAACGACAGCCCGTTCAACGCGAAGCACGCGGCCATGCCGATGGCGAGCGCGAACCCGGCGATCAGCGGGCCAAAGACGCGCGCGAGGTTGAACTGAATCGAATTCAGCGCGATCGCGTTCGGCAGGTCCTTCTTGCGGACGAGCGAGGGCACCAGCGACTGATAGGCCGGGCCGCCGAAGGCCTGCGCCAGCCCGGTCACGAACGAGAGCGCCAGGATGTGCCAGATGTGGATTTTGCCCCAGAAGACCAGCGCCGCCAGGGTGAATGCCGTCGCCATCTGGATGTACTGCGAGCCGAGCAGCAGGCGGCGCCGATCGTGGCGATCGGCGATCACGCCGCCCACGAGCGTAAAGAGCAGGATCGGCAACTGTCCCAGGAAGTCGTCGAGCCCGAGGAAGAACGACGATTTCGTCAGGTCGAAGACCAGCCAGCTCTGGGCGACCTTCTGCATCCACGTGCCCACCGTCGAGGTGAACGCGCCGAACCACAGCACCCGGAAATCCCGATACGTGAAAGCGGCCAGCGCGCGCTGCAGGATGGGGTTCGTAAGAGGCGTGGACGCGCCGGCGTACGGCTCCTCGGCCGTGATCCGAATCTTGGACGGCGTGGACAAGAGACATCTATCTTAACAGCCATTTCTGCAGATATTTAACGGCGCAGGAGAGGCGGCGCTTGATCGGCTGTGCGGCCCGCACTATACTCACGGGCGTGAGGCGAAGAAAAGGCGAAAATGACTATGGGCCACACGGCGCGCGCCGACATCGAATCGCTGCTTCGAGCCCGGAAACTCGACGTCACCCTGACGTCCGCCGTTCCCTGGACGCGCACCCTTCACGATCCCGCACCGGCCGGAATCGGTGCGATCGATGCCGCGCTTGGCGGCGGGCTGCCGCGCGGGCAGCTCTCGGAGATCGTGGGACCGCGCTCGTCGGGCCGGACGCTGGTGTGCCACCGCGTACTGGCGTCGGCGGCCGAACGCGGTGAGGCGGTCGCGCTGATCGATGCGTCCGACCGTTTCGATCCGGCGTCGGCCGCCGCTGCCGGCGTCGATCTTACGAAGCTACTGTGGGTGCGCGATACGGGCGACGCCGCGCGCGCGCTCAAGGCGCTGAATCTCGTGCTGCAGGCCGGCGGGTTCGGCATCGTCGTACTCGATGTGGCCGACATCCCCTCGCCGGCGCTGCGCCGGTTTCCGCACACGACATGGATGCGGATCGCGCGCGTGATCGAGGGCAGCCAGACCGTGGCCCTGCTCGTCGGCGGCGGCCGGACCGGACGGAGTCCGGCAGGTGTGACGATTGCGCTCGACGCGGCGCCTGGCGCATCCCGCGGCCGATGGTCCGGCCCGAGCGATCGCGCGCGGCTGCTCGCGGGCATCGACATCACGCCACGGGTCATCGGGAGTCAACTCCCAATTCCCAACGCCCAACTCCCAAGGACTTTGGACTTTGGAGTTTGAAGTTTGGAGTTTGAGGTTGGGAGTTGGGAGTTGGGAGTTAGCGCGTGCACATCCCCTCTTACGATGAGTTGACGCCTCCGATTCCGGACATCTCCGCGCGCGAAACGTTCGCGGGCGTGGCGGGGCTGTGGCCGGCGTCACCGGCGGAACGTGCCCGTGCAGCCGAGGCTGGCGGCGGACCGGTCGCGCCGGCGTACGCCTGCCTGCGGTCGACGCGATCCGTGCAGACGGCCGTTGCCATCGCGCGTGATTTCTCGCCGCGCATCGAGCGGCACGGCGCGGCCTCCGTGGTGCTGGACGTCAGCGGCCTTGGCCGCCTGGTCGGCGATGGCCACGCCATTGCCGCGGAGCTCGAACGCGCCGCGGGAGCCGCCGGCGGCATTCGCATCGCCGTCGCGCCGTCGCAGACCGCCGCGCGCCTGCTGGCAATCGCCCGATTCGGCCCGTCGGTCGTCACGACGAACGTCGCCGCTGCCGTCGCGGATCTGCCTATCGCTGCACTGCGGCAGTTGCTCGAGGAGTCGTGTCAGCACCCGTCAGCACCCCTCAGCACCCGTCAGCACCCTTCAGCACCTTTCATCGAGGTCTTCGCCCGCTGGGGTCTGAAACGTCTCGGCGAGATGGCCGCGCTGCCCCCGGCCGATCTGTCGGAGCGGATGGGGCAGGAAGGGCTCGCGCTGCAGCGGCTCGCGCGCGGCGCCGACAGCGCGCCGCTCGTGCCGGATCCCGGCGTGCCGCGGTTCCTGCAATCGATGGAGCTCGAGTGGCCCATCGACGCGCTGGAGCCGCTGTCGTTCGTGCTGGCGCGGCTGCTCGATCCGCTGTCGCTCGCCCTCGAGCGCGCCGATCGCGGCGCGGCGGCGATCCGCCTGGATCTGCGCCTGGTGGATCGAACGACGCACGCACGGCTGCTGCAACTGCCGGCGGCCATGCGCGACGCGCGTGTGCTGCGGACATTGCTGCTGCTCGATCTCGAGTCGCACCCGCCGCCGGCCGGGATCGACATCGTCACCATCGAGGTGGACCCTGCGCCCGCGCGCATCGTGCAGTACTCGTTGCTCGAGCGGGCGCTGCCGTCGCACGAATCGCTCGCGACGCTGACGGCGCGGCTCGGCGCGCTCGTTGGCGAGCGCCGCCGCGGCTCGCCCGTGCTCGCCGATTCGGAATGCCCGGATGGCTTCGAGCTGGAAGCGTTCAATCCGAACAGGTCGGCTGGGGCGCGACGTTCCCGCGGGCCCTTCGACTCGGCTGCATTCCGGCCTCGCTCAGGGCAGGTGGTTCTGCGGCGGTTTCGACCGCCGATTGCCGTCCGCGTCATCGTCGAGCGGGGCCGGCCGGTCCATGTCGCCATCGACCGCCGCGGCATGCCCGGCGGCCGCGTCGAGCAGGCCGCCGGTCCGTGGCGCACTTCCGGCGCATGGTGGACCCACGGCGACGGCCGCTGGGATCGCGACGAATGGGACGTGGCGCTCTGCGACGAATCGCTCTGCCGCCTGTTCCGCGATCGGATCACCGAGCGATGGTTCATGGACGGGATCCTTGATTAGGGGTGCGTTGAGAAATCAACCGCGGCCCTGTTGCGCAGGCCTTCAGGCCTGCCAATCGACCGCGGGCAGCCCTAAAGGGCTGCGCAACAGGAAATTTTGAGCACCTTGGTCTGCGATGTATATCGAACTCCACGCCTCGTCCGCGTTCTCGTTTCTCGATGGCGCGTCGCTGCCCGAAGCGCTCGTCGCGCGCGCGGCGGCGCTCGGCTATCCCGCCCTCGCGCTGCTCGATCGCGACGGCGTGTACGGCGCGCCGCGGTTCCACCAGGCGGCGAAACGCGCCGGGGTGAAGGCGATCATCGGCGCCGAGTTGACGATCGCGGTCGGGCCGCGGCAGGAGCGACGAGCGGCGAGCGGCGAGCGGCGAGCGGCGAGCGGCGATCCACGTATCTTTACCCTCCCGGTCCTCGTCGAATCGCGCGACGGGTACCGGAATCTCTGCCGCCTCGTGTCGCGGATGAAGCTGCGGTCGCCGAAGGGCGAAGGGGCGCTCGCGCTCGAGGAACTCGACGGGCGTGCGGCCGGCCTCGTGGCGCTCGTAGGCCGGTCCGCGCTGGACGGGCCGCGCTACGGCGTCGGCGGCCTCGTCGATCGCCTCGTCGGCACGTTCGGCGCGGCAAATACCTGCATCGAGGTGCAGCGCCACCTGCTTCGCGACGAGGAGTCGGACAACGCCGCGCTCTTCGATCTCGCGTCCGCGTACCACGTGCCGGTCATCGCGACCAACGGCGTCCGGTTCGCCGAACCGTCGGATCGGCCGCTGTACGACGTGCTCACGTGCATCCGTCACAAGACGACGCTCGCGCGCGCCGGCCGGCGGCTGTCGTCGAACGCCGAGCGGTACTTGAAAGCGCCGGACGCGATGGAGCGGCTGTTCTCGGACATGCCGGCCGTGACCGACGCGACACGGGATCTCGCCGACCGGCTGGATTACACGATGGCGGATCTCGGCTACCGCTTTCCCGAATATCCGGTGACCCCCGGCGAGTCGATGGCGTCGTTCCTCCGGAAGATCGTGCAGGCGGGGGCGCGCGAGCGGTACCGGCCGTACCACGATCGGGCGCGGCGGCAGATCGCGCGAGAGCTCGATCTCATTGAAAAGCTGGATCTCGCCGGCTACTTCCTCATCGTGTGGGACATCGTCAACTTCTGCCGCCAGGAGGACATCCTGGTGCAGGGGCGCGGCTCGGCGGCCAACAGCGCGGTGTGCTACAGCCTCGGGATCACCGCCGTCGATCCGGTCGGCATGGATCTCCTGTTCGAGCGGTTCCTGTCGGAGGAGCGCGGCGAGTGGCCGGACATCGATCTCGATCTGCCGAGCGGCAATCGGCGCGAGCGGGTCATCCAGCACGTGTACGAGAAATACGGCCGGCTCGGCGCGGCCATGACCGCCAACGTCATCACGTATCGCGGCCGGAGCGCCGCGCGCGAAGTCGGCAAGGCGCTGTCGCTCGAGCCCGCGCAGGTCGATCGGCTGGCGAAGGTGATGAACCACTTCGAGTGGGTCGATCCAAAGGAGACGCTCGACCGGCACCTGCGCGAGGTCGGCCTCGATTTCGCGCACCCGACGATTCAGCACTTCGGACGGTTGTGGCAGCAGATCCAGGATCTGCCGCGGCATCTCGGCCAGCATTCGGGCGGCATGGTGATCTGCCAGGGCCGCCTCGACGAGGTCGTCCCGCTCGAGAACGCGAGCATGCCCGGGCGCGTCGTCATCCAGTGGGACAAGGACGACTGCGCCGACATGGGCATCGTGAAGGTGGATCTGCTGGGGCTGGGCATGATGTCGGTGCTGCAGGACGCGCTCACGCTGGTGAACTCCTCCGTGGCTCGTGGCTCGGGGCTCGGGGCTCGTGAACAGGCTGATCCGCACGCCGACGATCC
>Ga0156017_1049_pt3 | contig 11055 bp, 9 predicted proteins | sample RifCSPlowO2_02_FD_107671 | JGI IMG/M metagenome (GOLD analysis project Ga0156017, IMG submission 107671) | Acidobacteria bacterium RIFCSPLOWO2_02_FULL_67_36
CGCCGCTCCGGCGGGGGCGCGCCCTTGGCGCGCCTGACCGCTCGGTCAGCGGCCGCTGCCACCCCCCTTGGGTACCCGTGTTTCGTACGCCGGACGCGCCGGCGGCTTCGGCGCCGCCGCCACTCTCTCCATCACCTCCTTGATCGCCCGCTGGAGCTGCGGGTCGGTCCCCTTCGCGAGCTGCGCCGGATCGTCCTCGACGGCGATGTCCGGCTCGACGCCGTGCCCCTCGGCGAACCACTGCCCCTTCGGGTCGTACATGCGGAAGGTAGGAACGGTGACCGAGCCGCCGTCGGCGAGGGCCGGCGCTCCGCTGATGCCGATCAGGCCGCCCCACGTGCGGGTGCCGATGAGCGGGCCGAGGCCCGCTTCGCGGAAGTAGGTCGGGAACGCGTCGCCCCCCGAGCCGCTCCACCCGTTGATCAACATGACCTGCGGTCCGCGGTGGGCCACGGGCGGCCACTGCTGGCTCGCGCCGTCGCGCACGGCCCAGTACGCGAGCATCGGCCGGTTCAGCAGCTCGATGAACCGATCGGGAATCTGGCCGCCGCTGTTCCAGCGCTCGTCGATGATCAGCCCGTCCTTCTTCCACTGCGCCATGAACTGGCGGACCAGCTCGTTCTGCGCGTCGACGCCGGTGCTCTGCACGTAGATGTAGCCCACCTTGCCGCCGGTCGCCTTGTCGACGATCTGGCGCCGTTCTTCAATCCAGTCGCGGAACCTGAGCTCGACCTCGCTCGACAGGCACTTCACGACGACCTGCCGCGCGTTGGCGGCCGACGGCGTCGAGCCGACCGTGAGCACGACCGTCTTGTCGCCGAGCCCCTGGAACGCCGTCCAGGGATCCGATTTCGCGTCGATCGGCACGCCGTTGACGGCCAGGACGTACTCGCCTGCCGTGACGTTGACACCGGGTTCGTCGAGCGGCGATCGCACCGCGACGTCCCACGGGCCCCCGTGGACGATCCGCTTGATGCGGTACGCGCCGTTCGACAGCTCCCAATCGACGCCGAGGAGGCCGACGGACCGCTGGGGCGCCGACTCCATGTCGCCGCCGCCGTGATAGGTGTGCGACGCGTTCAGCTCGCCGATGAACTCGCCGATCAGGACATCCACGTCCCACCGCGTCACCGCGTCCTCGAGCAGCCTGCCGTACCGCGCGCGCAGGCCCGGCCAGTCCACGCCGTGCATGTTCGGGTCGTAGAAGAAGTCGCGCTCGAAGCGGAACACGTCGGTGAAGATCTGCCGCCACTCGGCGCGCGGGTCGACCGGCGCCTCCATGTCGAGGGTGGCCATCGGCTTCTCGAATTTCTGCGCCGCCTTGATGTCGAGGATCGCGAACTTGCGCTTGCTCGCGACGAGCATCTTCTTGCCGTCGAAGGTCACCTCGAAGTCGTCGGAATCGTCGAGCACCGTCTTCTCTTCGCGCTCCGCGAGATCGAAGTACACGATCGGGCTCTTGTCGTCGCCCGAGCCGGTGCGCGGCTGGCGCCGGTAAAGCAGCTTGCCTTTGATGGCCTGGAGGCTCCCGTAGTTGCCCGCCTTCGGCGGCAGCACGATGGCGCGCGATTCGAAGCCGTCGACGTCGATGTCGACGTTGGGAGGCGCGGGCGGCCGCGCTTCCTCCTTCTTCTCCTCGGGCTTCTTCGGCTCCTCTTTCTGGTCCTTGTCCGCGGGCCTGGCGGTCTTTTCCGCGGGCTTGTCGGCCGGCTTGTCCGCCGGCTTGTTGTCGGTGTCGAGCGCGGGGTTCTCGGCGTCGTTGCGCGCGGCGAGCGGCGACTTCACGTCCTTCCTCAGCGGGACCGCCACGAGCCTGGTCGGGTTCGGGTAGGTCCAGGAGTTGTCGAAGCTGCCGTACACCGGCTGGAACTCGCGATCCGATGCGTAGTACAGGTACTTGCCTTCCGGCTCGAAGGCCGGCTGCGTGTCGTTCAGGTACCCGGTCGTGGCCTGGTGCAGCCTGGCCGCCTTCGTGTCGTAGAGAAAGACGGCGCTGTTCGCGGAGGCCGTCGGGCGCGCATAGGTGACCCAGCGCGAGTCGGGCGACCACTGGAAGCGGAAGCCCGCGAGCCCGCCGTGCGCGATCCACTCCGGGCTCTGATCGATCTGGGTCGCGCGGTTCGCGTCGAGATCCTGGATGTGGATGCGCATCGCCTGGTCGATGAACGCCAGCTTCCTGCTGTCGGGCGACCACTGCGGGGGGTACCGGAAGCCGGCACCGAGCGAGGTCACCTTCTTCTCGGGGCCGGAGCCGTCCGCCGGGCGCAGCGTCAGCTCGTACTCGCCGCTCCGGTCGCTCCAGTAGGCCACCGTCTTCCCGTCGGGCGACCAGCGCGGATAGCGTTCCGCCACGCCGGAGGATCGCGTGACGTTCACCACGGCGCCGTACTCCGCCGGGACCGTGAGGACGTCGCCGCGCGCCTCGAAGACGGCGCGCTTGCCCGCCGGCGACACCGCCACGTTCTGAACGAGCGGCTCGACCTTCGCAATCCGCGGCCTCAGCGTCGTCTCGTCGGTGACCACGTGCACCGGTACCTCGGCCGTCTTCTCCGTGGCGAGGTCGAGGAAGTACAGCCGGCCGCCCGCCTGGAACACGATGCCGTCGGGCCCGAGCGACGGGAACGTGATGTCGAAGTCGGCGAGGTGGGTGACCTGCCGGACCCTTCCCGCGCCAACGTCGTACGCCCAGATGTTGTTGCGCTCGTTCGCGCCGCGGTCGGACAGGAAGTAGATCGTGTTGCCATGCCACATCGGCTGCGCGTCGTTGGCCGGATTCGCGGTGATGTTCTTCGTCGCGAAGGTCTTCAGGTTGAACAGGAGCAGATCCGGCGCCCAGCCGCCTCGATAGCGCTTCCAGTTGCGGAAGTCCTGCGACATGGGCATGTAGACGAACTGCGCGCCGTCCGGCGAGTACGTGCCGAATTCACCGTAGGGCACCGGGAGTTTTTCGGGCAGACCGCCCCCGGTGCCAACCGTGAAGAACTGGCTGAAACGCTGGCGTCCGCTCTCACGCCCGGACGCGAAGAGCACGCGCGTGCCGTCGGGGGTCCAGCCGATCACGCGGTCCGCCATCGGGTGATGCGTCAGGCGCACCGGCTCGCCGCCTTGCGCCGGGATGACGTAGACGTCCGTGTTGCCGTCGTACGAAGCGCTGTAGGCGATCTTCGTCCCGTCAGGCGAGAACCGCGGGAACACTTCCTCTCCGGGAGGGGAGCTGAGGCGGACCGCCGTGCCTCCCGTCTTCGGCACCAGCCAGATGTCGCCCGCGTAGACGAACGCGATCTGACCCTTCGACACCGCGGGATAGCGCAGCATGCGTGCGTCGATCTGCGCCGAGGCGATCGGGGCCGACGAGAAAACCGCCAAGAGAACCACGAACACACGCAAGAGATTGGACTTGGTCATCGCTTATGTAGCTCCACAGTTGACCTCCGTATCTTATCCACGGATGCACACCGAATATCAACCACGTAACACGGAAGAACACGGAAGGACACCGAAACACACGGATCTGAAAACCACGGAAGAACACGGATACACACGGATTTGAAACCGACAGATAACCAATTCCGTGGGAATGAGGAACACGGGGTGAATCCTTGAATTGGTGAATTGGTGAATTGACCGGCAACTTGCTGTAGCCGTCCGTCTGGACGATATGGGCAGGGCCGTGATAATTCACAACTCGCAATTCACAACTTCACGATATGCTGTTTGTCGCCGCCCTGCCCGTTCGAGACGCCCACATGACCCGACGCTGGATCGCGTTCCTATTCAGCTGCTGCGCCTTGGCCATCGTCCCGGCGGCGAGCCAACAGCAACCTCCTCAGCCTCCATCATTCCGGACCAGGATCACGATGGTGCCGATCGACGTGCGGGTGCTCGATCGCAACGGGAAGCCGGTCACCGATCTGCGGCAGGAGGACTTCTCGATCCTGGAAGACGGCGTGCCGCAGACGATTCGTCACTTTTCGACGCAGGCACTGACGGCCGAAGCGAGTCCTGAAGCCACAACGGGGACGCCGCCGCTGACCGCGCCCGGACCCGAGATCCAGGCGCAGAACCGGCGCGTCTTCCTGCTGCTGCTCGGCCGTGGCCGCATGGAAGGGCCGGTCAAGGAGTTCGACGCGATGCTGGACTTCGTCCGGACGCGGCTGCTGCCGCAGGACCAGGTCGCGCTGCTCGCCTACAACCGCGCCACCGACTTTACGACCGACCACGCGCGGATCATCGCGGTGCTCGAACGGTTCAAGGCGCGCCAGACGGCCATCGAGGCGATGCTCGCGCACTATTTCAGCGGGCTCCAGGCCGTCTATGGCTCGAAGACGATCCCGCCATACATCCAGAAGGAGATCGACGCGGTGTTCGCCGTCTCGACGGCACTCCGGCCGCGCGAGATCACGCCGGGACAGCTCACCGACGCGAAGCGCGTGGAGGCCGATCAGAGGCGCACGAGCGACGCGCTGCTGCGCGCGGAGATCCTCGCGGGACGCACCGGCGAGTTCGCCGGCCTGCCGGATCCGGAGGCCACCGCGACGGCCGAGCGCGAGGAGGTGTCGTTCGACCAGTACGCCGCGGCGCAGGTCGAGCTGAACCACGACGTCACCGCCCTGTACGCGGGGATTGGCTACCTGCGCTACCTGGAGGGGGAAAAGCACCTCGTCTTCGTGTCGCCCAAGGGCATCGCGCTGCCGCGCCAGGAGGACGACAAGAGCCTTGCCGCCGTGGCGAGCGACGCGCGCGTCACCCTGGACATCCTGTACACGGGCGGGCCTGCCATGAGCGGGTTCAGGCAGGCGTTCATGCTCCAGGACCTCCGCCTCATCACCGAGATGACCGGCGGGCAGCTCACCGCGTTCCGAACGGGCGCGGCGGCGTTCACGAAGCTCGACGAGTCCACGCGGTTCCAGTACCTCCTCGGCTACTACCCGTCGGACGCGAGATGGAACGGCAAGTACCGGAAGGTCACGGTGAAGGTGAATCGTCCAGGGGCGACCGTCCTCTATCGGCGCGGGTACTACGCCAGCCAGCAGCTCGTTCCGCTCGACCGGCGCGAGTTCGTGAGCTTCCTCCGCATGAACGCCGCGGCCGGCTACGCGGGCGTCGTGAAGGACCTCGACGTCACCCTGCAGCCGCCGGTCGTGAAGAAGGACCCGCCCGAACTGCTCGTGCTGGGCAACCTGCGCGTCTCAGGGATCAAGTTCCGCGACGTGAATGGGCGGCATACCGCAAGTGTCGACATCGGGGTTTACGCCGGCGACGCACGGCAGCGCATCATCGGCGAGATGAAGAGGGTCGTCAACCTGGACCTGACGGAGGAGACCTACGCGGGCATCCAGCGCGCCGGCATCGATCTGACGCTCCGACTTCCGCTGAAGGGAAAGCCCGCGTTCGTCAAGGTCATCGTCTACGACTACGGCGCGGATCTGCTCGGGACCGCCGTGATGAAGATCAAATAGGGAGAGCGGAGACAACTCCACACTTCAAACTCCAAACTTCACACTGTTTGGAGTTTGGAATTTGAGATTTGGAGTTGACACGTTTCCAGTATCCTACGCCTCATGAACAGAAGGCGTTTCCTGGAACGGATCGCTGCCGTCCCGGTCGCGAGTGTTGCGCTGGCAGGCGGCAGCGTCGAATCGCATGCGCAGGGCGGATCGAGTCCGGGCGGCGGACGGCGGTTCGTCGGGATTCAGATGGGCCCGCACACGCTCCTCGACGAAGGGATCGAGCCCTGCTTCGATCTGATCCAGCGCACCGCGGGCGTGAACGCCGTGCTGACCTACAGCCACGCATTCCATGGCGACCTGCGGAAGCCGGCCCGACTTCTCGCCGCCGATCACGGGAAGCCGCCGCGGGAGAACCGCCCGCCGCTCCCATCGGTGTGGGTCAGGCACCACGACCGCTATTTCACGGACACCACGCTTCGCGTGAAGCCTCCCGATCCGGCGCTCGAGTACGCGGGCCGCGACGTGTTCGCCGAGATGCTCGCGCCGGCGCGGCGCCGCGGCATGAAGGTCTACGCACGGATCCTCGAAGGGTCGGGAGCGTCCATCACGAACTTCTCCAGCGTCGTCACCGTCGACGTCTACGGCAAGCCGACGCGCATCGGCTGCTGGAACAACCCGCAGTACAGGGCGTTCTGGCGGGCGGTCGTCGAAGACCTGTTCCGCTCGTACGACCTCGACGGCTTCCAGTGGGGCGCGGAACGAATGGGCCCGCTGATGAACGTCATCCTGCCGTGGAACGACGGTGCGCCCACCTGCTTCTGCGAGTACTGCAGGGCGCGGGGCCGCGCGAAGGGGATCGACGTCGAGCGCGCACGCACCGGGTTCGAGGAGCTGTACGTCTACGTCCGCGGGTTGATGTCCGGCAAACCGCGGCTGGCCGACGGCGTCTTCACCGGATTCGTCCGCATCCTGCTGCGCTACCCGGAGGTCCTCGCGTGGGAGTACCAGTACCGCCTGTCGCGCGAGGAGGTCATGCGGAGCATGTACGAGAAGATCAAGTCGGTCAAGCCGTCCGCGGAGGTTGGCTGGCACGTCGACCATCAGCCTTCGAGCTGGGACCTGGTCTATCGCGCCGAGCTGAGCTACGAGGACATGGCCCCGTACTCGGACTTCATCAAGTTCATCGCTTACCACGACGTGCTCGGCCCCCGGATCCGCTGGTGGTATCTCGATCGCTTCCAGAAGACCATCCTCGGCGAGCTCTCGCTGGACGAATCGCTGAACCTCTATTACAACCTCTTTGGCTACGACAAGAACGCCGAGCCGGCGGTCGACGAGCTCGAAGCAAAGGGGCTGTCGCCCGACTACGTGTATCGCGAGACGAAGCGCAGCGTGGCGTCCGCCGCGGGAAAGACGAAGATCTACACGGGCATCGGCTTCGACGTCCCCTGGGGATCGAACACCATTCCCGGCGACCCCGACGAGATCTCGTCGGCTGTTACGAGAGCCTTCGACGCCGGCGCGAGCGGCATCGTCATCTCCCGCGAGTACGAAGAGATGCGCCTGCGGAATCTCCAGGCTGTGGGTGCCGCGCTCACGGCCCGCGCAGGATGACCGCAAACGTCACACTCAAGCGCCAAACGTCCTGGCTTTGGAGTTTGTAGTTTGGATGATTTTGGAGTTTGGAATTTGGAGTTTGGAGTTTGATCTGATGCCCCGTCCAGTCGGCTTCTGGACCGCCGTCGCGTTGGTCATGGGGAACATGATCGGCTCGGGCGTGTTCCTGCTGCCGGCGTCGCTCGCGCCGTACGGCGGTATCAGCCTCGGCGGCTGGGCGCTCTCCACCGCCGGCTCGATCCTGCTGGCGCTGGTGTTCGCGCGGCTGGCGCGATTCAACCCCGCGGCTGGCGGTCCTTACGCGTACACGCGCCAGGCGTACGGGGATCTTGCAGGCTTCCTCGTCGCATGGGGCTACTGGATCTCCATCTGGTGCGCGAACGCCGCGATCGCCGTCGCGTTTGTCGGCTATCTCGATCCCTTCGTCCCTTCCGTGGTGCACAACCCGCCGGCTGCCGCGCTGCTCGCGCTGGCGACGATGTGGCTGCTCGTCGCGGTGAATATTCGCGGCGTCGCGACCGCCGGCCGCGTGCAGGTGGTGACGACGGCGCTCAAGGTCCTGCCGCTGGTCCTGATTGGCATCGCGGGGCTCCTGACGCTCGACCCCTCGCACTTCGCCGTTTCCCCCGAGGGCCCGCGCGGCCTCGCGCGGGGCGTGACCGCAACCGCCACGCTCACACTGTGGGCGTTTCTCGGGCTGGAGTGCGCGACCATCCCCGCCGGGAACATCCGCGACGCCGAGCGTACGATTCCGCGGGCGACGATTGTGGGGACCGTGCTCACGGCCGCGATCTACATCGTGAGCACCGTGGGCGTCATGGGCGTGCTCGGCCCCGCGGTGCTCAGCCAGTCCACGGCTCCCTTCGCCGACGCCGCGCGCGTGCTGTTCGGCGGCCGGGCGGCCGACATCGTCGCCATCGGCGCCGCCATCTCGTGCTTCGGCGCGCTCAACGGCTGGATCCTCGTCGTCGGCCAGGTGCCGCTCGCGGCCGCCAACGACGGCCTCTTCCCCTCGGCGTTCGGCCGACTGTCGTCGAGAGGCACGCCGGCGATCGGCATGATCATCGCCGGGGTGTTGACGACGGGGCTGATCGCGATGAACTACGCGCGCGGCCTGGTCGACCTGTTTACCTTCGTGATCCTCCTCGCAACCTTGAGCACGCTGGTACCGTATGCGTTCTGCTCGTTGGCCGGCTTCATGCTGCAGAGACGCGACGCGCGCATGCGGATGTCGGGCGGGGCGATTGCGATTGCCGCGCTCGCGTTCGTCTACTCGATGTGGGCGATTGGCGGCGCCGGCGCGGACGTGGTGTATTGGGGCTTCCTCCTGCTGATGTCGGGACTGCCCGTCTACGCCTGGATTGCACGCTCATGAACCTGACCTGCCAATCGGAGACCGGGACGATTGCGCGCGTCCTGGTGAAGCACGCGCGGGACGCGTTCCGCAGCCAGGGAGCGATCGCGGGGGAGTGGCACGCGCTGAACTTCACGGCGCCTCCCGATTTCGCCGCCGCCGTCGACGAGTACGAGCACTTCCTGAAGCTGGTACGGGCGGCAGGAGCGGAGGTGACCGCGCTGCCGCGCGCCGAGAACGCCACGCTCGATTCGATGTATGTCCGCGACGCGTCGGTCATGTGCGATCGCGGGGCCATTCTCTGCCGCATGGGCAAGGAGGAGCGCGGAGGCGAGCCGGCAGCCCAGCGCGCCGCGTTCGACGCCGCCGGTGTGCCGATTGCCGGCGCCATCGAGGCGCCAGGCACGTTGGAAGGCGGCGACGTCGTCTGGCTGGATCGACAAACGCTCGCCGTCGGGCGCGGCTACCGTACGAACGACGAGGGCATCCGGCAGCTTCGTTCGATCGTCGGGGACAGCGTCGAAGTCTTCGTCGTCGCGCTTCCCCACTGGCGTGGCGCCGGAGACGTGTTTCACCTCATGTCCATCATCAGTCCCGTCGATCGCGATCTCGCGGTCGTGTACTCGCCGCTCATGCCCATCCCGTTCAGGGAGCGCCTCCTCGAGCGCGGGATCTCGCTCGTCGAGGTGCCGGACGAGGAATTCGGGACCATGGGCGCGAACGTGCTCGCGCTTGGCCCGCGGCGGTGCCTCATCGTCGCGGGCAACCCCCGGACGCGCGCCCTGCTCGAGCGCGCCGGCGCGGAGGTGTTCGAGTATGCGGGACGGGAGATCAGCCTGAAAGGAGGCGGCGGACCCACCTGTCTGACGCGTCCCCTGGATCGTCAGGAACGCCCGGTCGCGGGAATCCAGTGATGTCCATCCAGTCCGATGCCGACTGGAAGGGCCGTCGCGCCGTCTCGAAGATCGCGCGACTGACGCTCGAACTCCTCGAGCGAGCGGTGTGTCCGGTGTGCTGGACCCTGCGCACGCGCGACGGCAGCCTGTCGGCGCACTACGAGCACACGCTCGTCATCACACGTGGACGACCTGTCGTTCTGACGGCCGAAGCGGCGTAGCATGACGACCGCCTGGCTGACGGTACGCAGTCTCCTGTGGGCGATCCTGCTTCCGGGTCTCATCGCCGGCTACGTGCCGTGGCTGTCGCCGGTCGATCCGCCGCGGCATCGCCAGGTGGAACGATGGATTCCGCGGTTCCCGTCAAGGGGGACACCCAGGTGATCCGCAGCATTCTTCTCGGCACGGCGGGTCTGAGCGTCGCCGCTCTGGCCGCCCTCTGGCTCACGGTGGTCCGCGATTGCAGCGATGCGGAAGAGACCGCCATCCGCGGGGCCGTTCGCGTGGGCGCCGCCGCCCTTCTCCTGCAGGGCGCGCATTTCACGGAGGAACTCATCACAGGATTCGACGAGCGGTTTCCACAGTTGCTGGGTTTGACTCCCTGGTCGCCCGCCTTCTTCGTGCCGTTCAACGTTTTCTGGGTGATCGTGTGGACGCTCGGCCTCTGGGGACTGCGATCTCGTCGACGCGCGGCGTTGTTTCCGCTCTGGTTTCTCGCGTTGGGTAGCATGGGGAATGGTCTCGCTCACCCGGCTCTTGCCGCCGCCACCGGCGCGTATTTCCCGGGACTGGTCACGGCACCGTTGGTCGGTATCGCTGGAGTCCTGCTCGCGCGGCGTTTGTTGCAGATCACCGCTGAGCGCAGTCGCACAGTGGTTGCCTGACTGGGGCAGACGTATACTGAACCCGCCCGGACGGCGACAGTCATGCGGACAGATTCAATCACTGTTCTTCTCAAGAGTGTGGCAGCCGGCGTCGTCGCCGCCGTGCTGTTCAGCGTGCTCGTTCTGTGTGCGCTGCTCGCCGCCACCATCGTCTCGGTATGGTGGACGACCCGGAACACCTCCGGCGGTCTCGGCGCGGTCTCTGCCGGCATCAGCGAGGCGGCAATCTACGTGGTGCCCGTCGTCGGTTTCGCGATCGGGTTCTACTGGCAGTTCAGACGCCGTGCACGAGCGGGTCGCCCGGCGAAGTGATCGACGCCGTTGGGCGGCAGCAGAGGAGGGAACAGGTTCAGCCAATGGTCCAGAATCTGTTGTGGTGCGCGCTCGTGCTTGGGGCGCTGTCCCTCGGCATCGCGCTGAAGATGCGGTTGTCGGCTGGTGAGCCGCCTCGGAGGATCGCGCTCGACCCCAGTGTGCCTGTCGCGCTCGCGATCGTCGTCGGGGTCCTGCCGGGCGTGCTGCGCCTGGAGCGGCCGGCGATCGGCATTGCGGCATCCGTCGCCAGCATTCTGTTGAGCGTGTTGGCCCTGGTCCGCCTCGCTCAAGGAATCAGGTCGACACATGCCCGTGTCTGATGCAGACGAGAAGCGCGTGGTCACGTTGCAGTCGCGCGACGTGGCCTCGACGCTCGGTGCCGGTTATGAAGAACTGGTCGGATCGGCTGCCGCACGGATGCGGGAGTTCGAAGAACACCTCGATCTCTACGAGTATCGGGTCGTCGAGGACGTTCAGCAGCATTTTCACGACTGCTTCATCGACACCACATGGCCGGCCTGCCCGCGGCATCCGAATCA
>Ga0156017_1056_pt2 | contig 7606 bp, 7 predicted proteins | sample RifCSPlowO2_02_FD_107671 | JGI IMG/M metagenome (GOLD analysis project Ga0156017, IMG submission 107671) | Acidobacteria bacterium RIFCSPLOWO2_02_FULL_67_36
CCAGCAGGGTCCGAGGCTCGTCGACCCGGCCGGCGTAACGTCCCAAATAGCACGGGTCGTGAAAGGTCACAGTCTCGCGGCCATGGCCGGGGCCAGCGTCTATTCTGGCCCCAAGCTTGCGCGTCAGTTCCTCGACGTAGACCGACGAGTGCACGATCTCCACGTCGTAGCCGAGGCGACGGTAATCGTCGCCGAGCGTCTTGACGCAGTGCGGACATGACGTGAGGATCTTCTTTGGACCGGCGGCCTTGAGGTCCCTGATGTTGGCGTTCGCCAGCTCCTGGAACATGTACTCGTTGCCCGTGCGCTTCGCGGGATCGCCCGTGCAGCGTTCCTTGGAGAGCACGCCGAACTTCACGCCACAGGCTCGCAGAATCTCGAACATCGACCGCAGCGACTTCTGGAAGTCGGCTTCGAAGGCGCCCGCGCAGCCGAGCCAGACCAGCACGTCGTGCGTCGCCGGATCGAAGATATCGAGGCGCGCTGCATCGACGAACTTCCTCCGCTGGTCGGAGTCGAGACCCCAGATGTTGCCGCGCCGCTCGAGATGGTTGTAAACGGCGCCGAGGGCATCCGGCGCGTCGCCGTTCGAGACGAGCCCCCGCCGCGCGCCGACGAGAATCGGCAGATGCTCGATGCCGACCGGGCACTGATTCTCGCACGCGCCACACGTCGTGCACTGCCAGAGCACTTTCTCCGAGTAAATCTCGCCGAGCTTCCTGCCGCGGTCGCCCGCGAGCAGTGCCTCCTGCGTCTGCAGGATGATGGTCTTCGGGTTCAGCTCCTTGCCCGCGCCCCAAGCCGGACAGTTCACCTGGCAGCGCCCGCATTCAACGCACGTCAGCGCATCGAGCACCGACTTGCTCCCGAGATCCTTTACCGTTTCCAGCCCGACCTGCTCCTTCTCGAAATCGAGGTTCGGCACGGCGCCGAGTTCGAGCGACTTCAGGAACACAGTGACCGGCGACAGCACGAGATGGAAATGTTTCGAGGCCGGGATGAGCGCCATGAACGCCAGAATGACCAGCGAGTGCACCCACCAGTTCACCGTCCCCGCCATCGTCGTCTCGTCCAGGCGGAACGCGAGAAAGAACGTGATCATCAGCGTGGCGATGAAGAGCGAGATGACGATCGACTCCACCGACACGTGCGCGCCCAGCGCGACGGGCCGGACGAAGGCGCGGCGGACCAGCAACAGCAGAATGCCGGCGAGCGCGGCCGCGGCAAACGGCGATAGCGCAAGCCGATACATCTGAAACCACTGCGACCCGGTGAAGTCCGCGATGCCGAGGCCGCGGAGACACTCGACCACTGTGTAGCCGGCGAACGCGATGAAGCCCCAGAACACGAACGCGTGCGCCAGGCCGGGAATCGGGCGTTCTGCGATCGTTCTGCGCTGAAGGAGGACGTCGAAGATGAAGCGCCTCGTGCGCGAGCCGAGTTGGTCGAGGGAGAAGGTGTTGGGGGCTGCCGCGATCAGCTGAACGCGACGACCGACCTGCGCCGCGAAGGCGCCGACGAAAAGCAGGAAGAGCAGCCAGAACACGAGGGTGCCCATGCCATCACTGCTTCACGGCGTCGACGAGCGCGGGCACGATCTCGAACAGATCGCCGACGATGCCGTAGTCCGCCACCTCGAAAATGGGCGCGTCGGGATCCTTATTGATCGCGACAATCGTGTTCGAGCCCTTCATGCCGACGAGGTGTTGAATCGCGCCGGAAATGCCGAGCGCGACGTACAGTTTCGGCGCCACGGTCTGGCCGGAGCTGCCGATCTGTCGTTCCATCGGCAGCCAGCCGGCGTCGCAAATCGGACGCGATGCCCCAATCTCGGCGCCGAGCGCCTCGGCCAGCTTCTGGGCAACGGCGATATTCGCCTGTTCCTTGATGCCGCGTCCGATCGAGACGATACGCTCGGCCTGCGACAGGTCCACGGCCTGCTTGGCCTGCTGGAAGGGCGTTTCGGGCTTCTGACGGATCGCCGTCGCGTCCACGTTCACGTCGAGCGCGCGAATCGGCGCCGGCGCGGCCCCTCTGACGGCCTGGTCCGGGCGGTACGCGCCGATCTGAAAGGTCACAAAATGCGGGGCCGGCCCCTGCGGCACGACGTCCGCGGTGAGCTTGCCCTGAAACATCGACCGGACGAACGCCGTCTCGGTCCCGACGGTCTTGATGCCCGTCACGTCCGTGACCAGCGCGCGGTCCATGCGCGCGGCCAGCTTCGGCGCAAAGTCCCGAGTCTGATACGTGTGCGGCAAGAGGACGTGCGATGGCCCGAGCTGGCTGAGAGCGTCCTGCAGGGCAGCCGTAAACCCATCTGGGGTGTACGGCTCGAGCGCCGCATGCTCCACGGTGATCACGTCCGCCACCTGCGCCGCCGCAAGTTCGCCGGCGACGGCGCCGACGCGGGCACCCGGCACAAGGACCGCGACGGACGTGCCCGATGCCCCCGCGAACTGCTGCGCTGCCGCGATCGTTTCCCACGTCGCACGATTCAGCTTGCCGTCTTTTTGTTCGGCAATAACCACGATCATCTTCGCCGCCCTTGTACAAAGACCTCTTCGTGGTCTTCGTTTCCTTCGTGTTTTCGTGATGAACCGTCGCTCAAATGACTCGAGCCTCTTCCCTCAACTTCCGAACCAGCTCCTTCGCCGCCTCGGCAGGGGTGCCGTCGATGATCTGGGTCTTCTTGCCTTTCGCGGGCACGTAGAGGCTCACGATCTTCTGCGCCGGCGCCAACGCCGTAGGCGCCGCGGCCTTGCGGATCTCCTTCTTCTTCGCCGCCATGATGCCCTTGAGCGTGGCGTAGCGCAGCTGGTTGATGCCGCTCTGAATCGTCAGCACGGCCGGCAGGGGCATGGTTACCCACTGAAACCAGCCGCCCTCGAGTTCGCGCTTCACGCGCAGGGTGCCCGCCTGCCCTGAGCCTGTCGCCCCTCGACCTTGCTCGGGGCGACCCTGAGGCTCTCGAAGGGTCGACAGGTCTACTTGCACTTCCATGATGATCGTGGCGTGCGGCGCGCCCAGCCGCTCCGCCAGAATCACGCCGACCTGGGCGAGGCCCTGGTCGTCCGACTGGAGGCCCGTGAAGACGAGATCGAACGCCTCCGCCTTCATCGCGTCCGCCAGCGCACCAGCCGTCACAAATCCGTCCGCGCCGGCCAGCCGATCGTCCTCGACGTGAATCGCGCGGTCCGCACCGCGTGCGAGCGCTTCGCGGATCACCTGGGCCACACGCGCCGGGCCGGCCGAGCAGACCACGACTTCCCCGCCGTGCTTCTCCTTCAGCCGCAGCGCTTCCTCGAGCGCGTAGGCATCCGGCTCGTTCATCTCGAAGCCGACGTCCTGTTCGCGGATCCAGGTCTTGGTATCGTCGAGGCGGGGCTGCCACTCGCGGGTGGGGACCTGTTTGATGCAGACAGCGATCTTCATTGGGTCATCTGGTCATCTGGTCATTTGATTTGGTCATTGGATTCGGTCATGTGTCGATCAATCCTTCAATCAATGACTAGATGACCGGATGACCCGATGACCAGATTCATGCGTTGTTGTACCGCTTGAACAGCAACGCCGCGTTGGTGCCGCCGAAACCGAAGGAGTTCGTCAGCGCGTAATCGATCTTAACGGCCCGCGCACGATTTGGCACGTAATCCAAATCGCATTCCGGATCCGGCTCGTCGAGGTTGATGGTCGGCGGCGCGATCTGATGGTAAACAGCCAGGACGGTGATGCCGGCTTCCAGGCCACCCGCCGCGCCCAGCAGATGGCCGGTCATGGATTTGGTCGAGGAAACGAGCAGCGTCCTGGCGCGCTCGCCGAAGCAGCGCTTGATCGCAATGGTCTCCACCCTGTCCCCGTGCGGCGTCGACGTCCCGTGCGCGTTGATGTAGTCCACCTGCGCCGTGGTGACGCCCGCGTTCTTGATCGCCGAGCCCATCACGCGAAACGGACCGTCGCCATCCTCGGACGGAGCGGTGATGTGGTACGCGTCGGAGGACATCCCGTAGCCCACGAGTTCCGCGTAGATCCGCGCGCCGCGACTCTTTGCCAGCTCGTACTCTTCGAGAATCAAGGTACCCGCGCCCTCACCGACCACGAAGCCGTCGCGATCCTTGTCGAACGGTCGGCTGGCCCGGCCCGGCTCGTCGTTGCGGGTCGACAACGCCCTGAGCGCGCCGAATCCACCGATACCCATCGGCGTAATCGCGGCCTCCGATCCACCGGCAATCATCACGTCCGCATCGCCGCGCCTGATAATCTCGAACGCATCGCCGATGGCGTGCGCCGACGCCGAACAGGCCGTGCAGGTGGCCAAATTCGGCCCCTTGGCCCCGAACCGGATTGACACCTGGCCGGCGGCCAGATTGATGATGGCGGAGGGAATGAAGAACGGCGAGATCTTGCGCGGGCCACCCGCCAGCAGCGCCTTGTGCTCGCGCTCAATCGTCGTAAACCCACCGATGCCCGACGCGATGATCACGCCGACCCTCGGCGCGGTGTCCTTCGTGACCTTGACGCCGGCGTCATCCATCGCGAATTGCGAGGCCGCAATCGCGTAGTGGATGAAGACGTCCATCTTCTTGACGTCCTTCTTCTCGATGAACTGCAGGGGGTCGAAGCCCCGGACTTCGCCCGCAATCCTCGTCGGAAACTGCGCCGCGTCGAACTTGGTAATCGACCCGACGCCGCTCTGGCCGGCCTGAAGTGCGGCCCAATTCGCCTCGGTGCCAATCCCGAGCGACGACACGAGACCAATGCCCGTGACGACGACTCGTCGTCTAGTGGTCATGCTGGGCTCGGCCTACTTCTTGCCTTTGGCGTGCGACTCGATATAGTCGACGGCTTCCTTCACGCGCGTGATCTTCTCGGCATCCTCATCGGGGATTTCGATCCCGAACTCTTCCTCGAACGCCATGACGAGCTCAACGGTGTCGAGCGAGTCGGCGCCAAGGTCGTCGACAAACGACGCGTCTGGCGTCACTTCTTCTTCATCGACCCCGAGTTGTTCCACGATGATGCTCTTGACTTTGTCCGCTACGGCCATTCAATCCTCCTACATGTACATCCCGCCGTTGACGGCGAGAACGTGCCCTGTAATATACGACGCCTCGTCCGATGCAAGGAAGCACGCGGCTGCCGCCACCTCGTCGGCCCGGCCCAGCCGGCCGAGCGGAATTTGCGCCGTCCAGTCGACGTGCGCTTTCCCGCTGATCGCCCGGGTCATGTCGGTCTCGATCATGCCCGGCGCGATCACGTTCACCGTAATACTGCGCGATGACAGCTCGCGGGCCAGCGCCTTGGCAAAGCCGATCAGGCCGGCTTTCGACGCCGCATAGTTCGTCTGCCCCGCGTTCCCCATCTGCCCCACCACCGAGCTCACGGCAATGATGCGTCCCGCGCGCTGCTTCAGCATCGGCCGCATCGCCGCCTGCGCCAGCACGAAGGTCGCCGTCAGGTTCGTCGCCAGCACGGCATCCCAGTCCTCGCGCTTCATCCGCAGCAGGAGCTGATCGCGGGTGATGCCGGCGTTGCTGACCACGATGTCGAGCCGTCCATGCCGAGCCGCAATGTCCCCCGGCGCGGCCTCGAGGGCGGCCGTGTCGGTGACGTCGAGGCTCAAGGCCTCGGCTCGGTGGCCGCCGGCCGTCAACTCCGCGACACACGCATTCGCGTGGTCGCCGCGCGCGGCCGCGACCACAAGGGCACCCTGCGCCGCCAGTCGGGTCGCAATCGCGCGACCGATGCCCCGCGACGCACCCGTGACCAGCGCGACCTTTCCTGTGAGATCAAGCATGCAGCAGCGATTCCACACCAGCGAGATCGTTCGGACTGCCCATGCTGACGACCGTCGCCTCGCGGCGAAGTTTGCGCACCAAGCCGCTCAGCACCGCACCAGGACCCACCTCAACATACGTTGTGACGCCCTCAGACGCAAGGCGCGCGACAACGCCCTCCCACCGTACCGGCGAACAGACCTGCTGCACCAGCGCTTCGATCGCCGCCCGCGCGTCACGTTTGGGCTCGGCGTCCACGTTCGCGATCACCGGCACGCGCGGATCCGTCGCGGACAGCGCGCGCAGCTCGGGAGCCAGCCGGTCCTGCGCCGGCTTCATGAGCGCGCAATGGAACGGCGCGCTCACCGACAGCGGGATCACGCGCTTCGCCCCGAGGGCTTTCGCGCGCTCGCCCGCGCGCCGCACGGCATCGCGCGACCCCGCAATCACCACCTGACCGCCACCGTTCAGGTTGGCGGGACTCACCACGTCGCCATTCGCCGCCTCGACGCACGCCCGCGCGACCAGGTCGGCCTCCAGCCCAAGAATGGCGGCCATCGCGCCTTCCCCGACCGGCACCGCCTCCTGCATGTAGCGGCCGCGCCGGCGTACGATGCGCAGCGCGTCGGCAAAGGAGAACGTGCCCGCAGCCACGTTCGCCGAATACTCGCCGAGACTGTGGCCGGCGACGAAGGCCGGCGTCAGCCCCTTCGAGGCGAGCAGCCGGCACGCCGCGATGCTCACCGCGAGGATGGCCGGCTGCGCGTTCTCGGTGAGCGTGAGCCGATCGTCCGGCCCGTCAAAGATGATCCGGCTCAGCCTCTCGCCCAGCGCCGCGTCGGCCTCCTCGAAGGCCTCACGGCAGACCGGGTAGACCTCGGCCAGCGCCTGGCCCATGCCGACCTTCTGCGACCCTTGTCCCGGAAAGAGAAATGCAATCATGCTGTTCGACTGCCCGCGTTCGCGGCGGCGATGTCCTGCTCGACTCGTTCGACCACGCCTTCCGTCGCAAACCGATACGCCATCGCGACGCCGTTGCGCACCGCTTTCGCGCTCGATCGGCCGTGTCCGACGATGGTGACACCCGAGACGCCGAGCAGCGGCGCACCGCCGTACTCGGAATAATCCACGCGGCGGTGGAACTGCCGCAGGACCCGGCGCGTCAGCAGCGATCCGACGCGCATCGTGAACGTGCTCGACAACTCGGCCTCGATCAGTTCCGCGAACCCTTCGCTGATCTTAAGCGCCACGTTCCCCGTGAATCCGTCGCACACGATCACGTCGGCGCGGCCGGAATAGACGTCGCGCGCTTCGACGTTGCCGATGAACGACACGGGCGAGGTTTTCAGGAGCCGGTGCGCCTCGCGCGTCAATTCGTTGCCCTTCGTGGCTTCCTCGCCCACCGAGAGCAGTCCGACGCGGGGCGCGTCGATCCCCAGCGCCACGCGTGCGTTGGCCTGCGCTGAAGAGGGCCGCGGCCTCGCCGCGCGCCACCACCTCGGCGGCCACCTTGATCGAGGATCCGGGCTTGCGTCTCAACGCCGCCGCCGGGGCCTCCTCCATCGCGATCACCTCAGGCGCCTCGACAATGCGCGTGCGGCTGGCGTCGACCTCCGCGTGGCGCGCGAGTTCGCGCTCGAGCACGGCCGTCGAACCGACGAGCGTGACGCCCAGATCGAAATGCCGGGCAGCGGCCAGCGCGCCGTCCACCACGTGGCCCGGCGCATCGTCGCCGCCCATCGCATCCACAGCTACCCAAATCATCAGGATTGGGGATTCGGTATTCGAAACTCGGAGGGCGCTAGTCTTCCTTGACGGCGCGGGCCTGGCGT
>Ga0156017_1030_pt1 | contig 7568 bp, 9 predicted proteins | sample RifCSPlowO2_02_FD_107671 | JGI IMG/M metagenome (GOLD analysis project Ga0156017, IMG submission 107671) | Acidobacteria bacterium RIFCSPLOWO2_02_FULL_67_36
GTTGGTGCCCAGGTCCACGTACAGCGTCATCGTGTCCGACGCGCGCGACAGGCCGGCGCGCACCACGCCGGCCACGATGTCGCCGCCGACCCACCCGCCCGCGGCAGGAATCGAGTGCACCACAGCCGATTCGATGCCTGGCCATCCGAGCGCCTCTGCCGGCACGGGCGCAAACGCCAGCCCGCGCGGCTCGGACGGCACGCGGCGGATCCCCGACGGATCCTCCCCGAGCAACAGGTGCATCATCGTCACATTGCCGGCGACCATGTAGGCGCGTATGCGATGCACATCGCCCTCGGCGGCCGCAGCCGCCGCGGTCACCATCTCGACGACCGCCTGCCGTATCAGCGACGCCAGCTCCGGCAGCAGTCCTTTCTCCGCAGCGACGATGCGGGAGATGACGTCGGCGCCTCTGGCGATCTGCGGGTTGTACGCATCGGCCTCGCCGACGACCGTCCCGTCCGACAGCCGGGCCGAAGCCTACCCCGTTTCAATCCACGCGCCCGCGGGGGGGCGCGACCAGCGCGTCATCCCACGAGGCTTTGCCAGCGACGAGGTTTCAATCCACGCGCCCGCGGGGGGGCGCGACCGCGCCGACGTTGCCCCAGCCGCAACCAGATCCCGTTTCAATGCACGCGCCTGCGGGGGGACGCGACGTGGAACCGATGGTGGACGCTCTCGCCGTCGCTGAAGTTTCGGCAACAATATACTTGCCTGACCGAACTGTTTCTGCTAGTGTGTCTGGACATGGCGAACACGAAGCCGTACGTTGCTTTGGCGTGCTTCTGTGAGCACGTCCTTGAAGACAAAGATGATGTTCTCAGTGCCGTCCGAATTGTGGACACTTACGTCTTGCCGCCACTCCCCAAAGGGGTGGAAGTTCCACCGGATGCGCTTCGTGGACTCATCGTGCTAAAGGGGCTGATTTCGTTGAAATCGGGCGATGTGGTGGGGCCCGGAACGCTTCGCCTGATTATGCATACGGTGGCTGGTAAGCAGGTCCCGATTTCACCAGAGGGCGGTTGGCCTGTTGAACTGAAGGGCGGCGAACACGGCGTGAATTTAAAGCTCCAGATCCCGCTTGGGGTGAAGAATTTTGGGCTGATCTGGTTCGATGTGTTGTGGGGTGAGGAAATACTGACTCGTATTCCGCTCAGGCTAAAGCAAGGCGAAATGGTGGACGAAACACCGGCACCGAGTTAATAAATCGTGGCTGTGCTACGACGAGTTGTTCCGCGACATCAACAGGCGCCGACACTACGATGCGGTCGAGAAGGCCATCGATTCGCCGCATGACATCGGCGCTATCGAGGACGCCGTCTGCGCGCTCAATGAGAAGGGCCTCCACTTCAGCAGCCAGTTCCACGGCGGCTGGTGCGCTATCGCGATGCATGTTCCACGATCGCGACATGAGCCAATCATAGAGGTCATTCAGCGATGAAGCTCCGCGCACTGCTCGCATCATCTCATCGCGCAATTCAGATTCGATAATCATGGCGTCACCGGCCAACGTCGTCCTCGTACACCTGGATGCTTGGGGCCTCCGGTGTATCTTCAGTCACTCGCTTCTGCTCGCCCGCGTTGCGGCTGGCGAATTGTACGCCTCACCCAAAAACAAGGGTAATCCGTCCCCGCGCTCCCAAGATCCGCCAGGAACCAGAGGACAGATGTTTACCTATCGTGACAGAAACGGTGACGAAGTCGCAACCGTGCATTATTACCACATGAACGGGTCGCCCCGTTCCGAACCGGATCCGAAGACAATCCGCATCGGTCCGAAACGGTATGTGATTCACCCCGAAGACGCCAAGGCAAATCCCGAAAAAAGGCTGTTTGGCGCCGACGCGAAGAAAATGCGAAAATTGTACGGGTGCTATCGCAAATGTTCCTGCTCTTTGAGAGGCCCAGTCGATACTGTCCCGCTCGCCGGAGGCTAACGCGCTCGCTTCGCTCTGCGTGCTTTGCGTTTTCGGGGGGGCGCATTAGCGAGGACGCGGCGCAACCCTTCTGTGAATCGGTCGAGCGTGCCCACTGGATTATCAGCGGGCACGTCTACGACCTCGTGGGATTTGCGGGAGGCTTTTTTCAGCACGTTTGCGGCAACTCCGAGCCGATGAGCGCTTTGTAAGTCAGGCGCTTGTTGACGATGCCGAACAGGGCCAGCAGGAAGCGCGATTGATCATCGCCGCCGCGCTCGTTGAAGCGGAAGCACTGCTCATCGAGGTACCGGAACAAATGGAACGGTTCGACCGATACGTAAGTGCCCTTGATGGCGCGTTTCAGGAGCGCCCAGAAGTTTTCGCAGCCATTGGTATGTGCGTTCCCGTTGACATACGACTCGGCGTGGTCGATGACGTTGTGGACGTACTCCCCGTTCAGGCCGGTGTACGACTCATAGGCGTCGGTGTGTTGAGGACCGCCCCGGCTTCGACGTGGCGCCGGACGTGCCCTTGTACGACCGGCTTCCGCAGGCCGGTCAGGATTTCAGTGCGGACGCGGGAGCCCCCGTCCTTGCCGTGGCGTTCCAGCAAGCCCATGACCGCCACTTTCCCCGGCATGGAACGGCCGCGATGCATGTTCAGGCGCTGGCGCTTCCCCTTGTGCATGTTGCGGGCCTTGCCGCCGATGTAGGTTTCGTCCGCTTCCACGGTGCCGCCGAGCTTCCCGCCGTACTTGGACTGGAGCGCCAGCCGGAGGCGCGAGAGCATGAACCACGCGGTCTTCTGGGTCACGTCAAGGGCGCGGGCCAGTTCGTAGCTGCTGATGCCGTTCTTGCAGTTGGTCAGCAGCCAGAGCGCCGGGAGCCACTTCTGAAGCGGCAAGGGGCTGTCCTCGAACACGGTGCCGACCTTCAGCGAGAACTTGGCGCGGGCATGCCCTTCGTAGCACTTCCACACGCGGGCGTTCCAGAGGTAGGTGACGCGCTCAGAGTCGCAGCGGGGGCACCGGACGACGCCATCGGGCCAGCGCACGGCAAGGACCGCCGCGTGGCAGTTGGCGTACTCAGAGAAGTAGAGAATCGCTTGTTGGAGAGTGCGTGGGGCGTCCATGAGTGAATCGTCTCACAAACGCAGGGGTCAGTCAAGTATATTGTTGCCGTAGTCTCAGCAGTATGACAGGACAGGTCACACCGTAAAGCGCGTGTGCACGCTGTCGGATGCCCCCGCCAAGCACGACGACCGCGGCGATCGCACATTTGTTGGCCTGACGGCGGTTGGCATGACGGCGCCGGCCCGCTCTGTCGCTCCTATTCGTCCTCGGTCAGAGACCGAGCACGGCCGGATCGGTGTGCGGGAGGAAGCTGGCGCCGACGAACTCGTCCATGTAGCCGGGCAGGTCGGACAGATCGATGTAGGTGATCCGTCCGAGGTAGGAGCCGAGCTCGGCACGGAATTCACGCGACAACAGCGCGCGAGCGGCGCCCTCGAGCGATCCGTTGTCGATGGCCGTCTCTGGTGCCGCCTGGGGTACACCGGGAGGCCGGCGCGACTCTGCGGCGCTGGCAACGCCGCCTCGTCTGCCATCGCCCCCCGTCGTGCCCGCGGCACACCGGCCGTCTCGCAACGGGCCCTCAACGTGAGGTCAACGCCGGCCAACCTCGATCGGATCAGTGACGCAAGGACCGCGGTTGCATCCGACTGCGGCCAATTCGTGCGCCGCAGCGTCACAATCCTCCCCGGCCGTCCCTCGACTTTCGCCCCGATTCTGCCAACGCGCTCAAAGGCTGCCGCGTCGGGTTCAGAAAGAACCCGTTCTGCACCGCGGTTGATGTGAGACGGGTTCGATTCCCAACGCGTTTAGCTCAGAGGCGTGCCGTAGGCGGGTGGCTACGGCGGGCGGCGTAGGCGTAGACCTGCCCCGGCCAGCGGGCCGCTAGCCGGGGCGCGGTCCTCTCCCTAATCGGGCGCCCGGTCGCGCGGCTTCTTCGATTCGCTCCCGCGTGCTTCGAGCAGCACGTGCGCACCCGGTACCTTCACGTTGAACGTGACGTCACCCTTGCGATACAGCGCGTAGGCGAGGATGGCGGCCGCCAGCAGTATGGTCATCATCAACATGGCGGCCTACTTCTTGGTCCCGGCGTTTGCCGATGCGACGGTTGCGACGGTGTGAGCCACTTGACGCGCGCCGTCGATCTTCTTCCTCAACTCCTCGGCGGTCGCATTCGCGGTCACAACAAGGCCTTCCAACAACTCCGGCAGCTTGTCCACTGCTTCCAGCCGATACGTCCGCGGCGCGTCGCTGAACAGCCAGTAGTCGCCACGCGGTTCATCGGGGTCGAAGATGTTTCCGGAAATAGCCCGAAGCGCAATTCCCCACTGGCCACCAACCTTGGCGTAGCCCAGGGAGCGGTCCCAGAATTCACCAGTGCCGTGGTCCGTTTCTCCGGCCAATTGCACCCAACTAGGCACCCCGAGATTGAGCTTCTTCAGTGCGCCTTCGACCGCGGCGATTGGCTTCGCCAGTTCATCGGAAACCTTGTTCAATACCGACGCCGACTCCGTCAGTTGTTGAAAGGCGGCTGAAACGCGGTCCACGACGCCGGAACTTGGCTCCGCTGGAGATGGGGATAGTGGCGCGGAAGCCGAGGGCGCAGCTGTGGCCAAACTCGGATTCAGGATGGAAACGGCGGGTCTCGAGGCAGGACTGCGGACGATAGCCATGGGGCTATCCTTTCTTTGACCCTACAGGTCAAGCGTCTTCGAGCACCACGGTGCTCGTTGCGTGTCATCGCCCAGACGGACGACGAAGGTCTTAGAACCCGGTTTCCACCGGTGCTGGTCCCGCGACCAGCTTCGACCCGCGCGTAGTCTACCACAGGGCACCAACCGAAATTCACCGTGCGAGCGTCGTGAGTACCGGCCAACAGGCGGGACGCCGCTGTCAGACTCCTCGCCAACGTCCGGAGTTGTGGCGGCCTGACGACTTCTGCACCCGGCCTGCCGGACCCTACAACGGGCGACCGGCGGGCCGGGCGGCTACCGGGCTGGTTCACTTAAGTCGCTCGACACTCCCGGCGGACGTCGTGAGCACGTCCGGCCGCTTCGGCTCAAAGTCCACGCTTATGAAACGTCCGTTGGAACCTTTGACCTGACGACGAGCCGCTGGATCGTTGCGCGGCCCGACCATCACGTACGCAGTAGTTGGCACCGGCTTCGCCTGCTTGGCGAGAGCTTTCTTCAGTTCACCGACCCCCACTTCAAAAGCGTGTTTCTCGGTCGGCTCCTTCTGGAACACAACGGCCAGGCTGATGAAGGTGCCGCCCGGTGCAACAAGGACCTTGTTGACTTCCGTCTCCACGAAGTAGCCACCGGCGACGTTCTCTTCCACAGTGCTGGCGGGTCCGCCCTCGCGCTGCTTCCACGTGATGACCTTCTTGCCGTCAGGCTGAAAGACAAGGTGGTCCGAACCGTCGGGCAGCGTTACCATTTTCGCATCGTCTTCGCTCCCGGAACGGCTATACCAGACCGTACCCATGACCTCGGCCGTCACGAACTTCGTGTCGGCCACTTGCTGTATGCACTTCCGCAGCGCACGTTCGGCGGCTTGCGACGTCGGCCGAGACCCGCGAAACGACACATCCACCGTCGGCGGCATGGACTGCGTCTGCGCAACGTATTCTGCTTTGACGCCCTTCCCGGCGCACTCCAGGGCCACGGGTTGCGCCGTCTTTGGAAGCGACGGATTCGGCGGAGTGGTTCTTGCCGTCGTCGTCTCCCGGCGTGGTGCGGGCGATTCGGTGCAGCCGGTTGCGAGCAGCAACGCGACGACGATCGCGACATTGCGATTCATCTGATAACTCCTGGGTGTTCCGGGGGAATGGAGCATTATGCCACGTACTGGTCACTTACGCTTTTTGTTAGCCCTAAAATGAAGGTCGCACGGATGGTGTTGCGCCGGCTCGTTGGACCGCTGACGTTGTGGGATGAATCGGAGCGGCCGGGGTTCGTGAAATGGGAGGCCGCGCCTACCGCCGAGCTACTCGACGGCCTCGCCACCCTTCAGGTAACGTCCCCAACGGGAATGGAAGACTTCTACACGCTCGTTGGGTCGGCGATCAGGGTGGCGTAGCGCAACTCGGGCGAATAGTCTCCCCAACGGGAATGGCCAAGGTGGTAGGCGGGCCGCTGCGGCTGGCGGCGTAGTGTCCGCGACAAACCTTCAGCGAGGTCCACAGGCGGCGGCCACGTCCTCATCGCGATACGCATCTAGTTTGTGTGAGGAACACCTGCCGCTACGGCGACTCTGTGAACAGCTATACGTCCCATCATTGCAGACGGCGGTCGCTATCCCGCAAGGCGCCGCTATCGCTGCGGTGACCCCGCAGATGTCGGACTCTGCAGGTGGGCAAAATCCCGCCGGATCTGCTGGATCAGCGGGTGGGAGGCCGGAAGCGCCAACACGGCGTGCGCTCGGCCTGGCTCCCGTGCGTCAAATACTTCCAGGCGGTAATTGGTGCCAGTGAGGAATACCTCTGGAAGATAGGAATACATCCCGCTGTATGCCTCATCCACGAAGGTGAGGTATTCGGCCTCAAAAGACGCCTCGGTGATGGCCCTACCGGGGTGGACAGGCGTGATCAACTCGTTGTCGCGATACAGCTTGAAGTCCTGGAACTCCGCCTTGAACTCCATCGTTTGGTGAACAGGGGTCGTCGGCGTCCGATTGATGCCCGCCGCAACGGCTGAAAGCGCAGCGGCCCACTTACTCCCGGTCGTCGTGCCGAAATCCGGCTTGATCTCAAACGTAACCACATCGTCCAGCGCAGACTCGGTATTTCGCATCCACTCGTAGAAGGGCGTGTCCGCCTCTCTCCACGTCGGATCAGTGATCTTCTTTCCGCGTCTGGTCATGCGATTACGCGCCTGGATGAGATCCTCCTGCACCACAGTCTTGCCTACGAGCACAGGGGTCATCGCGGTGATGGTGAACTTGTTGGCATCGAGCCGATACACCTTGGGATTGAGAGGTTCGTTTGCGATCTTCTCCTTCAACTTGTCTATCGGATAGCGTTGCGCCGGCACCGTCAGCAGCAGCGCAGCAGGCGGGTCCGGGGCGTCGTAGGTGCTCACCGCTGACGACGCGAGCACGTTTCGTAGGGCGGTAACGCGCACAGCACCGGAAATCGCTCTCACGCCGAACGTATTGATCCCGATGACCTCGCCCTTCAGCGTGACCAGCGGCCCTCCCGAGTTGCCAGGTTCAATCACGAAATCGCCCAGCAGCACACTATCCTCCACTTTTGCGACTATGCCTTGAGTCATTAGGAATGTCTGACTCAAGGGGGAGCCGAATGCCACAACGGGAGTTCCGGCCTTCACCTCGTGGTCGCGTTCCGATGGCAAGAGCGTCAGCGGTTGGATGCCACTGACCGCCTGTCGGTTGATCTTGAGAATCGCCAAATCGAATTGGGGATCGAGCGTCACCACGTTCGCCGCCACTTTGCGGCCATCAGCGAACTGCACCCCCAAGTAACGCGAATTGCGAACGACGTGGTGATTTGTCGCGACTAGACCGTCATTCGATACCAGGAATCCTGAGCCGCTACCCGCATCGGAAAATACCTTTAC
>Ga0156017_1029_pt1 | contig 7567 bp, 8 predicted proteins | sample RifCSPlowO2_02_FD_107671 | JGI IMG/M metagenome (GOLD analysis project Ga0156017, IMG submission 107671) | Acidobacteria bacterium RIFCSPLOWO2_02_FULL_67_36
AGAAGAAGGCTGTCTAAAACACCGAATCGTAAAACGAGTCCCCGACGCTCCCGGAAATTGAGCGCGTCCTGACACGAATCAAGGCCAGCACATCACGATAGGGCTCTGATTCGTCCGGAGGAACCCACAAATAGTCCATCGTCACGTTTAACTCATAGACAAGGCGATCATCCTCAAGTAGCACAAAGAACGGGTCTTCGCCCGCCTCAGGCGTTATCTCTTTTATCTCGCCGGACTGTCGCGGCATCCGTAGCCCATCCAGAAGAGTTTTTGCCCTGCCGTCAATGTCCCCCGCCGCATTGAAGACCGACATGGGCTCATCCCTTCGCAGAAGAACAATGTCCAAGGCGCACGTTTGCCTAACATCATTAGCGACTAATGGCACAAACCGAAATGCACCCAACGCAAAGTTGTTGGCACGATTCTCGACGGTGGGAACTCCCCGTGGGCTTGACCATTGGTCCTTTAGTGCGGGGTGCTGTAACCACAAGGCACGCAGTTGTGGATGCAGCTCTCGCCGAATGCGGTGTTTGAGGTCAAGGCTGCTGCTTCGACCAGGAGGCAGCGCACCGCGTACAACTAGACGAAACTCCATCAGATCCCTACCGCCGGTAGGCCTTTCGAGCAGTCGATGTCCTGATATTTCCCGGAACACTTCCTACACTGTTCCGGGCAACAATCACTTAGCTGTACCATACCGCCTGACCATGATCCCGGAATTGGGCCGGTCAGTCAAGTATATTGTTGCCGAACCTTTAGAACCCATAGAACCTCTAGAGAACCTACTTGGGCCTACCGTAAGTATCCCCGCCGTGCCTTGATCTTGAGTTTGCGTCCCTTGACCGTGACCTCGATTGGATGCCAGCCTCCGGCGTCAACGCCCTGTGGCGAGTACGTCAACAGGTAGCGGCTTCGGGACTCGTTGACGATACGCACGAAGGTGTCGCGGAGCCGGTCGCTCCGCTCGGCGTTGATGAACTGGCCGCCGGTGTCCTCCGCGAGTGCGTCGAGGAAACTCTCCATCAGCGTGCCGGCCGAGGCCTTCGGTACCGGGAACTGGATCCCGGACCAGAAGTCCAGCCGGTAGCCGGGCAGCCTCGCGCCCGCCAGCGGCAGCAAGCCGACGGCATAGACCACCGCGTCGTTCCGGCGTGCGATGTCGATCACGGTCTGCCCGGGCAGCCAGCTCGCCGTGTCCTGGCCGTCACTGAAGATGACGACGAGCGTCCGTCCCGCCCCGTTGTCGCGCAAGGTCAGCCCTGCGTATGCGGCGTCGTGCAGCGCTGTAAATCCGCCGGTCCCGACCTTTGCGATCGCGCGTTCGAGCTGCGCGCGATCGCCCGTCCAGCCGCTGGCCAGGGTCACGCTTGCCCAGAACGTCATCAGGGCCGCCCGATCGCTCTTCGCGAGGAGGCGTACGACGGCCGACGCGGCGCGCTTGAGATCGACGAGCGGCTGCCCCGCGACACTGGCGCTGGTGTCGAGCACCAGCATGACGCTGAGCGGCACGTCCTCGAGCGCGACGCTGTCGATGTGTTGAAGGACCCCGCTGTCGCGCAGCTCGAAGTCGGCGACGCCCAGGCCCGCCACCGGGCGGCGCCCGTCGGTCACGAGCACGTCCACGCGCACGCCCTCGACCGACACCGAGAATTTCTGCGCGGGGACGACAACCGTCGCGATCGCAATCGACGCCAGGGCGATCGCGGCTTTCATCGACGCGCCTCCTGGCGGATCGCGTCTACACGCTGGTCGGCGGCGCCGGCCGGATCGTATTGGTACCACCACCATGGATCGTCAGGCTCGGCCGGCTGCGCGAGCAGCGACTGAAGGCTCTCGCGCGACGCGTCCCCTTTCCCCGTCCGCTGCTGGACCGCGCTGAGGCCGATGACGGCCGAGTGTCCGCGAGGATACCGCGCGTGGGCGCGCCCGTACGCCGCTGCCGCTTCGTCGAGATGGCCCTGCCGCTCGTGTACGGCGGCGGTGAACAGCGGCGCCAGGTACGCCACGCCCGGGTCCTCCGACGACTCGAGATTGCCAAAGACGCGCAGAGCCTCGGCGTCCTCCCCGAGCAGCATCCGCACTCTCCCGAGGTGCAGCCGCGCGGATTCCGTGGCTTGCACAGCCAGCGCCTCTTCCAGCCAGCGTGCCGCTGTCTCCAGGCGCTCCTTGCGGCGCTGGAGGACGCGCTCCACGATGGTCTCGACGGTCCGCCGTCTCATCGCGTCCGTCATGGCGAGATCGATCTCGAACGCGTACGCCGTCGCCAGTTCCTCCGCCAGCGTACCGCTCTCGAACAACACGCCCGCATCGTCCGGCAATGCTTTCCGGATCTCGCCGAGGAAGCGTTCGGCCGTGCGAGGACGGAGTCTGTCTCGCAGCAGGCGCGACACGGCGATCGACCAGCGGCTCGCGAACTCGCCCACGTCGCCGGCGTCGTTCTGCTGCGCTCGAGCGGCCAGCGCAACGGCTGCGTCCAGCTGGTGCTGCATCGTCTCTTCGTTCGCGTCAAACAGCTGCAGGGCCGCGTCGGTGTGCAGCATGATGGCCGCCTTGTATCGCCGGGCGCTCCAGGGCCGAAGCGGATCGCCCGGTGTATCGAGGCGTGTGAGCACAGTGACGATTTGCTTGTCGTTCCACTGGAGCAGTTCGCGGACGGCGCTCTTGTCGTGTTCGGCATAGGCGTCCACGAGTGCCCGGTAGCGTCGGAGGAGGTCGTCAGCGGCGGCGCCCTGCGCGGCACAGACTGGAACGTACAGGAAGGTAGCGCACGAGAACGCAACGACGGACCGACGCAATCTCCGACACGCCATCTGCATGCGGCTGTCCTCTGGAAACTGCAGGCTGTCACAGGAGGATATCACCGCCGGGCCGGCGCAGATCGCGCAAGTAACGGGCGATACAGGACATCTGCGCTGGCACATCGGTTGCCTCGTTGTGTGACATCGCTCCCCTGCGAGGAGGGTGCCATGCGAGCCTTCGCCGTTGCCGGAATCCTGGCAGTCGCGTTACCCGCCGCCGCGCAGCCGCGAGTGTGCAATCCGGCCGCGCTTCGCCCTCATGCGGAAACCGCACGTTTCAACATCATTGCCGCGACCGATGGTGCCGGCGCGATCGAGGCGTGGCGCACCGTGCTCGGAAACGGAGGCGCGGTCGCGTGGACCGTCACCGAGTACAACGTGGACGCACGCAGCACGTTCGTGTTCGCGTTCGACGCCCAGGCGCTTCGCGTCTATCGGCAGGGCGCGTTCGGCGGCAGCACCGCCCGCGCGGAAGCCGGATGCGTCGATCCGGCGATCGTTCCGGAGGCGGTGATTCCGTGGGAGAACGTCCGCGAGATCGAGGCAGGCAACTGGGTCACCTGGTTCCGCCTGCGCACGCCAGTGGAGATCGGTTCCGATCGCGGGAAGCACAAACGCGTCAAGGAGCTGAAAGCATTCTTCCACGGGGCCGGCGGCGACGGGTTGACCTATCACTACGACGTCCGATACGAGGGTCGGGTGCCGTTCTGGAACGTCGACGTCTACCGCGTCGAGAACCTGCGTGGAATCGCCGTGGGGCCAACCGACTTCCAACGCCGCCTGCAGTTCGTCATCGCGAACGCGATTGATGCGACGGGTGGGATTGCGCTGAAGCAGAAGGGGCGAGGGGCGGGGTGGTAAGCCCAGTTTCCAGTTTCCAGTTTCCAGTTTCCAGCCTCCAGTCAGAAGCAGGAAGCTGGGAACTGGGAGCTGGTCACTGAGTCATGCCAGGTGCGATCGGATCTCGCGGTTCAGCGCGTGGAGCTGACGCCTGACGCTCTTGAGGGTGTCGCTGTCATGCTCCTCGAGCGCCTGGTCGCGCTGTTTTTTCAGTTCGCGCATCTTTGACTTGATGGCCGGCTTGTCGATGCCCTGCGCGACGTGGTGCTCCGCCATGTCGATGTTCATCGCGCGGCAGAGCGCCGGGAGCAGCCGCTCCTTGTTCATCTGCGAATAGCCCTGGACGGCCGGATGCTGCACACCCTTCGCGATCTCCCGCAACTCGGCGACCGTCTTCTCTTTCAGCTCGCGGTACGTGGCTGCCATGCACAACCTCCTGCGGAGGTCGATCCTAACGCAAATTCTTCTCGTTGACACCTGCGGTGTCCTCTCCGAGCGCGCCGCCTTCGCGCTGTGTGCGCTTCGGCGGGCCAGGCGACCTGCGACAGCCTGGCCAAAGGTCGAGCCAGCCGGCGGGCGAACCTGCCTATAATCGAGGAGAGATGCACGACGTGCGCGCGTCCTCGTCGATGAGCTCCAGCGATGTGAAGCGCGAAGCGCTGGCGCTCGGGTTCGATCTCTGCGGCATCGCGCCGGCTGCCGGTTTTCCCGAACTGCGGTTCCTCGACGAGTGGCTTGCACGCGGGTACGCCGGTGAGATGCACTACATGCAGCGAAGCGCCGGCCGCCGCGCCGACGTGCGCAACGTCATGCCCGCAGCCCGATCCGTGATCGTCCTGGGCACGCTCTACAACACCGATCGGCCGTACTCCACGACGCTCCCTGATGCGGGCCACGCGGCCATCGCACGCTACGCGTGGGGCGACGACTATCACGCCGTGATCGAGCGGCGGCTGGACTCGCTCGTCACCCGCCTGGGCGGGATCGCCGGAGACGGGTTCGAGGCGCGCGCCTACGTCGACACCGGTCCGGTGCAGGAGCGCGTGTACGCGCAGCACGCGGGGCTCGGCTGGATCGGCAAGAACACCTGCGTCATCAATCCCGTTCTCGGCTCATGGATGTTCCTCTCCGTAGTCGTCACGAACCGGCCGCTCGATCCCGACGCCGCGGCCCTCGATCAGTGCGGCTCCTGTGCCCTCTGCCTGGAAGCCTGCCCGACGGGCGCGCTGCGCGCGCCGCACGTGCTCGACTCGACCCGCTGCCTGTCCTATCTGACGATCGAGGTGAAGGGATCGATCGCGAGTGCGCTTCGTGAAGCGGTCGGCGCTCATGCGTACGGGTGCGACATCTGCCAGGACGTGTGCCCCTGGAACAGCATGCCGACGACCGGCGTGAGCACCGATCCGTCGTGGCAGGCCCGCGCCGGACTCGCCGCACCGCGGCTGCTGGATCTCTGGCGCGCGACAGACGATGGGTTGCGGGCCCTGCTCAAGGGAAGTGCGATGAAGCGCGCCGGCGTCAAGCGATTGCGCCGCAACCTGGCGGTGGCCATCGGCAACAGCGGCGACCCGGACGCCGCCAGCGCGCTCGTGTCCAGTGCCGAGCCGACCGCCCGCGATCCGCTCGTCGAGGAGCACGTCGCATGGGCGGTGGAGAAGCTCGGTGGCGCATCACACCATGACTGACGCCTTCCGCCCGGCGCTCCTCCTGTCGATGCCGCAGCTCCAGGACCCGAACTTCGCCCGCAGCGTCGTGCTGCTGTGCGACTTCATTCCCGACGGCGCCTTCGGGATCGTGCTGAATCGTCCGACCGACCGTGCCGCGCGCGAGATGGTGCGCCTGCTGCCGGAGCTGCAGCAGGGCAACGATCTTCCACTGTGCATCGGCGGTCCGGTGGAGCCCGAACGCGGATGGGTTCTCGTCGCCGACAGACCGGACGGCGGCGACTACCGGACGATCGTGGAGGGCGTCTATCTGTCGACCTCGCCGGCGCTGCTCCGCCGCGTACTCGAGACGCGGCCCGCGCCGCGCGCGCGCGTGCTCGCCGGGTACGCCGGGTGGGGCCCGGGTCAGCTCGACCAGGAGCTGGCGCAGTCGGCCTGGCTGATGTCGGACATCGAGCTGGACCTCATCTTCGATCTCAACCCGTCCCTGATGTGGGAAACCGCGATCCGCCGGCTTGGCGCGGATCCGGGCACGCTCCACACCAGCCACGGGGTGCACTAGGGTTCTAAGGGTTCTTCTACCTCAGGATCTCCGCGAAGAAGTCAATCGCCCGCGGATCCTTGGACTGTCCGAGCCAGAACATCGCCTGTCTGCGGACGACCGGATTCGCGTTCTCGCGCGCCACCTTGATCAGCAGCGGCACGCCCTCGCCGGTGGGCAACTGGCTCAACGCGAAGACCGCCCGCTTCTTCACCTCGGTGTCCGGATCCTTCTCGATGGCCTCGGTGATGACGCCGGCGGCCTTGCGGCCGGCCATCTGCCCGAGCCAGAAGATCGCCTCCGCGCGCACCGGCGCGGTCGCATGATGGCGCGCCAGCCGTTCCACGGTCGCCGCCGCTGACGGATCGGCGTGCATCGCGATCGCCGCGAGCGCGCCTGAGGTCGTCCGGCTCCGGCGGTCGCCATCGGCACCGACGAACGATTCGAGCAGCGCGATACTGTCCGCCGGACGTACCCGATCCAGCCACCGGACCGGCCGTCCGCCGGCGTCGAGCTCGCATCCCTCGGGATATGCGCGGATCCGCTCCACCTGGCGATCGACGACGCGATAGAGCAGCACGAGGCGCGACGGCCCCTCCAGCTCAATCCTGCCGGCGCTCGACGAGCGAACGGTCATCCCCCCCTCGGGCTCGATACAACACGGGCAGCCGGGGTGACCGCCGCGGGCGGCCGGGACGAAGTAGCCAATCCACGCGACATCTGACTGCGCCGATACGAGCGTCCGGAACGACTGGATGAACGGCGACCCAGCCGCCTGCATGTGCACGGCGCCGTTCGTAATCCGCGGCGGCTGGGCCGCCGCGACGCTTCCGAGCGCCGCGGCAGAGGTGACGATGGCGATGGCCGATGCGAGACGTGCGGTCATGATCGGCCCTACTTCGCGTTCAGCAGCTCGAGCATGTAGTCGATCGCGATCTTGGAGTGCATCAGCGACAGCTTCTGTACGATCTCCTTCTTCATGGCGGGGTCCGCTTCCTTGCGCGCGAGCGACACGAGGGCGGCGGCGTTCTGCTGGATGAAGAGCCCCTGGATCGCCGCACGCCGGATGGCCGGGTCCTTGTCGCCCGAGTAGATGCCGACCAGCGCGTCGCCGGTGCCCTTGCCGCCCATGATGCCGAGATTCTGCACCGCCGTTCGCCGCAGCTCCGGATTCTGCTCGGTCTTCGCGAGCTCGATGAGGCGCGCCGCGTTGCCGCCGACGAACATCGCGCGCAGAATCTGCTTCTTCACGTCGAGCGAGCTTTCTTTCTGATAGAGCTGCCAGAGCTCGTCGTGCGCTCCCATGACGCCGAGCTGGCGCACCGCTTCGCCGCGCAGGTCGGCATTCTGCTCCGTCTGCGCCGCGCTCAGCAGCCGCGCCTGCTCACCCGAGATCATGAACGCCCGCAGGATCTGCCGCTTTGCGTCCACGTCGGTGGTGCTGCCATAGATCTCCGCGAGAAGGGCGCGGCTGTCCTTGTCTCCGTGCACACCGAGGTACTTGATGGCGCTCGCCTGCAGGTCGGGCGTGCTGCTGCCTTTCGCGTACGTCTTGAGCACCTCGCGGGCTTTCGCCGAATTGCTCTGAGCGAGGACAAACAGCGCGCGCTCCTTCAGTCTCGGCGATGCCGATCCTTCGAGAAACTTCTGCAGCATCGGGACCGCCTGCTCGGGATCCGAGTGCTGCAGCGCGTTGAGCGCGAGGATCTTCATCTCCTCGTCGG
>Ga0156017_1067_pt1 | contig 7451 bp, 11 predicted proteins | sample RifCSPlowO2_02_FD_107671 | JGI IMG/M metagenome (GOLD analysis project Ga0156017, IMG submission 107671) | Acidobacteria bacterium RIFCSPLOWO2_02_FULL_67_36
GCAGCCGCGGGAGGAGCGGCGCCGGCAGCGGGACGTAGCGATCGCGGTTGCCCTTGCCGTGCACGTGCAGCAGCATCCGGCCGCTGTCGATATCGGCAATCTGGATCCGCGCGCCTTCGAGCAACCGCAGGCCGCCCGCGTAGATCGTCGTCAAGCACTCGCGGTAGACGCGGATCCGCACGAGCGCGAGTATCTGGCGCACCTCGTCGCGGCTGAGGACCGTGGGCAACCGCGTCGACGGCGCGGGTCGCACGAAGCGGAGCGTCGGCCAGGGCTGGTGCAGCGTCTGCTCGTACAGGAACCGGATCGCGCACAACGCGATGGTGGCCGTCGTGCGCGCGACTTGCTTCTCGTTCGTCAAGTACAAGAAGTACTGACGGAGTTGGTCGTCGGTGAGGAACGCAGGGTTCGTGTGATAGTGCGCGGCGAGTTGGCGGACGGCGGCGACGTAGCACCCCTGGGTCCTTGCAGACAACCCCCGGAGTTGCATATCCTCCAGCATCCGTTGGCGTAAGGGCGTCATCGGCCTCTCCTTCTGGGAGCGGGAGGTCAAGGGACCGCTCCCGGGAGGAGATCTTCAGGCCATCGTCCGACAATGTGGGGAGAAACTGGACGGTCAGTCGCGACGTCTTGATCTATCCGCCGCAGGCGGATTTAGTCCAACCCCCGAATGGAGCCGACGCACCGACTGTCTGTGCCATCATGTCGCCGCGGCGCGCGGCTCATTTGAACCGTTAGACCGCGTGACAATTGCGTGAGGCGGTTCACGCGAGGGCGAATTGAGCGGTCGGTCGATCAAATACGGAGATCAGATGTTGAGCAGCGTGGTCGTCACGAGCATGGCCGGTTGGCCCCGCATTGTCGCCAGCGGAGCACTCTGGGCCATGGTGTACAACCTTGTATGGGGTGTCGCCTGGTTCGCTTTCATGGGTGCCGCATGGGTGGACGAGTTTGCGGCCCGCGGCCAGTCGTCACCTTGGACTGCGGCGGTCTGGTTCTTGTGGGTGGTTCTCACCCTACCTATGGGCGTCGCGATCATGGCGCACGCTGCGAGCGACGCGCGTTCTCCGGCGAGAGCCGCCGTCCGTGCGGCACTGGCAGTGTGCCTGCTACTGACCCTTGGGATGGGGGGCTGGGGTGTGCAGGCGTCAGTGTCGATACGAGTGCTCGCGCTGGACGCGGCTGTGAACCTCATTGGAATGGTTTCGGGATCGGTAGCTGGAGCGTGGAGCTTCAGGGGGGTGTAGGGGCTCGGCGAGCGCCTTATCTGCCGATGTTGGATGCTGGATCGTTCGAAAGACACTGACGCGGTCTAACTCGGCTTGCAGCCGACAGCGGCCCGGGCGACAGTGAGGCCGCTGCGGCTGAAGCCGAACGTTAGCTGGACGAAAAAGGAAGAAATTCAATTCGGATCACGTTACGTGAAGGACGAACGCGGGTCTGCTGCTTCGAGCGTCGGGATGACGTGTTGCACGGCGGCGAGCCGGGCGCGGCAGTTGGGCACGCTCGAAGGCGCAGCGCTGTCGGGGTCGGCGGTCCCATTCGCCGCTTCTCAGCTTGGCGAACCATGGCCCTTGCGGCATCACGGCTCGTTTGAATGGTCGCGGGTAATCTGATCGGCTCGTTCGAATTCGGTCGGAGGTCGCGCCGCTTGTCGGGTTGTTCACGCGCTCGGGCACGCGCGAGCCGTGGGTCTGCGATTCTTTCTCTTGACCGGCCCAGCTAACACGGCTTGGAGCCGACGCGCGCGACGGCCTGTGCGATCATGGCGCTGCGGCGCGCGGCTCAAGCCGGACGTTGGGCTGACGAAGGAACTACCGATTGATGCGAGAGAACCAGCCGCTCGGTTCTCGGCTGTTGACGTGAAGGCGAAAGGGCGAAATCACCACTCCGTCCATTCAAGGTATGCGGTAATATTCCTTCGTGCGGAGGACGTGCTATGAGCAATCGACGCGGACTGATCCCGATGTTTCTCATTCCCGTGTTGATCGGGCTCGTTAACTTCTACAGCGTCGCCAAAAAGCCCCGCTTCGAGACCTTTCAGACGATCGACGTTGTGCAGTTGATCGTCACTGGAATGTGCTTCGGCGCCGCCCTCGGTCTGCTGGTCATCTTCTTCCGCGGGCCTCGTTCAAGCTGACTCGATTCCCATCCATAGCAATCTGGCGATTCGCTATGCGAGTGCCATAGGAAGCGGTTTACGGGGAGCTTACGAGCCGACGGTGCAGCCCAACACGCAAATGGAGCCGTCGCGCCAGACGGTCTTGCGCGATCATGTCACCGCGGCGCGCGGCTCATTTGCAACGTTAGATGTCTTGTTCCTAAACGCAGGAAGACATGGTGCATCAGGCATTCGCATATCTCAACGTTGACCACCCGGTCGTGGCGTGGGCCGTCTATCGGGGAACCCTTGTCTCTGCTGGCGGCCGTGGGCTCCGCGCCGACAGACTCTGACGGGCCAGTGTCCATGATGTTCGCGGGAATGATCCAGCACCAAGCCAACGCCCGCTTCCAGAACGAACTACTGATCGACGCGGTTCGCCGTCAGCGTTACGCGCATCAGGTATCTCGGCTTGCCGGAATGTACTTCTTCACAGATCCTGATGAGGCCAAAGCGGCGCAGAATTGGGGGGCGCACTTTCGAGCCGAGAATCTTGCGGAGGTTGCGGTGCACAACGCGTCGCCTCCGACGCGAGTCGACGCCAACTGGATCACCTGTGCACCCCTTGATGCCCACGGCAGGCTGGAAGGCTCAGATCTGTCCTGGATCGACCGTTACTGGATCGGCCAGGCCCGTGACAATAGCCCGGTATGGGAGACGATCGTTCACGGGAGGGCTACCGTTCTTGGCACCGAACTGCGACGGCGCGCCTACGATGTGCTTGCGGATCGATTTCCAGACGCTCTCGACACTCTCGAAGTGTCGCGGCTAGCGGCCGAAGTGGCCGCCGACCTCGGTCAGACGGTGGCATTGATGCGACAGATCGCCGACGATAAGTATCGCATCGACTATTCTCTCGATATGCGAGCCGCGGAGGAACCAGGGTTCCTTGATCGTCTTGCGAAGCACAACGGACCGAAGAACATTCGGGATCTCCAACCGGGCAAGGCGACATTCGGGCTCCCTGATTTCCGGCCATTCTCCTGTGAAGTTACGATCTCGCAAGGGGTCGATTCGCGGACCGGCTATTCTCTACCCCTGGTTCATCGGGAGGTCGACATCTAACATGGTTTGCAGCCGACGGCGGCTGGCGCGACGACGCGCCGCCGCGGCTGAAACCCGGCGTTGGGCCGACCGAGAATCATCGAAAGGCAGGGAATGAATGAGCCTCCTCAACTGGCTTTTCGCTCCACCGAACATCGCCAAGCTGGAAGCGAGCGGCGACGTTGAGGGTTTAGCAGCCGCCCTGAGGCACAAGGACTCAGCGGTCAGGGCGGAGGCGGCCACGGCCCTCGGACTCGTGGCGTTGGAAGCTCAGAAGAAGGCGAGGAGCGCCCATCAAGCGCTACTCATGCCGCTGGAGGCCCTGATGGACGCACCGGCTCAAGCGGAGACAAAGCGATCACATACGGGCATCGTGGGCACCATTGCTGCCGCCCTGCGCACTGCCGTTAGCGATGTAGATCCCGCGGTGCGGCAGGCGACGGTCGAAGCACTTGCTCCGCTCGGAGTCTCAAACGTTCTTGCACACCGAGATGGCCTTGTCGACGCCCTTCGCGATGAGCAAGCTCAGGTACGTCGCCTAGCGGCAGAGGCCCTGGTGGTGTGGGGTTCCGAGCGCCAACCAGCGGTTGATGAGTTGCTGGCCAAGTTGCAGGATCCTGACGCCGACGTCCGCATCGCGGCCCAGGTAACGCTCGAGACTTGGTATACCCCACAAAGTACTGGCGCCCCAGACTACGGGCGCGTCCAAGCGGCACTCCAGGCTCACCCAGCGTGGCTACCTGCTACAGTCCCCGGTAGCTACGTGCGCGAGCGCGGGCAGGGGCGAGGTTCTGTTTCGGATGGCGAGGTTCGGTATTTTGCCGCACGGCTGCTGACTTTCTACCGCCGAAATCCGGATGGGTTCATCGGACCAACGTACCTTACGCGCGAGATCCAAGAGATCGGCCACGACCTTAGCCGGCGTGGCGGCGCCGAACTGATGAACCAGGTGCATGAGCATTTTCGAACGCGGTACCCTGGAGGCGCTAATAATCTTGCGTACATCTGGAAGGGCGTCGGCGGTTGGGAGCCTGGCTAACGCCCCATTGGGGCGAAGCTTCGACGCGGCCCAACATGCGCTGGAGCCGACGGCGCCGACATGATCGTGGGCGCCGCGGCTCAGCGCCAGCGTTGGGCCGACAAGAATTACGAAGACACACGACGATGACGACGACGACGGATGTCCTGGCAGGGTGGGGTGCGAGGGTCGCTCGCGGGTGAGCGACAGGGCGGTGGTCGACCACATCAACGACGCATCTGGGCGTAGAATCCTCGTATGAAGATCGAAGACCTTGAAGTGGCCGCGCTCCGGCTTGACCCGAAGAGCCGGGCCCGCTTAGCCGAGCGATTGCTCGAGAGCCTCGAAAGCCTCTCGCCCGAAGAGAATGCGCGGATCTGGGCCGAAGAGGCGCAGCGTCGAGCCGATGCGCTGGAGTCAGGCACCCTTTCGAGCCGTCCCGCAGACGACGTGTTTCGCGAGGCGCGAGCCCGGATCTGACTGGTGCACGTCACGTTCAACGAGTTGGCCGAGCGCGAACTCAACGACGCGGCCCAGTACTACGAACGCGAACAGCCGGCGCTGGGCGCTGCCTTCATCACGGAGGTACGGCGCTGCACCGAAGCGATCGCCGAGCGTCCTGAGGCGGTTCCCACCGTCCTGGGTACGATCCGGCGCAGATTGTGTCAGCGGTTTCCCTATGGGCTCCTGTACACGGTTGCGCAGAACGAGCTGCGTATTCTCGCAGTCATGAATCTCAAGCGCCGACCCGGGTACTGGGTCGGCAGGACCTGACCGACGGCCCAACATCGGCTTGGAGCCGTCGCGCCTGCCGTCCTGTGCGATCATGTCGCCGAGGCGCGCGGCTCAAGCCGCACGTTATGCCGACACGAACGAAGATCCGATCTCGATTGAATGACGATACGCCACTGGCGTATACTAGGAACCGATGCGGTTCGTCGAGACGCACGTGTTCACGGCCACGATCCGGCGGCATCTGGACGACGAACGATATCGACAGCTCCAAATTGCGTTGATGCTGCGCCCGGAGCAAGGGCCCATCATTCAGGGTCGGGAGGCCTGCGGAAAGTCCGGTGGGCGACCACCGGCGGGGGTAAACGTGGCGGCTTGCGCGTCATCTACTACTGGGCACCCCGCGATCAGGCCTTCTACATGGTGTACGGCTACACGAAATCCGAGCAGGGGGATCTGACCCCGGCGCAGACCCGGCAGCTTGGTCGACTCGTTCGGGAGGAATTCAAGTGAAAGACGCAGCATTTCAGGAACTGCTGATGAGCGTCCGGCAGGCCGGCCAGATTCGGCGCGGGACGCGACGTCCGTCCCGGACGACCACCTTTCACCCGACCGATGTGCAGGCGGTTCGGGCCAAGCTCGGAGCGTCCCAGGCGGAATTTGCCCTCATGATCGGCGTGAGCGTGGCGACGCTCCGGAATTGGGAGCAGGGACGGCGGACACCGGACGGACCAGCCTTGGCTCTGCTCCGAGTGGCCGCGCGGAATCCGAGGGCTGTCATCGAGGCCCTGCACACCGAATCCAAACGAGGGGCGGCATAACAACGGCTTGGAGCCGTCGCGCCAACTGTCGCGTGCGATCATGTCGCCGAGGCGCGCGGCTCAAGCCGGACGTTGATGCCAAGACCCCGGAAGCGTCAAAGGAATCGCAAATAAGCGCTGTTGAGTTCAGCGGTTCTTTTGTCAGCGAGTGATTTTAGCGAGGTACCCGCTTATGGACAATCTTCTCAAGTGGCTGTTGGCTGCGGCGCCATTCCTTGCGCCGTACCCTCCGTGGGTCAAGTCCGTGTTCGCGCTGTGGGTGGGTCTCGGCTCAGTGCTCGTCGTTGCGCTGATCCTCGCAAGGCCCGCCACCACGGCGTCGCCCAGCGCAGACCAGCCGCCTCCTACCAAGCCACCTATATCGAAGCAGAATGAACTCTGGATGGTCACAGACGGCTTGGAGTTCTTTGCGGCCAACGAAGGAGCCCAGGTGCGGGTCGTCGCAAATGTCAACGGCACGGAGTTCACATACCCCAGCAAAGCTGGCGTCGAATGGCTCGAAGTGGGGCCGTCAATGTCCCCGCAGGTCTTTCATCTTCCTCCAGCCGCTGACCGGTACATCGTTCGATTCGACGCCACAGTCCGAGTGCCAGGCCGGGCTCAGGGCAAGCCATGGATAACGGGCCAGTTGAAGAGCGTCAATGAACACGTCGTCAACGTGTCAACCGACATACCATTCAGTGGGCGTTACGTGCTTCACACCTTCGATCCGGTCCATCGAGCGCGCAGCGCGAGCGCGGAGGCACAACTGCTCTATCGGATTACCGCCGATCCGAAGTGAATCATGGCAGCCTAACAAGGCATGGAGCCGACGCGCCAGAGCGCGCGGCTCATGCCAGTCGTTAGCCGGACGGACGCACATTGACGTTGCAGACCAGTGAGCAACAGAGAACTGGGGGTTGGCTTTGAATCCATGGATCGCGAAGGCGTTGGTACTCGCCGGAACGGCGGTGATGATTGCCATTCGCGCGCCGCATGGCAACCGGAATCGAAGCGTCAAGGTGGCCACGAGCTATAAAACTCGGCTAGAGACCGGCCTGTTGGTTCTCGCCTGGATCGGATTCTTCGTTCCTTTGATCTGGGTTGCGTCACCGGCGTTCTCATTCGCAGAGTTCCCGCTGCTCACTGGTCCGCTTGTCGCCGGTGTGATGTGCTTGGGGATCGGCCTCTGGCTGTTCTACCGTTCCCACGCTGACCTTGGTACGAATTGGTCGATCACGCTGGAGGTACACGAGCAGCATCGTCTCATCACGCAAGGGGTCTATCGCCGCATCCGCCACCCTATGTACCTGGCGCTCGCCCTATATTCGGTGGGTCAGGCGCTCGTCATTCCGAATTGGGTGGCAGGTCCATCAAACCTCATCGCGTTCGCAGTCCTCTTCGCGCTTCGTGTCCGCGCGGAGGAGAGGATGATGATCGAGGGCTTCGGCGCCGAATATGCGGCGTACTCGGCGCGGACGAATCGGCTCATTCCTGGCGTTTGGTGAGAGAAATACGGCACGGCCGGCTAACAGCAAAATGGAGCCGACGCGCCCGACCGTCCGTGCGATCATGTCGCCGCGGCGCGCGGCTCATTTTGAGCGTTGGACGGACGAATAAAACCGAGAACACGAATCAACCCGAACGAAGAACCGATCGCATCTGGCTGCTTCGCGCAACGGGGTCGTTTGAATCA
>Ga0156017_1034_pt1 | contig 7339 bp, 8 predicted proteins | sample RifCSPlowO2_02_FD_107671 | JGI IMG/M metagenome (GOLD analysis project Ga0156017, IMG submission 107671) | Acidobacteria bacterium RIFCSPLOWO2_02_FULL_67_36
GGCCGCAGGCATATGATTCATTCATCGAACCCTCCCCACCCCTACACTAATCTTCCTCGGGAGGTTGTCTCACTGATTATTGGCACAGGGGGCCTTGCCAGAATCACCCTCAGCGGAAGCGATCATCACGGGCGCTGCCCGCAGTCTGGACCGTTTCCAGGAGACCGTCTCAGACTCACGCGCCACGGAGACGAATCGACTCGTCTGGTACGTCGGCATCGCGGGTTACGTGCTAGTAAACGCGCAAGCACAATGGAAAATACTACTGGCGCGTGATCCCACGGCGTACGATCTGACTTGGCTTTCAGTTCCGTGGGTTGTGTCCGCGATTACAGCTCTCCTTGCGCACTTGGCGACAGCGGAACGCATCGATCGCGAACATCAGCAGTTTTATGCGATGCGCGTCGCGATGGATAGTTTGTTGGTGACGGAAAACGAACCCAAGCAGGCCGTCGACAAACTCAAAGGAATCCTCGACTGTTCTGAACATCTCCTGAAGTACAGGACCGCGACCGAGCGATGGCAAAGGATGGCCCTATGGCTGCAGCGCCTGGCGTTGGCGGCGGTGTTGTTCGCCTTCATGTGGACCGTCTTTGGGCCATCGTGGCTCCGCTAGCATACCGAGACGGTCTAACACGGCATGCAGCGGACGGCGCCGATTGAGTCTGCGCGCCGCCGCTGATGCCTGGCGTTAGGCAGAGCAAAGGGGCACATAACTCGTCACTTGGAGGCTCGATGAACTGGGTTGACGCCATGAAGATCGGCGCTGTCGTCGTTGCGAGCCTCGGAGGGGGTGGCGGAATCGTCCTGGGGTTCTCACGCTTCATCGGTGACAAGTGGCTACAGGACTGGAAAGGTGACATCGACGCAAGGCTTCAAAGGCTCGATGCAGCACTGCAACATCGGAACTATGTGTTGCAGCGGCTCGCCGAATTTGAGCTGGAGGCCATCACTGAATGCTGGCGAGCTGCCCGTGCCTGTTTGCCCCTGATCAATGCGACGCGACCATTGGATAGTGGCACCGACGAAGACACCTTGGGAGCGCGCTACAAGGATTTATCAGATGGCCACAACAAGCTAATCGAAACGCTCGGTCGTCATGAGCTATTTCTATCGCCCGCCGCCATCGACACGCTCGACGCGATCGGCCGCGTGGTCCGCATGGAGATGTCGAACATTCGGTACGATGAACATTTTAAAGGGTCTTGGTGGGAAGATGGCAAGAAGAACCGAGACGAGTTCAAGGCGTTGTGCGACGAGCTGTTGCGTCAAAGCAAGGATCGGGCGGGAGAACTGCGCGCCGACTCAACGACCCACGAAGCGTGAGCTGAGGGGATCTCAGCTCTGGGCGGAACGGCCTGCCTAACATCCAAATGGAGCCGTCGCGGACACTGTCAAGTGCAATCGTGTCGCCGCGCCGCGCGGCTCATTTGGTGCGTTAGCGCGCGAGGGTCGTTCATTCGAATGCCTCCACCAATGTTCGACGCGAATGTCTTCTGGAGTGAAATCCGCGCTGAGACTGCGCGAGCGAACGAGCTCGTCTCGCATCTCGAAGAACTGGCTGCGTCCGGCATTGGAGGAGAGCGTTTCGACTTCACACGTCATCAGCTTTCTCATTTCATTGGCCGGCTTCGATTACGCACCTTACTTGCATGCGATGTCCTGGCTGCGGCTTCTTTCAGGGACGAATTCGAACGAGGGTGGCTGCCATATCAGGCCGATCCCACTAAGCTGCAGCTGGCCCCATGGATTGGGGCGTTGATTTGTCCGGCCCTCGACTACTTGAGCAACTCCTTAGCGGCATTCTCTCCACTGTTGCCGAAGGGGGACGCCCCGCTGTATGGCGACGACCAGCGCCTGAGGCTGCTGGATCAAATCCTCGAAGGCACACCGAAACTGCTCGCCGACCGAGGTCTCCTCCCGAATAATGAAGCGGACGTGCGCCGGGAGATTTACAACGTTCTGCTGCATGTGTTTCCCGATACAGTACGGGAGATTCCGATCCTGCAACCGTCCAAGGCGTACCGACCAGACATCGGCGTCCGAAGTCTAAAGGCGGCCGTCGAATACAAGTTCGTCGACTCCGCCGAATCGGCAAAAACCTGTCTCGGTGCGATCTACGAAGACATCCACGGGTACAGCGGCTCCGCCGATTGGTCGACGTTTTACGCGGTGATTTACATGACCGATCAGTTCCTCACTCGCCATCAAGTCGAGGCGGAGTGGCGAATGACCGGCGTTCCTCATACGTGGCGGCCCATCTTGGTTACCGGGCGCGGGCACCGCCTGCCGAAACGGCAACGACCGACGTTCGAACCGGCGCCCGGGCGCGCTAACAAGCGCTTGCAGCCGTCGGCGCGCCGAAAAGGCATGACGCGCCGCGGCTGAAGCGCGGAGGTTAGACGGACGAAGAACGAAAACTCGATTTGATTCGCGTTCGAAAGATTTCATTCACGCTCGACCAACCGGGTGATTCGGTCATGCGCACGCCGGGGCGTCGGCGGGCGACTCGGAAAACCGTACGAGGTTCGGTCCTTCAGCGGGAACCTCCGCGGCGCGCGCCTCAGGTGTGGATCGCGAGTGCCCGATTCGGCACTCGGGTCACGCGCACGCGCGGGCTTACGTCACCATCGGGGTGGTGCCGGCTTCACCGTGGAATCGGGTGCGTGACTGGTCCGGGCTCAGGCAATGCCCGGCGCGCGCCGACGGAGGCGATGAAGACACTCGCGTTCGCAACGGCGCTGCATCGGGGCACGCGCACGCGTTCGGGTGGCTCGCGGCGGCGCGCATGGAGTCGCCGCACCTGGCCGACATCGTGACGGTTCACGGAAAGACGCCGTCGTCTGAGCGAGCAACTGGGTGGCGCGCGAAGCCTGTGCTCACACGACCGTCTAACATTCGGTTGCACCAGACGGCGCCGCGCGAACATCGCTCAGATGCAGGCCGCGACAAACCGCCGTGTGGTCCTCACGATTCAACGGCCGGGCGACGCCACCGTCGGTTACACTGTCGGCGTCAGCGTGCTCAGCGACGTCACGTGCGCACCGCGGTTTGCCGCGGCCTGAGCGGACGCGCGGCGCCGCTGGTGAACCGAAACGTTAGGGCTCAGAGAAGGTCATGAAAAGCCACCCCGTTGAACTGACTGAACAGGAATACAAGACGCTCAACTCTCTTTACCCAGCGAGCAAGGGGAGCAGTGTGATCGGCAGACGAGCGGAAGCTCTCGTAAAGATCTATTTCAATCGAACGCATCCTGGTTGCGCTTTCGATCGACCTGACGCTGGAGCGGATCTCAAGGTGCTGCTACCCGGCGCGACGACGCCGCTGAATATTGAGATCAAAGGTACCGCGTCTGTTGGTCTCGCATTGCAACAGTTAAAGGCATCCAGTGCACACTCGTGGCGCTTACTTACGGAAGGTCTCGTTCCGGTGTATCGGGTCAGCGAGGTCTTCTCGGCGGTTCCACGGATGTTCGTGCTCGTGCACGGCACAGATTTCGTACTGCACGAGGAGGACCGTTGGGCGTTCAAGGCAGTCGCAAAGCCGCGCACGCAGCAAAGTCCTCGCGGCGCTCGAGCCCCTTCGGGTGCGAAGCACCTGACCAATCAACCGCACGCGTCAAAGTACGACGCGCTCCGCAAGCACCTGGAACGCGAAGGTGGAGACAACGTGACGGTCTCGTTCACTGCTGCCGCCAAACTTCTCGGGTCTCCGCTGCCACCGTCGGCGTACACTCATCAGGCGTTTTGGGCGAACCAGACAGACACGACGCGTCGGCCTTGGGCGAGAGCTTGGCAGGAGGCTGGTTACGAGGTTGAATCGTACCGTTTATCCGAAAAGGACGGATGGGTTCGGTTCAGACGCCGCACACGCTGAGCCCTAACAGCGCATGCACCAGACGGCGCCCACGTGAACGCGGAGCGCCGCTGGTGATGCGCAGACGTTAGGCGAAGGAAGAACCAGGGATGACTGATGACGAACGCAAGGTCGCGCGTACCGCACTGATCAGCGGCCTTTCTGTTCGGCAATTGATCAACGACCTTGAGGGGAAGAAGTACTCGGATCTCGTAGCGAAGCATATGCGGGAGGTTGGCGCGAACCTCGCGGCCACCGTCGCCGTCCATGAAGGCCTCGTGCTGCCTGAGGAAATCGAAGGCACCCAGGAGATTCTCGACAGAGTAGCCAAAGAGGCAATACAGCCAAACTTCTGGGCGATCGATGCCGGGGAGTTTCTTGCCTCTGTCTCCTGCGATCTCAGTGATGCGCTGTTTCCCACGCCAGCGGATGAGGCGGCCGTGTTCAACTTGTTTCAGCTCATTACCGCAAGGTTGGCCGACCGTGCGCGCATCGACGCGGACCTCCAGCGCCTCCTTGTGGCGTATCCTCGGGGTGCGTCCGCGCCAATACGAGAGTCCGGTACTATCACAAAGATGCTCGGTGTTGCCATCGCCGATCACGATGCTGGCCGATTGAGCAGAGGTCAACTCCTTTCAATCTTCCAAGATGCCATTGATAACGGGGACATCCTTGCCGAGAGCAACAAGATTTACGCTGTTACCAACGTTTTGCCGCTTGTAGACGCCGGCCTGCTGCGGCCCTCCGCGCACCTTGAGGCTTTCGAAGGCCGCATGAACCAGATGGCGGCGGACTTCCTTGGCAAGCGACGAAGCCCTCAGGTCGCGGACTCGAAAGCGGCGCGCTGGTGGGAGTTCTGGAAGTGACCTCGCCTAACAACGGCATGCAGCCGGCGGCGCTTCGCGCCGCGGCTGATGCCAGGCGTTAGGCGCACACGTCACGGTGGCATGATCGCCGGTCTCAAAGCGAGGTCCTGGTGACAGACGTAAGCAGTAAGCCTTCGGACGTGACCCCAACGCTGGCGTCTGGATCGGCCGATGCTGCTGGTCGTCTTGACGAGGCGCGTCCCACGGTTGCCGGGACCGACCGAGCGATAGATACGTCGCACGTCCAGCCTGGACCCGACCGTTCGGTTTGGAACAGCCTCGAGGTCACGAAGCTGACAGTGTCCCTCCTGACGCTTGCTGTTTCTGCATTGACACCGCTACTGATATTTATGTTGAGTGTTCAAGTCAGTCGGATGGACGCGGAGCGGCGCAACACAGCGGCTCAGACCGAAGCGGAACGGCAGCGCGTCGACGCGCGGCAGCAGGGTATCCAAGGCCTCTCTCGACTGATCGCTGAGCGACGAGCCAGGGCGGAGCTACTGATATCGGCGATGATACACCGGGCACCGATCGAGGATATTCTCGAGAGAAAACGTGCGTACGATAACGCGTACATCAGTTGGAATACGAACCATCAATCGAACCTGTTCTTGGTCAGGCACGCCTTGCGCCAAACCAACTACTCGCGTTTTGAGGGATTGCTGGAGGAGCTCCTGATCAAGAACATCTTTACACCTCTGGACAAGTGTGTGACAGACGCCTATTATGCACGGCTCCGAAACGCCGATCCCGTGAGCGTCCTGACCGCCTGCAATGCAGTGGGGCTCCACCGCCGCGCCTTATCGTGTGGTTCTGGATTCGCGGACGAGATATTCAAACTTACGCTGGCTCCGGAGGAACAGGGCCGGGCGGAGGCGGCGCGGCTCGAGATTCAACGGCGCTGTCAATGAGGTCGCAGATGATCCCGTGTGGCCCTTCCACTGGGCCTACAGCACGGCCGCCCGCCGCTATGCGCCTAACACGGCATGCACCAGACGGCGCCAGCGTGAGCCCTGAAGCGCCGCTGGTGATGCCTGGCCGTTAGGCTGCACTCGCGCTAGTTGCAGGAGCAAGGGATGCCACCACAAGTCGTCAGCTATTGGTCAACATTCGAACGAACGGTGGCGGAGCTCTACCGGCTTCTGGGGGCGGAGAAGGTTCAAGAGAATGTCAACCTGGCAGGGACGCAGATTGACGTCTATGTCGAGGAAAGGACGAAGTCTGGCCAGACCATTCGAACGGCCGTTGAATGCAAGTACTACCAGCGCCGCGTTCCCAAAGATGTCGTTTTGTCCTTCGTCTCGGTTGCCAACTTCCTCAAACAGACCGGGAAGATCGACAAGGCCGCTGTTGTTGGATACCAAGGTTTTACTCAGGACGCCTTTCTGGCAGCTCAGGCAGCGCAAGTCGACCTGATAAGCTTTGCCGATCTTGAGCACCGCGTTATCGAGGCGAGTGGTGAACGGCCGGAACGCTACTTCGGTGCTCAAGCCAGGATCTTTGGGCCGATCGCCAAGATTATTGAACGGGCACAGCTAGAGACGTTGCCGGAGAGTTTTCCAGACACGGTATTCGTGCTCATGCCCTTTGTAGATGATTTGGAAGATACGTACGTCTACGGCATTCGGGGAGCAGCAGAGAAGCTTGGTCTAAAGTGCAGCCGCGCCGACGAGATTGAGCACAATCACGAGATCATCAAAGAGGTGGTCGACAACATCAAACGCGCCAGGTTTGTCGTTGCGGAACTCACGAATCGAAACGCCAATGTGTTCTACGAGCTGGGCTGGGCGCACGCCCTTGGGCGCGAGCCAATCCTGACCGCGAGGCAGGGGGTAGAGCTCCCGTTCGACGTGGCGCACGTCAACACGATCTTCTACAGGAATATCAGTGATCTCGAAACCAAGCTGACAGCCCGGTTACGGGCGCTGCTCGCATGATGAGGCTCACGGCGACTGGGTGCAGCCTAACGGAAAAAGGATTCGTGTCGCGCGCAGCCGCGACACAATCCTGGGTTGGACGAAATCCGGGCACGAGCGTTGCGAATGGGGTTCTTATCGCGTGCCAGCGAGTGACGGGGGCGCTGTGAGCCGTTGGGGTGGACGATCACAGGAGGTCTGTGGGTGCGGTGGGCGTGGCTGTGAGCGGCGAGAGGGACGTTCCACGGCGCGGGGGACGTGCGGGCACGGGCGATCGGCGACACAACGCCACGCACGGCCGATCGGCATGTTGAGAGAGGTGGCAGAGGGGTGCGTCAGCATGGCGTGCTCATGGCGGCCGGCTCCACCACGGTCGGAGGACGGCGATGACGATGAGCGTGCCCACGCGACAGTGCGGACACCGCGGGAGGTCGCCAAGGGATGACGCGCGCGCGGGTTCGGGGGCCGGCGGCGCGGCGATCAGGGTGAGGGCCGTCAGCAGAGCCCGCGCCCGGGTCCGATCCGCGCGCTGCGCGGCGCTCCAGAGCCCATAGTAGCGGACCTTGGCGCAGCCGCGCGGGAGCACGTGTTGCAGAAACCGCTGCAGAAACGTAAGCGTTCGACAAACCCCGTCTTGACCGGAGTCTGAGGTTCGCCGATTCTCAGCGCAGGAGGAGTGGCGATGCCGAAGACCCACACGCC
>Ga0156017_1074_pt1 | contig 4948 bp, 7 predicted proteins | sample RifCSPlowO2_02_FD_107671 | JGI IMG/M metagenome (GOLD analysis project Ga0156017, IMG submission 107671) | Acidobacteria bacterium RIFCSPLOWO2_02_FULL_67_36
TACCCCGGCGACGCCGTCATCCAGCCGCCGCCGCCATGGAACGGCCCGTCCTCGAGGGGACGTCCGACGATGCGGAACGGCAGGCCGTAGCCTCCTTGCAGTGGCACGCAGCAGGTGGCGCTCGCGTTCACGACGCCGGGCAGAGCGCGAAGCCGCTCGACACCGTTCCTCACGATCTGTTCCACCGCTTCCGACTTCTCGAACTGTGTCCCCGCGAGCGACATCCGCATCGTCAGCACGTGATGGGCGTCGAAGCCGGGATCGACATGCGAGAGCGCCACGGCGGTGCGAATCAGGAGGGCCGACCCGATCAGCAGGACGAGCGCCAGCGCGACTTCGACCACCACCAGCAGCGATCGCGCCTTGTTCTGTCGGAACCCGGTGCCTGAACGTCCGCTGCTTTCCTTCAGCGTGGTGGTCAGGTCTGTCTTCGCACTCTGCAGCGCCGGGAGCAGGCCGAAAAGGACGCCGGTCGCCAGCGAGATCGCGAGGGTGAACGCGAGCACCCGCCAGTCGATCCCGACGAGCGAGCCGTCCTCGCCCACTCGCGGCAGGTCCGCGGTGTTCACGGAAAGCAGGGCGTGGATGCCGACCCAGCCGAGCGCCAACCCCATGGCGCCACCTGCAAGCGACAGCACCGCGCTTTCCGTCAGCAGCTGGCGGACGATGCGCCACCGCGATCCGCCGATGGCCGCGCGAATGGCGATCTCGCGCCGGCGGGCCGTGGCCCGCACGAGCAGCAGATTGGCGACGTTGGCGCACGCAATCAGCAGAACGCAGGCGACCGCGCCAACCAGCACGAACAGGGACGACCTGACGTTCCTCACGAGCACTTCGCGGATCGGCTGCACCGTGAAGCTGTTGGTCGGCGGCAGCGCCGTCGGATACTTCGCCCGGAAGTCGTTCCCGGAGGCGTGCAGCCGGGCTTTCGCCTGCTCCAGCGTGACGCCGGCCTTCAGCCGTCCCGCGGCCTGGAAGTAGTGGCCCTGGTCGCGCGTGTTCGGATCGAACTGGAACGGCAGCCAGACTTGCGGCTGCGGGCCGAACTCCCGGAAATCGAAGTCTCTCAGCACGCCGACGATCGTGTAAGGCTCACCGCCGAGCGAAATCGAGGTCCCGATCGCGTCGGGACGGCTGTCGAAGCGAGTCTGCCAGAATCGACGGCTGAGCACGACCGCCCGCGGACCATTCGGCGCGTCTTCGGTGCGGTCGAAGGTCCGTCCCCGCTCGACCGCGGCGCCGAACAACTGGAAGAAATCCGCGGACACACGGCCTGACCGGAGTTGCTCGGCAACGGTGCCGCCCGTGAAGTTCACGACGCCAGTGTTGAAGGCCGCGACCTGTTCCACGACCTCGGATTGTTTCCGGTAATGCTGGAACTTGGCCGGAGACGCCGCGGGGCCGGAACCCTGCGGCGAGGTGTTCATGAGAATGACCAGCCGGTCGGGGTCGGGAAACGCGACGGGTTTGAGCAGGACCGCGTTGACGACCGAGAAGATGGCGGTGTTGGCGCCGATGCCCAGCGTGAGTGCCGCCAGCGCGGCCAGTGTGAAGGCCGGGCTTTGGCGCAACATGCGGAGCGAGTGCGCCAGGTCCTTGAGGAAGGCTTCCAGCATGCACCGTTAGACGGCGCGACCGGCGGATTTGTTGTCCCCGACGCGCCGTTGCTGCGAAGGTGACCGACCTTTGTCAGCTTTGTCCCCTTGTTGAGCCGCGCGTTCAACCTTTATGTGGTTTCCAAAAGTACCCGAGACCCATGTCGTAGAACTCGTTGCCAAGTCCTGGCCGCCTTGCTTCGTACCAGCCGCGGACCTCAACCGCTTCATCGTCGGCTTCTGGCCGGAAAACGACGGTACGTGTCACCCGCGGCCCAAGAGCTTGCGTCGTACCTCAGGCCAGGGGACGGCAGTCCGGGGATCAGCCAAGTGCTCCGCCCACCGACGATCGAGCTCCGCCGCTTGTTCATCGCTGAGTGCCAGTTCTGCGTGACGCTCGGCGTCGGACAGACTCTCCCACAAGGCCATGGCCAATTCGGCCCGGTCGGCGGCCGGCAACTTCAGGAGCTGAGACAGTGCGGAGGCTTCCATGCGGTGATCCTCTCACGCCAACGACGGTGTCGCAACAGAACGGATGGGGCCTGGCCTTTGTTGTTCTGGATTGTCGGTCGTTCGCCGGTCTAACGTTACGAATGAGCCGCGCGGCTGAACGAGCAGAGCCGCGCCGGCTCCATTCGTGTGTTCGGCCGCCGCTTATGTGACCTTACTCGCTCGCCCTGCCGAGAGGTTTCTCCGTTGTTCTACTGCTTGTCGTACACGATTACACTGGTGACTTCTTTCCCCTGAGGATCGCTGACCTTCGCGGTGAGAGTAAGTGTCTTCCCGTCCGGGGATACCTGTATCGCGAAGGTGTTCACGACCTTGCCCGCCTTCTTGTAGGTAACCGTGCCGGAGGAGGGCGCCCCAGTCGAGGAGACGGCATCCACCGCCTGCGATCCCGAAGCCGGCCCGTCCGGGCCGTTGGGCTCGGTGGTGTAACCCCAGGTCGAGGTCTTCCCGGCGGCGTCCACGTTTTCTATCGCCACCTTGAAGGCCTTGCCTACCGCATCGATCTTCACCATCGAGCCCTTGAGCCCTGCGGCCCGATCACCTGGGGCCAGTTTCGATTTCGCGAGGTTCATCTTCCACGTTCCAACAGCCGGGTCGACGGCTTGAGCACTGGCCCCCGCCGCAATCCCCCCTGCCAGCATTGCCGAGACTACCAACCACGCCATGCGCCACGACGCTTTCAGCACCAAATCACACCTCCCTGAACAACAGCAATTGCCAGGTGATGAGCCCGGTCCAGGCCAGCGGCGACGCGCCCGTTCTACGTTGCCCGAGGTCCCGCCATATCAACGTCAGGCATCAGCCGCGGCGGCTGATGATCGCACCGGCCGCCGTCGGCTGCATGCCGTGTTAGACCGCGGCCCCGCAACTGCCCCACCAGCTCGGGGATTCTTGCATGCCGGCTTCAGCCGTCCCAGGATCATGACCGGAATCCTGCTTGTCGTTTACGTTTGCGCCGTCTGCGCAGCCATCCGAACAGCGCACCCAAACCAGCGCCGACTGCGGCGAGAATGACCCAGTATTCCTTCGCCACAGTCAACACGTCCGAAGCAACGTCCGAACCCGTCACCGTTACCGTCACCGTCTTCTCAAAGGTCGTGACTCGGTACGATGTTTCACGCCCGTTGATCGTCACCGGCGCCGCCAAGGTAACCGTCACGCGCGTTGAACCACGCGTTCTCGGAGTAACAGTCCACCGCCACGTTGTGCCTTCGCGTAAGTTGATCGCCTGGTCCGACGGATCTTTCGGAGTAATCGTGCACTCCCGATCTGTAACCAGCGTGGCAGTCATGCGTGACGCGATACGAATTGCACCCGATGCGCCAACGCCGATGCGCCCAGCTATTCGCTCAAGCTCCGCCTGCAATTCATCAGGTGACATTGTTGGCGCAGTAACTTGAAGGACCGCTTCAACCGGCTCGCCGCGATGAACTGGAGACGGAATGAAGAACCCCGCCGACCCAGGTTGCATCTTCTCCCGAACAAAAGCTCCAACTGGATCTTCGCGTGGTGCCGAGCAACTGGCGGCAAGGAAGGCGACAGCCAGGGCGGACCGCACGGCCACCCGGCTCGACCACTTCAAGGTACGGCCGCCATCAGTCGGTGCGCTGCCTGTGTGCTTTAGTGTCGAGTCCCGAGGTCGAACCAGAACCATAAGGTGCGTCCTCCATGCTCGGCCGATGACCGCGGTCTAACGTCAGGCATCAGCCGCGGCGCTCTCGATCCCGCCAGCGCCGTCGGCTGCATGCCATGTTATGCAGCGCTTGGCACTATGACCTCGCAGAACACACTCGACTGGTCCACCTCGACGATTATGGGCTGGACACCTACCTTCCCGCATAGCTGCCTGAGCTCGTTGGCACCAAGCGTCCCGGACCGAAACCCGTCCTTGCAGACAATCTCTCCGCGGGTGGTCTCGGCGTAGTCGATCTCCCCGACGAGCCCTTCTTCCGCCTGCCCCTCAAACCAGAGCAGCCGGTGCGCCCAGAACGCCTCGGTGTAGCTGGAGAACAACAGGCGGCCCCCGAGCCGAGTCACCCGCAGGGCCTCCTGTAACAACTGCCGGGGATCAACTTGGAAAGCACAGATCCCGTTCTGGATGCACACCACCATATCGAAGGCCCGGTCACGGAAGCCAAGGGCGGTCGCATCCATCACAGCGAGTTCACACCTCGCGTAGCCGGCCGTCACCTCACGCGCCAGCATCAGGCTCTCCAGTGACGTATCGATTCCCATGACCCACTGAGCCGTCTGAGCGAGTGGAACCAGAACCCGACCATACCCGCACCCGAGTTCGAGAACTGACGCGGCCGGTTCAACACGACCGAGAACGTACATGATTTCCGCATCCAGGTACTGCTTGACACGCTGAGGCGCCCGCTCGTAACACCTTCGAAGCCGGTCACCGGAAAGCCGAGTCAAGTAGTAGGCCGCCCCCGGCATCTGCGTCCCTCTCGTCGCTCTGGTTGCGCTGCATAACGTCAGTTTTCAGCCGCGGCGCCGCATGGTTGCACCAGCCGCCGCCGGCTGCAACACTTTGTTAGATGCGCTCCAGATGCTCTCGCTCAGAGACATCCGCCAATCGCAGGACTGCCGCAGGCTGCCCAGGAACACTGACACCCGACCACAGCCAGTAGTCGACGCCCAGGCCATCACACTCCATCTGTCCGCAGGGTCTCAATCGAGACCATGCGCTGTTGCGCGTGCCGCAGAATATCATCGTACGTCACGACTTCGATATCTGGATGACGGCTTCTTAAACGCTGACGATCGATCTCATCCGCGAACTCGCCGGAGCGGCCAACAACGACCATCAGGCGTGGCCTGTAAATCTTCATTCCGAG
>Ga0156017_1125_pt4 | contig 3910 bp, 3 predicted proteins | sample RifCSPlowO2_02_FD_107671 | JGI IMG/M metagenome (GOLD analysis project Ga0156017, IMG submission 107671) | Acidobacteria bacterium RIFCSPLOWO2_02_FULL_67_36
GCTTCCCACTCACCGGACTTCCTCTGCCACAACTCGTCCGTGATCCGGTCGGCCAATCGGTCGTCGTAGGCGCGATCCAGTTTGGCCTGGACGGCGAGGTACTGCTGCTGCAGATGCATGACAGCCGAGCGGTGGAATCGCTCCTTGTCGCCTTGGCTCTCCCGAAGCGCCTCAGCGATCCAGTCCGCGACGTCGACGGGAATCTGTACCCTGCGTACAACGTCCTCGAACAGTCGCGAGAGTTCCTCTTCGCGTACGTATGTGTTCCCACACCGCCCACGACCCCCCGTGCAGTGGTAGTACACGTAGCGGCCCTTCTTGACGTCGGCGGTCATGGCACAACCGCACCGGCCGCAAGCAACCAAGCCGGCGAACGCGTGGCGGTGCTTCGTGTACTTCGGGCGGTTCGCTGACTCGAATACCTCTTGGACCGTCTCGAACAGAATTTTCGAAATCAGCGGCTGGTGGTTTCCCTCGTACCGCTTTCCCTTCCAGAGAAAATCGCCGGCGTAGATCGGATTTCGCAGGATGCGATGAATTTCGGATTTCGCCAGGCGGCGATGCGCACGCGGGTGGGTCAAGCCGTTCTCGCCGGCAAGGCGAGTCACCTCCTTGAGGGAGACGTCCCCCCGGGCGTACCATTCGAACACCTGAGCCACCAGTGGGCCGCGGACTGGGTCGATCTCGATCCGGCGCGTCTCGGAATTATTCAGGTAACCCACGTGCGCCACTGTGGGCCAGTGGCCTTGCTCGGCCTTTTCGCGCATGCCCTTCCGAACTTCTTCGGAGAGGTTGTCGATGTAGTTCTTGGCCATCAGGACCCGGATCCCGTGCATGAACTTCTCGGACGACCGAGAATCGTCCGACAGGATCACGCCTTCCTTGACCAAGTGGACCTCGAGATTGAGGTCGCCTATCGTCACCCAGTCCTTGATGTTCCGGTACAGGCGGTCTGTCTTTTCGACGAGGAGCACTGGCCGCGATGCGGAATTCTCCTGGAGGAAGGCAACCATCTCGCCGAAGGCCGCGCGCCCGGCACGCTTGGCAGTTTCGATGTCCTCGAACTCCCGAACGATCTGCAGTCCGTGTTGTATCGCGTATTCAGTGAGCAGCTTCCGCTGGGCAGGGATCGAGAAGCCCTCCTTCTCCTGCTCCTTCGACGACACCCGCACGTAGAGCACGGCTTCCCGCATGGGCGCGGGCACGGTGTCCGTCTGTTCGGAGGTCCGCTCTTTCATGGCCAGCTCAGGTAAACTCCGACTCTTCGTTGTTCTGTCTCAGTTTCAGATCCCATTCTCTCAAAATTGCGAAGTACTCGGCCAAGGTTTCTCGGATTTGTTTTTCGTCGTCGGGCGTACTGTCAACGCTCGCCTGCGTCCGACACACCTCGTCTCTGCGGTCATTCTCACGAGACCGGGTGACCTTTCTCTGCGAAGACTGTCTTCGTCCTACGTGATCAGCCATCGGCCATCAAGGCAAGAGAAACGCAATGTGGTCGCCCGGGCGCCGCCCACAGTGGGCGGCGTCCGGGACGGTCTGTCGTTTACGACGCGGCCTCTGCGGCCGTCTCCTCGTACTCGGCGTAGGCCTGCAGTACGAGATCGCGCACGCGCTCCTGTGCGCTCGTATCGGCAATGGGACGCAGCAGCGCGAAGCTGCGACGTTCACCATTGACCGAGTACTGGCGCGCGGGGAACGTGACGTTTCGCCCGTTGCCAGTGCGCCGTTCCCAGACGGAGAAGCCGATCAGCTTCAAGCCGTCGAGCACGCCGTCGCTGAAGTGCAGCTCGGCGTCGGCGAGTTTGCCGGGAGGGTTGGCTTTTTCGTTCGGTACGATCTTGACGGTCATGATGTGACCTCCTGAAAAGCTCGCCGTTATGGCGAGCGGTTGACGCAGACGAGTCGGTCGGCCGCTTCATGCGTGAACCTCACTGGCGATGGGCGCCTGGAGGCGTTGCCAGAGCCAGTGCTGAAGCGTGTTCAATCCGATGAGCACGGGATCGGCACGCACGAAGAGGTGGTTGTTGCCGCGGTAGCGCGCGCGCTGCCAGGCAAGTTCGATCGCGTCCACGAGCACCAACCGTGCTGGTGTCTTGGCGCGATCGCGGTCGTGTGTGATCGGGTCCGCAGCGAATCCCGCCACGTCGGCGAACGTCGCCGTGTAGAGGGTCATCGTCGCGGGAGCATCGAGGTCGGCTGATGCCGAGGTGACGAAGGCGTAGTAGATGCGCGTGTGGCGGCCGATCGTCACCGTGATGTTGGGTGTGATCGACAGTTGACGCATTGGCTTCCTTCCTTTCCTGGTGCTCACGACCGTGAGCTCCGTGATTTGCGCGGGCGGTCTTGAGGGACATCACGTAAATGCCGGCCCTTGGCTCGACCGACGTTCCTGTCAAGGCCGGAAGCCCCGAATGGGGTCGGAGCGGAGCGGAGAGCCTTGACAGGGCGGAGGCGAGCCAGAGAATCGCGACGGTGATGGCCCGGCGTTCGACCGCGCTTGTTTGCTGTGGGTGCCGCAGACCTTTGCGGCGGTCTAGCGGGAACGTCCTTCACGGAGAGAGCGATGCCAAGTCGTTTGGCGAGGCGGGTGAGTTGGTCAGGCTGCCAGCTATTGCGCAGCGCGATCGCGACGGCGACCGCTTGCGGATAGCGGTGGACAGATAGGCGGCGGGGACTGCCGACGAGCTCCGTGAAGAATTCTTCCGTGTGGAGCTCGTCGAGCAGTAGGTTCAGGAGCGTACGCGACCATGCGAGCGTCGCGGTACGTTCGGCGAAGAGCCGAAGCAGGCGGGGACGAAACGTACGGCGCCAGCGTTCGGTGTCAGCAACGTGCTGCTTCCACAGCGACTCGAGACGCCGTTGTTCCGCCTTGAGTGAGAGACGAGATGACTTGCGCATCGCACACACCTCCGGTCAGAAGCCACCCGGCCCGGCGGTGCGGCACTCGGTGCGACACCGATCGGATCGGGTTGCGAACTGGCCTGGGGCCGTGCTCGCGCGAGTAGCGGGTTATCGAAAGGACCGCACGGGGATGTGCCCGTACGGCAAGACCAGGGTCAGTGGACCGTGGTGAGGAGGCGACTGGCGGCGCGATCGAGGGTGAACCGTCCGTCCTGCCAGGGCGTGCGTTGGCTGAGACGTGTCAGCCCTTGCACGTAGCCCCACACGGATCGGGGATTCGTCTCGTGCGCTTCCGCCAACGTGTACGCCTCGGCGGCCTGCTTCTGCGACAGATCGAGTCGCCGCACGGCCGTCTCGACCACCGCGTCCCGCGTCGGTCCGAGCTCCTGGGTCGTAGACCGGAGGAGCAGGGTGCGGTCATTCGCGGTGTCGGCATCGAGCGCCGCGCGGACACCGTCGAGTGACGTGGTCCACGCGTCTTGAATCGATGCCCCGACGTGCCGGCGCCGGAAGCCGACAACGTGTTGAAATCCCCAGATCACATGGTTTGAGCACACGGCCCGAAACAAGAAGAGATCCAGGGTGAGGGCGGCGGCACCGACATCACTGTTCCGGAGAATGAATCCGCGGAACAGACCGGCGTGGGTGCGGTCCGTGGGGTCGTCGAGATCGCGGTTGCCGTCCACGAGGAACAGAAACATGTCTCGGTCTCCCAGGTAGGCGCCGGACGGAACCCGTTCAGCGCCGAATTCGCCGTCCTTGTATCCGAGCGGCAGGTGCCAGTCCGGGTGCTGGGCCATGAGGTCGAGCACCCGGCCAGCGAGCTCGTCGTGATGGACGCGTGCATAGCGCGGTGATGTGATCGCGTGCACGGTCCAGGGTGCGGCACGGTCGGCGAAGAGCTGATGCTCGTCGCGACCGTGCCGCTGCAGCCCGTAGTTGATGGCGTTGGACGCGATCGACGCGGGCAGCGAACGAAGGTAGTTTGGCGGCGCGCCGGCGATGGTCG
>Ga0156017_1074_pt2 | contig 3746 bp, 4 predicted proteins | sample RifCSPlowO2_02_FD_107671 | JGI IMG/M metagenome (GOLD analysis project Ga0156017, IMG submission 107671) | Acidobacteria bacterium RIFCSPLOWO2_02_FULL_67_36
TTCTCTTGGCTTTCGAACCAATCCCTGTACGTCAGAAGCTGAGCGCGAGCTTCCATAATCGCATCCGAGAAGCGATCACGATTGTGTTGACGTCGTATAAGCTGTCGACTCACCTTCGCGCGCTTTAGTTCGATAACCGCCGCGTCGTGCGCATCGCGATTGGTCAAGATGAAGTCGGGCACTAAGGGACCGTCTTCAGAACGTGTGAGATAGACGTGAGGGTGTACCTCCCTGAAATCCCACCTGCGCAGGAAGTGTGGATTCCTTTCGAAGAACGCCTGCAGATCACCTTCGGACGTGGCCTGGCTGTTGATGAGCTCCTCGAGCTCAAGGACTTGATCGGAAGTGAACAGGCCAATCTCGCCGAGGTGGCTGATAAGCGCTCGATTCGGAGTCCAGATACCAGAATCATTCTCGTGAACGTGGTCGCCCAACACGCTTGCCACCCTGAAGACAATCCGGTTTCCGGAGAACGTCAGAAAGAACTGATAGTCCGATGGACCTTGCAGGGTGGCGTTCAGGCGTTCAAGTAGGGCGCGCGCCTGGGGCACTTGGTCTAGTGGATTACCCTCTTGGCCCGTGTACAGAGAGCTCAATAACCAGCTAAGCCAACCCCGCGACGCGTCTCCCGAGGAAGTGTGAGCAAGCGCGTGATGGACAGCGACCCGCAAGAAGTCAATCGATCCGAGGGTGTTCGGTTCAGCTCTCTCGCGAATCGCTCGATCCACAATGGGGCGAGTCGACGTTGTGATGTCTATCGCAGAGAGTGGTAGCGGGGCTCCACGGGTGATCGATACGAATTTACTCGGCGGCAGCTGGACGACTCGGCGCGGTACACCTTCGAGGCCTCGCGTGTTCAGGGATACGAGGGCCTGGAAGATCTTCGCGTCTGACACGAACTCGTCTCCGCCCTGGGACGCCATGCGCAACGCTGTCTCCAAGCGTTGATCGAGCTCGATGCACTCCGTATGGAGCCTTTTGAGCCAGTCCTTCATCGTGTCTTCTCAGTCCTGCGGTTTTCTGCGCATCTAACGATCGCGCTTCAGCCGCGGCGCTTCACGATCACACCAAGCGCCGACGGCTGCAAGCGCTGGTTAGCCGGTCCTGTGATTATGCTCTCAGGGCACGCGGCGCACCCGGTGCGTTGGAACGCCCTCCGGCACTCAGCATTTGAACGTGGGCTTGGCTTATCTCGCGCATCTTCCTTGCGTAACGTGGGTTGACTTGCTTGCCCAGATGGTCCAAGACCCTGTCGATTGCGTCGTAGCGCTGCGTCGATGTAGCGAAATCGAGCCCAAAGATGACGTCGAGAACCTCGGGCAAATCGTCGACTTCGTCCGCCGATCGAAGTAGGTCGGCAATCTCCCATGAGAGGGCATGACTTCTTGTCCGCACCTCCTCCGGAACGGCTTCGCCGTGAAACTCGGCCACTGTGAACCACCAGTACTGCCCGTGCAGCTCCATCAGTTTCATGTAGATCGCGAAGCGACGTTCCTCCACAGCGCGTCGGCGCTCTCGACGACGCGTTAGAACGTTCGCGACGATAGCGCCCAAGAGCGAAACGGCAATGCCCCCTAGGAAGCCGAGGAGCGAGTTCATAGTAGATCGCCTCGATGCACGTGTCGGATCCGGCTAACGATCGGCGCTCAGCCGCGAGCCGCTTTGCGCGCTTCAACCTCTGTCGGCGCGCCGCCCGGTTCGTCGGCTGCAGCACCCTGTTAGCCAGGGACGCAACCGAGTGCTTTTACAAGCTCCGCACTGGAGTACGAATAATCGCCCGTGTTTCTTCGTGGTCTACGCAGGTACGTTAGCGTGAGCCCTCGCTCGGCGATGCGAGCGTCTGAAACACTATCGCGAAAGTCCAGAAAGAGGACGTCCGTGCGAACGCGCAGGTTAATGCCGCCATCCGGCTGCGGCCGACATTCGAGATGACCAGGCGGACGTCCGGAAGCCAGGGACGTCCCCAGATTTAGCCCTGGCTCTGCACCAGTCAGACTGACAAAGAATTCCGCGCCGTCAGCAAGTGAAACATTGATTTGTTGGTACTGATGTCCCTGGCCGTTTCTAATGAGGTCGAACAGTGCCCAGAGCAACTCAGCCTGCGGCTGCGGCCCGCGGCTTGGAAGCTCGAATTCGGCAGTGCTGACGCAGCAAGGCCCCGGTAGAGTAATAAAGTAGCGCGGTTCTCGTTTCGCCAACGAATCGGACAGATCTCGCAGGGCGGCGCCAGTAACGTCCGACCGACAGATCCGACACGCCACCTCAAGGTAGACCATCGCCTGCCGGGCGAACATGTAATTGCCTCGACTTGCCCACTGCACGGGTGTTGCTGCCAGCGCATTCCACGCGCACTCGAAGTCCTTCTCAGCGAAATGGAGGAGCATTCCGGGATGGGTATTATGCACTGCCAACATCGTCTCCTCTGGCTAACGGTTAGCGTTCACCAGCGGCCGCTCCCGATCGTAGCTGCGGCCGTCTGGTGCAACGCGTGTTAGGGAGCCTCAGGGGCGTTTCTCGTTACTTCTTAGGCAAGTCGACCGTTAACACATTGGAAATCAGTATATGCGCGCTTTTTGTCTCATCACTTTCGCGTGCCACTCCGACACTAACCCGCCCAGTGGTTGGAAAATCTGTTGAATCGCCGCCGGGGTAGTACGCTCGGACCTCAATTCTTTGCGAAGCTAGATCTAATTGGGAGGTGCTAACTTCGTCAACAACGAGAAGGCCAGTGCTCTTGCTTCCATCCCGCAGCCGAAAGAACCGGTACACGGTACCAGAGGCGTTATTTCTTCCAGTTGAGATTCGGTATTCCAATTGTAGGCAGCTCCCTAACGCTGGCGCTCAGCCGTGCCGCGAAGCGGCGTCGGCTGCAGCGCCTTGTTGGGCAGCCAATTCCATGAGACGCCGGAGCGTCGGGTCAGAGATCTCCGTCGAGCGAAGCCAGCGATTCTCCTCCTCGACCGACATCGTCGCGATCGTCGAGCTCACGTCGTCGCGAACGAGCCGCACCACGTGGACCGCATCGAACGTCTTGGCTGACGCGTTACTCATCGACAAGCACCTCCCGTGGGGACCGAATTTCAATCGCCGGGTATCCAAGCCGGATGTTCACGGCATGGTACCCATGAATCCGAAGCAGGTTCACCACGTGCCGGAAGTTCCAGCTCACGAGCGCGTCCACGTTGGCGACGGTCGCCATCGCGATGTGCTGGGCATCGGCCAGCATGTTCGGCTTCAGGATGCCCTCAGCCAGGTAGCGCCGGGCAAGTTCGTCAGCCGCGGGGGTCAGTCGGACCACCTCGATACTGCCCTCAGGAACCGTCGCAAGCACCTCGCGGACAGCGAGAGGGGCCGGGGCCAATTCCCGGAGAGTCAACTCCGAAAGAACGAGACGCAGATCGCCACGGACGAATGCGTCCATGAGTCGCCGGGAATGCACGCGGAATTCCTCGTCCTCACAGCCGCCGATGACCGACGTGTCCGTGTAGATTCGACCAACCACGGTCCCATTCTACGCCCTGACCCCTGCGCCGCAACGGCCACGGCTGTGCACACGGATTGGAGACACTGGTGGTCTTTGCCTCCCGCATCGGGTGAGCCTGGAGCTGGCGACCACGGCGGCGTCGCCCAGCCCGACCGTCCACGTCACTGATGATGATCGTCTCGACGTCGACGCGGGCAATTCGGGATTCCGCACTCCGGACTCGATCAGAATGGACTTCAGTCAGTGTGGTTCGTTTCGTCGG
>Ga0156017_1054_pt1 | contig 3428 bp, 5 predicted proteins | sample RifCSPlowO2_02_FD_107671 | JGI IMG/M metagenome (GOLD analysis project Ga0156017, IMG submission 107671) | Acidobacteria bacterium RIFCSPLOWO2_02_FULL_67_36
CCGGCGCCGCGATCGCCATGCTGGTTTTCATGCTGTCGCTCGGCGGCATTCCTCCGACCGCCGGCTTCATGGGCAAGTTCTGGGTGTTCGGCGCGGCGATCGACGCCGGGTACGTCTGGCTCGCGGTCATCGGCGTCCTCAACAGCGCGGTGTCGCTGTACTACTACATCCGGATCGTCGTCTTCATGTGGATCTCGGAGGAGGAGGAGAAGTCGGCGGCGTTCGGCATCTCGCCCGCCGTCGCGACGGTCCTCGCCGTCACCCTCGCGATGACGGTGCTGCTCGGGATCTATCCGCGGCTGCTCTTCGACTTCGCGCAGGCCTCGGCCGCCTCGCTCGGCTCGGTGCCGAGCCTCGGCCTGCGGTGAGATCGTCTCGCTGCGGTCGCGACCAAACAAACAAGAGTAACGGAGTAGGGGAGGCGCTCCGTTGACACGGAGTCACGGAGCACACGGGGACGCGCGGCCCGCCAGTTCCCAGCTACGGGTCTGGCGCGGCCCAGACCCGTTTCACGACTGGTTTTGTTGAGTCCATCCAAAATACGGCTTTCCTCCTCCCTTCTCCTGTTCGTTTTTGACAAGCCTCCCCTGCTTCCCTACTCCTGTTACAGTTATCGGCGTGGCAAAGCGCCCTCTGTCGGAAACCGTTCGCGAGCTTGGTGCGCTGAGCACCGTCGGCCTCTCGTTCGTGCTCGCGATTGTGCTGGGCGCCTGGTTCGGATGGCTGCTCGACAAATGGCTCGGCACCCGGCCCTGGCTGTTCTTCCTCTTCTTCTTCTTCGGGCTGGTCGCCGGGGTGATCAACGTCTACCGGACGGCCGGGCGGTTCCCGAAATAGCCGTGGACGCCGACGCCACGCTGCGCCGTGTCGAGCGGACGTCGATCGCCGCCTGTCTCGTGATGGCGGCGGCGGCGCTGGTGCTCGCGCGCGGGACGGTGTGGCCGGCGGTGGGCGTCATCGGCGGCGGGCTGCTGATCGCGGTCAGCTATCACACGATCGCGTCGAGCGTGACCGGCCTGGTGCGGCAGGTGGCGCCTGGCCCGGACGTGGAGGCCATCGCCCGTCCGCGCCCGAAGTTCGCGTGGATTCTGGTGAAACTGGCGCTGCGGTACGCTTTACTCGCTCTTCTGGCGTACGTTATGATTGCTCGTTTGCGCCTGCACCCATTGGGGCTGATGGCGGGCGCGTCCTCGGTTGTGGCGGCGGTGTCGATCGAAGCCGTCCGCGTCCTCTTGAAGAAATGAACCCTGCGCTCCGGCGGGACCGGGGCGCGCGTGAGAATGAAGGAACATCCGCTCCTGATCGTCGAGGCGGTGAACGCCGTGCTCGGACCGCTCGTGGCGGCGGCGCTCGGGCCCCTTGGATTTCATGTCGAGGGGCACGAGGTGATTCCGCCGTACCTCGTGATGGTGCTGTTGATCGTCGCCGGCCTGACCGTGCTGTCGCTCGTGGTGCGGTCGCGGCTGAGCGTGGACAACCCGGGCAGGCTGCAGATCCTGATGGAGGACGCGGTGCGCGCGGTGCTCGGGCTGCTCGAGGAGTGGATCGGACCGGGCGGCGCCCGTTTCCTGCCGCTCGTCGCCACCCTCGGGCTGTTCATCCTCACGGGCAACTACATGGGGCTCGTGCCGGGACTGATGTCGCCGACGAGCAGCATCAACGTCACGCTCGGCTGCGCCTTGACGATCTGGGTGTACTACCACTTCCAGGGGATCAAGACCCAGGGCGTCGTCGCGTACGTCAAGCACTTCGCGGTACCGCCAGGCGCGCCGGTGTTCATCGCGCCGATCATGCTGCCGATCGAGATCATCAGCCACCTGTCGCGGGTGCTGTCGCTGTCGCTGCGGCTGTTCGGCAACATCTTCGGCGAAGAGATGGTGATCGTGATCCTGTTCAGCATCATCCCGTTCCTGGTACCGCTGCCGATGATGTTCCTCGGGCTCGTGACCGGCGGTCTCCAGGCGTTCATCTTCGTGCTGCTGTCGATCATCTACCTTCAGGGGGCGGTGGCGGTGGAGCACCACGTGGACGAGCACGGCCACGACGCGCCGAGCGGACACGAGGCGCCGGCGGCGGCATAGGAGTAATTCACCAATTGTGGTTGTCATACATGAGGAGGCTTGGGTCGTGAGTAAACGTACCGTTCTGACATGTGCACTCGTCGTGGGTGCCGGACTGTTCGCCCCGCTTTACGCGCAGGAAGCCGCGGTGTACTCGACCCCCGGCGGCGCCGACATGGTCCGCTGGTCCATCATCGCCGCCGGGTTCGCGCTGGCGTTCGCCGCGGGACTCGCGGCGCTCGGCCAGGGCCGCGCGGTCAGCGCGGCGGCCGAGGCCATCGCCCGCAACCCCAGCGCGGCCGGCGACATCCGCGGCGCGCTCATCCTGGGCCTCGTCCTGATCGAGTCGCTCGTCATCTACGTGCTGCTCATCTCGCTGATCCTGTTCTTCCTCCAGCCGTTCGTGCCGAAGCCATAGGACAGTTCCCAGCTTCCAGCTTCCAGCTTCCAGTTTCCGGCTTCCAGCAAGGCAGGAAGCTGGGAGCTGGGAACTGGGAACTGGACACGACTTGTCTCGCCGTTTCAGCTCGCTCGACGCCCTTCTTCTCGTGATGACCCTGATCTGGGGCACCAACTACTCCATCGTCAAGCACGCGTTCACCGAGATGGATCCGCAGGCGTTCAACGCCGCGCGCATGCTCATCGGGTCGATCGTGTTTCTCGCGATCATCTATGCCCTGCAATGGAAGTGGGCGCGCGCGCCGGAGAAGGACGGCGACGACCGCGGGCGGAAAGCCATAGCCAGCATCTTTCATTCACCCGCGCCGATCACCCGGCGCGACTGGCTCGGTCTGATTGGCCTTGGGATCGTCGGCCACTTCCTTTATCAGTACTTTTTCATTGGCGGCCTCGCGGCGACGAGCGTGGCGAACAGCTCGCTGATTCTCGCGGCCACGCCGGTCGTGATCGCGCTGATGACGGCGGCGCTGGGGCAAGAGCGCGTGAACGCGCTGCATTGGCTCGGCGCCGCGTTGTCGATGGGAGGCATCTATCTCGTCGTCGCGGAGGGGGGATCGGATGCCGTGGGCTCGTTGCGCGGCGATCTCACGATGTTCGCGGCGGTGTGCTGCTGGGCGATCTATACGATCGGCGCGCGCGCCCTGATGGTCCGGCATTCGCCGGTCGGCGTGACCGGCGTGTCGATGACGATCGGCACGGTGCTGTACGTCACGGCGGTCCTGCCGCACCTCACGCGGCTCGACTGGAGCACCGTCGGCGTCGGGGCGTGGGTGGCCGTCGTGTACTCCGCGCTGTTTGCGCTGTGCGTGGCCTACACCATCTGGTATGCGGCGGTGCGCGCGATTGGCAGCGCCAGGACGGCCGTCTATTCCAACCTGGTGCCGCTCGTGGCCCTTGGGACGGCCGTCG
>Ga0156017_1071_pt2 | contig 2452 bp, 2 predicted proteins | sample RifCSPlowO2_02_FD_107671 | JGI IMG/M metagenome (GOLD analysis project Ga0156017, IMG submission 107671) | Acidobacteria bacterium RIFCSPLOWO2_02_FULL_67_36
GCCCCGTGCCTTGCGTTCGCGGCGGGGTCCGCTCGGACACGGCTCCATCCTGCCACAGCCGCCTCTCGCATGCGGCCGCCGCTGAGCCTCCCGTCACTGGTTCCGGAACGTGTCGCGCACCAGCGCGTCTCAGAAGAGACCCGCAGTCGTTCCGCTTGGATGGCTTCCAGGCTTCCTCGACGTCTCGCCGTTTCCGTGACGAGGCTGGGCTGCCTCGCCGAACCACCAGTACGCCGTTCGTGCCACCGTTGGCCTGCCGCTGTGTCACAGGTCCTGCCACGGGACCGGCGGGGTGTGTGGTGTTTCTCCAGCATTTCGCGGCGGTACGGGCCTGGCATCTTGCGAGTACATGCCAATCGGCTCTTCGACACCGAGGCTGATGGATCGCGTTCGACAGGCCTTGCGCATGCGCCATTACAGCCGGCGCACGGAAGAGGCCTACACGGCATGGATCCGCCGATACATTCTGTTTCACAAGAAGAGGCATCCGCGGGAGATGGGGGCCGCGGAGGTTTCAGCGTTTCTTGCGGACTTGGCCGTGCGGCAGCGCGTCAGTGCGTCGACGCAGAATCAGGCGTTGAGCGGGCTGCTGTTCCTGTATCGCGAGGTGCTGCGCGCGGCCCTGCCCAGGATCGAGGTTGCCGAGCGCGGCAAGATGCCAAGCGCCTGCCCGTCGTCTTGTCGCGCGACGAGGTTCGGGCGGTACTCCGTCAGCTCGAGGGCACGATGCGACTCATTGCGCGCTGCTGTACGGCGCGGGCCTGCGGCTTGGCGAGTGTCTGGAACTGCGGGTGAAGGATCTCGATTTCGAGCGGCATGCCGTCGTGGTGCGGCGCGGCAAGGGGCAGAAGGATCGCGCGACGCTGCTTCCGGCCACCCTGGTGGAGCCGCTGCGGGCTCACCTCGACGGCGTGCGCCGCCAGCATGAGCGAGATCTGCGCGCCGGGGTCGGCCGCGTGGTGCTGCCCGAGGCACTGGACCGCAAGTATCCGAACGCCGCGGCGGAGTGGCGATGGCAGTTCGTGTTTCCGGCGGCGCGGATCTGCACGAATCCGGCGTATGGGCCGCCGTCCCGTTTCCATCCGCACGAGTGCGTCGTGCAGAAGGCCGTGACCGCCGCGGGCCGCGCTGCGGGACTGGCCAAGCGGGCGAGCTGCCACAGCCTTCGCCATCATGCCGATAGCCGGATTATGCCGACTGCTCTCGGCCACGAGCGAGATCGCGGTGGAGATCGCGCGCTTTCAAACACATCGGTCGGCATGATTACAAGCGCTCGAGAAACGCGAGGAGTTGATCGGGTGGGCGGTACCGGCCTGGTTTCACGTCGGTCGGCGTGGTGCGTGCCAGCGCCTGCTCTTTGAGGCGCATGTCGGCGTGGAGATACATCTGCGTGGTCTCCACCGATTCGTGACCGAGCCAGAGTGCAATGACGGCGCGATCCACGCCGTGGCCGAGGAGTTCCATCGCGGTCGTGTGTCGCAGCACATGAGGGCTCACCCGTTTCCGGTTGAGGGATGGGCACCCACTCTGCGCCGTGTGTACGTGTCGAGCGACGAGCCGTTCGACCGCATCACGGCTCAGTGCGCTGCCGCGCGCCGTCGCAAAGAGCGGGTCACCTGGTTGGCCGTGGCGCTCGCGTAGCCAGGTGGTGAGCACGCCGACCATGTCGCGTTGCAGCGGCGTGCAGCGTTGCTTGCGGCCTTTGCCTTCGCATCGCAGATGCGCGCCGGTTCCCAGCACGAGGTCACCGCAGCGCAAGTGAATGAGCTCGGACACCCGCAGTCCGGTTTGGATCGCGAGCAGTACGAGCGCGCGATCCCGTCGGCCAATCCACGTGGTGACGTCGGGCGCCGCGAGCAGCGCGTCGATTTCGGCGCGCGTGAGGTACGCGATCGGCCGTCGCTCGTGTCGCTTGACCGGGATGGCTAGAATCCGACGGCAGCGATCGAGATGGGCCGGCTCACTGATCGCCACGTACCGACAGAAGGCGTGGATCGCCGCGAGACGGACGTTGCGCGTACGTGCGGTGTTCCGACGGTGCTGTTCGCCATGATCCAGGAACGCACTGACAAACGAGGCATCGAGATCATCGAGGGTGAGCGCGGACGGCTCGGTGCTGAGGCGCTCCCGCGCGAAACGCAGGAGCAGGCGAAACGCGTCGCGATACGACGCGATGGTATGCGGGCTGGCTCGTTGTTGGCGCACGAGTCGGTCTGTAAAGAAGCGTTGCAGGAGGCCCGCGAGTACCGGCGTCGTGGTCACGGCGTCACCGCCTTTCCGGCGTCGACGAGTCGCGCCGTCGCCAGCTGCAGCAGCTCGGGGACGGCCTCCAGGTACCAGTATGTGTCGTGGACATGCACGTGGCCGAGATAGGTGGCCAGCACCGGGAGGAGCGGATCGACCGTGAGGCCGGCACGATACCAGGCGACGAGCGTGCGGATTGCGAAGCGAT
>Ga0156017_1100_pt2 | contig 2280 bp, 1 predicted proteins | sample RifCSPlowO2_02_FD_107671 | JGI IMG/M metagenome (GOLD analysis project Ga0156017, IMG submission 107671) | Acidobacteria bacterium RIFCSPLOWO2_02_FULL_67_36
GACCTTGACCCGCTCGCCGTGCTTCTCGCCGGCGTTTGGACCCGAACGGTCGATGTGAAAAGGGTGAATGACAAGGCCTCAGAAGTGTTGAGTCGGGCGAAGGCGGCGTTCGGCCAGCTTCCGGCCGGACAGGCCTATCCTTCGGGCAGCGATGACGAGACCAGGAAATTCATTCGGTACTGGTTCGACGACTATGCGCGGCGACAGCTCGCAGCGATATCCTTCGGTGTAGCCCGCGTTCATGATGACGCAACCCGAGACGCGCTCTGGTGCGGGTTCTCGCGGCTCATCATCACGAAAAGCGCTGGTGCTTCCCTGGCGATGGATCTGTCGCATAGCCGGCCTCACCGGAAGTTTTCTCGTGCGCCGGTCAAACCGTTCAGTCGCTTCATCGCGGCTGTGGAGACGGTGGTCTCGAACTGTCCGCAGTCAGAGTCCGGGGCCGTAGGCCCTCCCACCGTCGTGAAACGTGGCGACGCACGTAAGTTGGATGTCGAGACCGGCTCGATCGACCTGGTACTCACGTCTCCTCCGTATCTGAACGGAATCGACTACCTGCGATGCAGCAAATTTTCGCTCGTGTGGATGGGACACAACGTAGGCGAACTGCGCGAGATCCGCGCTGAAAGTGTTGGCACTGAGGCAGCGTCCCAAGACGCGATGGACGCTCCGTGGGTGAAAGCGTTGATTAAGCAGCTTGGGCTCAGTCCCGCACTGTCTAACCGCGACCATGCCCTTCTAGCGAGATACGTCTGGGATATGGGGCAAGCACTTGCGGAAGTGTCACGCGTCCTGCGTCGCGGAGGGCGTGCGGTGTACGTCATCGGTGATTCGATGAGCATGGGCACGTTTATACGCAACTCCGCGATCGTCACCGCTGTTGCGCAAGAGCACGGCCTCTCGCTGGTGTCGAGGCAGTCGAGGGCTTTGCCTGCCAATCGACGATACCTGCCGCCGCCCAAGAAGGGGTTCTCTCACGCCACACTGGACGCCCGCCTTCGACGAGAGGTCGTCGTGGTCTTTGACAAGGCATAATCCGTCGAGTTCGCAACAACGAGTTTCTCCTCCCGGGCCCTGGGGCGGCCGTCTGGATTTCCGTAACAATGTCCCACATGCGATAGTGTCCGTCGCAGACACGACAGGACCAGCGAAACATGGCAAAGAAAGCGACCCCACCGCCGCGCGCACAGGCGAAGCGGAAGATCGGGCACTACACCCACCCCGATAAAAAGCGCGCCAACAATCCCCCGGTGGGGCTCGTCACGCCGGAGACCGACCGCGACGCAGGCAAGAAGAATTACGTCTACGACCCTCACATCGATCCCGCCCTGCAGTGGGCGGGCAAGGCCGAGCGCACGTCGTTCGAGATTCAGACGGTTTCCCTTCATGTGCATGAGCGGATCGACCCTCGCTCCATCATCGAAGCCATCCGCAGGAAGAACGGCGAGGATTTCGTCCAGGGATCTCTCTTCAGCCGCGCGGACGAGAACCCGCCCATCCGGGAGGCGGTTGAGTTTTACAAGCACAAGCACAACTGGTCGAACCGGCTGATCGCGGGCGACAGCCTGCTGGTCATGAACAGCCTGCTCGAAAAAGAAGGCATGGCCGGCAAAGCGCAGATGGCCTACATCGACCCGCCGTACGGAATCAGGTACGGGTCGAACTTCCAGCCCTTCGTCAGCAAGCGCAGACTGAGCGAAAACGACGCTGATGAAGACCTGACGACCGAACCGGAAATGCTGAGAGCCTTCCGCGATACATGGGAACTCGGCATTCACTCGTACCTCTCCTACATTCGCGACCGTCTGCTGCTTGTTCGCGAGCTTCTGACCGAAGAAGGCTCGGTGTTCGTTCAGATCTCTGACGATAATGTGGGCCACGTCCGCGAAGTGTTGGCGGAAGTGTTCGGCCTCAACAATTTTGTCGTCACGATCCCGCTCAAGAAGAAGGGCGGTCAGAAGGCCGGGATGCTAGCTCCCGTCAACGACTACATTCTGTGGGCGACCAAGAATCAGGACGCCGCGCGGACAAAGTTCCGCAAGCTCTACAAGCAGGTTGCGGCAGCGGACCTCATTACCAAGTTCAACCTCGTTGAGCTTGAAGACGGCGAGGTTGCGACTGTCAATGAACTTTCCAAGAGGACAGGAAACGACTATCGCCGCTTCCCGAAACTGTTCGAAGAAGATTTTCCCAAGGCCCGCCTATTCGAATCAAAAGACCTCACCGCAGGTGGGTATCGCCGCACACAGAGCGTTCCATTCAAGTACGAAGGCGTGGTCT
>Ga0156017_1082_pt2 | contig 1575 bp, 2 predicted proteins | sample RifCSPlowO2_02_FD_107671 | JGI IMG/M metagenome (GOLD analysis project Ga0156017, IMG submission 107671) | Acidobacteria bacterium RIFCSPLOWO2_02_FULL_67_36
CGTATGCGCCTGGAACTGGTGCGCCACCGAGAGAACGAGGTCGTCGGCAAACAGGTTGCCGACAATCACGGCGCAGATCGGCTGCGCCTTGAGCTCGAGCGGCGGCTGCGCCGCGCCGCCGCGTCCTCCCCCCTGCTGCGGCACGTCGAACTTGTAGGGCACGACGACGCACGGGTGGCCGGTCTGAGCGTTCGCCCCCACGTCCGCCGACGGGCTGGCGATGAACATGTCGAGGTCCTTCATGTAATCGGCCCACTTCTGGATCAGCATGTACCGGCGCCGCTGGCTCTGCACGTACTCGAACGCGCGGGTCCTGCGCCCGTTCACGAATCGGGGATTCCAGTCGGCCGGCGCCATCGGGTTCGCGGGCGCCCCGCCACGTCCGGCGTCGCCTCCCGCTCCTGCTCCGCGGCCCCGGCCGGCGCCGCCGGCCCCGCGGCCGGCCGGCTCGGGCAGCGTCGTCAGATCCAGACCGGTCTCCTTCGCCTTCTGCTGCACGTAGGCGTCGAATGCCGCGGCCCCTTCCACCCCGAGCCCGCCGCCGCCGATCCCCGCGACGGTCGGTCGCGGGCCGACTTCCTTTGCCTTCACGCCGAGCTTGCGCAGCGTGTCCACGAGTTCCTTGGGCGCGTTCGGATCCACGCCGATTCGCAGCGACGCGAGCGCGATGGAGCGGTCGAAGCGGAAAGGCGCCATGACCGTGGAGGGATCCTTCTCATCGACGCCGTGGACGGCGTTGAAGACCATCGCGCAGTCTTCGACCGTGCGGCAGATTGGTCCGACGCGATCCATCGACCAGGCGAGCGTCATCCCGCCGGCACGGCTGACCCGCCCGAACGTCGGGCGCAGCGCGTTCACCCCGCAGCGCAGCGACGGCGAGACGATGGACCCCTGTGTTTCGGTCCCGATGGAGAAGGCGACGCAGCCCGCCGCGGTCGCCGAGGCGGGCCCCGCCGACGAGCCGCTCGATCCCTGCACGATGTTCCAGGGGTTGTTCGTGCGCCCGCGGAACCACTGATCGTTCTGCGCGAAGAGGCCCGTCGCGAGCTTCGCGATCAAGATCGCCCCCGCGTTGCGCAGCCGGAGGACGATTTCGGCGTCCTCGTCGATGATGCGGTTCTCGAAGTCCGCGGCGCCCCACGTCGTCGGCACGCCCTTGGTGGCGAACAGATCCTTCACGCCGTAGGGAAGACCGTGAAGCGGGCCGCGGTATTTGCCCGCCTTGATCTCGGCGTCGGCCTTCGCCGCTTCCGCCCGCGCCTGCTCCTCCATGATCGTGACCGCGCAGAGCAGCGTCGGGTTCAGGCGCTTGAGCCGGGTGAGGTAGATATCCGTCAACTGCTGCGACGTGATCTTCTGCGCCTTCAGTAGGGCGGCGAGCCGATGCGCGGGAAGAAAGGCGATGTCGTCGGGGGAAGCCGGAACCGCTCCGCGCCACGGTTCGACGGTGAACACCGATCGGTCGAACGCCGCGCGTCCCCGTTCACGGGCCAGCTTCTCCATCATGGCGCCGGTTCCGCCGGGATACGGCTGGAACTGCTCCGCCGGCGGCTCACCGTTCCCGAGCGGAACCGG
>Ga0156017_1051_pt3 | contig 1078 bp, 2 predicted proteins | sample RifCSPlowO2_02_FD_107671 | JGI IMG/M metagenome (GOLD analysis project Ga0156017, IMG submission 107671) | Acidobacteria bacterium RIFCSPLOWO2_02_FULL_67_36
GTCCGCCACGCTGCGGCGTAGCGTCTCGGTAGTCATGGCCTTTCGGGATCCGTTGGATGGACGACGAACTCGAACGCGCTGCCGTCACGCAGTCGGACGGCAGCAAAGTGACGCAGATCGCGCGTCGCCAGACGACGGATGTCGAGGAACTCGGCGAGTGCCACGATCGACCCGTCCACGAGACCCACGCCGAGATCCCCGAAGCGTCGGTCCACCTCCATCGCACGTGAGAGCTGACCCAGCGTCGGCGGCGCGTACGTGAAGGCGCCTCGATCGAGATCCTCCATGAACGCCCGCATCGCCGGGCGCTCGTCGCGAAGGAAATAATCGACCTCGGCAAGCACGAGACCGGGAACGTAGCGAGTTCGTGCTTGGTCGATGGAGTGGCGAAACAGGCGATGATCTGGCGCGCTCTCGACGAGATAATCGAGCAGGGCGCCGGTGTCGCAGATCAGCGCCGCCGCGCTACCGGCCGGCACTGAACAACTCGCGCTCGTCGCCGCGCTCGGTCAGCGCGCGGACAACACCCGCGCTTCGGGGCTTGGCGTGGCGGCGATATTGCTCGAGCACGAGACCGAGATGTTGCCGGATGAACTCTGAACGCGAGACACCACGTTCACGGGCGGCGAGGGAGAGCAGTCTGTCGTCGTCTGGATCGAGCGCGATGGTCGTTGCCTTCTTCCTTGAAAGTGCCATGGAAGTAATATGACCTGACCGGGCCAGGAGGTCAAGTCAATCGACTGTGCGGCCAGCGGCCACCGCCTGTGTTGCGATGACTGGCGGGCATGCCGCGCGCACTTCCCGGTCGTGAACGCCTCTGTCCCCCCACAACACGGGCGGTGCTGCCGCGCGCCCGAGGGTGCTCGAAGAGCGTTTGAGACGACCGCGCAGCGGTCGCGTTGGCGACGGAGGCTATGCGGAGCACCCTGATGTTGTGTTACGGCACAGGCGGTTGCACAACAGTCCCGGTTCGTGATACGAATACCCGCACAGCGAGGCCGACATGGCATACGTCCGTCGGAGGGGGAATCAGTTGGCCATTGTTCACGGCGAACGGGAGTCCCACACCGGTGCAGTT